>Ga0209922_102276_pt1 | contig 16829 bp, 5 predicted proteins | sample ThiBiot_500_biof_FD_183946 | JGI IMG/M metagenome (GOLD analysis project Ga0209922, IMG submission 183946) | Wastewater bioreactor microbial communities from Cape Town, South Africa - Thiocy_expt_500_biof (SPAdes) | ecosystem: Engineered > Bioreactor > Thiocyanate-remediating > Anaerobic-Aerobic ...
TTATGTGCTGGAAGCTATACGCAGTCTATCATAGAAAACTCTGATTTTGGTATCAATACAGTACCGATTTTTGCGGGGTTAGGGCAGGCGGTTCTGATTGAAAAAGTAATAAATGTGCCTCACCTTATAAGAACGCCAAATCGCTCAGGGGCATGTGGGCTACATATTTTACCCTATAATGACAATTCTTTATATGTTGGTGCTTCTAATAACGTATACGTAAATCCTAGTGACTTATCTGAAGTCGGCATAATTCATTTCTTACTAGAATGTACGGTAGAGCAGCTTCATCAGGATTTTTATAAAGCTAAAATGCAAAAAATTATGGTTGGAAACAGACCTGCGTCTTTAGACGGTCTGCCACTAATCGGTGAAACATCAGTTAAGGGCTTATGGGTTATTTCAGGTACATATAGAGACGGTTTTCATCAATCCCCAATTATATCAGAAGAAGTTGCAAATAGAATATTAGGGATCGATACTAGCACAGACTTAAGCATTTTTAGCCCTGAAAGAAAGCCAATAGAACATTATACAGTGGAAGAATCTATAAAAGAGGCAACAAAGCACTATATGTCTGGCGCTTATGAAAGGGCTATGAAACTTCCAAAAGCTGGATGGGATGATTTTATATCTGGTATGATAGAAGACAAGATTAGGGAACTTTATAATAAAATAGGGGTTAATTTTGCCCTAAATCCAGATATTGTTCTTATGTTCCAATTTTCAAATAACCAAGATGCTTTAATATCATATTTTCAAGAATATTTTAAAAACTTTGAAAACAATGATAATTTGGAAAAAATGGATTTATCAGCTTAAACAATCCAGTAGTATTCTATGCTGGATTGTTTAAGTTCTTAGTTCACATTTTGAGCAATTAAGGCTTTTCTTCTTGCTTCTTCTCTTTCTCTGAGTGAGGTTTGACCTTGTGTGTTGAACTGAATGTCAACTCTAAGATCAAACGGTTCGATTACAATAGCTAGCTGATTTGTAATCCTTGCAGATAAAAACTCTTCATAAACTTCAGGCTGAACAAGGGTTGCTTTTTTTGGTTGTTGTATACCAAATTTATGTAATAATGGCGCAAAGAAATCACCAAGCTTAGATTTTTCTTCTGCAATTTCTTCTTTTTTAAGCTTAGTCTTTACTTTCTCATCCATAGTAGCAAGTACATTATCAAACAACCTTGTTGCCTGTATATTTTGTCTGTACATCAGTTTAAGATTTTTAATAAGGGATACAGCATGTTTGTACTGTTCTTTACCATCACTACTTGAAAGGTCAAGATTGTCCATTCTGTGCAGCATTGTACTTGCAGCAGTTTCAGCAAAGCTTATGGTAGCAATCTTTCCACTTAAAACTCCATCGAAAATTCTGTAACAGTTGTGGAAAAACTGAGTATGATCAAGCCTGTGTGAAAGTAGTAGCATTGAAACTTCTGGTCTGTAACCTTCTTTGATCAGCATCTCAAGCGCATGCTTTGGCTCCAGATCGGCTATAGACTCAGCTCTGGCAATAACATTTAGTAACTCAACATGCTCTGGTGTCAATTTACTTTTAATTCTGGCTTTAACAGCATCTATATACTCAGGATATTCCGTAAGTAACATATATAATGCTTTAGGCTTGTTATGTGTTACAATATCATCAGCAATAATTTCAGCAAATTTAGTTAAGTCTGCGTTTTGAACTTCTTCTCGAGAATCCATGAAGCATATACTCATTGGTGCCCTTCTCATAATTTGATGGTATGAACCTTTATGCATAAGATCCATTAGGAACGAGAAACTTTCAACATCATCCGATGCAATCGCGTAATCTAACCCTTCTCTGATAGTTGCTAAAATATAGGCACCACAGGTAGGGTTGGAGTCTTGACCACCATGAACTTCAATAATTTTAGCGCCCATCTTCCAAAAGCCAGCATAATCTTTGTGCTTAATCGCTCTTATCAGTAATGCGTCAAAATTAAAAATATGGGCTAAATCGCGGTTTTTATTAGTAGAATATGTAAGCAACTTATCAAGAAGCTCCTGATTATTACTTGCTATGCTACTTGATATCATAAGGTTAAGTAATGAATATTTTCCGAACCTTCCAAGCTGAGCAGAATTAAAATAGGATCCTGTCATATTGGTAATTCCAGTAAAGCCTATTCGGTCTAATGTTTCATTTGATGCGCCCCTAAATACAGCATCTTTACTATATGACACACCATAGCCGATAATCTCATTTAATTTTTCCTTATCAAGATGCAAACTTGGTAAGAACTTTTCATTAAATAATATGTGAAGGCTTTCAGCATACCCACTTGGAGTATATTTAAATGCAGGTGAGTTTTCTTTTTCAGCCTCAAGTCTTGCAAGGTTAACCCCAAATATGTCAGGTATCACTATATCAGGCTCATAATCGAATAATGAGTCTACCTCTATAGTCCTAAATAGCTTGCTCCTTTTAATTTTAGAAATTTCTTTTTCTGTAAAATGTCCGCGCTGGGTAACAAAGTCATATATTAACTTCACACCATGTGGGTTAAGTGACATTACCCTTGAAAGCATTTGTATGTTATGCTTTAAATCTTTTTCTGCAGCATTAAACTCTACGTCGAAAACAACATTAGTGAGATCTTCATTGATACCGTCTTTTTTAATGAGTCTTTCTAAGTACATATTACATACTGTAGAAGAAGAGGCGAATCTTGGTTTAAATGACTTAAATAACATCTCTTTGTAGAATTCTCTCATTTTATTGAGATCTTCTTCAGAATAACCTTGCTGTTTTGCAAGTCTTATTGCATGTACTGCGCAGTCGAATACGGTTGTAAGAAAGGTTATGTCTTTCATGTACATGGTACCTCTGTGAGGTCTTTCGTCTGTCCACTCATTTTTTGTCCAGTTGATTGCAACTTCTTTAAGGATCTCTATGCGGCTAACAAGATTTTGTCTTGGGAGGATTTTGAAAAAGCCAATATATCCTTTTTCAAGCTCATATTGATATCTGTTTGGCAGAACCTCATCGCCTTCATGTACTGTGTTTAGAGTTGGTGCATATAAAGAGCTCTCTAAAAATCCTACCTTAATGTTCCAGTCGATTCTTCCAGTAGCAGCCCCACCATAACGCCCATGTTTATATATGTCGTCAAGTATAGCAAAATTCATGCAAATTCTGTGAAGCTGACTTTCATCTACTACAAACTGCATTTCATATTTTGCCACTTCGTCAAATTTACAGTTGTTTAATTTGTCTTGATAGCGGTAATTACCAATAGCCATTTCACCCAAGCGGTATAAATGAGTTCTTTGCAGTTCACGCGGTGTCATTTTATCTAAAAAATATCCATTGCATTTGTTATGATCTTCTATGCGACATGAATTGTTTTTAAAGCTTGCTAATAGTATATCTTCAAAATTGGTATCAAATATTTCTGCAAGTAAATATACTTTGCTATATGAAATGCTTCCTAGCATAACTGGATCACGAGGATTAATCTGGGCAAATTTACCTGGTTCATACTCATATGGATATACATAATCAGCAGGAAGTTCTGTTATAGTGCTTTCTAAGTTCGGTTCTTCGTTTCTGGTTCTTGCTTCTTCTATAATCTTATTGCGCCTTTCAACCTTATAATTCATTACTACGCACCATTCGTAATAAGTTTTGAAAAACGCCTCATCATATTTAGTATGTTCTTCAAAAATATCATTAAAGCCATCATATTCATCTGCCATAGCCATAGCTTTATCAGGTGAGCTTAGAACTAATGCCATAATGTCTATGGTTCTTAAATGACGAAGTTTTTCAACAGGAATAAAATTTTTCATTAAAGATGTATTTTGCTCATCATTAATAATCTGTAAGTATTTAAACATTTCGGTAAAAAGTTTAAACTTTTCTTTTCTGCCCTCTACCTCGCCTACATATTTTGTCAGTTCATTATACATAATATCTATGAACCAAAAGCCTTTGGTATCTTTATTGGCATCAGCAGCATCAAATGCTTTTTGTTTTATTTTGTCTATTATAGTTTGACCAATATGTTTACCAAAATGTGTATAGAAAAACTTTGTTACACATTTTGTGTAATAATGTATTTCTCTGTTAAGGTCTAAAAAGTATAAGTTGTGCGAATATAATGAACTAACAGCACTGCCTTCAGAAAAATTATCTATACCAGGCTCAAGTCCATATCCTTTTCTTAAGGGGAGACCAGGGTCCATTGTGACAGGGGCTTTTAATTTATTTTTTTTAAGAAAAAAACCTTGATTAGCTAAAGGTTTTTCATCTCCCACATCTAATCTATATTGTTGTTTAATTGCAGCTAATCTTTGTAAATAATATTCATAATATTTAGCTTGTCTTATTCTTAAGCTTGGTAAAACATTAGTTATCATGTGATTGTAGTTACGTTTACCTTCTGCAATTACGTCTTCTATTCTAATTGTAATAGGTTCGCTAAGTTTTATCTTGTTTATACTTGCTGCTGGTGTTGATACGTAAAATTCATCCGGATTTACTGTTACGTCTTTCATTTCTTCCTCTACTTCTTTATATTTTGCTTTGATGGGGGATCTGTCATCCCCCTTTAGTTTTTGCTTAATGCGGTTAAATAATCTTTTAATGCGTGGTGATAATTTACGATATGCAGCCGCCAATATCTTATACGCAAAATACGCACACACCACCGCACCACATACCTTAACTCCCATCCACACATACCACATCATTATTTTTCTCTATAAAGTTGAAGAAATAAAAAGGACGAATCCTAATTTTTGGTGGATTATATACAGGTTAATTAAATTTATGTATAAATTTTTGAATAAAAAGCAGCAAAAAATAATCTTAGAATTGAATTTGTATAAAAATCAGGGATTTATTGAAAAGGGAGGAAAAATCTGGCGAGAAAGGCGTCCATATTGTATTGATGTAGCCTTGAAGTATATGATGTTTTGTTTTGAGATGTATTGCAGATGCCCCCAATTATGCCCCCAGATCAGCACAATAGGATCTATTCCATTATTATTTTAATGAAATAGATCCTTACAAATGGTTAGTTTACGTTTTGAGCCATTTCACGTGTTAAGGGTCTTAGCTCTTCGGTTTCTCTAAGAGAGGTTTGGCTTTGAATATTTACTTGTTGTGTACTGACTTCCAGATTAGAAGGTTCATTTACAGCGGCAATTTGATTATTTACATCCTCTGCCATTTCATGTGTCAAGGCGTTGCGTCTTAGTTCCTCTCTTTCTCTGAGGGAGGGTTGGGATGGTGGGTTAAATGATAGGGTTAGATCAAACTCTTCAACTTCATTTAACACAAGATCAGTGATGTTTTTAGAAAGTAGCACCTCATAAGGCTCTGCTTTAGGCTGAATTTTCGCGAAAGTAGCGTAAAATGAATATATAGCAGAAGCTGCCTGAGTAACTACATTCTTTTCTTCCTGTACTTTCTCTCGTGTAAACATAGACTTCATTTTCTTATCCATTGTTTCAAGTAATGCATTTATACTTGTTACAGCAAGAGGCATATGCTGGAATGTGCCTTTTAAATTAAGGATAAGCGATACAATATATTTATACTGTACTTTGTCATCATTTTTAGTAAGATCCAGACTTTCCATACGGTTAAGTAAAGCCACAGTTGCTGTCTCAACTATTGTTCTGTCAGCTATAAAGCCTTTTAAAGCGCTCATGAACACTCTGTAGCAATTGTCAAATACTTCAGCGTTATTAAGTCTGCTTGATAGTAATAGCATTTTTGCTTCATCCTTGTACTGCTCTTTAAGGAGTAGCTCAAGTCTTTGCTTTTGATTTAAACCAAATAATGACTCAGCTTTAGCAACAGCATTAAGAAGATCCACGTTCTCAGGGCTTATTCTGCCTCTAAGCTTTGGTAAAATGTTAATGTGGTATTCAGGATATTCCGCAAGTAACATATATAAAGCTTTAGGCTTGTTGCGTTTTATTATATCATCTGCGACAAGCTCTATAAACCTTGCAAAACTAACTTCTCCACCTTCACTCACTGTATTTGCAAAACAATGAGCAACAAGACTTTGAAGGGCAAGGTTTTTAACTCTGTCCTGATGCATGAACTTTAGGATAAACGACACTGCTTCTGCATTATCAAAATGTATCGCATGGTTTAAGCCTTCTCTGATGGTTGCCATAATATAGCTAGAAGTAACAGTAGATCTGCCTTTTTCAGCATTGGTAAGAATATGACCTATAAACTTATAATACATAGAATAGTCTTTGTGGCGGATAATCCTGAGCAGCACTGCATCAAGGTTGAATAAATGACCCATTACCTTATCTTTGTCTTCAGCGTACGTAAGTAGCTTATTAACCAGTTCGTGTTTACCAGTTGCAATCGCTGAACATACCATAAGGTTAAGCCTTGAATATGCAGCAAAGCCACCATAAACCATACTGTTGAAATAGGAGTTATCTCTTTCAGTAAGTGAATATAATGGACTTCGCCTTAGTACATCCTCATTCATACCTATGCGGAAATTATCTTTTAAGTACGATACCTGCCATCCTATTGTAGTATTTAAAAGTTTTTTATCCATATTAGGCGTTGGGAAAAACTTATTATTCAGGATAATATCTAAACCTTCACCATAACCGTTTGGAGTATATTCAAAAATTGCGTCAGTATCTTTGTCAGGATCAAGCAGCCCTATATTGACACCAAAGAAATCCTGACTATAAAAAATACTTCCAAGATCTGCAAACCTATCAAGCTGGAAGGTAGCTTTGTCTAAAAACTTACTGTTTTTAAACTTGTTGATCTGCGCTTCAGTAAAATGACCCCTCTGGGTTATAAAGTCATAGATCAGTTTAATACCATGCGGATTTGTTCCAACAATCTGCCCTAAAGAACTGATTGGATATGGCATATCTGCTTCTTTAGTCTCAAGGCTTATATCGAATAATAAATGCGTAAGATCAGGTGTGATTCCTGGAATCTCGACCAGTCTCTCTAGGTACATATTACATACTGTGGATGATACTAAAAACCTTACCCTAAATGACTCACGTACAGATTCTGCGTATAAATCTCTCATTTCCTGAAGTACTTCTTCAGATGCGTTATTTTGTTTAGCAAGTTTAATTGTATGTACCATACAGTCAAACACCGTATTGAGTATGGTTATATCTTTGATGTAATCCGTGCCTTTTTGAATTAGTATCGGGAATGATTCCTCAGCTGCCCATTTAATTGCAGCGTGCTTTAACACTTTCATACGGCGTATAGGATCTAAAGGAAGCTTTTTATAAAACTCTCTCATAGGCTTGGTAAGCTTATACTGGAACTTTGAAGGAACGTTTGCTGAAGGGTCGTTAAGCATTTTCCAGGAAGGTATATACTGCGCAGTCTCTAAACGGTTTTTCTGCATTGGGTAATATATTGTGGTCACGCCAATCAAAAACTTCTCATGACCTCTAATCTCATCTGCCATATTCTCAGTGTCTGCAAGCTCAATAGCCTGTTCATACTTCCACTGATCTGTCATCCGAGTCCGTGGGTTTAACTCATCAAGGGTAAATACCTGTCTTTCGTAGTAATAATATTGATTAGTATCTATATCAAGATTTTCTCCATAATTCCTTATTTTTCGTTTAATTGTATCCTCAATAAAATCTTTACCGTATATATCCATTAAGGCGAACAAATTATATTTCGCATACTGGTAACCAATATCGTTTGGATCATAATTATCTACATCTGGCATACCTACAATAATTGGATTACCTTTATAAAAATCTCCTAAAGTTTTGGTGTAGTCAATTGTTACGCCTTCTGGAAAGCTGGTTACCGTAGGTCCAAAGTCAGGTTCTTCACCTCTAGCTTCAGCATCCGCAGCTATCTTCCTAAATTCGTCTAGCTGATAACTCATCAACGCACTCCATTCAACAAATAACCTGAAATACTTAGGATCATAAGTATTGAAGTTATTAAAAATTCGTATAAATCCATACTTATCATACAGAGATAATTTTCTTTTGCTTGGTGCACACATGATTAATGCCATAGTATCAATTAATCTGCCCTCAAATACTTCTTCAGATGGATTATGCATGTAATATTTTGTAATTTGAGCAATTTTTGCTTCATGCTGGCTGCATTCAGGGATTTTTTTAACTTCCTCTGCCATCATATCCACAAACCAAAAGCCTTTGGTAATTGAATGCTGATTTTTAGCTGCGTATACCTTATCTTTAATTGCTTTAAGCTGCTCTTTAGTAATCTCGATGTTTTCAGATCTTAAAGCAATCTGCACTTCCTTTAAATATAATTTTACTTCTCTCTTCAGGTCTAAATAGTATAAATTGTGGTTGATCAAATTTGCAACAGCCTTTTTCATCATTACGCCTCTTATGCCGCCCTCAAGTCCATACTCTTCTTTTTGTCCAAAGTATTTGCACTCTCTTTGTCCTACATCTAACCTGTATAGTGGCAATAACTCTGCTATCCTGCTTCTGAGCCTTTCATTTAAGCGTAAGTGTTCTTGATTAATTGCCTCATATTCTCTTTTAGTATTTTCAAAATCAATTCGGGCATTTTCATATTTTTCATTTAATTGCCTTGCAAACTCTTCATCTGATATTTCGTTCTTGTCCTTGAGCTTTACCTTACTTTTAACAGCTGCAGGTGTTGATACGTAAAACTCATCCGGGTTTACTGTTACGTCTCTCATTTCTTCCTCTACTTCTTTATATTTGGGTTTGATGGGGGATCTATCATCCCCTTAATTCGGTTAAATAATCTCTTGATGCGTGGTGACGCCTTGCGATATGCAGCAGCTAATATCTTATACGCAAAATATGCACATATTACCGCACCACATACCTTAACTACCATCCACACATACCACATCATTATTTTTTACCTTTATTTATATTATTATTATTTTTACCATCTTCCTGAGATCTAAAACCATTTTTAAGCTTATCTAATGGATATTTCTTACTGACTTTATCCATTTCGCTATTTATCATTTTAAGCTGTTCATGAATTTTTTCAGGAAGTTCAACAGAGTAAGAAGTGTTAAACTTCGCATTATAGTTACTTATAAAACTTTTCCATAATATAGTAATATACGGCATTACATCATTGCAGAAATAATTTTGCAAACTTTTATTAATAGAAGCATTATATAAATTAGATTGAGAAAATTTAGGTTTCTTATAAAGCGATGATAAAGATGAATGTGTACCCATACAAAAACCTACAAATCCGTTAGTATCTAGTTCTTCGCCTTCTTGATTAGGAGCCAATTTATCAGCAGCAAGAGTTGAAAAACGCTTTGCCAAATCTTTTATTAAATGAAAAGCATAATATTTATTATCATCAAAGTTATGTAAAGTAGGATCCGAAATAAGCATCATAAGTTTACTATATGAAATATTGTGTTCAGAAAAATCGTCTCCTATTATTTTAATATCAAGCTCGTGCATATGCTCAGGTATTTGACAAAGATTGCTTTTTGTTGCATAGTCTCTTAAAAATTTAATTAAACTACTATAACCTGAAAATATTTCTGAATCTAATATTTGTGTATTGTTATGCCTTATTAGACCAAGATATTGTCTAATTATATTACTGTCACAAACTAACATCATAAGATCGATAAGCTTAATTTCCTGAATATCTCCATGGAATATATATCTACCATCACAAAGTATGTCTATCTTAGGCATTTGATTTAATAAAGTTAGTACATCTGTATTAATATCGCTTCGTTTATTGCCATTTAATGAGAATTCAAAATCTCTAATATTAAACATTACAATATTCTTAATATCATCTTTGCTAAAATTACCTTGGTATATTACCATTAGTATTGCATTTACTAAGCTTTTTATTCTTTCATTAGTATTTTCATGAACTGAAGCATGACTACATAAATATTTATATAAACGCTTTATCTTACTATCGATTGTGCTAATTTGGCCATCTTGGTTATGTTCAACAACTGCATCTATCATCTTATTACGAATAATAGTCCACTGTTTTTTAACGTCTTCCTTAATATCCATATTTGCATCTATTCTTTTAATAGTTGTATATAAATTTTCATGATACATATAATTACTAGTAGGTATATCTTTACTTAGTAAGTTAAATAAATCAGCATCAGCTATTCTAGCTGCAATATAAAGTGGATTGTAACTATAATGCTCATCTGTTTGACTTTCAGCTAATGCCTTAATAACTAATCTTTGATTATCAATTGAAGCCTGATTTTCTGGGTTATCCACCTGCAACTGACTTAAAAGGTTTTTAACCTTTACTGCTTTATTTCTTAAAAGCAAGTATTGAAGCGGATTAACATGTTTGGCAACAAGCTTATCTTTAATCGTTACTAATATTTCCTCATCCTTAATATTTATTATTAATGCTTCTTGAGCAGTATTAGGGATGAAGTTAGAATATATATATTCATACCATGCTTTGTATACTTTAGTATCCATAACGTTTTTACAGTCTAAAATATCACTATGAATTTCACTATAAGTTATAATTCCTTCTCGGATTTGTTCATCAATTCTTTCTATGTTGCCCATTAAAATATATAAAATATTTTTAAAATCGTTTACACCCGGCTGATTAATATTAGAAACAATTTCTAAAAGTCTTTCAGCCATTTTTTCGTAAAGACTAATATCTATAAATTGACTGTGAACTACAAGTAAATTAATACATTGTTGAGAATTAATTCTTAAAAGATTTTCAAGTGCCTTTACTTCAAGTTCATTGGGTTCTATTAGAGCTAGATATTTTATAGAGTTTAACATTGTAGTTGTGGGTTCTACAGTATCACCTCTTCCAAAACTAATTTTGAGTTCATGTAATTTTTCATCATCGATAGCATCAACAGAACTCAAATAAAAACAATTCATAATTTCCTTATTAGGAACAATTACACTGTTAATGAACTCACCTTTAAAACCGTCATAATTTCTTGCAAGACCTTTAATTTCATTGGCTCTTTGGCATATTTTGCTCAAATTAAGTACAAAACCATTAGCTATATATTTTGAAGATACAAATTTTAAAGTTTCAAAGTCACGTGCAATAATAGCTGGATCAACTAAGAAAGCTTTCAATATATGTCTTCGAGCCTCTTTATTTCTCTTCTGCTCATTTTTATTGTTTCTAGGATCTCGTGATTGAATATTAACCTTTAGATCATTAATATAGCTAAATACTAACTCTCTGAACGAATACATAACTTTTTTAGCATTTTCAGGCTGTAATAATGCTATCAATGACATATGGTTTATGTTCATTGATATATCCAAATTGTTAGGAGTAAATAACCAGTCTTTATGATTTTCCATAGGAAGAGGAAGCTCTGTAGTAAGATTTGGATACGTGCTTCTTTGAGTATTAGCAATTAACTTAGGCAAGAACATTTTATTAAAATCGCCTCTACCTATACTTATATCTCTAACACAATGACCTATAAACTGATCATTTTCTCTAACTTGAGTAGATTTCAAATGGTTTAACAATATATCAATTACCTGAGCATTTGGACATAGTGAAGCAAACATAAATGGAGATATCTTAATTCTTTCATTATCTTTAGTTCTATTAAGTTCTTTATAAAATTTATTATATTCCAATAAATTTGCATATATTTCAGGATAAATAATCTGTAGATAAACTTCCATAATCTCTGGCAAATGGCAGAGTGTAAACATATTTGCGCCATTATCCAGCAATTTTTTGATAAAGTTTTTATGCTGATTAGTATACCCGTTTAAATTACCACTTAACAAAGCCATCATAAGCAGAGAGCAACCAAATTCACCATTTTCAATAGCTGAACTTGCTGATGTACCACCTAAGTTAATGTCATTCATTAAGGACATTCTGTCAGATAGCGTCATATTTGTTTCTGAAATTCTATTTAAAATGTGGGTATTGATTTCAGAATAAATATTTTGCTCAGCAATATTCATTAAAAATCCGATTATAACATCTATCTTGCCTTTCTTATTAGTTTTTTGTAGCGGAGTCAAAATATTGTCGTCTTCAACTTTTTTCTTTTCATTTTCAAGACTCTCCATAATTTGAACCTTATGCTTAAATAAGACACTCTGCACAAAGTTTTTATAAAATGATATATATAGAGGAGAAATCATATCGCCGAAGACATTACCAGCAGAAGAACTCGAATGTATATTTCTTTTTAATATATTATACAGATCCGTTCCTTTATTGCGATTTGTCTGAATAATTGTACCATTTGCATCTTTTTCTACTATATCAGAAACAAGCTTTTTAATAATATCAATATTACCCATACTCGTAGCTATTGCAATTGGTCTAAAACCTATAGCATAATTTTGAGATATATAACCAAATTTACGACTTTTTCTTAATTCAGAAGGTGTTGCATTCTGAATCTTTTCCATATTATTTTTTAAATTTTTTAGAGCGTTTAATTTGTCTACCTCTTTTGCGTCTTTATCATGATACATAGTATAAATATGGTCGTAGCTTTTTAAAAAATGTGAAAGATCTGCCTGAACATTACTAGTAAATTGATCTGTAACACTCTCAGTAACATAAGCTGCAGTTTTAGTAACTTGTCTCGCTGTAAAGACTGCTATTCTGGCAGTATATACACCAAAATTTTTAAATAATGCCTTTGTTTTGCCCAAATTCGTTTTTTCTGCTGATACATCAGAATGATTTGCGTGTAAATTAGTTCCAATATTTCTCAGCGTATCAAAAGCTTCAATTTTGTGTTTGAGCATATACGCCTGTTGATTTTCAACAGCATTATTAATTAAATCATAAATTTCAGAACTAGCTTGATTATGCTCTAAAGTTGCAGAAGCTATGGCAAGGGGGCATATACCAAAAATATCAAAAACGTCAACATTAGCTTTTAATGGTAAACCTTCAGGATTTTTTAGCTCAGCATTCTGTTCGTTATTTGCAGGAAATGCAATTTTAAACTTTTTCTCATTAAGCAAATATTTTAAAATTTCTAATTTTTCCTGAGAAGATCTTGCGCTTGCTAAAACATAAAATATTGGAGTCCAACCAAATATATCTTTTGAATTAATATTAGTAGGTGTAATTACAGATTTAATTAAGTCTAAATTTCCACAATATGCTGCATAATGCATGATATTCATTTCAAGATCATTTAAAGGTTGATCAAACTGTACATACGCACTATTACTAAAGTCACATTTTCTTCTATAATCATTTAAAAATGTATAGTTATGGAAAATAGCAGCTATGGCAACAAGATTAATTGAATATTTAGCTTTAGCTTTTTCTTTTTCATCTATTTTATCGCCATTTTCATCGCAACGAACTACATAACTATACAATTCATGTTTATTCCATAGTTTTTCTGCAACGTTTGAATAATGATTATTTAGTCCTTTGGCTACGTTAACGACATCCGAATACTTAATATTTTCTTCATTCCATATCCATCCCTGGGTATAGGCAGTACTAGCACTACCTTCTGCTTTAATAGAAAAATCCTTAATAACTTTTATAATGCTTTTCACTTCTTCTAAACGTATAATAGTATTATGAAAGCCCACAGTATTGAGAGGATTTAGAGCTTGATCTACGTAGCCAATTTGCATAATTTGACTTTTGTTCAATTTATCTGTAATTTCAGTGGAATCTAACGCTATCTGCCTAGATTTAATATCATAATTATAACGTTGAATTTGTCCGTTTCTCTCTATATAATTTAAGAAATCCAAATGTTCTACGCTTATCTTGAATTCGTTAATATTTGAATAGTTAGAGCTTAATAACTCAAAAATTAAAAATTGTTTAAATTTATTTGAAAACTTTTTAGATGAGGCTAAATTATCAGAGTTATTATCTGCTTTATTATCGGTTGATTTGTTATTGTTATTTGTACCTGAATTATAATTAGTTTCCTGAGCATTAATTGGACTGGAATTTTGAGTTCCATTGATACATGTATTATCGGCAGCATAAACGTTCTCAAGCATATCTTTATCAAATGTAATAGGTAAAAATTCTTCCGCCTCAACATCATTTTTGGCTTTTCGATTGAATGCACTTATAATTTTTGCAGCATTATCTTTAACAAGAAAGTTACTTAAATTGTGTAAAGATGCACAGGTTTTTTCAATTTGAGATTTTGAAGTTTTCTTAGCTTGTTTCAATTTATTATATTTAATATCTTCAATAAATTTATGAGCTTTCATTTTAGAAAAATGACCAATGACTTGCTTTCTTTCAGTGTTTAATCTATCCACATGATTATAAACAGCTCTCATCATTTCCTTTAGGTTAGGCGATGGCAAAATTTGATTAATTTGATATAATGTTTTAAGTATAACTCTACAATTTCTCAAAGAAAGATGATAGTTTAATGCAATATTATATAATTCAACTGAATCAGAAGTAAATATTAGTTTGAACTTAACTTCATTAATGTATGACCCTGCATTTTTAACTGCCTTTAACTCCTTAATTGATTCTGTAGAGTGAATACTACTCATACCGGCTTTAAATTCACACCATACATCCTGACCTATCTCTAATTTGACCTTACTTGTTTCTTTCGGTAAATTATAAAATTTATCTGCATATTTATCCTTTAACTTCTTATATTTTTGCTCATCATCATTAGCATTTATAAGTCTTTGAGATAAAATATCATGAATTAAATTATTCCTTTCTAAAATTTCTTTCCAAAATGTATCATATTGTAAGTTCAAGGCTTTAAGTAGTAGCTGAGTAATTTTTGCTTTTTCATCTTTTGAAAATTCAAATAATTCTATCATTTTTGAAATAAGACTATGATCCTGTATTTTAATAAAAAAATCCTCAACAACTAGGCTGTTTAATTTTTCAATATTATATCCGCTTGCCTCAATAAAATTGATTTTTTCTAGATTCATAGTTTTAAATTTTTCAAATGCACATACTATAAGCAGCTCATTACATGGATATGCCAGTTCTGATCCGTTAAACTTTACTTGACTATGATGTCTAAGGCCAAAAAAGCCTGTTTCCTTAATTAGAAAATTTTCATACAAATATTTTTGGTATACTAAATTACATGAAAAACTTATTGTACCATTATTGTTATCTTTTTGAGGCAATAATTCGCTATATAAATTATGTGCTAGTTGTTCTTTATTTAAAATAGATAAAGCAATATATAAATTTACAGAGGTATATTTATGAAAATAATGTATTTTATTATCACTGTTGGTGATAATTTGATCTTTACTCAATAAATTTGCATTGGAAAGGTTGATAAACTCTTGGAATTTTTTCTTAATATCAGGTTTTGCATATAAATCTGATGCCATATCAATTAACATATGTAAATTTACAAAAGGAATTTGTAAAAATTTTTCTAATTTATTTTCAATAATATATTCTTTAATTTCTGGCAGACTATGATTTCTTAATGCAAGATATAATAAACCTGGTAAAGCAGACACTCTCTTTACATGCGTCTTATTAGCACCATCATGTAATTCTTTTAGTTTTTCTAGTTTGTAACCTTGAGCCTCTAAAGATTCAGAAACCCCTCTATATTCCACTATATTGCTAATATCACTTAAAACACCAATCAAAAGATTATCTTCAAAGGGCTGAGAAAAAATTGTGTTACTAAAAGTAACAGGTTTTATTTCAGCTGTTACTTCTTGTAACAATTCTATCTTATTAGGTTTAAAAAATTTATCATATAGATATTTTTGATAAGATAAGTTAGCAGCAAAAATTAAGCTACTTTTATTTTGATTTGGCAAAAGTTCATTATATACGCTATTGGCAATATTACTTTTCTTAAGAAACAGTAAAGCAAAATACAGTTCTTAAGAAACAGTAAAGCAAAATACAGATTTATTGTAGTATGTTCATGAAAATAGCGTAAATCTGAAGCACTTAATGAGTCATCATTATGCGCTTCCTCGTTAGATCTCTTTATAAATTCTTCATATTTTTGCTTTAGAATTGGATTATTTTTATACATTATTTCTGCAATAATCTTTAAACTTATAAATGGTTTTTGTAGAAATTCTATCAAGTCATTGCTTTGTACATATTCTTTTATCTCTAAATCTGTAACGTTTTGTTTTAAAATTAAATGTATTAAATGAGGAAGTTTTTTAATTTTATTGTTCATTTCGTATAATCTGTTAATTCTATCTAATTCAAGTGAAGCGTTTCTTTGGGCATTTTGTATAGCTTGTAAATTATTATTAGTTGGAACTTGTCCCTGGTTTACTGGTTGGTTATTATTATTTATTTCTGCTTCAATTTGTGGGGCCCAACGTCTTATTATTTCAGAGGTTTGTGAAGCTGTATTATTGTTCAGTGATGAGTCTCTTGACATTTTTCTTACCTTTTTTAATTAAATGTAAATTAAATTTATCCTATTATGATTTTGTTTAGATTATGATTGATAAATGAGTTTAAAATTACAGTCAACTCATAATTGCATTATTAATTTGCTACTTAGTGAAAAAATGCTATTAAGTTATTGATTTATATAGAAAATATTTTTTACCAACGATTTATTAACGTATTCGCATGTCATTAATACCTTGTTAACCAAACTTTAGTAAAATGAGATAAATTTTGCTTCGTAAATGTTAAAGTCACCAATTTCTTCTTGAGTATTAAAAACACATAGACTATCTTTCGCTTAATGGATAGGTAAGCTATCCTAGGGCTTCGAAAACCCTTATATCTACTACCGGTGGTCATCTGCCGTCAAAGATGTCGCTTCCTTGAATTATGGTCGGGGAGGCGACCTTATGTCCAGGTCTCACGAC
>Ga0209922_102282_pt1 | contig 16807 bp, 9 predicted proteins | sample ThiBiot_500_biof_FD_183946 | JGI IMG/M metagenome (GOLD analysis project Ga0209922, IMG submission 183946) | Wastewater bioreactor microbial communities from Cape Town, South Africa - Thiocy_expt_500_biof (SPAdes) | ecosystem: Engineered > Bioreactor > Thiocyanate-remediating > Anaerobic-Aerobic ...
AATCGATGACCGAGATTGTGAAGCATTTGAAAGACAATGATTCCCGACCAAAATAAAACATTCTGTTGATCTTGATGAGATCCAATGAGTTGATTTGGATCGATTGCAATTTGAAAATCTCCATCGATGATAAAAGTTGATTGATGATGAACACAAAAAATACATCCCGAATTATCCAATTGATTCTCATTGATTGAACAAATATTTATTATTGGAAATTCTCCATTTTCACTTGCCATTTTTAAACACATTAATTGATATTCTAATAATAAATATTTTTCATTGTAAAATAGATTTTCATTTAAATTTGATTTTTGCCAAATTGAATCGGAAATCAACGATGAAGATGTTTGACAGATTGAATACATATTTTCAAGAATTTCAGTTTCGAATAATCGATTAACAACAATTTGTAAAGATTTTTCAATGATTAATTTCTGTTGACTAGTAAAAGCATCGGCAATTGAAAAAACAATTTCAAAATGTTCTTTTGGATTTTCAGAAATCATTCGTTGAATTGAACAATGAGAAATCTCATCGATCATTTCACAAAAATTATTCTTGAGACATTTGGGAAATTGTTTGAGCAAATCTTCATGATCATCATCATTTGTATTTAACTTTCGATAAATTCCTTTTGATTTCGATGAATTGAACAAGTTTGTTAATGAAAAACGTCGTGGCATTTCGATTGTTGACTGAAGAAACTTTTCTTTTATGAATATTATTTCGAATTTGTTATGCTTTTATAGGTGAACAGATGTTGTTTACCACAAAACACAGTCATAAGATATTTTTCTAGGTAAATATAATCCAATTAAACAATTTTCTCCTAACAATTTTAAATATAGGCCAAACAAACTGACGTCATGTTTGATGGACTCATCAGTCAAAAGTACAAAACAACAGTTGATGTCGAACAAAAATATTCGTCCTTCAATGACAAAGAAAAAGAAGGTTAATTTTCGAATATTTATTTTTAAAAATCGAAACAAGATATTGATTAACAAATAGATCATTAAAATGTTTGTGTTATGTAATTATGTATGTAATTAAATGTGAAATATCTTACAAATTTGCAAAAGTCAATACCTAAAAATTGTCTGTCGATTTCCGTTGACTAGGTTTCATTTGGACGGAGAAATAAAAATATAGAAGATATATTTAAAAAAAAGAAGAAGAAGGTCGTTGTTTTGCAATTATCTCAATGTTGGAAGAAGTGAACTTTTTCCATTTAAATCCGTGATAAATGAATGCGGTGATTGTTGTTTACTGTCATCTAATAACGATGGATTAATTAAAGATGATGATTTGGTTGCTATGGATCGTTGACTATTTCGTTTATTTTTCATTCGACAACAGAAAATAAATAGAAGAGTAAATAGACCAATAACAATGATCAATGTCGAGATTGTAAATGTTAAAAACATGAGAATAGTTTCTTGTTTTTTTCGTTTTTGAATTGATAATTTTTGTGTGATTAAATATTGTTGTTTCGACAATTGAATCTGTTGATTATATTCATCGATTAAACGATCTCGATCGGTCTGTTTATTTCCAATTAAAATAATAAATTTATCTTTAGTTAAACAAGGTTCACTTGTAAATGTGTCTTTTAATAAATAATCAAGTTCAATAATCGAAGGAAGTTTCAATGGAAGTTCATTGATTTTCAATAAACCAGTTGAAGTTAAATGAAAATTAGTTGAATACAACGATGGAACTAATTCAAATGTAATATTAAATTGATCGGATATGTCTTTATCGAAAGCATAGAATTGATGAGTCAATTTCTCCGATGATTTCGAAGGAAATCGATCTCGTGAAATAAATAAATAGGAATCAGCTGATGAATTGATTAATTGTGGACAATGTTCATTTAAATCATTGATTTTGATTGTCAATCGAGCTTCGTTAGACAATGGTGGAGTACCTAAACAAATTCAACGGTGAGATCAAACAAAGAAAAACTAAACTAAAGTTCTCACCGTGATCTTTAACAAGAACAATAAATTGATGTAATTGTTGTTGTTCAGCATCGGGTATTCGCGTGAGAATAATTTGTCCATTGTGAGTAATATGAAAAAAGAATTCTGAATGAGATGTTATCGGTTGAAGTGAATAAGTTAATTCTCCTCGTCGTGTATTTGGGAGATCGTTGTCTTTGGCAGTGATTTGTCCGATGACAGTTCGTATAGGAAGATTTTCATTGATTTGAAAATGAAATTGATCATTTTCAAAGAATGGTCGGTGATTGATTCCTTCGATGGAGATTTGAACTTGTGTTTGAGTTGAATGTAAACCATCGTGAACAGAAACATTGACAAACATCGATTGATCAGTTAAATTACTTGGCAATGGTTCAATTAAGGTCAGTTGACCTGTTCGAGAATTGATTCGAAATAAAGTTGAATTTAGTGAATAAGTAAGTAGTTTCGTTGAAGAATCACGATCATTTGCGTGAACTTGACCGATAATTGTCGAGTGAAATGATGTTGTTGATGATTGAATATTTGTTATGAAATGATAGTTTTCATGTTCGAATTCGGGAGCGAGATCATTGACATCGTCGATTTCGATATTGATTAGAAAACGTGTTTGTTCTCCGCCTCCATCGATCGCATCTAAATATAAGATCAACGAAGATTCGACTTCATGATCCAATGGATTGATTAATTCGATCTAATCAAATCAAAATTTATTTTAGTTTTTCGATTATTTTTTGGATAAAATCAATACTTTGTAATGTTTTGATGATGTGGATTTGAGCTGAAAAGCTTGTTGATGTTTTTTAATCGATGTTTGAACGATTAAATTCAATTGAATCGAACCAAAAATGCCTTGATCAAGATCTTGAACATTCACCATTGCTAAAAGTCCAATTGTATTTTCGTTGATATGAATCATCGAATTATTTTCAATGAAATCAATCGAAGAAAGAATTTGTCGAACTTGAATTGTTGGTTTATGATCGTTGATATCTTCGATGATGAGTTCAATTGGATGATAAACCGGCAATGTTGAACTCAATCGTGAACCTAAATCTTGCGCTCGAATTGTTAATAATAAATGATTATTTAATTGTAAATAAGGAATTAAATCAATTGAAGTTAAGAGTAATGGTTCAATGATAAATAAACAACCACTTTCATTATTTAAATATAAAAATTCATTTAATTTTTCATCTAAATGATTGAATGAATAGATAACACGGCCATTATTGCCTTCATCTGGATCGTATGCTTCGATACATTTTAATTTGCCTGTAAATGTTTCATTGACTGAGATTTTCGTGAAATTTGTTAGGAATGTTGGCGAATTATCATTGACATCGAGAACTTGAATGATAATTTTCATTTTCGCTCGTTGTTTATGTTGATCGGTAACAATCAGCCAAAGATTATCGTATCGATCCTGTTGTTCTCGATCTAATGACGTATTTTTCAATCTTAAACATAAATCATTGCCAACAGTTTGATCGATTTCAAACAATTGACTTCCATTGCCGATTAATTCGTATTGAAATTGATTCGTTTGAGGAAGATCTTTATCATCAACTGACGGAATTCGATAACATTGTCGATGTTGAACATTCGTATTTTCCGGAATACGAATTTGAATTTCATCCAAACGAAATTTATGTAAATTATCATTTAAATCATTGATTGTTAAATTAACAAACAGAATTTGATGTTGAGGTTGAGAGAGAATTTTAATTTGAATCGAACATTGAGTTACACATGAACACAATTGTTCCGAACAGAAATATTCTCGATCTAATGGTTCGATGGCAACGAAATTGGTTTGATTTTCAATGGAGAAATATTTATGAATTTGAGAATTTGTCGAAACAATTTGATAGGATTTTATTGAATTCGGTAGATTGAATGATAGTAAATGATACGGAGATTTCTCGTTTTCATTGATTGATATGTGATGAAAACGAGAATGAAATCGACAGTAGATCGGACAAATTAAGAAAAGAAATTTGATGAGAAAAGCGAACATTATCTGAAAAGAAAATCATCGATTAAGAAAACTTAGAAATAGTTTTCATCTTATGTGAACATAGAAATGCAAAGCTTTTTCTTAGACCTTGAAAATGGAAGTATTAGTTGTTAGACAAAGAAAAAGAAAAAGAAGAAAAAAAAGAAGAGATCTCCTTGTTATTTGGAAGCAAAACGGGAGAATGATTTGCTTTAATTCTTACGCACGACAGATAAAAATAGACGAAAAAAGGATTGAAGATTCTAATTGAACACGTCGACGGACTTTGCTTGTCTCGATTAAGTGATTGATCGGTCGAAAAAAAAATATATATATATATTCAAAAAGAAAAAGAGATTTAGTCGTTTTTCGAGCGAAGATATTACGCGATCGATTTAAAAGAGAGAAGGAAAACAATCTGTCATCATTACCATCAGCTCATTTTCTTCTTCTTTCCATTTCACATAACACTATTTCATCTTTACCGTGTTTCCTTTCGGTTGGCGGCATTTACGAGAAGACGAAGGAGAGAGAGAAAAAAAAGAAAAAAAAATGACCCTTCTTTCAATGCATTTCCACTATTGATTTCACACAATTTCCAACTGCTCATATACTCGAGGCCGTTTATATAAAAACTTCCGTCTACTTGACAGTCATCATACACACAACATATACATGACGGAAATAAAGACACACAAAGAAAAAATGAGCAAGATGAATTGTCTTACAGACCACAAGGCAAAAAGACGATTATGAAGAGATCAATTTTTGATTGCCTTTTTTTTCGATTGATCGACGCGACACTACTTAACAGCAAACTATTCAAAGCACCTGTTACTTTTTACCACATACATTCTTCTTCGTCTTCTTCTTAGTTCATTCAATTCGAACATTAGTAAAATAAGAACAGAAAAAAAAAAGAAACGAACGATTACTTTCGATTTAGTCATTTGGAAAAAATGTTTTTCTTTTCCTTCTTTTGAATGAACTGATTTTGAAAATAATCATGTAGAACAAATTGCTGACATATTCGAGATTTAGAACAAAGAATTAACTTATCTACTTAATTAGTTACCCTTTTAAACGTCAATATAGACTCTTCTTCTTTTTTTTTGTCGTTGTTCCTTTGAGTAAAACAAAAAAGACTTGCCTCCATTAAAAAAAGAAGATCTCTTTAATTGCTAAAGCGATGAAACGCATTGATTCATGATTGTTTTCTTTTGTGCTATCAAATATCTTCGATGCGCCGCCCTACCGTATGCTGATGCATTTGCAAAAAAGGACAAGACAACAACAATATGTTTCGCCGCTGGAGACACAGACAGAAGAAGAGAGACTGCGTTTATCTGTTCAATCAAATGACTGACTAAACTAACTTTCATCGATTGATAGATCAATGTTTAGAGAATTTATCATGAAAATGCTTCTCTAGTTAGGAGATCAATGACCTTTTCGTATATTTTCTCGTGTATCTTTCCCGTTTTCTTTTTTTTTTCTCTCTCTCTCTCGTCTTCTTTCTTCGAGTTATTATGTAAAAGAGTTTCATCGTCTTCGAATAAACAAATAACATTGAGCTCAATCGTCCCCGTGTGGCAACACTTGCGCTGTCAAATGGACAGATGCTAAGTAGCCAAGTCGAACTCATTGAATTAATTTTCTCAACACCATTTTTCTCATCATTCGAACATCGTGTCATCCTTATTATCATATAGAAAGGAAAAAAAAATGATTATTATCTAATCTTCTTCATATTATACTTCTGTTAAGGCTAAGCTTAATAATTGATTTTCAAACTTTGAGAGAGCGAGACACACACAGAGAAAGAGAAAAAGGACACATTATTCCTCAAGCAAGATCGAGTGAAGAAAAAAAAAAGAAAATGTGTCTTCCTATGTATGATGCAACTCGATTGCAATTCCAATAGAAATGAAACGAGAAAATGGAGATGGATCTGAATGGAAAAAAAGACCTTCAGGCCACGGCTACTTACTAATACCAAAATCACATGAGACAAAAAAGAAATGAAGGAAAAACCGTTTGATGATTAGTTAAATTATTATGAACAAGAATGCTGACATGTAACAAAACGTTTAACGAGTTCGATTTGCCATTCAAATAGAACATATTGACTGATCTCGTTCATTTATACATACTTACAAACTCAAATTAATCCCAATGTTCACATCTAATTCAACTATTTATAGGAAAAGATTATTTCGTAATCATAATTGAAACAGTTTTCTCTTTCTCTTTGTTTGTTAATGGTAACGAACTAATCGGATAAGATTTGTTCTCATATTTCATAAAATAAACTAACATGAAAGTTTGACGTCGATTTCTCCTAATAATAACGATCTATTGTATGTTTCCGTCTCTTATCTGGTCGAGCACGTTCTTCTCTCTTTCTCTCTCTCTTGTCTATCGGAATGGATAATGGTCAAACTGATCGAATAAATACATTTCAAGGATTTTCTGTTTATACAATTGTCATGTTATTGTTCTTCTGTTTCTTTTCTTATTTTGTTTGAAGAAGAAGAAGAATAAGAGAATGAAATTGACATGAACATCAATAGACAAGCATATGATCAAAATGTCGGTTTGTATTCACCAGACTCGATCAAATGTTTGTGAATTGAGATATGCGATGTTGATGTGAATAACAACGATCGAACACGCGTGCGAACAAATCAATGATCGATGCGTTTTCGAGGAAATAAAACAAATTAACACTAATGAAAAAAAAGAAGAAGAAGGAGAAACCTGATGATGATGATGATGATCGAACGAAGGCGACAGCGATGACCTGACTTGTTCTTTTTTGATTTTATTCGCTTCTTTGTTCTCAATCTTTGCAGACATTAATGAAAACTTCCGCAGTTAGTCACTTACTCGGACTCGATCATGCACGAGAGACAGCGTACAACTATTTAGCCGATTTTCTTTTTTTTCTCTCTCTCTCTCTTTCTCCTTTATATGCATTGTTTGTCCACTTAATCAAATGTATGCAACTCACACACAAATACATTCAACTTATTCTTTTCCTATGTTCAACTAACATTGAATAATTGATCAACGAAAGCAATATATATTTAAAAAGAAGAAGAAGAAAGAGTTTACTGCAACGATTACATCATTATTTCATCACTTGTCGATGATCAATCAAAGTGACTTAGTCATTCACCTGCTCTAAGGGATTCGAAATGAAAATACCGAGATTGTATGTCTGGTTTTTATGCTTGAATGGATTAAGAACTCGTTTTTTTTCTTTCTTTCTTCCATTGTATTACATCATTTGATATCACAATAACGAAGAACAAATACATTCAAAATGATAAGACAACGAAAATGAAGACGTCAATTCAAGCAGAAGAAAAGAAATATCGAATAAAAAAAAAGCTATTCGATTGTTGTTACTCGTTAACGAAAAAAAGAGAAAGAGAAATCAGTTAAATTTAATGAGTATGTCGTGCAAAGAAAATGTCTAAAGCACGTCTTGTCTCGTTCAAGTGGAATAAATCTAAGAAGATTTTCATCTCAACAACATATTTCAACACGCTCAACTAACAACAATACAAATGCACACGTTATCGATTATTGCTCGATATTAATAATCAAATTGTCGATCTCAATATAAAAAAAAAAAGAAAAAAAGTTCTCTTTTGTGTCGCTGTTTGTTAATGATCAAACAAACTTCTTCTTCTTCTTCTTTTCTTATTTTTCTAATTCACTCATTCTGTTGAAGTACTTACATACTGATTTGATAACGATTATTGAATGCTGATTGAGAACAGAATATGATTACTAATACGACTCGATTATACGCATCAATTCAAATCGTCTTCTCTTCGCTGTTGTTACTCGTCATTCAACCAAATACAATCAATATCTTTTTCTCTCTCGTCTTCTCTTTCTCATCAACAACTGTGCAACAAGAGAAATACCCTTTAATGTTCATTTATAGTTCCTTTCTCTTTCTCTCTGTTGTTGTGAATGTTCATCGATTGTATGCACGCAATCGTCAATGACCATGTTGACGACTGACCACATACACATCAATCAGTCATGACTTTTTACACATCATATGTGTGCTTCATGTTGAGCTGACTTAGTCGAGACAAATTACAGTTTAACATACGGACAACACATAGTACATGCATACAATCGATTCAGTCTAATCAAGAACATTTACTTTCAAAAGTCTTCGCACAGTTTGAACACTCAAAAAACGGATAAGAAGCTTTTTAAGATGTACACTGACATTTCATTTCGACAACTATATTCATCACTCCAAGTCAAAATAAATATATTCACACTGGGTTTTCATGTGTTAATCATTTCAATATTTGATCACCTACTGACAAATCAAACTGTTTCTTTTTCTCTCTTTCGAATTTTATTTTTCAAACATGACAAATAATAAAAAATGTAAATACAGATTAACACTATCAAATGATAACTTTCAACATGTATATTCTTTCAATCTATTTACATATCACTAATCTTCATCTTTGAGGGTTTCAACGTCTCGAATATACATGTTTAGTTTTTTCATCAATAATAACTAATTGAACGATTGTCCAAACAATAAGAATCTTGTCGATCTGATTGACAGGTGTTCATCACTTTTATTTCGAAGAAAAAGATATTTTCGTGCATTGATAAACACAGATGAAAGAAAAAAGAAAATGATCTTTGATAGACATCGTCAGTTGGCCATTTGTAAAAGATCTTTTGAAGATAGATGACAATCTGTATAATGATCAGTTCGATTGAAGGACAAGGGCGACATATACCAGACATTCGTTTCTTCTTCTCTTCACACGTCGATTCTATTTGATTCGACAACGAGATCATTGGGCAACAACTGTTTTATTCTATCGTTCAATTCACTCTTAATTATCACAAACAATCGACAAATGTCATGGTCTTACAAATCATCGACATTCAAATGCGACAGATCAATGTTTTATATCAATTTTATTCAAATACGTAATTGTCAATTCATAATGTTTATTTTTCGAATAATTCAGATCAAACTAAGACTCAATTAATCGAACATTGACAATTCTTGAATTTCACCTTCGACTAGTTATTTATTTATTTATTCATACGTAATCATTTGCATTCTCTCTTTCTCTCAATGTCTTTAGAGTTTTTGTTAACAAACAAAAAAATGTTGATGAGCTTAACTCGAAACGAAAAGAAATCAAAACGATGTCAAATCCATTGAACATGTACACAACTCCACCGTTGTCCAAAGAACTTTTCTATATTCCACCACCATCATCATTTATTATTCCAATATTTCGAGCGCCAACAACAACAACAACTCTCAAAACAACGACAAGTAAATTTCTAACAGCTATTTTAAAACAAGATCAAAAATTCAATGAAATAACAAGTACACCGTCAACGAATATGATTAGTCAACGAATATTTGAAAATCTCATTTTAACAAATACAATTGTAGCTGCATTTTGTATCATTTTAATGATAACATTAACGGCATTTCTCATTTTTCTTTTGATTCCTTCGATTCGACGTCGTTGGATCAATGAAAAACAAAATAATAATCAAAAACGTTTCGATGATTCAACAACTTTATCTCGACAACAATTTACATTGGGTCCATCAAGAATCAATCCATTATTTGATTCAACAACAGCTAATACATCATCACCAACAACAACTCAACTTACATCCTATTTTCAACCGCATCCAACAGCAACAGTTATTCATCCGACGATTTGGACACCAGTCACACTACAACAAACACAACTTACATCACCAACTCCATCGGCAGCAACACCTTTAACAACGACGACAGCCACTAATACAAATAAATTAACAACAGCACCAACAATAGCAACAACTAGTGCACAAACAACAACAACTGGACGACCGCCATTACCTTCACATCCACCAACAGCTGTGCAAAGATCACCGAAAAAACGATAGAAAAATACGTTTAACAATTTGTACATTGTTAGATTCTCTTTTCAATTCTTATTTATCTTCTACATTCATGAATAGAATAGTCTTACTTATCTTTATTCATTATGAATGATTTTTCATTTAACTATTTCATTTTTCGCCGAAATAAAAAACATCAAGAATAATTCACTTTTTGTCCGTTACACTCAAGCCACTTTCATCCTTCAGACGATGATTTGTTCTGTTTTCTTTTGTTTGACATGACCGTTTATGATTCATGCCATCATTGTGTTTGGTCTATTTTTAAATTTTCTATACGGAATTACGTCAACCCAGAAAAATATCATATGAATGGGTTTTGTGGTAAACAACATCTGTTCACCTATAAAAGCATAACAAATTCGAAATAATATTCATAAAAGAAAAGTTTCTTCAGTCAACAATCGAAATGCCTCGACGTTTTTCATTAACAAACTTGTTCAATTCATCGAAATCAAAAGGAATTTATCGAAAGTTAAATACAAATGATGATGATCATGAAGATTTGCTCAAACAATTTCCCAAATGTCTCAAGAATAATTTTTGTGAAATGATCGATGAGATTTCTCATTGTTCAATTCAACGAATGATTTCTGAAAATCCAAAAGAACATTTTGAAATTGTTTTTTCAATTGCCGATGCTTTTACTAGTCAACAGAAATTAATCATTGAAAAATCTTTACAAATTGTTGTTAATCGATTATTCGAAACTGAAATTCTTGAAAATATGTATTCAATCTGTCAAACATCTTCATCGTTGATTTCCGATTCAATTTGGCAAAAATCAAATTTAAATGAAAATCTATTTTACAATGAAAAATATTTATTATTAGAATATCAATTAATGTGTTTAAAAATGGCAAGTGAAAATGGAGAATTTCCAATAATAAATATTTGTTCAATCAATGAGAATCAATTGGATAATTCGGGATGTATTTTTTGTGTTCATCATCAATCAACTTTTATCATCGATGGAGATTTTCAAATTGCAATCGATCCAAATCAACTCATTGGATCTCATCAAGATCAACAGAATGTTTTATTTTGGTCGGGAATCATTGTCTTTCAAATGCTTCACAATCTCGGTCATCGATTCGATCAAACTCATTCACAAATCGATGCTTTCACTAATTCATTTCTCAATCATGGAAAATACACACCGTGTTAGACTACTTTTTGTTGTTGTTTTTGTTTCTATAGAAATAAAATATGAAAAACTATCAACTGAAATAGGATGAATATAGTTACGTGATCGAAACGTGACAACAATTATTCAGCCAGGTGAAAAAATAAACGTGTCACTGTAGCCTTGAGGATGAAAAGGAGAGGGAGAGAGACGATGATTTTATAAAAGTGAACAAAGAGTACGTTTTAAGAATTGGCAGCACGTTCGATGATCATTTCATTCGAGAAATTGAGAACGCAAGAGAGTGTTGCTCAGTAGTCGTAATTTGAAGATAGATTTTCGCATCCTATTCGTGAGTTAAATCGATACACGGATAGAGAAAGAAATGAATATTTATTATGTTATCTAATCTGCTTTATTCTATTTCAGAAATTAAAATTTTTCAGTTGATCTCATGGATACTCTCCTACTTATTCGAGATATGAAAAAGAACAATAATATTTATCAATCGAAATCTCCAATAGTGCTACCACCGATTTATTCAAGTGAATCCCGATTTACATCATTTAGTATGACATCAGATGTTGACAGGAAAGCTTATGCTTCTCTTGACCGTCGATCATTTTCACAATGTTATGATCAACCATCACAAATTCCACAAATTCCATATAGAATTCATAGTGGATTTACAGCTGATGAAATCAAAATCATCAAAGAAGCACTGAAAATCGTGTCGAAACGTTTATTTAAACGTCAAATAATTAAAAATATGTACGAACATAGCAATACAAAAGGTTTCTGTTTTGGATTAGATGTTTGGCAACGGTCAAATTTATCAAAACATTCATCGAATCACGGTGCATATTATCTACTTGAATATCAATTAACATCTTTGAAAATGAAATATGAAAATAATCATTTTCCATTGATTCATATTCGTCCAATTTGCGAACAAAGTAATGTTAGTGGACGAGGATTTCTAAGTACAGTTCAATGTGTTTCTCATTCATCTCAATCGTTGATCAATGGGCAATTTCAAATCTATTTGAATCGATATCAATTACAACAGACTAAAATGACCAAATCTGATTTGATCAGTTGGGCTGGTGTCATCGTTCATGAAATGTTACACAACCTAGGTCATAATCATCATGTTGGTGATTATTCGAATCGATGGCAAATTAATTTATTTACTAAATGTTTTGAACACAATGGTCGATATTAGTTTTTTTTCTCTTCGAATAAATAAATTCTTTTTTTTCTTCTATTGAATATGCTCGTAAAATATTTTTGTACTCGATTGAAATTGGGTTAAAAAGAAAGTCAACAAAGTGACACGTGTATTCGAAATAAAATTATCAAGTTTTGCTCGAAGAATTTTTGCGTTTTAATTTCTTCTATCAATAACAAACGTGAAATTCAATGGAAATCTATTTCAGTACTTGTTCCCGACTTAACAACGTCTTTCTTATCATTGAAGAAGAAACAACGTTCAACAGCATCTGTAAATGTTTCTCAACGAGAAGTTGAACGAATGTTTGGTTTTGAAATTGTTGACTTTTATTATCAACAAAAACATGTTGATGAATTTATTACAGAAAAAGCTCCACAATCATTGAAAAAAGAAATATTCGAACAATTGGTTTGTTGTCTCTATTCACAAGGATTTCCAGGTGCATTTCTTTCATCATCGTATAAAACTATTGTCACTGACTATGTTGGAACTATTTTACAAATGATCCAGTTGCTTACTTCAATCGTACAACGAAAAGATAATTGAATTAGTTAACTGTTGATGACTGAAATGTTTGTCTGTTTCGTTTGAATAAATTTAAAGCGCAACATTTTTGTTTAATTCGAGAAAATGATAAAAGAGTTGCATAGGGTAAAATAATTGCAGGAACATAAACAAGATGAGAAATATATGGAGTTAAAATTTGACTTGCAAAATGTGGATAACCCGATGATTGAATAATGACAATGATAATATAAGGTAAATCAAAGACAACATAAGACATTGACACGAGAGAATATTCAATCATCATTTTACGATACAGATTCCATTTTGACGTTTGTTTTAAATGAGATTTTTGTTTGAGAAAATAAAGGATAAGTATAGAAGTAAAGAAAGTTATTAACAGAATTGGAATTGTATAATTTGCAAGTGAATCATAATAAATAAACCAAAGAGACGCAATCGTTGAATAACAAATTGGACCACAACGAAGTTCGCTGGGAACAAATGTTCGTTGACATGGATATAAAAATATCAAATAGAAATAAAGTATTGGAGTATAAACAGCAAAAAATGTTAATGGCAAATAATGAGCAAATAAACGTCCTCGTTTTGTTCGCATTAAATTCGAATGAAAAACAAGAATATATCTTTCGAGACATGCCCAAAACATTAACGAAATCGATCCATACCAAATCCCGTAATCGACATATTGCCAAATTAAACAAATCATCGGAGAAAATGGATAAACATAACCGAAGAATGAATAAATCGATGTCATTGTTATATCGATTGTTAAATCAAAAAAATTATAAATCAATAAAAGAATGATCACATGATTATGAATCGATCGACGAACTTTCCTTTCAGATAAAATATGATAGAAAACGAATAAATAACAAGGAATTGACAACATTTCACCGATCATAAATAAACTAAATTCGATTTTTATCCAGACATCAGAAATTTCATCGACATTTTTAGCACTCGTAGAAAAATTAACCTGCATTGAACGTCAAATTGATTTTGACAAAAAACAACAACAACGATGTCTTTCTTTGACTCAGATAGGATTACTCGAATAGAACTATTCACGTCTTTTAATTAACAACAACGACAAAACAAGAAAGAAGAGACATCGATCAATTTTCTTTAGTAAATAGAATTTTGATTTTATTTTTAATAGATGTCTTTAGGTAAATCATTTCCATTGACGAAGGTCGTCCATTTCTCTTTGGGAATATTGTTGAAAACTTGAGTTAAACGATTGGCAAGGCCCAATTTCGAGACACGAATAAAAATCTTAAGAATTCGATCGGGATATTGTTGATAAATATTGGCATAGATTTCTGGATCTTTTTGAAAAATATCGCCAAGTAAAATAAATTTCCGTGATCGTGTTTGTTGAAAAAACATGTGTAAAATGTTTGTTTTCTGTCTCATAAATGATTTCGATCGAAAAAATTGAATAAAATTCGAATCAAACCAAGTAAAATGTCTCATATGATAAGAACCCAATGGAAAATGTTCACGATCGAAAAATTCTCTTAAAAATGGATACAATTGATCAGGTGATGCAGTTAAATAATGAAATGTTGCATTATAAACACTTTCATAATGTCGATAAAGTTCTGACATTCCAGGAACTGATTTATATTCACCAGAGAATGTATTTCGAAGAACAGACCGAACACTTGTTACACCTGTGATTTTGATCGTATCGTCAATATCACTAATCACTGAAATACCATTATCATCGCATAAGAATATTTCTCCACTAGCTGTTATAGTTTTCGATGGTGTCGAAACAGAATATTCGACTTTGCCTCCTGAACCACCAGGAACAAGAAATCTTTGAATATCATTATGTGTAACTTGAAATTGTTTTTGAATTAAACCATTTGAATCCGTTTTCGTACACATTTCTTTATCAAGACCATCGATACATAATCGTTTGTTTTTTTTGCCACTTCCAGTAAAATAAGAAACACGTTTGGCATCAATATTATCGACTGTTGATGAAAGTAAAGCTGTTGCAAACATTGCACGAAATGGATTCTCTTCGAAAAACCAACCTTGAGCATAAACAATCCAATCATCTTCACTTTTAGCGATGTCAGTTAATTTCATTTCAGTTGAATGATAACGAAATGCAACTGACGGAACAAGAATTAATTCTTCTTCACTTGAAATTAAAAATTCATTCGTTAAAACACATTTTTCAATAAGAAGATAAACAAATATTAATTTCAAATATTTCATCATGATTTCTATCAAATAAATCGAAATAAAAACGAGAAGAAGACCCACACGAGATAGATATGTAAAAACAAGGCCCGTCGACGAAAGTTCTGATCGTATTACTTATATACTATGTATTTTATCTTTTCATTTCGACATTCGTTATCGACGACTATCGTTGAGAGTGTACTATTTCTCTCTCTCTCTCTCTCTCCTTCATTCTGTATACGCGTATGTATATCGACCTACAACTATGTTGTTTTTTTTTGTGCTAATCTCTCGTATCAATTCTCCAATAGAAATCGAGCTAAACAACTTGATGAATTTTATCCTAGAATTCTTGAAAAAAAATCGTTTGTACATTTGTTTTCTGTAAATGTCTTTGAAAAGATCATCAATTTTGAAAGTCAAGCACAAAGTAAAATACCATTGATAATCCAGTTGAATAGAGACAAGGTTTTAGGGGATTTTCAACAGGTGTATGTTTCGACATAAAAGCATGGTGATGTTTGAATTGTTTCTTAAGAAAAGAAAAAGATGTTTTGTATGAAAAGATATTTGTTGTATCTGTTTCTGTTTGAAATTGTTTCGAGTTTATCGGAAGAATCTAAACCAACGATAACGTTCGATGAATTCTTTGAATTTACAACATTTCCTTCAGTAAAATTTTCACCCAATGGAAAATATTTACTTATTGAAACGCGACGACCATCATGGAATACAAGTTCCTATGAAAATAGTTTATGGTTATATCAAATTTCAAATAAAAAGAAAATCTTAATAGCAAAACAAGTTTCTCCAATAGTTAAACCTCAATGGTCACCAACTGGAAATTGGATCGTTTTTCTCTTAAACAATACTCAATCTGTTTCTCTTTATTCAATCGAAAAAGAGAAATCGTTTTCGATTGATATTAGTTTTCCATCTGTCTCTGGTTTAGTTTGGTCAGATAAAGATACATCTTTGTATTTCGCGAGTCATTCGAAATGGTCAACGAAAGAAGACGATGATCTTCATGAATCGAAATGGAAAGATGTGATTCAATATCCCGAAGAAAAACTGAATCAAGGCACAACCATTGGTCGAATTGATTTCTATTTTCAACGTCGAACATTGAAAGCTAAAGTTCGAATTGTAGCAACTTTAACTTTGTTTACCGGCGAACTTCTCTATGTGCCATTGCAATCGAAATTAATTTTTACAACTGTTGCAGAAAATTTCGAAGATTTCAATAAATATGAAATCTATTCATTGGATTTAAATGATTCGATTCTTTCGAGATTAACAACAAATCAAGGAATTGAACAAGATTTACAATTATCGATCGATGGACGATCGATTCTCTTTCGTTTGTTTACTTTCGATTCTCAACAAGGCAATTCAAGTGATCGACATTTAAGATTATTCTCTGTTGATTTACATACCAAACAAATTCAACGTCTCGGCAAAGATCTCGACGGAAGTATTTTAGGATATTCAATTCGATCTGATAGTAGTTTATATATTCTCGAGCAAATTGGAACTAATATTCGAATTCATTTTCAACAATCAATAGAAAAATATTCGATTTCACTTTGCGGTTGGAATGGAAGTTATGCAAGTGTAACAACTTCATTCGATGTCGAACAATCAATTGCTTTTGTTTATTCGTCATTTGAACAGCCGATGGAAGTTTATTATGCACAAAATATTTATCAATTAAATTCAGCTAAACCAATTACAAATGAAAATCAAATTTTTACACA
>Ga0209922_102283_pt1 | contig 16806 bp, 10 predicted proteins | sample ThiBiot_500_biof_FD_183946 | JGI IMG/M metagenome (GOLD analysis project Ga0209922, IMG submission 183946) | Wastewater bioreactor microbial communities from Cape Town, South Africa - Thiocy_expt_500_biof (SPAdes) | ecosystem: Engineered > Bioreactor > Thiocyanate-remediating > Anaerobic-Aerobic ...
GAACTCGGCGAGGACCGCGGCTTCGACCAGATCCGTCAGCTCTTCGACGATGAACGACCCCTGCGTCGGGTTCTCGTTCTTTGCGAGCCCGAACTCCTTCGTGATGACGAGCTGGATCGCGAGCGCACGTCGCACGCTCTCCTCGGTCGGCGTCGTGATCGCCTCGTCGTACGCGTTGGTGTGGAGCGAGTTGCAGTTGTCCTGCAGCGCGAGTAGCGCCTGGAGCGTCGTACGGATGTCGTTGAACGCGATCTCCTGGGCGTGGAGCGACCGGCCCGACGTCTGGATGTGATACTTGAGCTTCTGCGAGCGATCGTTGCCGCCGTACTTGTCACGGATCGTCCGCGACCAGATCCGTCGCGCGACGCGGCCGATGACCGTGTATTCCGGGTCCATCCCGTTCGAGAAGAAGAACGAGAGGTTCGGCGCGAAGTCGTCGATGTGCATCCCGCGCGAGAGGTAGTACTCGACGAACGTGAAGCCGTTCGCGAGCGTGAACGCGAGCTGCGAGATCGGATTCGCTCCGGCCTCGGCGATGTGGTAGCCGGAGATCGAGACCGAGTAGAAGTTCCGCACCTTCTTCTCGATGAAGTACTGCTGGATGTCGCCCATGAGCCTGAGGGCGAACTCGGTCGAGAAGATGCACGTGTTCTGCGCCTGATCCTCCTTGAGGATGTCGGCCTGCACCGTGCCACGGACGGACGAGAGCGTCGCCGCTCGGATCTTCTCGTACACCTCGCGCGGCAGGACCTCGTCACCCGAGACCCCGAGCAGCATCAGACCGAGCCCGTCGTTCCCTTCGGGCAAGGTGCCCTGGTAGCGCGGCCTCGGCTGACCTCGACGCTGGAAGATCGCGTCGATCTTCTGCTCGACCTCGTCGACCTTGCCCTGGCTCTTGATCCACTTCTCGCAGGCCTGATCGACCGCGGCGTTCAGGAAGAACCCGAGCAACATCGGAGCGGGCCCGTTGATCGTCATCGACACCGACGTCGCCGGGTCGGAGAGGTCGAAGCCGGAGTACAGCTTCTTGGCGTCGTCCACACTCGCGATGGAGACGCCCGAGTTGCCGACCTTGCCGTAGATGTCCGGCCGGTGGTCGGGATCCTCTCCGTAGAGCGTGACGGAGTCGAACGCCGTCGACAGGCGCTTCGCAGGAAGCCCACGCGAGACGTAGTGGAAGCGGCGGTTCGTGCGCTCCGGACCGCCCTCGCCCGCGAACATGCGGGCGGGATCCTCGTTCTCGCGCTTGAGAGGGAACACGCCTGCGGTGAACGGGAACTGCCCGGGAGGCGCCTCGCGCAGGAGCCACGTGAGCACGTCGCCCCAATCCTCGTACTTGGGCAGGGCGACCTTCGGGACGCGCAGATGCGAGAGCGACTCGGAGAAGAGATCGAGCTCGATCACCTTGTCGCGTACCTGGAACTGGTACTTCGCGGCGGCGTAGCGTCGCTTCGTCGCCGGCCACTCCTCGAGCAGCCTCTTGCACTCGGGGGCGAGACGCCCCTCGAGGTCGCGGTACAGCGCATCGAGCTCGCCGAGGAACGCCGGCTCGCCCTCGATCCGCTGGGTGACCTGGACGACGTCGGCCGGACCGGTCGGCTCCACGATCTCGAGACGCTGCTTGCCGACGTTGGCGCGGAGAGCGTCGATCGTCCCATGAAGCTGGTACATCCGACGGGCGATCTGAGCCTGCGCACGGACGAAGGCGTCGTACGCCTCGCAGGTCTCGACGATCTCGGCGAGGTAGCGCGTCCGCTCCGGAGGAATGATCCAGCGCTTCTCGCTCATGCCCGCGGTGATCTCCATCCGTGACTCGAGCGCGGCGCCGGTCCTCTTCGTGACGACGTCCATGATCGTCTTGTAGAGCCCGTTCATCCCCGGATCGTTGAACTGCGATGCGATCGTTCCGTAGACCGGGATGTCCCCGTCCGCGACGGTGAAGGCGTTGTGGTTGCGCCGCCACTGCTTCTTCACGTCGCGTAGCGCGTCGAGTGAGCCGCGCTTGTCGAACTTGTTGATCGCGATGACATCGGCGAAGTCGAGCATGTCGATCTTCTCGAGCTGAGTCGCCGCGCCGTATTCGGCCGTCATGAGATAGAGCGAGACGTCGGCGTGCTCGGTGATCTCGGTATCGGACTGACCGATGCCGGACGTCTCGACCACGATGAGGTCGAAGCCCGCTGCGCGGCAGATCTCGATCGACTCGCCGACGTGCTTGGAGAGCGCCAGGTTCGACTGACGCGTGGCGAGCGAGCGCATGTAGACGCGCCGGTCGTCGATCGCGTTCATGCGGATACGATCGCCGAGGAGCGCGCCTCCCGACTTTCGCTTCGAAGGGTCCACCGAGAGGACGGCGATCGTTTTGTCCGTCGGCTCCGCCAGGTAGCGGCGGACGAGCTCGTCGACGAGGCTCGATTTGCCCGAGCCGCCAGTTCCGGTGATGCCGAGCACGGGAGGTCGCTTGCCCGTCGCCGGACGTGCTGCCATCGCGGCGCGTAGCCGATCGCCAGCGTCGGGGAAGTTCTCCGCGATCGTGATCAGCCCTCCGATCACCGCCGGATCGCGCTCGTGGATCCGCGCCAGCAGGGGCTCGAACTCCGGCGAGCGCTTCTCGAAATCGCAACGCTCGATGAGGTCGTTGATCATCCCCTGGAGCCCCATCGCTCGCCCGTCGTCGGGCGAATAGATGCGAGCGACGCCGTACGCATGCAGCTCCTCGATCTCCGAGGGCAGGATGGTGCCTCCACCGCCGCCGAAGACGCTGATGCGCGCCTTCGCCTCGCGGAGAAGGTCGATCATGTACTTGAAGTACTCGACGTGACCGCCCTGGTACGAGGTGATGGCGATCCCCTGCACGTCCTCCTGGATCGCGCAACGGACGATCTCGGCCACCGAACGGTTGTGCCCGAGATGGATGACCTCGGCCCCGGATGCTTGCATCAGGCGGCGCATCACGTTGATCGCCGCGTCGTGCCCGTCGAAGAGCGACGCCGCGCTCACGATCCGGACATGGTGACGAGGCTTGTACGGCGCTACGGAGTTCGAAGGCTTCACCTGAACCGCTCCTCAGTTGCTCTTTCTGCCGACGATCCGAGCAGAACGATGGAGTAACTCCTCGGGGGAGACCTCCTCGATGACCGTGTGGATCGTCCATTGATTCCCCGCCGGGTCTTCGATGCGCGCGGTGCGGTGCCCGTAGAACTGGTCTGCGGGCTCCTGGATCGAGCGCGCCCCCTCCGCCATCGCGCGCGCATAGGCCGCGTCCACGTCGTCCACGTAGATCCCGAGCGAGCACGGCATGGGCCTCGCTCCGGGGCGCGGCGCCATCACCATCACCAGCGAGTCTTCGATCATGACCTCCGCGTGGATGACGGCTCCGTCGGGCAGCGCCATCCGCCGGACCTCGACGGCATCGAACGTGCGCTGGAGGAACGTGATGAGGCGCGGAATGCCCGAGACGATGAGGGCCGGATTGACCGTGTGATGCCGGTCGGGACGACGACCTCGGCGAAGCGGCTTCGAATCCATCATGCGTACCTTCCTCCGTCGTGAATCGCTGGTCGCACGCTCAGACTTCGCCGGCGCGTGGAGCGGATGGCAGCGGTGGCACCACCGTCGAGCGTCCATGCGCGTCGAGCGCGACCATGACGAAGCGGCCACGTGTACAGAGCTGACGATCGCCCGTGAGGAGATCCTCGGCGAAGAGATCGACGTCGACGGACATCGACGTCTTTCCCGTCGCGGCGATTCGGGCGACGAGCTCGACGAGCTGGCCCTGCCGCACCGGCACGTGGAAGTCGACACGCTCGCTGCTTCGCGTGACCACCGTGCGCCGCGCATACCTGGACGCGACGACGAACGCCGCCTTATCCATCAGCGCGAGCGCCTGCCCGCCGAACAGCGTTCCATAGTGGTTGGTCTGCTCGGGGAAGACCATCTCGATGATCCGCGCCTCCGTGATGCGCCCAGCCTCGAGCTTCTCGCGTAGCGGAGCTTCGTTCTCGGGAGCGGTGCTCACGGCGTCCTCCGGCGGAGCTCGAGGTAGTAGCCCTCGCTCGACGTGACCACTGCCAGCCAGAGATCGCCTTCTGCGTCGGTGAAGACCGAGAGGCCGGTGGTCTTGTTCGCCTTCGAGATCGCCTTCTCGACGTGCACCGCGCCCTTCGCGACCGCTCCTGTCCGTTCGAGGTAGGTACTGGCGTACACGGAGCTGCTCACGTCGTAGCCGAGTCCGAAGACCCAGCCCTCGAGACTGGCGGTCGGGGCGACCGCGGCGAGCGATGCGGTTCCTTCCGAGTCGATCTCGACGAGCTTCGCCGCATCCGCCGCTCCGCCTAGGAGCTGCGGATGCGCCAGACCGTACACCGCATCCGACGTCGCGCCGCTCGCGAGCGAAGCGCCGACGAAGACGTTGCCATGCACGTCGGTGACGACGGGTCCGGAGCTTCCTTCCCAACCGAACAGCTTCTTCGGCTCAGGACACGGCGCCGGAGCCGCGAGGGCGCCCTCGCAGACGTCGGCCGTGTAGAGGCCGTTGTCGTTCGTGGTGGAGTCGTTCGTCGCGACCGGCGAGAGACCGCTGTAGACGATGAGCTGGCGTGCACCGTCGGTGACGCCGGTGCCGGAGTAGAAGCCGTTCGCCTTCGCCCGACTCGTCACGGCGTCGTAGCCCGCCGAGTAGAGGAGCACCTCGCCCGGGAACGCGTTACCCGTTCCGGTGTACGAGAGCAGCGCGAAGGGGCCGAACGGCAGATCGACCATGCCGTCGGCGCCGTAGAAGAGCTTCTGCGGGAGGCCGCTCGCGGTCGCGAACGAGCGCTCCGTGCGCGTCGCCGCGCCGGTCGCGTCCTCGGGCAGGGTCCAGTGGATCACCGCAGGTGTCGTCGCGCCGCCCGCACCGTAGACGCTCGTGGTGACCATCGGACCGCCGTGGCGTCCCCAACGGCTCCCGAGCACGCTCTCGTCGGCGCGATGCCGGCGCGTCACGCCGAACGGCAGCTGCGCGTCGATGGTGATCAGGTCCTCGTACGCCGCAGGCTCGAGGAACACCGGCGCAGGGCGCTCCTCCTCGGGGATCGGCTCGCCTCCGTCAGCCGCGGCACCTCCATCGGGCTTGTCGCTTCCGCTGGGTGCAGACGATGCCGCGTCGGTCGAGCTGCACGCCGCCCCGCTCGCCAGCACGAGGGCGAGAAGCCATGGCGTGACGCGCGACGTCGTCCTGGTGCCGTTGATTCCGTCGAGCATGATCTCCTCCGCCTGCGCACCTGGTTACGGGGCGGCTGGAAGCAGGAGAGAAGCGCTCGGGATGCCGGCCGGAGTAGCGGCTACACCAGCTCGGACCTTGCGCCTCCCTCGAGGCTTCCAGGTCGCCCGACCACGGATTTGTCCCGCGATCGCATGCTGGCAGGTCTTCGGGCTCACGAGCGCTCCGGCTCTCGCCGGGTTCCTACCCTCCACCGCTTCCCAGCCCGGTTTCCCGGACCAGTGCGCTGCGTGGAGATCGTTCTCGATTACCGCTGCGGGGCAGCCCCGGATGTTCGCCGGGTTCCCTTTTCAGCCCCGGGCCGAAGCCAGGAGCACCAACACAGTCTCCACGTATGGTGGTTCGACGGCGACGTCAACCCGCGCGCGCCGCGCGAAGGAGAACGGCTCGTCCGCACACACTCGAGCTCTCGTAGCAATGCGCGCATGCGCGCGGCGACTCAGAACGGCGGCGCCTCGCGGGCGTTTGTCGGGTCCGGGATCGTCGGGCGGCGCGTGAGGCGATCGGCGATCTTCGCCTTCAGCGCGATCAGGCGATCGCGATGGGCCCAGACGAGGAGGGCGACGAGCGCGAGCCAGACCGCATGGAGGCCCGCGATGAACGTGCTCGTGACGTAGACGATGCGCGGCACGAAGGGTCGCTCGCTCGAGACGAGCTGCCGGCTCGCCTGGACGTAGCGCTCCGAGCTCGGGAACGAGAGCGAGACCGGCGTGATGTCCGTCTTCGGATCGCCCGAGAACGTCGGCTGCGAGCCGCCCGGCGCTTCGGGGCGCGGCAGGTCGGGCCGCTCGACGAACATCTCGTGCGTCGGCTCGGCGGTCGCGTCCGACGAGAGCGCGAAGCGGCCACCGAGCAGGGCGACCACGGTGAGTAGGCCCGACGCGACGAGCAGCCACGTCCCGCGGACGAAGCGGGTCGCGAGGAAGATCGCGCCCGCGAGAAAGAGCGCCGAGACCGCGACGACGAAGCCCTCGCGCGAGACGAACCAGAGTCCGGCGGTGCACACGCTCGCGATCGCGCGCGTCTTCGTGGTGCGGAAGCCGAAGCACGCGAGCGCGATCCCGAGCACGACGGCGATGAGGTCTCCGCGCGCGAAGGCCCAGCGGACGCGGTCACCGCCGAGCACCGCGATCGGGCGGACGTGATCGGGGAGACCGACCGTCGTCTCCGCCGAGCTGGTCGCGAGCGGATAGGTCGTCGCCGGGATCGAGACCGCGCCGGCGATCGGCCAGAGGCTCGCCTCGGAGAGCGACTGCACGCGGAGCTGGTGGGTGCCGGCGCGGACGGGCACGAGCACCTCCTTCGCGCCTGCCTCGGTGTGGAGGATGCGCTGCGCGCTCTGATCGGTGGAGAGGTACATCGCCTTCCCCGCCGGCATGAGCATCAGGTGATCGAGGCCGTTGTTGTCGTAGCCGATCGTCTCGTCGCTGATCAGCTCGCCGCGTCCGGTGATCGCGACGAAGCGACGGTGCGTTCGCGCGACGGCGGCGAGGACGTCGCCGCGCACGAGCGATCGCGCGTCGACCTCGAGCGCTTGTCCCTTCTGGACGAGGAAGACACGTGCGCCCGGGAAGGTCGGCGAGATCGGCGACTGCGAGGTCTCCACGAGCTTCGGCTCGCCGGCGGTCTCGACGCGGTGCTCGGGGTCGGCCTCGATGAGCCACCACTCGTACGCCGAGCGGGCGTCGGGCGTGAAGGTCTTCACGCTCCCGACGGACGAAGGCGGGAGCGTCCCCGCGATCGTGATCTCGGCCTCGTGGCCGCTCGTCGGGAGGAGGAGCTCCTCGCCCTCGGCGGTCCACCCGCTCGAGCCCTGCACGTCGCTCACCTTCTCGCCGTAGCGGAGCGGCAGGCGGATCGTCCCGAGGTCGGTGCTCTGCGACGCGGTCAGTCGATACGTGAAGCTCGTCTCGCGACCGAAGCGGAGCGCACGCGCGAGCCGGAACACCGGCGGGGACTTCGGCTTCGCCTCGGCGCCGTCGGTCATCGGATCGAAGTGCAGCACCGCGGCGGTGACGCCGCTCAGGCGCTCGCCCTCGATCAGACGTCCGCTCGTGAGGTGGGCGTCGACCGCGACGACGGGCCCGGGCACCACGAGCATCTGATCGGACCCGAGGGTCACGCGCCCGCGAATGGTGAAGGCGCGTGCGGACGTGAACACATGGTAGCGATCGCCGTCGAAGCCGATCGCCGCAGGCACGCCGTCGATCGTCACGTCGTCCAGGCGGACCTGCCCCGGCGGTCCGAAGAGCGGCACCTTGATCTGCTCGTTCGCGCGCACGCCGCCTTTGAGCTCGAAGCTCATCGTCGTGCTCACGGAGCCACGAAGGACGAGCGTGGAGAGGAGGAAGCAGTCTTCCATGCACGGCTCGGGCGGCGGTGGCGCCTCGGGCCTCTCCGCTGCGGCGGGAGCCCCTGGGTAGAGGACGCCGATCGGCTGGGCGGAGGGGGGCTGCGCGAGCGCCGCGCGAGGATCGGCGGCGGCCATGACGATCGAGAGGAACGCAGACACGATCATGACGAGCGCGAACGGACCAACGCGCCCGCCTTTGCGGGGAGCCAGCATGGACGAGACCTCGTGCGCGCCGCGCGCGGCGCATGCGCGGCTGATAGGAGGAGGGCGAGGGCGCCGGCGCGACGCTCGCGTCGTCGGGCCCGGCCCCCTACGAATCGAGTTCGACCGCGACCCTCGCGATTTGTTCCGCGCCCGATTCCGATCGCGTCGCGCGCGTTCCCTCCTCTCCTCTTTCTTTCGGCTCCGCCGGCGCGCCTCACGCTGGCTCAGCCGGAGTTTTTACCCGGGCGATATTGACCTGGGATATCACCCGGGCGATATTATGTGTTCATGGAAGCGCAACGGACCTTCACGGCATTCGCCGGCCACCGCACCATCGCCTCGGGCGACATCCGGGAGACCCTGCTCCGGACGAAAGAGTGTCTCGATCGCGGGGAGACGGCGCCGGTGCTCATCTTCGAGGACCAGACCGGCAACCAGGTCGACTTCGACCTCCGCGGTACGCCCGAAGAAGCGCTCGAGCGTCTCGCCGCTCATCCGCTCTTCGCGGGCGAACAGGAGCCGAAGCGCACGGGGCCAGGGCGTCCGAAGCTCGGCGTCGTCTCACGCGAGGTGTCGCTCTTGCCCCGCCACTGGGAGTGGCTCGAGGCGCAACGCGGCGGGATCTCCGTCGCGCTCCGCGCGCTCGTCGAGGAGGCGCGAAAGCGCGGACAGTCGCGACAGCTCGCGCGCCAGGCGAGAGAGGCGGCCGGCAAGTTCATGTGGACGATGGCCGGCAACCTCCCCGACTTCGAGGAAGCCTCGCGCGCGCTCTACGCGAAGGAGGACGGCCGACTCCGATCGCTCACCGCATCGTGGCCGAAGGACATCGCGAAGCATCTCACGCGTCTCGTCACCGAGGCCGCACGCCTCGAGGAGCAGGCAACGCTCGAAGAGGCGCGCACCAAGGCCACGGCATGAACCGGTGCGGGGCGAGGGACCACGTCCTCGGAATAGCCCTCGGTGCTTGGCCAGAGGGACGCACGCCAGCTGCGGCCCGCGCGACGCTTCATGAAGTGCTCGGCCCCTGTCCGGAGAGGCTGAATCGAGAGGCTGAAAAGACTCCGGAGTGGGTGGCACATCGGGCGAGAGCGCGCTACCACTGCTCCGCTTGAACTTCGGAAGCGACCACCAAGTACGAAACGCATTCCGGGCGACGCTCCTCGACGAGCCGTCGAGCGCGCACCTGCTCGGAACGCAGGAGCTCGACGCCGCCGACGTCCTCGAGGTCACCGACCTCGCGCACGCCATTGCGAAGGCCGAGGAGGTCATCCGCGCCCGAAGCAGCCGCGTCCTCATGGCCGGCCCCGATTCGTCGGCGGACCAGACCCACCAGACCACGCGGACCGACGAGAGCGGAGACATCTTCGACAAGCTCCTCGGGGCCGGCAAACGTGTCGCCGCCGAGAAGCACGTCGCGTCCGACGACGCGACCGACGATGCGATGGGCCCTGCCGTCCACGCGCCGACCTTGCCCACGCCGCTCCCGCCGCGCGTCGCGCAGATCCCGCTGCCGCCGGGCGTCACCCGACCGGCCACGCTCCTCCGCGGCCCCGAGATGACGGCGACGCCGATCCCGATCACGGGGAGGTCGGCCGCGGAGACGCCGATCCCGGCTCCGCCCCGCGCTCCGGCGTTCGGCACGGCCGACAAGACGCAGCCGCTCGCAGCGGTCGCGATCCCGCCTGCTGCGTTCTATCATCCCGCCGGACGGATCCGGTCGCTCGCGGACGCAACGCTCGACGGCTACCGCCCCGAGCCGACGCTGTTGGTGCGGCTCCGCCAGCGCCGTCACGCCCTCTCGAAGGTCGTCCTCCTCGTCCTCGCGCCCCTCACGTTGCTCGCGCTCTTCGCGGTCGCGGTCGGCATCGGGCGCGCGAGCGCGGAGCACACGAGCGCGGAGCACGAAGCCCAGCCAACTCCGGCCCAGCCCGCAGCGACGACGCCGCCGAAGGCGGAGGCGAAGATCGCGACGCCCGAGCCGACCGTGAAGGCCGCTCCGCCTGCGCCCGAGCCGACCGTGAAGGCCGCTCCGACCACGCCTGCGCCCGAGCCGACCGTGAAGGCCGCTCCGCCTGCGCCGGAGCCGACCGTGAAGGCCGCTCCGCCTGCGCCGGAGCCGACCGTGAAGGCCGCCGCGCCCGCCTCGACCGATGAAATCCCGGTCTTCGACGTGAACAGCCTGAAGAGCGTTCCGGCCCCCAAGCCGCACCGCTAGCTGGGAAACCAGCGCCGTCTCGCCCCTTCCCGAGCACGTCTGGCGACGCTCCGGCCGAGTGGATAAGCCCGCAGGTCACGTTTGACGCGGGCCCCATTGGGGGGTATGCCAAGGATCGCGAGCTCAGGTGGGTGTCCCCCGAGCGCTCGAGGCGCTTACGAGTCCGGGTGCGTTGGGCGGGCCGCTGCTAGGTGTTCGCAGGGAAACTACAATCAGTGCCGCATGCTGCGGAGGCGCGGGTGGATACGCGCGAAGAGCGTCGCTCCCCGGGCCCCAAGAGCTCGCCAGGCACCCACAGCAAGAGATAGCGAACATGACGTTCACGGAAGCCGCAGCGGAAGTGCTGCGCATTGCCGGCAAGCCCCTCCACTACAAGGAGATCACGGAGCTCGCCATCGAGAAGAACCTCCTCTCTCACGTCGGCAAGAGCCCCGAGGTGACGATGGGAGCGCGCCTCGCCGCGCTCCTGAAGAAAGAGGACAAGGAGAACCCCATCATCCGCGTGAAGCCCGGCGTCTTCGGCCTCCGCGAGTGGGATGGGAAGAAGAAAAAGAAGGGCGCGGTCGATGACGGCGCGGCCGAGTTGGAGGAGAGCGCCGACGTCGAGGTGAACGCGCTCGAGCTCGAGGCCGCCGCCCGCGGTCCGGAGCCCGAGGCCGCCGAGGTCGAGGACGAGGACGAGGCGGCGACGGAGGTCTCGGGTGAGGACGCGCTTCGCGCGGACCTCGCGGCGAGCGGCGCGGAGATGTTCGACGACGAGGAGGACGACGATCAGCCGATCCTCTCCTCTCCGAGCAGCACCGACCTGCAGCGCGGTCATGACGCACGCAACGGCGTTGCTGCCGGCGAAGACGGCGGCCGTCGTCGTCGCCGTCGTCGTCGCCGTCGCGGCGGCCGAGGCGAGGGCGAGGGCGATCGCGCCTCCGGCCCGCGCGTCGAGGTCATCAACCCGAGCGCGATCGTCTCCGTCGACGTCGACTCGTCGATCGACACCTCGCGCGATCCGCTCGCGCCCGCCCCGCGCCCGATGATCCGCGACCGCCACCAGATCATGGCCGGCGGCGCTCCGACCGGCATCGAGGTTCCGCCGGGCGAGCAGGAAGAGCTCTCGGGCCGCGAGCTCGCTGACGCGACCGTGATGATCCTCTCCAGCTTCGACCGCACACAGGGCCCCGTCCCGGTGCGCTCCGTCGTCGACGCGCTCCTTCGCCGTGGCCGCCTCGCGGGCGACACCATGATGGCGTCGGCGCAGCTCACGGCGTCGCTCCGCGCGGACAACCTCCGTCGCCAGGCGAGCGGCCAGCGCCCGCGCTTCCGCTTTGGTGGCTCGGTGAACGGCAGGCAGGACGGACCGCGCGTCGCGCTCACCGACTGGGCGCTGTCGTCGGACCTCGTCCGCCTCGAGCTCGACGCGATCGCCGCGATCGAGCGCTATCGCGAGGCTGCTCGCCGGACGATGCTCCGCAAGCTCCAGGAGCTCCCGGGTCACGCGCTCATCGAGCTCGTGCTCCTCGGCCTCGAGCGCGTGGGGATGACGAACGTGCGCGCGGTTCGCCGCGCCGGCGCTCCGGGCGGCGAGGCTCACTTCGCCGCGGTCCACCGCAACGGCACCGACGAGATCCGCACCGCCATCGTCGTCCGCAAGGACGGCCGTGAGGTCGGACGCGAGCGCGTGAGCGATCTCCGCGGCGCGCTCCACCACTACGGCCCGGCGTCGGCCGGCTGGCTCATCACGACGGGCCAGGTCCTCAGCGGCGCGCGCGAGGAAGCCGGCGCACCGGCCGCGCCGATCGCCCTCTTCGACGGCGTCTCGCTCTGCCGCCTCCTCGAGGAGAACGACGTCGGCGTGATCCGCACGCGCCTCTCGACGGCGATCCCGGATCTGGAGCTCTTCGAGACCCTGCGAGGCTGATCGTGAGTGACGCTCGGTGTCGGGAGACGGGGGGACGACCGCACCGACCGCACAAGGTGCTGGGATCGGCGAGCTTGCTTGCGCTGCTGACGACCTCGGTCGTCAGCTCCGGCGCTCCGGCCAAGACCGCCGATCCCGAGCCCGCGCTCCCTCCGCCGCAAGTCACGCTCAAGGTCACGCCGGACGCGATCGGCGGGCCCTGGCGGCTCCACATCGAGAACACGGGCGAGGGCCCGGTCCGCATCCCGGCCGACCCTCGCCTGCTCGTCCTCGAGCTGACACCGCCGGCGAGCGCCGAGCCCGAGCCGAAGGCCAAAAAGGCACCGGCCGGGCCGACGACGCTGCGCTGCATCTTGCCGGCCGACGCCAGGCCGGCGACCGACGAAGGACGCGAGCTCGTCGTCCCGACGAAGCGCTCGTGGTCGGCGTCGTTCGATCCGCTCTTCTATTGCTTCGGCCCCCGCGAGCGGGCCGCGCTCGTCGCCGGCACCTCGGTGAAGGCGCGCTTCGGGTGGCAATCGCCGCAGCCTCGTCCGGGCGCGAAGCCCGGGACGACGCGCGCACCCGCCCCGCCCTTGGCGGTCATGCCCGTCGGCGCGTCCGTGGGCAAGATCGCTCCCGCGAAGGAGCTCGAGGCGGCCCCCTTCACGCTCGCCGAGGCCGTGACCGTCCCGAAAGACGGCGACAAGCCAAAGGGAGAGAGCGCTACGGGTGGTGAGGAAGCGCCTGCCGCCGTGACGCTCTCGGTCCCGGAGGCGGTGGACGCAGCGAACGGGAGCGAGCTGGCGACGACGGTGACGCTCACGAACGGCACCGATCGCCCGATCACGCTTCTCTATCGACCCGACATGGTCCAGTTCGGAGTGAGCGGTCCCGGAGGGAGCGTGTCATGCGGCTCTCCGCGATCCGTCGCCGCGCCGATCCGCGAGCTCTTCATCACCGTTCCCGCGAAGGGAAAGACGTCGGCGTCGGTGCTCTTCACCACCACCTGCCCGGGAGGAACGTTCGACGAGCCCGGGATCTATCGCGTCACGCCGCGCCTCGACACGACGGGAGCCTCCGGCCGCCCGATCGGCCTCGCGACGTGGGACGGCTACGCCGCCGCCAAGGCTCCGCTTCTCGTACGCGTCCGCTCTCCACGGAAGCCCGCGCTCCCCGCTCGACCAACGCTAGACTGAAGGCAGGCGCGGACCTGCGATGGAGCGACACGAGCAACCATTCGTCGCGACAGGGGAAGACGAGGTCGAGCTCACCGTCGTCGATCTCGGCGTCGCGCGTGCGCTCTGGGAAGGAGTCCCCACCGCGCGGCTCCTCGCCCGTATCCGCCTGCACCGGGACGAGCGCGACCTCGTCGATCTCGATCAGCGTGCCAGCGGGATCGACTTCGACGACGCGTCCTGGGACATCATCCTCGCTCGCCTCCTCGCGTCGGCGCCCGCTTCGCTCGATCGACTGAAGCGCGCGGTGGCCCGTCATGCCCGCGCCGCCTCCGACGAGGGCTCGCTCGCCGCCGGCGACACGACGATCGCGACGCTCGTCCACGCTCACCTCTCGGGGACCGACCCGGATGCCTCCCCCGCCGAAGGCGCCAACGAGGCCGTCCCGCTCGAAAACTCGGTTCGCATCGCGTGCGCCCGCTTCGACGAGCGTCTCGGGCGCACCGCCGGGGATCACCGAGGCGCCTATTTCGAGGCGTGCCTCGAGCTCGCCAGGCGCAGCTCCGCGCCCGCGTGGCCGCTCGATGCGCTCCGCTCGGCGCTCGGCGGGCTCGCGGCGGTCCAGGAGGCGGCCATCCACGACAGCGGCGGCTATCCGGCCCTCGACGCACTGCCCGAGACGCTGATCGCGTCGAGCGCCCCGCTCTACCCATGGAGCGACCACGGCGATGTACCCGTCGCCGATCGGCGCACGTGCCTCGTCGATCGGGCGCGCATCGAGCGCGTCCTCCTCCATCCCGAGCGCGATCTCGCCGCCGCGATCACGCGAGCGTCCGCGCGTTATCCAGGCCTGCCGATCGCGAAGATCGTCGCTGACGTCTCCGCTTGCCTCTCGAAGCACGGCGCGCTCCTGCTCGTCGCCACCCGCGAGCCTCGGTCACAGCGCGAGGCGCCTCGGCTCCCGCCGGCGTCGTGGGCGCCGGCGGCCCTCGACGCGACGGAGACGGCGCTCACGTTCGCGTCGGCGCTCGAGCGCGGCTCGATCACGGCACCACGCGCGCGGTCGATCCTGGTCCGTGGTGGCGACGCGGCGCTCGACGCCATCGGCAAGGAGATGCTGAACGTCGCGGCCCATCCGTTCGCCAGCGCCGTCTTCGCCGAGCTGCTTGCGCCATTCGCGCGCGAGCGCGATGTCGTGCGCCTCGTCACCTACTTTGCGATCGCGCCCGATCCGCGCGCGGCCGCGCACGCCCTCGATTTGTGCGGCGCCCGCGAGGTCGTCTCGACCGTCCTCAAGGCATGGCTCGAGACGATGCTTCCGACCGACGGTGCGCTCGCCGAGCCCGGCGACGATCCAAGAACCTCCGCGAGCGCGCGGGTCGCGTTGTGCATCGAGGCTCTGCGGCCCTACCCGGCGCTCTATCAGGTCGTCGAGCCCCTCCTCTCGCGCCTGAGCGAGCTCCCGCCAAACCACTGACGTCACCGCGCGACTCCTTGCGGAGGCAAGCGGACTTGCCACGCGCGCATCCGTCACCGGCTCGCCTCGCACGTCGGCGCACACGCTCACGTGGCACCGCGGTTGCTCGTTCCTCCGGGCGGAGGTTCTCCGATGCTTCCTCGTCGCTCACAGGTGGCTTCTACGCTTGCCAGCACACCGTCGTCCGTGCGCCTGGCCGCCGCCGAGTTCGTCCGCGGCACCACGTTCGGATGGGGCAGACTAGAGCTCGCCTCGTGGCTCGTGAGTCACTATTCCCCGTGCCTCGCCGCCGATGCGGTGGTCCATCCGGACGGCCGGGGATACTCCGCGCCCCTCTCCGCTGCGTCCACGCATCTCGATGACGAGCGCATCGAGCGCCTCATCCTCGACGCACGCTGCAGCGTCCTTTGCCTCTTGTCGGAGCTGCCGTGGCCCTCTCGAGCCGCGGCGATGGCCAAGCGCGCGATCGGCGCCGGCTTCGTGATCGCCGCGCGCAACCGAGGCGGAAAACAGAGCTGGGCGCCCGTCGGTCGCAAGAGGATGCGTCTCGCCGAGCGCGTCGGTTCGCTCTTCATCGCTGACGCCCTCGACAATCCGCACGACTACAGCAACCTCTCGCTGTGCCGCTCGTGCGGCGAGCTCGGGTTCGGCGCTGGAGCGCCGGCTCACGAGTCGGGGTGCAGACGCGCGCGCCACGTCGCCTGACCGTCCCCGCGCCGGCGAGTGTGCCGATGGTCACGAGTGAGGCGAAGTGGCACGCGGAGACGAGCAGCGGCGGGCGCGTCCGCCCACGACGACGCCCGTGGGTCAGATGCGCCTCCTCCATCGGTCACGCTCGGTCGCCGCAGTCATAGCAGTGGTCACTGCACTGACCTGCTCATGTGAGCCGCCGCTTCGCCCTTCATGATCGGCGCAACAGCGTTGCGCCTTGGCGGCGGGCGATGCCGGACGGAGGAGGCGGCGGCGTCAGGCGAGCTTCTGCTCGAGGAGCTCTTTGACGAGCTTCGCGTTCGCTCGGCCGCCCGACTTCTTCATCACCATGCCGACGAGCGCGCCGATGACGTTCATGTTGCCGGCCTTGTAGCGGCCGACGGCGTCGGTGTTGTCCGCAAGGACCTGCTCGACGATCGGCCCGAGCGCATCGGCGCTCGCGATCTGGGCAAGGCCCTTCTCGGCGACGATCGCCCTCGGAGCCTTCCCCGAAGCGAGCATCCCGGCGAGCACCTCCTTCGTCTGGGCGCTGCCGATCGTGCCCTCCTTGACGAGCTCGGCGAGCTCGACGACCGCGGCCCCGTCGAAGGGCAACGCATCGAGCTTGTTCGCGCGGACCTCGCCGAGCACGTCATTGGCGAGGAGCGTCGCGATGGACTTCGCGAGCGCCTTGCCGTTCGGTGTGCCGGTCGCGCCGGCGAAGAGGCCTTCGAGGACCGGCTCCTGAGCGATGACGCGCGCCGTCTCCGCAGGGAGGCCATGCGCGTCGCGGATGGCGATCGCCGCGGGCGACAGCTCGATCGCGACGGCCTCGGCGGGCGCCGCGGGCGGCTTCTTGTCCTTCTTCTCCTTCTTCGACTCCGGCGTCTTCGAGGAGACGGGCTCGCCGGCCTTGGCCGGAGCTTTGTCCGAGAGGGTGCCACTCAAAGTCGACCGTCCAGAGAGCGTGGCCCTCATGAAGACCTTCTGCCACGAGTCCTTCAGCGCGACGGTGCGGTTCAGGACGATCGCGCCCGGCGTCGAGTCCTCGTCGACGACGAAGAAGCCGACCCGTTCGAGCTGGAAGCGATCGCCCTGCTTCGCCGCCTGGAGGCTCGGCTCGGCCTTCGCGCGCACGACCGTCAGCGACGCCGGATTGAGCTCGGTGAGGAAGTCGGTGTCCCCCTCCCCCGGGTTCTCGGACACGAACAGACGATCGTAGAGGCGGACCTCGACGTCGGCCGCACGCTCCGCGGAGACCCAGTGGATCGTCCCGTCGATCTTCTCGCCCGCGGGCGCGTTGCCCCCGCGCGTTGCCGGATCGTGCGTGCAGTGGACGCGAACGATCTCGCCGCGCTCGTCCTTCTCCACGCTCGTGCACGTGACGATGTACGCGTGCCGGAGGCGGACCTTGCGCCCCGGCGCGAGGCGGTGCCAGCCCTTCGGCGGCTCCTCGGCAAAGTCGTCTCGATCGATGAAGACCCGGCGCGACAGCGGCAGCTTCCGGCTACCCGTCAGCGCGACGCCCTCGGCGG
>Ga0209922_102284_pt1 | contig 16760 bp, 20 predicted proteins | sample ThiBiot_500_biof_FD_183946 | JGI IMG/M metagenome (GOLD analysis project Ga0209922, IMG submission 183946) | Wastewater bioreactor microbial communities from Cape Town, South Africa - Thiocy_expt_500_biof (SPAdes) | ecosystem: Engineered > Bioreactor > Thiocyanate-remediating > Anaerobic-Aerobic ...
GATCGATTTCTCATTGGTCGATTTTCATCGAGAATTCCTATTCGTTCCGTTTATAGTCAAACACAAGAAGAGAAAAAGAAAAAGACAACACTACAAAACGCTTTTAGAATAGGATGGGTCTTCCTATGAGACTATTATTCAAATTATGCAAATGAAGAAAATAACTTATCTTTTCAAATGTTAATAACCATTCATCAATCATTTTTTTATCAACCAAAAAAAAAACGAAGAAGAAAACTTTTCTCAGTTTTCTTTTTGCCTTTCCCAAAGCAACACAAAAAAAATCTTTCTTTGTTCTTTCGCAAATGAAATGTTTTATGTTCGAGTGTATGCGTAGTAACGCACATTTGGCAACAATTAATATATACATATTTCTTTCTTCTATTGGCCCCTATAAACACTCTCATCTCGCATCCCATTTGCATACCGAACTGTGTATATGCTTACTAAACATAACTATTGAAGAAATCAAATCGCAATTATGTCCATTGCTCGTCATTCTATCGCATAAACAAGGCGAACGCGAGAAGAACGATGTGTCAAAAAAAGAAGGAAAGAGAGAGAGAAGCTCGACGAATAATGAATACAAAAGCAACTCATCTACGACCGAAGAATGTTTCGAAGAGTTTAATTATCGAATATATTTATTTAAAAAAAAGAACGAGAATCACAAAATCACATTAGAAGAAAAGCAAATCACAGGTGTTAAATCAATATCGTGATTAGAGTTTCGATTGACGATTTGTTTGTAAGAGTGTTGCACGCATTTTCATTGGAAAAAGATGAGCCTGATCAAAGTACGGTTGCGTTTCATTTTTCACTCGTTGCATCCAATTGAAAACACGCGGATATTTTTCGTTGTTGAAATCGTAGCCTGCAGCAATCGGTTGCATCAATTCACAAATGCCTAAAATCATTTCGAAATGATAATTAAATTGTCCGATGATGATAAATGAGTATTTTACCTAACAAATCAGCGAATGTCAGATGATTACCAGCCAAATAATTCGAACGAGCTAACCAAACGTTTTCAAGATCACCGATCGATGTTTCCCATCGTTGATACCATTTTTCTAATTCTTTTTCATTTGGTGGTTTGTTCGTTATTCGTGGCGTAATCAGCTAGATGAAAGTTTAGTTTCAATGATGAATCATTTTTCGAATGTTTTACTTTTTCACGAAAAAGCATCGAACCCATTGCACGTAAATTCATATGTTGCCAATTGGCATATTCATTAACTCGAGCGCGTTCTTGTAAATCGACCGGATACCAATCGTATTTTTTATATTTATCGCACAAATACGTGAAAATAGCCACACTAAAATCACAAAATGAAAATAGATTTGTACGGTGTTGTTTTTTCTCCAATCGAACCTTTCAGTAAGAATAAATCCATCGTCATCGATGACGGGCACTTTTTTAAATGGATTGATTCGAGCGAATTCTTCGGTTGTTTGTTCGAGTTTTCGTAAGGCGATTTCTTTTGATTCAAACGGAATTCCGGAAGCTTTCAAAAAAATGTACACAGCTCGACACGGCTGTGACATTAAGTCGTAGTAAAAAACCAATGGCATCTGAAATCAACATCGATATTTTAGAAAGAAAAAGGCGCTTTTAACTATCGATGATCATGACAATGTTGATTGATTTTACTCTCACATCATTAACGTTGACTTGTCTGGTCAGTAGTTTCTACTTTCTAAATCGGGTTAAACAATTGAAAGAAAATATAGCGGAGAAAAAACTCGATATTCAAACGAGTGAAGAACATCTTTGGCAATTAAATACAGATTTAAGTCGATCGATTCTAACAAAATTACGTTTACTTGATCGTTTATCTTCGTCTCAAGTTTGAAAAACATAAATGAAACAAAGACTAAAATAATCATATTTTATTTCAAACGAAAAAAAAAAAGAAAAAATATACACGAATTGATTAAAAACAAATAAATTTTTTTTTAAAGAATATCAGCACATTTCCGCAGTAAATTTTTTAATAGGAGAGCGAGAAAACAAAAGAGACTAATACTAGATAAAGAAAACAAACACAAACAAACAACCAAACAACGAAAGCAAAACATATTTATATATATTTTTTTAATTTTATTTCGAAGACACATACAAAACATCGATTCGAGAGTTTGAATTAAGGCGTTTGGGCAAGAGTTGACAAAGCTGTGAGTGAAGGTGCCCAAACGACACAAGTACGATCGGCACTGGTTGTTGCAAATGACATTTCATTCGGATGCCTAAAACCAAATCATTACTAACAAATTCAAAGATATTTTCTCTCAGACATACCAACGAGCTTGAATGATTTTATCCGTATGTCCAGCAACAGTTGATAAAACCAATGATTTTGTTAAATCACCTTCAATCAAACAACATGTATTTCGACAAAGAAACAAATATTGATTTACCATTGAGACTTGTCATAACAACTTTTTTATCATACGAAGCAGTTAGTAAATAATATGAATGTACAGAAAATCGAACGCTTCGAATTTCATTTGAATGTGGTTGATAGGCTTGTACAACTCGTTTTCCTCGAAGATCGTAGAGTAAACAAGTTGCATCTTCATAACCGGCTGCTAACAATTGACCTGAACCGTCAACAGCTACAGCAGCAACTGCACTATTCGATGGTCGAGCTGGAATAACATGTGCACAATCCGGCTGACGTATATCCCATAAACGTGAAGTACCATCCTGACTGCCCGACACGAAACTACATGCATCCCATGTAAACAATGAATAGATATGACCTAAATAGAGAAATGTCGATCAATAGGACGTCAAAATGACAGACAAATCTTGTCAACAGCTCGATTTCTTTGCATCAATCAATCATTCGTTCTGTTTACCTTGATGTCCACTGTAGCTTTTAATTGGTGTTTGCTTTTTGACGTCTGTCACATAGACTTTACAATCTCCAGCACCTCCACTTAACAAAATCGAATCATCTTTGAGATTGTCATGCATAAATATCACATCACGAATTGTTCCATTATGATGTGTCAATTCAATTTCCGCTTCTAATCACAAAATAAACAAACGTTTTGTCAAAAAAAAACAAAAAACCTACGATTAGCTTCGTCATCTAATCGATCGACATTCAATCGAATGAGTTTTATTAGTTTGTCATTCGAGCCTGTCGCAAGTATTCGACCACTGGGCGACCACGCCATACAATAGATACTACCCAAATGATATTTGTTCTTTTTATAGAGAATTTTCGCCGGTTTCGGCACAGATTCCGTCGGAATAGTTTGAGTATCAGGATAGGCACATATGCGAAGTGTTTTCGAATTCGAACCGACGGCAAAACAGTTGCCCTGAGGATGAATATCGATCGCACGAATAGCTTGAACATCTTCGAAGGAAACAACTGGGATGAATGCAGGAGAACGAGCAATGTCCTCGAGAGAATCGTATTTTGTAACGTCGTTAATCGCACGAATCTTTGGATTTGAACTATTCAGTTGTTTTTGTATTTCATTTCGTCGTGCTTCGTGTTCGTCGAATTGTCGGACGATTTCTGCTCGACTTTTTTGATATTCTTTCAGTAAACGGTCCGTGGATGCGTCCGATTGTGGACTGGCGAGATTTTTCGATGATCGATTTCCGTTCGAACCATTCGTTTGTTTCGGTTGACTTTGACTTGTAGCGTGAACGGTTTTGGGTGAAGTGAGATTTTGTTGTGCGACAGCGTCGTACGATGATGACGATGGAATACTATTATTCGTAGTAAATTGCGGGCCAGATATGCTTTGTTTGGGTGATTGATTTCGGTGTGTTGATTGTGGTGAAATCAGATTTGCCGCTGGTGATAAAGTTCGTGGTGGAAGCGGTGGCGTAGCTGGTGGAGGTGTTTCTTCGTAAAGAACTTCTTCGACTGTTGGCAGAGCTGTTGGTGATGGAAGAGGATTTTGACCGTTATCTTTTAGATTACAAATAGCTAACGAACGGCTCATATCGTTGACGAAATTTCGATTGTAATCGCCGAAGATTTGCGAACGAATAAGTCCGTAGGATAAGCCATCGTATTGAGGAGCCAATGAACGTGACATGAGTTCAGTTGAACGTGGTTTGCCCGTTGGTGTTGCATTAAATGGAAACATAGTCTGCGGTTTAAACGGCGTGCTGAGAACATGTTCAGCCCACGTTGCTTCGAGAATTGGTTTTTGTAATTTATCGATATTTAACGTGAGAGATTTTTGTTCGAATGGACATGAAAATGTTTCAGTTGGTAGAGCGTGAAGCCATGAAAGTAACGACACGTCTGTATCGGAGAGACGTGTATTTGCTAGGAGAGAATTGGGATCTTGAAGATCGATGGTTTCATCGGTGCTTGTTGCACGTGCTTGGCAATGTTCGACACATGATTCATAGAGTAAACCTTTGACAAGTAATTGAATAAGACGATCGCCTTGGGCGACCGGAGCTGTTTGTTTGTCGACCTGTGTAAACAAAAGAGAATATTGATGATGAGGAGAGAAAGAAAATAAACACGAACTTGTAAAAATCGGTGAACAAGCGGAAATACTTCTTGAAAACATTGAACACGACCAGCACTTGGATTCCAATTTCGATAATCGGTATGATCTTGTAAACGTTTAAGTGTGAGTAGAAAAGATAATTTCTTATATTCTTGTTCATTAGGTGCAAATGGTCTTAGATCATTAAGAAATCTAACAAACAAACAAACGGACAAATTCAAATAAACGGTTGTTGTTCGGTTTTTTTTACTTGACGATTTGTTCAACAGATAGATCATTTTCAATTTGTGCTTCTGTTTTTAAACATAACAATTCAAGAAATTGATATTTAAGTACAATATAAATAAAATTTTTTGCATCAAACGAATCAATGGTTTTCAATGGTTGAACAAAATCAATCACATCATCCCATTGACCATCTAAAATCAGCTGTCGTAGAAAGAGTATGTCTTCAGAGAACGATCCATTGATAATGCCTAAAGACACAGTTGAAATAAAACAGACAAACACATGTCAGATGAATGAAATCAGATACGACAAACGATAATTGCTTTTTGATACATACCTGTTTCACGTTCAATATCAAGCATACTGATAAAAAGTTCACGTTGTTGTAAAAAGTCGAGAATAAGTTTGACAGTATCACGTTCGGTTAGTGCCACATTAACTCGTAATGCACTAATTCCGTTCGTTGACGACATCGTCGTATAAGACTATCTCTATACGATGAGTCAAAGAAAAATGAGATCTAAAATCAGAAAAACAAAAGTGAATCAACGAATTTGTATATTCGTGTACAAACATGATAATTCGACGACTAATTCAACGATAGCAACAAGGCAATGTACACGAACATGAGAATGAGAAGAAGAAGAAGGTAGACGAGTACATAGACGAACACTTATTTGTACAGTTAACACGAACGAAAGAAGTGTATATGAAGGTAAAATAACTGACTACCGGCGATGAGATATTTAACGATGAGTAAGAAAAAGAAGAGAATTGATGATATATAGAACGCGTTAAGTTGACCATCTCATTGAACGAATCTACTACATATTCGATGAATTATGTCCTCCATCTAAGTAAGTTCTTTTCTTCATCGTTTTCTCCTGTTATTAGATGTCGCTTTTTCTTCTCTTCTGATTTCCCCGGTGATTCACACAGAACAATAGAAGTTGCTGTTCCGCAACGAGTTCATTTTATTGCCTTTTATTATGATTACTCAAGTATATGTTGGCTTGAAAAGAACATAATGTGATTTTCTCGTATAGATTCAGTTTTTTTTGTTTTAACAATAATATTGAAAACGAAGATAGACAGAAAGAGATTTTAATACATAAAACACTGCTGAAGAATATAAGAAAAAGACAAGAATCAAGCACCATAGAAAATTATCTAATGTTTCATTTTTGCTGATGTAATAATCATTGCTGAAACTTCATTTCTTGTTTTCATATTTCTTAATGAAAATGGTTGTTGTCGATTATTCTCATTCGAATTATTTTTTCGTTTCGAATTATAATTATTCACGTTGTTATTGTTATTATTATTATTTGTTATTGTTGTCGATAAAACAGATTTTTGATAATGTAACAGAGGAAACATTTGTGCATGTTGTTCTAAAGCATTTTTCGCTGCAGCCATTTCAGCATCATGAATTGATCGGCCAATGCCAATAGCTAATCGTTGTTTTCGAAAGAAAACACTGACTTTATATTGAACATTATTCGATGAACCGATCGATTTCAACACTTTGTATTCAGGCAACGGCGGATTTCGATCATTCGGATCACGTAAAGCTAAACAACAATGTTGTAAATTCGATTTTGGATCATTCCAATGTTGTGTCGATATAAAATCTTGTAAACGTGGAAATATTGTTGCACGACAAAAAGCATAGATCGATTCTAAACCTTGATCAATAAATAATGCCGCTATGAACGCTTCGAACACATCGGCTTTAGCTTTCAAAGATTTTTCAATTAATTTCGGTGTTGTTATACGAAGTTGTTCGCGAACATAATCAACATATGTTTGCATGCCTAATTCATCGTAAATCACAGCTTGAGTTGGATTCGAAACTGTACACGAACGTAACAGTGACAAATGACCTTCGTGATGTTCAGGAAAATGACGATATAAATAATCACTAACAACAAAATTCAAAACTGTATCACCGAGAAATTCTAATCGTTCGTTATCTTCAATTGTCAAATCATTTTGCGGTATTGGTCTCGTACAAAATGCTTGTGCTAACATTCGAATATGTCGAAATTCAACTCCGATATCTTGTTCGAATGTTGTTAGTTTTTGTAATAATGGAACTTGTTCGATTAAATGTCGATCACTATTTGGATACTGAACTTTCAATGGATATTGTTGTAAATTATTCCAAATATTAGTCAATTGTTGATCTTGATTGAATAAAATTTTCGATAGAATTTTATCGACAATTGCCTTTGAAAATCAAAAATAAAAATAATTAAGAAAAAAAGCAAAGAATTCGAATTACCAATCCGCCATCGAGATAGATTGCACCCATTAATGCTTCGAATGAATTGGCTAGAGCATGATTCAATGCCGAATGCGAACAAAGATCAGGTCCGTGATTATAAATAATAAAATGTTGTAAACAGAGATTACGTGCTAATGAGGTAAAAAAATGATTTTGAATTAAACCAACACGAAATGTTGATAGACGACCTTCGTCAAATTGAGGAAATAAAAAGAATAAATGAATTGAAACAAGTAATTCTAATAGAGCGTCACCTAAAATTTATGAAAATGGATTTCAAAAGATCGTCTTTTCTTTTATTTTCTTTTACCAAGAAATTCCAATCGTTCGTAGTTCGTTATTTCTGATATATGTTCGCATGTTTTGGCTTTCTTAGCCATGATTTTAAATAATGTCGAGACACCTCGTTTGGTGATCGGTCGAAACAATTGTTTTCGATCGCCATAAACCGTATTTCGTATTCGACAATTTGCCTTCACAAAAAAAAGAGATTCATTCAAACATTTTTTCCTCGAATGACAATTGTGTCTTACTAAAGTATTTTTCACATGATCGGGATTCGGACCGAGATTATTATGTAGAACATAATTTCCACTTGGATGTGTCAAGGCTAATTGCATTAACCATCGATTTTTGAATTTATAACCAACGAGATTATCTTCGAGTTCGGTTAGTGATTGATGAAAACGTAGATGATCATGTAAAGATGAAAGTAAAAGAGAATATTGAATAATATCCGATTTAAAACCTGTTCGATAAGCGTATCGTGATGAAATTTCCACGACAATTTCACGTTTTAATTGCTCAGCATGTTTAGCAACGATTTGTTTCAAACGTTGTTCTTTATCTCGAAGATTTGCTTTATCGTCATCAGTGGGCGTTCGATTTTTTAAAAGAAAAAAAACTTTCAGATAAGATTTATAGGCTTGTCGATATTCTTGATTGTATTGAATCGAAAGAACAGCCGGTCGAATACCGAAATGTACAATAACTGGATAAGAATTTGTCTCTCGATCGAGTTGATCAAGTCGAATAGCAGCTGGACGATGTCGAGGAAACCAAACAATTGAGCCTTGAACTTTCGAAACATATTTCTCCCATTTATCCATGGGCATTGATCGACATCGAGAATACAAATCATCTGGCATAACAGGTTTGAGATGTTTGAGAAAATATTGAATTTGTTCAGCTGGATGAAGTAATTCTTTGCCATTGTCAGGTAGAGTACGTGCAAAACGAGGAAAAAAATGAAAACATGTACATGTGGAATTATCAGTTCGATTCAATGGTCGCCATTGTATATCATATAATTCGCAAACATCAATAAGAAGATATTGTTGAAGAAGATCAAGTTCTTCAATAGTAAAATTTTCTAATGGACTTTCTTCTTCTAAACCAATTGCATAATCGATATTATGATAAACAACAATACAATTATTCACATTAGCTAGAGAAACATGAGATAAAACAGAGAAACCTTCGAATGTATAATCATGATCATCGTATGTTATCACTGTAGGTTCTTTTAACTAGAAGAGAACGAAGAAAACAAAGTCTTTTCTTTTTGAATAAATATTTAAATAGATATTTACAATGAAATTTGTTTCAGGAGTTAATGTTATTCGATAATGATACAATCGACCTGCATTATTATTCCATTTATCGCAAGGCTCAATAAGCTAAAAATCTCTCGAAATAATAACTTTTTTTGTTCTCTCATCCTACTTTTTCACCATAAAACATCTGATGACGAATGCCAAACTTTCGATCATCGGTACTACATCGACAAATAGGTCCATCATTTCCCTAAACAGACTTTGTCAGCATACAATCAACTCAATCGAAACATAATCGTACTTGTTTGTATTCGTTGAACCAAAGTTCGGAATGTAGACGATTGACAATTTGTTGTTTTCGTTCGATTTCTAATGTTAATAAATTATCACTTGCTAAACTAGCAGCTGTTGCTTCGCCTTCTTCTTCCTCCTCCTCCTCCTCTTCACCTTCTTCTTGTTCACTTTCACTTGAATTATCTGAAAATAGGAGATTCGTTGATAACGATTGATGTTCGTACAAATCGTTGATACCTTTAGTTTTGGTTTCGAATTTCTGATTTTTTGTATTCGAACCGGATTGTTTTGCTTTGTGAAATATATTCGAATGATCGGGTTCGTCAAAGATTTTGTTCTCTTTTCGAAAGTTTTCACGTTGTTGAAGAACATCACAACGAAATTTACTACAAAGTTCTTTTAGTTTAGCTGTTGCATGAATTAACCGAGAATTCTACAAGTTTTACAATCGAATCGAATGAAACATTTATCAAATATGATACGATACCTGTGTATCACGTTGATAATAAAGTTCAGACGTGCAAGTACGTACATAAAGTGGTTTCGTTTTTGCTACTGGTACATCAGTTGGTTCTTCATCAGAACTGGAACTATAAAATGATTGATTAATTTTTCAGAAAAAAATTGTAGTTTGTTTGTTTGTTTACTCATCGTAATCGTCGTCGCTATCGTTGGTGTAGTCGTTGTTCGATCGTCGTCGTTTGGGTGCTGGTGATTCACGACGTGAAAAATTTCGATATGATTGATCTGAACTGTATGCACGTTTATGATTCGCAGATTTATTCGAATCATGAAATGAACTACGACTTCGATCTTGATAATCACTGTTCACTGTTGGCAATTGTCTCGAATCTTGAATTAAAAACTAGAATTTACAAAACTAACAATTTCTTGAGATCAATTACTTGTTGCTCTCTCATTTGGTAGTGATGGTCGTGCATTTGGAATATTTGGCTTCGGCAACGGTGGTGGAGGCATAGAAAACATATGTTGAAAAAATTGTGACTGTTGTTGCTGATGAAATGAATACATTGCAGCCATTTGCATGTATGCTGGTGGTAGAGGTGGCATTGGCATAGGTGGAAAAGCAAATGGTGGCGGCATACTCGAAGTATCCTGTTGATTAGATTGATTGTTATTGCTCATGGATATTTCTTTTCTTTTTATTTGAACTTAACTGCAAATAGAAGGAAAGAAATAGAATTTATGGAAATAAATTTTTGAAATCAAAAAGAGACGAAAAGTTATCCTCGAGTTCCGGGATAAACGATCATATACGCCACAAAGTTTGTTTATTTACAAGTGGTTTCGTATAGGATCGTGATTGGAACAGAGAACAAACTATATAGTTTAGATTTGATTTTCTAAAGAAAATATTGTTTTCAATAACAAAAAACAAAATATCAACCATTAACTGTCCATGTTGAAATGTGCTGCTAATCATATTTACCTTTTCTTTTTCTTTTTTTATTAGAAAAAAATTATTATTTTGTTGATTAATTAACTAAGAATTTACGAAGAAAAGTGAAAGATATTAGTATTAAAACAAAATACTGACACAATGACAATGATGAAAGGAAATGAAATATCCAAATTCTGTAGCGAACACAAGTTAACGAATGAGAAATGGTTCGATCGAGGTTGTTCATGCCCTCTATCGACTTATTCGATTGATGAATATACAACACCTATAATTTTCTTTCCTGTCAATATTCTAACGAACATCTTCATTGTCTTTAAAACTAACGATGGTGAACAAAGTTGAACTCATACCTATTTCGGAAGGTAATCGTATTACAGTTAAAGAAAATGAAAAAGTGGTTATTGGACGTGGTTCATCATTAGGCGTACGTTTGATCATTTTTTTTTAAATAGCTGAAATATTTTTGTTCGTGTAGTGTAATGAAAAGAAAATCTCTCGTCATCATGCTGAATTAATCTTAAAAGATGATAATACTCTTTGGATAAAACCAACACATGCAAATCCTGTTTTCTTTCGTACTTCGAATGGCAAAACAATTCAATTAACTAAAGATATCGAACGAGAATTAAACGATGGCGATCAAATCGGTTTACTACCATCGACATATTATTTTCGTGTTTGTTTTTCTACTGATGTTAATAATAATCAAGATACCAACAATGATTCCGATACGGATTTATCAATAAATAATCAACCTGCGACTGTTTTTGATTTTGATGATAATGATGATGATATTCAAATTGAATCAACATCGTCGCCTGTTAAACAAAAACCAATCGATGTAACACCAAAACAATCACCGTTAAATACTACTGATCAAGTAAATTTAGTTGAGGATGATAAATCACGAAAATTACCTAAATGGATGGCATCACAAACATCTTCACCATCTGTTATTAAACCTACAACACCCTCAACAACAAAATCTCCTTACTCACGAAATTCATCTTATAATAGCGCTCCAACAACGAGCAACAAACGACCAAGTTAGTTTAAAAAATCGTTCTATCTTCTTTTTTAATTGATCTTTTCTTCTTTAGCAAATTTCGATGATGATGATGATGATAGTGATGACGAAATCGATGAACCATCAAATATCTTAGGTAGAATTTCGATTGGAATTATTCTCCAACGTGTTTTGTATTTATTCAGATTCTCGATCTCCTGGCAAAGTTCTCAGTCGAATTTCTTCTACAAAAAGTTTCGATAATACAAGTGATGCTGAAGTTGAATCAATTACGATTAAATCACCTTCTGTTACTAAAAAACGTATGTTTTCCTTTTCAAATTTGACAATAATTCGATTTGAAACTGTTTCAGCAAGATCAAGTGGTAAACGTCGTCCAGCGTGTCAATTCGGTTCAACATGTTATCGAAAAAATCCTGTTCATCGTGCCGAACAATCTCATCCAGGTGATAGTGATTATGATGAACCGAAATCATCGAACAATGACGACGATAACGATACGACTAAACCTGAATGTCCATTTGGTAAAACATGTTATCGACAGAATCCTCAACATAAACGGGATTTTCGACATTAAATCTACTGATTATGATGTCGAAACCGGTGATTTATGAAATTCTTTTTGTGTTATTTGTCAGATAGAATAATTACTTTTCGAAATATAGGTTTTTCTTATTTCATAGTTCAGTCTCTGGTTAACTTTTATTAAGTTATTTAACGATTGACTATTTCAATAATTGTTTTCGATAAAAATTTACTTTCTTTGTCAAAATGAACATTGATTATAGAAGACAGATCGGATTGGACCGAGCCCATTCAGAGCGAATCATATTGCGGGTGCCATCATCTTATCTATCAAGGAAAATGTTTTTGCACTTGTCGAACGAAATTAAATAGATAAATAATAGCCTAATTTCAGACAAAGAAGATTTGGATTTCATGAATGTAATACATACATCATAAGCAGACAATGCACAAATTCTTAGCTATTTCTTTCGATATTTAACATTTCTATTTAAGCTTTGAGGAAAAAAATGTATGAAGATTTTACCCAGTAATGTTATTTTGCGATGCATATTTGTTTACAAGTCACGAATACGCTATTTAATTAAAGATTCGAACAGATAGTACGAAGAAATTTTTCGATGATTTAATGCTTTTCGTTTTGATTACTATCTATGCGTTGCTATTTAGAGAAAATTTAATTGACTAAAACTGTCAAAACAAAATTAAAACTCATTTATCAAATATATCGTGAATATTTGATTTAAAACTGATATACATATCGGACGATTTCAAGGTAAGTATTGCTTATTGATTCGCCCTTAATAGGATAAGGAGGACGAATAAAAAGGAAACGGTTTTTAGGACAGAAAAAAGAAAAAAAAATCCCACTATCATCATCATCATCATTTATTGTAGTATAGTCAATGCAAGAGATCATTCGACTCAATAGATTTCAATTTTTCCAAAGTTTACACATCTTTTATCCTATTAAATTGGATGGTCATGCAATGCTGAAGTTTTTTTTAAAAGCCACATGCACAATAAGAAAACAACTTTCCTTTTTCGATTGTGCAATCACTGAATACTACGTGAAATTCTAATCAGAAAAGAGAAATAGGCCGATGCATCTACATAAATTATGAAAAATTTTGAAGTTATTGCAAGTTTTTTATACTCAAGAAGCATTCTCGTGCATTAGTGTTTAAAGGAATTATCATTTCGTTGTCGAATTATTCAAGACCAACTCTCCTTTCTTTCTACATCATGCTAACTCTGATTATTCATAAAAAATATTAGACTTTTATAAACTGCATTATTCTGCATTCTATAGTTCTTAGAACGGCCATGATTCCAAAAAACTCAAAGGATCCAAAGATCAAATAGGATTCGCTTTTTTTCCATCGATTAAAGTCGACTGTATTAGTATATATTTAGAAAAAGTAATCCACATGCTCTCTTTATTCTTCAGTTCAACTTTATGATACTGTGAACACTATAAAATGTGCGTATCGATTATTCAATACTAATAAAGCAAATGTGAAACAATTAAACCGTTTCGAAATATAAAAATGAAGGATTACCGATAAGCAAATATTCTATCGTGCTGATCTAATAATTGAACAGATTTTTCGAGATAGTTTTTTTTACCTGATCCGTTTTTCAAAATAATAATAACTGAATAGTGAGTAAAATATATGAATTGACCTGATTTGTTTTATAAATTTTCGTAGAATCACAATCATTTTTTTCACACTACATTCACACGACTGAAAATTTTTTTTACATGGATGAGTGATTTGATCGTATAAATGATATTTTTCTTTGGATAAAATAGATTTTATGAGAATCACAGGGTTATATCCAAGCAAAAGAGAGGAAATAGAGGAGACACAGAAGTTTATCTCTCTCTCTCTGCTCGAAGTATAAATACAGCGGTAATGTATGTTGAGAGTCATTTTTTTCCTCAAAAAGAATACAAGTTTACATATGTCTATAACAAGCAAATCGAAAATGGTTGTCGGTAAAACAATGACTATTGTCGGTATTACATTACTAATTTGCATAGTCGATCAAGTGGTTGGTCTAAATATAAATTATTCATTCTCAACATTATCACATTCATTTGTACCATTTTCAATAATAAAATATTTTATCACCATACTAAACGAATTCACCAGTTGTTTCTTCAATCACTTATAACGTGATATTTAGCTTTTAAATATATTCAAATTTTAGCAATACAATGAACATTATAGTCTATCGTAAATACAATTCGAGTATTCATTTGTCCTATCATCTTACAGTAATATTTTGCCATACGTACCTTCTGCCATTAGAAATCAAATACTTGACGATAGCGCTTGGAAATTTTTTCGTTCTAAACGCATCTTCTAAAAGATTTCATTTCAACAAAATTTTAAATATGATCAAACGAAATACTCGAATAAAATACCGGTAACAATTATCAATTTCTTATACTTAATGATAAGAACTGTTAGGTTAACATTAAATTATATACTGTTTCCAAAATATTTGTATAGAAGTTTAATGATAGTTATTCTTTTTCGGTTTGAATTAATTAAAAATAAGAAATCAGAAGTGTTGAAATCGTAGTTACTGGAAGTATTTGAATAGAAGTTTGGTAATAGTCATTCTTTTTCGGTTTGAAGTATTTAAAAATAAGAAAGAAAAAGTGTTTAAATTGTAGTTATTGAAGATATTTGAATAGAATTTTACTAATCGTCATTTCTTTGCGGTTTGAAATGGTTAAAAATAAGAAAGAAAAAGCGTTTAAATCGTAGTTACTGAGAATATTGGAACAAAAGTTTGTTGGTAGTCATTCTTTTGCGATCTGAAATGATTACAAATAAGGACGAAAAAGCAGGTAAATCACAGTTACTGGAAGTATTTGAATAGAAGTTTCCTGATAGTTATTCATTGACGATCTGAAATGATTAAAAATAAGAATGAAAAAGCAGGTAAATCGAAGTTACCGAAGATATTTTAATAAAAACGTCTTGATAGTTGTTCTTTTCCAGTTTGAAATAGTAACGGATGAGAAAGTACAAACATCCCGATCCCAGCTACTGAAAATATTGGAACAAACGTTTTATAATAGTCATTCTTTTGCACTTTTAAATGATTAAAAATACGAAAGGAAAAGCGTGTAAATTGTAGTTATTGGAAATATTCGAACCGCAGCTTGATAATAGAAATTCTTTTGGCGTTTGAAATAATAAAGGACGAAAAAGGAAAGCGTTTAAATCGTAGTTACTGAAGATATTCGAACAGAAGTTTGGTAATAGTCATTCCTTTGTAGCTTGAAATAATAAAGAATGAAATAGTGGATATACTCCGATCGTAGTTACTGAAAATATTTGAATAAAAATTTGATGATAGCCATTCTTTTGCGATCTGAAACGACTAAAGATAAGAAAGACAAAGCGTTTAAATCATAATTACTGAGAATATTGGAACAAAAGTTTGTTGGTAGTCAATCTTTTGCGGTTTGAAATAATAACGGATGAAAAAGGAGAGCGTCCTAATCCTAGTTACTAAAACTATTTGAATAAATGTTTAGTAATAATGATTCGTTTGCACTTTGAAATGATTAAAAATAAGAAATAAAAAGCGTTTAAATCATAGTTACTGAAGATATTCGAATAGAAGTTTTCTGATAGTCAATCTTTTGCGATTTGAAATGATTAAAAATAAGAAACAAAAAGCGTTTAAATCGAAGTTACTGAACATATTGGAACGGAAGTTTTTTAATAGTCATTCTTTTGCGGCTTGAAATAAGGAAGAATGAAAAAGGAGAAACGTCCCAAACCTGGTTACTGAAACTATTTGAATAGAAGTTTAATGATAGTCATTCTGTTGCGATCTGAAATGATTAAAAATAAGAAACAAAAAGTGTTTAAATCGAAGTTACTGAACATATTGGAATGGAAGTTTTTTAATAGTCATTCTTTTGCGCTTTGAAATAAGGAAGAATGAAAAAGAAGAAACATCCCAATCCTGGTTACTAAAACTATTTGAATAGATACTTGGTGATAACGATTCATTTGTTGGATACTATTGCAAAATAATCAAGGATGAAAATATAGAAAGTTCGTGGTTTCCATATATGTGAATACGAACCTTGTGACTGTCGTACTTGATTTATGAGATCAGAATGCATAGAGAAGTTATTAAAATTGTGGATCATATGATCGAAATAGCCGAATAAATTTCACAAAAATATCATTTATTATGAGTTACAAAAAATATGAACATATAAGAAATTTGGGTAAAATCATTGAAATAATTGAACGAATAAGTAATTAGTTTTATTCGTTTTTGATTTGCATTTATAATAAATATAATATTGTGAGATATTTACTCACAATCATTCAAAGAACTGAATGAAAGAATGATATGAATTCTTCAATAATATTAACGCTTTTCAGTCTAAGAAAAGAAATAGAATAGTCACATTTATTGAAACGTTAAATGAATATATTCGTTGTAGTAACTGTTCTATTCGTGTAAAGCAATGTATCTCGTAACATCCCATGATTCTTAATGATTTGGCAACGAATATACCGAAATGATTTCTGATTCATCAGATTCGGCTACAATGTGACAGTTATTCCATTTTCTACGACTAAAATACTAAGAACAATGATATATAATTGTGAAGATAATTCTAGTTATCACTGTTCCATTTCTATATTATCATAATATCAGCAGATATTATAATACTGAGATTTAAATTGAATATAAAAAATAAATATTTATATGAAGTTATTATGCTTTTTCCTTCGTATTGATTAGTTAACCTTCAAGTTGTAAACATTTACGAATTCTACTGATAATAATCGAACGTTAGTATTGCTGTGATTTTTCTTTTCTGATAAAAAGTTTTTCTTACGATAACTATTAAAAAGTGTAAGC
>Ga0209922_102293_pt1 | contig 16703 bp, 13 predicted proteins | sample ThiBiot_500_biof_FD_183946 | JGI IMG/M metagenome (GOLD analysis project Ga0209922, IMG submission 183946) | Wastewater bioreactor microbial communities from Cape Town, South Africa - Thiocy_expt_500_biof (SPAdes) | ecosystem: Engineered > Bioreactor > Thiocyanate-remediating > Anaerobic-Aerobic ...
AAGTTCGTGAGGCTGCTCATGATGCGCGCCATGCGGTTCGGGCTCGTCACGGCGAAGAACGCGGCCGCACCGACCACGAGCAGGAGCGGCACGAGGAAGAGCCGCAGCTTCACCCCGGAGAAGAAGAGGCACCCGAGGAGGATCGCCATGAGGATGAGGCCCGTGCCGAGGTCGTGGCTGCCCACCGCGACAAGACCGATCACGAGGCCGCCGACGGGGACGACCGGGATGAACACGTGCTTCCACGAGCCGAGGAGCGTCCGCTTGCGATAGAGCACGTATCCGAGCCACAGCGCGAGGCTCAGCTTCAGGAACTCGGACGGCTGCATCTGGAAGCCGCCGACCTGGATCCAGTTGCGGTTTCCGTCGTTGGCCACACCGACCCCGGGCACGAAGACGAGCAGCTGGAACCCGACGGTGAAGATGAGCGCGGGCCACGCGATCTTCTTCCAGAACGTGACCGGGAATCTGCTGAGCAGGAACATCAGCGGGATGCCCACGATCGCGAACGCCGCCTGCTTGAGCACGACCTCGAACGGGCTCTCGCCCTTCGCGAGCGAATCGGCCATCGTCGCGGACAGCACCATCACGAGACCGAAGCCCGTGAGGATGAGCGCCGTGGACGCGATCAGCAGGAACTCGCTCGGCACCGGGGTGAATACGCGTCCGAGCGAGACCCGCGCGGCGAACCCGCGGCGCGGAGTGCCTCCGGCGGGCTCATCGGGAGTCGCGGGACGGGTTCCCGGCGTCGTGATCGTCGCCACCGGCTCCCCTTTCCGTCGGCTACTGCGGGCCGTACCTGTCGTGCACGGCCCTCGCGAAGCGGGTGCCGCGGTCGGCGTAGGACGCGAACTGATCGAAGGATGCCGCTGCCGGAGCGAGGAGGACCACGTCTCCGTCACGGGCGATCCCCGCCGCCAGTTCGACGGCTCGGGCCATGACGTCTTCAGTCTGAGCGTCGTCGACCTCGAACAGGGGAATGGCGGGCGCGTGTCGTGCGAACGCGTCGGTGATGTCTCCCCGCTCGACGCCGATCACGATCGCGGCCTTCACGCCGCCTCCGCGCGCCGCCACGAGGTCGGAGATGTCGACGCCCTTGAGAAGGCCGCCCACGACCCAGACCGCGCCGGGGAACGCGGCGAGCGACGAGGCGGCCGCATGCGGGTTCGTGGCCTTCGAGTCGTCGACCCAGGTGACGCCGCCCGCGACGGCGACGACCTCGATCCGGTGCGGATCGAGCCGGAACCGCGCCAGGGCGTCGCGGATCGCGGCCGGTTCGACATCGAGAGAACGGGCGAGTGCGGATGCCGCGAGGATGTTGGCGACGATGTGCGGTGCCGCAAGGCCACGAGCGGCGAGGTCGGCGACGGTGGCGAGCTCCAGCGCGCTGCGATGCCTGTCGTCGAGGAACGCCCGATCGACGAGGATGCCGTCGACCACGCCGACATCGCTCGGCCCCGGCACGCCGAGGTCGAAGCCGATCGCGCGGCATCCTTCGACGACATCGGCGTCCTCGACCATCTCGCGGGTGGCGAGGTCGCTCTTGTTGTAGACGCAGGCGACGCGGGTGCTGCGGTACACGACCGCCTTCGCGTCGCGGTAGCCGGCGAACGAGCCGTGCCATTCGAGGTGATCGTCGGCGAGGTTCAGGCACACGCTCGCGTGGGGCGATGGCGCGACGTCGGCATCCGCCAGCGAGAGGTACCAGAGCTGGTGGCTCGAGAGCTCCACGACTAGCACGTCGAATCCCGCGGGGTCGCGCACGGCGTCGAGCACGGGCACGCCGATGTTTCCGACGGGCGCGGCCCGGAGGCCCCCCGCGACGAGCATCGCGGCGGTCAGCTGGGTGGTGGTCGTCTTGCCGTTCGTCCCGGTGATGAGCACCCAGTCGGCGGGCGTGCCGTCCTCGCGCAGCACCTTGTCGCGCACGCGCCAGGCGAGTTCGACGTCGCCCCACAGCGGGGTGCCGGACTGCCGGGTCCACGCGATGACGGGGTGGTGCGGGGGGAAGCCCGGGGAGGCGATGACGACCTCCGGTGCGAAGTCGACGAGCTCCTGCGGCACCGCGTCGAGAGCGCCCGTCCACAGGCGCGCGCCGATCACGGGCACGAGACGGGCGTACTCCTCGTCGGCCTTCTCGGTCAGCACGAGGACCTCGGCGCCGAGTTCGGCGAGGGTGTCGGCGACGGAGAAGCCCGTCATCGACAGGCCCAGCACGGCCACCCGCAGTCCCCGCCAGTCGGAGTGCCAACTGCGCAGGCTGTCGAGGTCGCGCGGGGCGTCCCCGGTCACAGCGCCGCCAGCCATGCCGCGTAGAAGAGCCCGACGCCCATGACGGCGAGCATCCCCGCGATGATCCACATACGCACGACGATCGTGATCTCGGGCCACCCGCGCATCTCGAGGTGGTGGTGGAACGGGCTCATGAGGAAGAGCCGCTTGCCGCCCGTGAGCTTGAAGTAGTACCGCTGCAGGATGACCGAACCCGGGCCGATGATGAAGACACCGGCGAGGATGACCGAGAGGAGCTCTGTCCGCGAGAGGATCGCCATCGCGGCGATGACGCCGCCGATCGACATCGAGCCCACATCGCCCATGAAGATCTTCGCCTTCGGCGCGTTCCACCAGAGGAACCCGACGAGAGCACCGACGAACGAGGCGGCGATGATCGTGAGGTCCATCGGATCACGGGTCGTGTAGCAGGCCCCCTGATAGGCCGTCACGAGGGCATCGGAGGCACACCGCTGCTGGAACTGCCAGAACGTGACGAGGCTGTACGCGGAGATCGTGAAGATCCCGGCGCCGGTCGCGAGTCCGTCGAGACCATCGGTCACGTTGGTCGAGTTCGACCACGCGACCGACATGAACGACACCCAGACGAGGTAGACGATCCAGCCGAGCACGGTTCCGAGGGCGAGGAACGACAGCATCGGGATGTCGCGGAAGAACGAGATGAAGGGCGAAGCCGGGGTCTGGTCGGTGCTGTTCGGGAAGTTGAGCGCAAGGATGCCGAAAGGCACCGCCACGATGATCTGACCGGCGACCTTGCGCCAGCCGGACAGTCCCAGGCTTCGCTGCTGCCGCACCTTCATGTAGTCGTCGATGAACCCGACGAGGCCGAGCCCGACCATCAGCCAGATGACGAGCAGACCGGAGATCGTCGGCGGAGCGCCGCCGGTGAGCGTTCCGACCAAGTACCCCACGATCGATCCCGTGATGAAGATCACGCCGCCCATCGTGGGCGTCCCGCGCTTCGTCTGGTGCGACGGGTTGTGGGCGTTCTCGGGCGTGCGGATGACCTGTCCCCACCCGATCTTCTTGAACAGTCGGATGAACAGCGGGGTCAGGAAGAGCGTGAACGCGAGCGAGATCGTCGCGGCCGTCAGCAGAGATCTCACGAGAAGGATTCTCCCAGACGATCGCCCAGATGACGCAGACCCGCCGAGTTGGACGATTTCACGAGCACGCGGTCGCCGTCGCGGAGCTCCGTCAGGAGGTAGTCATACGCCTCATCGGCAGTCTCGAAGAAGACGGCCTCGCCGTCCCAAGAGCCCTCCCCGATCGCCGCGAGATACAGTCTGCGGGCATCGCGCCCGACGACGACGATGCGCTCGATCCGCAGCCGCACCGCCTGCAGGCCCACCCGGTCGTGCTCTTCGCCGGCCGCTTCACCGAGCTCGCTCATGGCGCCGAGCACGGCGACCTTGCGCTGACCGGGCTCGGTGATCTGCGCGAGGGTGCGTAGCGCCGCAGCCATGGAGTCGGGGCTCGCGTTGTAGGCGTCGTTGATGATGCGGATACGGTCGGAGCCGAGCGGCTGCATGCGCCACCGTTCGGCGATCTCGAGCGTCTCGAGCCGCGTGATCGCGACGGCGGGGTCGACGCCGAGCTCGCGCGCGACGGCGATCGCCGCGAGGGCGTTCATCACGTGGTGCTCGCCGAGGACGTGCAGGCGCAGCGGCATCCGCTCCTCCCCCACGACGACCGTGCAGGTCGTCCCGGCGGCCGTGACCTCGACGTCCTCCGCACGGACCTCGGCGTTCGCGCCACGCCCGAACCAGCGCACCGCGACGCCCCGTGCCTCGGCGACGCTCGCCATCGCGGCGACGCGGGCATCGTCGGCGTTCAGGACGGCGACGCCACCCGGACGGATGGCTTCGACGAGCTCGGTCTTCGAGCGCTGCGTCGCCTCGATGCCGCCGAAACCGCCCGCGTGGGCGAGCCCGACCATGAGGACGGCGCCGACGTCGGGGGTCACGAGCCCCGCCAGCCGGGCGATCATGCCGGCGTGGTCGGCCCCGAACTCGCTGACGAGGAACCGCGTGCCCTCGGTCACGCGGAGCATCGTCAGCGGCGCGCCGACGTCGTTGTTGAAGGAGTTCCGTGGCGCGACCGTCTCGCCTTCGCCCTCGAGGATGCGCGCGAGCATGTTCTTGGTCGTCGTCTTGCCGTTCGAGCCCGTGATCCCGACAACTCTGAGGCCGCCGCTCGCACGGACGCGCCCGACGACGGTGCGGGCGAGGTCCGCGAGCGAGCGGACGACGTCCGGGACGATGATCTGGCTGATCGGCGCGTCGACGGGGTGATCGACGATCGCCAGCGCGGCACCGGCATCCGCGGCGGCGCCGACGAACAGATGGCCGTCGGTCGTCTCACCCGGCTTGGCGACGAAGATGTCGCCCGGTCCGATGAGGCGGGAGTCGGTGTCGACCGCGCCCGACACGATCGTGTCGGGAGTATCGGTGCCCGCCGGGGAGAGGGTTCCTCCGACGGTGTCCGCGAGGTCGGCCAGGGAGATCCGGATCATGTGGGAGGTTTCCTCACGCGCGGGAGCGCGTCACTGGGTGACGGGGAGCAGGGGGGTCGCCTGGTTCGACGGCATGACGCGGTAGTGCGTGAGCACCTGCATCATCGCCTTCTTGAAGACCGACCGGTTCGCGGAGGACATCCGGTTCGTCTTCGGCTCGTCGAACAGCGTCAGAACAACGTACTGCGGATCCTCGGCGGGAGCGAACCCGACGAGCGAGGTGACGTAGAGCCCGTCCTTGTAGCCGCCCTTCCCGTCGGGGACCTGCGCCGTGCCGGTCTTGACGCCCAGCCGGTACCCGGGGATGTTGATGTCGGATGCCAGGGTGCCCTGCGCGTACACGTTCTCGAGCATCTGCGAGACCTCCGACGCCGTCTGCGGCTGGATGACCTGCACCGGGTCCGGCTCGGTCGGCGTCACGACGGTGCCGTCCGCCTTCGTGCAGGACTCGACGAGTTGCGCCGGGAGCCGCACGCCGCCGTTCGCGATCGTCTGGAAGACGCTCACGACCTGGGTCGGGGTGACCGTGAAGGCTTGACCGAAGGTCGTCGTGTAGTAGGTCTGGTTGTCCCAGTTCTTGGCGTCTGACGAGAAGCCCGCCTTCGGCGCACCCGACCATCCGAGCGCGTCACCGCCTCCGACGCCGAACTTCTCGAGATACTGCTGGCGCACCTCGGGCGAGACGAGTGAGCCGAACTGCGACATCGCGACGTTCGAGGACTGCACGAGGCCGCCGGTGAGAGTGAGGTTCTCCGTCGGGTGGTTCTCGGAGTCGTTGATCACGGCGCCGTTCGGGAACTGCATCCGGTCGGGCGTGAGCACCGACGAGGTGGGCGTCAGTCCCGCCTGTTCGATCGCGGTGGCGGCCGTCACCGGCTTGAAGGTCGAGCCGGGCTCGTACGAGACGCGGAGCAGTCGCGACCCGCGATCGTCGGTCGCGGAGGCACCGGGATCGTTGGGGTCGACGGTCTTCGTCTCGGCGATCGCGCGGATCTTGCCGGTCTTCACCTCCATGACGATGATTCCGCCCCAGTCGGCCTGGTAGTGGGCGGTCTCCTCCGAGATGAGCTGCTGCAGGTACCACTGCAGGTCGGCGTCGATCGTGAGCTTGACCGTGCCGCCGTCGACCGCGGCAGTCGTCTTCTCCGTGCCGGGGATGATGACGCCGTCGGCGCCCTTCTGGTAGGTGACCGAGCCCTCCTCGGAAGCCAGGCACTGGTCCTGAAGCGATTCGATGCCCTCGAGCGGTTCCCCGCCGGAACCGGTGAACCCGACGATGTTCCCCGCGACCGCGCCGTCGGGGTAGGTCCGTGCCGGGTGCTTGTCGTAGTAGAGGAACGGCAGCTTGAGATCTGCGAGAGCCCGGTACTCCTCCGTCGACACGTACCTCTTGATGGTCGCGTACTGCGAGGAGGCGTCCTTCGCGAGCGCGTCCGCGACGATCTTCTGCACGTCCGCCGAGGACTGGCCGGTGACCGCGGCGATGCGGTCCGCGAGCTCGGGCCACGGCACCAGCACGGGCTTGTCGTCGGCATCCTTCACCGTCTTGCCGTCGTCCCCGACCTTCGGGATCCCCTTGACGGCGAGCGTCGGGTCGATCTGCACGTCGTACCGCGTCGTGCTGGAAGCCAGGACCGTGCCGTTGGTGTCGACGATCTCGCCGCGCGCTCCGTACAGGGTCTGCTTGGCGCCCGTGGCGAGCTTCTGGGACTCGGCGACGTGCTCGGCGGCGTTCACGACCTGGATGTCGAAGAGACGGACGACGAACAGCGACAGCACGAGGAGGACGACGCCCAGCGCGACGACGGTGCGGCGGCGCGGACTGCGGGTGACTCGTGTCGTCATGGATTCAGTGTGTGGTGGGAGTCGGCAGACCGTCGGCGATCGCGGGGGGTGTCGAGGTTTCCGCGGCCGATGCGGCGATGGCTTCGTCGGCGACGGTCGCACCGGCGGTGAGGCTCGCGGTGGGATCGTTCACGAGCGGGGTACCTGCGACGAGTCCGTTCGCGACCGCCGCCTGCGTGAGGGCGTTGACGGCGCTCGCGCCGTTGTTGCCTGCCGCGGTGCCGATGACGGCATTGTCGCTGAGACGCAGGAAGGTGGGCTGCTGCCCCGTGACCATGCCGAGGGCCGCCGCGTTCGCCGCGAGGTACTGCGGCGAGCTGAGCCCCGCGATCGAGTCGGTGAGCACCTGCTTCTGGTAGTCGAGGGTACGTTGCTGCTGCGTGAGCGCGGACAGCTCGTAGGAGCTCTGCGTCGTGAGGATCGACAGTCCCATCTGCACCGCCCCGATGAGGACCGCGCCGGCGACGGCGATGATCCCGTAGAGGAGTCGCGGACGCCGACGGCTCGCGGGGCGATCGAGCGCGCGCAGTCGCCGGTCGGCACCGTCGCGCGGCGGAAGGGACGGGAGGTCCTCGAGCAGGTCGATCGCGCTCATCGCGGGAGTGCTCATGCCGCCTCCACCACTCGTTCGGCCGCACGCAGGCGCACGGGGGTCGCACGGGGGTTGATCTCCCGCTCTTCGTCGGATGCCAGTTCGGCGCCCTTGACCAGCAGCCGGAACCGCGGGGCGTGCTCGGGCAGTTCCACGGGGAGTCCCGCCGGTGCCGTGGAGGACGAGGCATCCGCGAACACGCGCTTGACGAGCCGGTCTTCGAGCGACTGGTAGCTCATGACGACGATGCGACCGCCGACGCGCAGGAGCCCCATCGCGGCCGGGAGCGCCCGATCGAGCACGGCGAGCTCGGCGTTGACCTCGATGCGCAGCGCCTGGAAGACGCGCTTCGCGGGGTGGCCGCGCCCCTCGCGCTGCACGGCGACGGGGGTCGCGGCGATCAGGATGTCCACGAGCTGGCCGGAGCGGACGATCGGCGCCTGGGCGCGGGCCGCGATGATCGCGCGGGCGTAGCGGCCGGCGAGCTTCTCCTCGCCGTAGCGCTCGAAGATCCGGCGCAGGTCGCCCTCGCCGTAGGTCGCCACGATGTCGGCGGCGGTCGTCCCCGCGGTCTGATCCATCCGCATGTCCAGCGGCGCGTCCTGGGAGTAGGCGAAGCCGCGCTCCGCCTCGTCGAGCTGGAGCGAGGAGACCCCGAGGTCGAACAGGACGCCGTCGACGCGGGACGCGCGGACGGATGCCACCGCCTCCGCGATCCCGTCGTAGACGGTGTGCACGAGCGTGACGCGATCGCCGAACCGGGCGAGCCTCTCCCCCGCGATCCGCAGCGCGTCGGTGTCGCGGTCGAGCCCGATGAGGTGCACGTCGGGGAAGCGCTCCAGAAGCGCCTCGGAGTGGCCGCCCATCCCTTCGGTGGCATCCACGAGCACCGCACCCGGCCGCGTGAGGGCGGGGGCGAGCAGCTCGACGCAGCGCTCGAGCAGGACGGGGGTGTGGATGTCGGAGTGGCTCATGATGTCGGGGCGGGTGATCCGGAGTCGTGATCCCCATCCGCCTGACCTGGCACCGGGGAAGTGTGTCAGGGCGTGCGGCTGGGAGTCGCGGCCACGGATCAGAAGAGGCCCGGGATCACCTCCTGCTCCATGTCGGAGTAGCTGTCCTCGTTGCCGTCGGCGTACGCGTTCCACGCCTCGGCGTCCCAGATCTCGGCATGGGCGCCGACACCGGTGACGACGAGCTCGCGGTCGAGGCTCGCGTACGTGCGCAGGTGCGGAGGGATCGTGATGCGGCTCTGGCTGTCGGGCTTCTCGTCGCTCGCGCCGGAGAGGAACATGCGCTGGAAGTCGCGGGCCTGCTTGTTGGTCAGCGGCGCTTCGCGGATCTTCTCGTAGACGCGCTCGAACTCCTTCGTGCTGAAGACGTAGAGGCACCGCTCCTGACCACGCGTGACGACGACGCCGTCACCGAGGTCGGTGCGGAACTTCGCCGGCAGGATCACGCGGCCCTTGTCGTCGAGCTTGGGGGTGTAGGTGCCCAGCAGCATCCACTACCACCCCCTCGCGTTCGGCCCCGTCCCAGGTGCGCCCCACTTTACTCCACTTCTCTCCACTTCACCATCACGTTCCGGGCGAAATCCTCCCCTGGCGCTCCCCTCCTCCCCGGGGGTCGCGTATGAGGCATCCGCGAGCGCCCGTGCGCCGCCCTCGGGCGCGACGGCCCCGGCGCCGCGCGGGCACGAAAAAAGCACCGACCCGGAGGTCGGTGCTTTCGGCGGCGTCCGTGCGGACGCGTCAGTGGATGGCGATCAGCTCTCGGGCCCCTGTCGGCGGTCCCAGCGGTCGTTCATGCGGTCCATGAAGCTCGAGGACGATTCGGGGGTCGGCTTGCGGCTGCCGCCGTTGCCGCCGGCGGCGGGCCGCGCGGTCGCGGTGCCCGTGCGCGTCGGGGTGACGGCGAGGATGACGCCGCCGAGCATGACGACGAAAGCGACGACGCCCACCGCGATGATGCCGCTCGACACACCGAAGATGAGCCCGCCGAGCCCGACGAGCACGAGTACGACGCCGTACACGATGTTGCGGTAGCTGAGCGCGCGTCCTTCGCGGTCAGCACTGACCACGTCGGTGTCCTTGCTCATGAGATGGCGTTCCATCTCATCGAGCAGGCGCTGCTCCTGTTCTGACAGCGGCATGCGTCCCCCTTCGGGCGGGTATCTGCACTCGATACTACGCGTGCCCCGTCGAACTAGGCTAGGCCCGTGGACCCTTCCCCGTCGCCGATCGAAGCAGTTTCCCAGCGACTGGAGAGCTTCGTCGCAGACCGCGTCGCCGAAACGCGCGATGCGGGAGCGGACGCCCTCGATTTCGTTCACGCCGCGGCATCCGTGCTCGACGGCGGCAAGCGACTGCGCGCACGCTTCTGCCTCACGGGTTGGCAGTCCGTCGCCGGGCGGCGCACGGGCGACGGGGACCCCGGAACCGCGGTGATCTCGGCGGCCGCGGCCCTCGAGGTGTTCCACGCCGCCGCGCTCGTGCACGACGATCTGATCGACAACTCCGACACCCGGCGCGGTCGCCCCGCCGCTCACCGCGCACTCGAGGCGCACCACGGGGCATCCGGCTGGTCAGGCCGCGCCGAGACGTTCGGACGCTCCGCGGCGATCCTCCTCGGCGATCTCCTCGTCGCCTGGAGCGACGACCTGCTCGAAGAGGGTCTGCGGGATGCCGCGCACGCCGCCCCCGCACGCGCGACGTTCGCGCTCATGCGACGCGAGGTCACGATCGGCCAGTACCTCGACATCGCCGAAGAGGCCTCGTTCGTCACCGCTCCCGACGCCGAACACGCCGACCGGGCGCTGCGCGTCGCGTCGCTGAAGTCGGCGCGCTACTCCATCCAGCATCCGCTGCTCCTGGGTGCGACGCTCGCGGGAGCGGATGACGCGCAGCTCGCGGCCCTCGCGGCGTTCGGGCATCCCCTCGGGCTCGCGTTCCAACTCCGCGACGATGTGCTCGGAGTCTTCGGCGATTCCGCCGTGACCGGCAAGCCCTCGGGAGACGACCTGCGCGAAGGCAAGCGCACGGTGCTCGTCGCCTACACCCGCACCGCACTCGCGCCGGGCGCGCGCCGTCTGTTCGACGAGATGCTCGGCGACCCCGGGCTCGACGCCGCGCAGGTCGCCTTCCTGCAGGAGACGATCCGAGACACCGGCGCCCTCGACCGCGTCGAAGCGCTCATCTCGGACTACGCCGGCGAGGCCGACCGCGCCCTGCGCGGGGCGCCGCTGGACACCCACGCCGTCGGGACGCTCCGCGATCTCGCACGCGATGCGACCGCGCGCGCATCCTGACGCCGGTCTGACGCTCGTCAGGCGAGCGACTGGGCGACGCGACGGACCTCGCTCTTGCGGCCCCGGCGCAGCGCCTCGATGGGGGCGAGCCCGATCGACTCCTCCTCGGCGAGGAGCCAGTCGATGAGCTCGTCGTCGCTGAAACCGGCATCCTGCAACACGATGATCGTGCCGCGCAGCGAGGCCAGCGGCGCGCCGTCGACGAGGAAGACGTCGGGCACCGCGAACGCGCCGTGCCGCTTGCTGCCGACGAGGTGGTGATCGTCGAGCAGGCGGCGGATCCGCCCCAGCGGCTCGCCCAGAGCCTCGACGAGTTCGGGCATGGTGAGCCACGCGACGGTGGCGGGCGTGGCGGGAACGTCGGTCACCCCTCCACTATCCCACCCCTGGCGGCGGTCAACGCCAACGACCGCGCAGGGTGAGGCGTTCCCGGGGCTTTCAGCATCCGCTCCCTAGAATCACAGGGTGAGCACGAGCCAGCAGACCGACCCGCTGATCGGCCGTCTGGTCGACGGCCGGTACCGGGTGCGTGCTCGCATCGCCCGCGGCGGAATGGCGACCGTGTACGTCGCGACCGACCTGCGCCTCGAGCGTCGCGTGGCGCTGAAGGTCATGCACGGGCACCTCTCGGACGACACGGTCTTCCAGGGTCGGTTCATCCAGGAGGCCCGCGCCGCCGCGCGCCTCGCCGACCCGCACGTGGTCAACGTCTTCGACCAGGGTCAGGACGGCGAGATGGCCTATCTCGTCATGGAGTACCTGCCCGGCATCACGCTGCGCGACCTCCTGCGCGAACAGAAGCGGCTGTCGATCCCGCAGACGATCACGATCATGGATGCCGTGCTATCGGGTCTCGCGGCCGCGCACCGCGCCGGGATCGTCCACCGCGATGTGAAGCCCGAGAACGTGCTCCTCGCCGAGGACGGGCGCATCAAGATCGGCGACTTCGGCCTCGCACGGGCGACGACGGCGAACACGGCGAGCGGTCAGATGCTCATGGGCACGATCGCGTACCTGGCCCCCGAACTCGTCACCCGCGGCACCGCGGACGCCCGCAGCGACATATACGCGCTCGGCATCATGCTCTACGAGATGCTCGTCGGCGAGCAGCCGTACAAGGGCGAGCAGCCCATGCAGATCGCGTACCAGCACGCCACCGACTCGGTGCCGCGGCCGAGCGCGAAGAACCCCGCCATCCCCGAACAGCTCGACGAGCTCGTCATGTGGGCGACCGAGCGCTCCCCCGACGAGCGACCCACCGACGCACGGGAGATGCTCGACCGGCTGCGCGAGATCGAGAAGGATCTCGGCGTGTTCCCGCATGTCGTGCGCACGCCCACGACGAACACGGTGCGCGCCGCGATCATCGACGACGGCATCGATTCCGGCGAAGTGACGAAGGTGCTCCCGGGGAGCTTCACCGCCCCGACCGTCACCGACGACGTCGACAACGCCACGCGACTGCGCCGCCGTGCCCGGCGGAATGCCGGCAGAGGCGCGTGGCTCCTCGTCCTCGTGCTGCTGCTGGCCGGTGCCGCAGGAGGCGCGGGCTGGTGGTTCGGCTCGGGCCCGGGCTCGATGGTCGCCGTGCCCGATGTCGAGGGGAAGAGCATCGCGGAGGCCACCGCGATCCTCCAGGAGTGGTCCCTCGTGGCGGTGCCGGGCGAGGAATTCAGCCGCGACATGCCCACAGGGCAGACGATCGCGACGGATCCCGCCGCCGGCACACGCGTCGACAAGAACGCCTCCGTCACGGTCGTGATCTCCCTCGGACCTCAGCCGCACGACATCGGCGCACTGGGGGGAAAGACCCTCGACGAGGTGACGCAGAGCCTCGAGGAGCTGTTCATCACGGCATCCGGAGACCCCTCGCGCCTGTTCACGGACTCGCCCGTCGGCACCGTGGTGTCGGCCTCAATCACTCCCCCGGGTGGTGGCGAGGCGATCCCCTGCACCGACGGCTGCCGTGCGCTCGAGACCTCGACGGTCTCGTTCGAGGTGTCTGCCGGGCCGTTCCCCGACGTCGTCGGGCGGCGCCTCGCGGAGGCCACGAGCACGCTCAAGGCGGTCGAGCTCACGGTCGCTTCGACCGAGGAGTTCAGCGCGGACGTCGACGCGGGCGATGTCATCCGTGTCGCGGACCGCGACGGTGGCGGCCCCTTCCGCCCGGGCGACACCGTGACGCTCGTCGTGTCGAAGGGCCCGGAGCCGGTGGCCGTCAAGAACGTGACCGGCTCGACGATCCGCAAGGCCGTCACCGCGCTGCAGGCCGACGGCTTCAAGGTGAACGCCGGCATCAACGACGCCGACATCCCGCTCGGCGGCAAGTACTGGGACATCTACTGCGTCGAGAGCTACAGCCCGACCGGCACGGCCCCGCGCGGCGCGACCATCACGCTGACGCCGATCCTCTGCTTCCTGCAGGGCTGACCCCGCCGCAGGCCCGATCCGGCCGTAGGGCCCGACCCAGCCGCAGGGCCGACCTCGCCGCAGCGCTGACCCCGCCGCAGAGCCGATCCGCCCGCGCCCTCGCTGCCGCCCCTCCCGCGGCTGGGAGCCTCGCCGCGAACACCACCAACCGCCCCGCGCGAGCCTTCGCGCGTTCCGAAAGCAGGGCGAATCGGCCTCAACCGCGCCGACTCGCCGCGGAAGGTGCGGCTCGCCCTGCTCCCGCAGCGCGTTGAGGCCCGTACCGGCCTCGTCCGGCGCCGGGTGAACCTTGGCAGCGGAGGATGCGCCCGGCGGGGGTGCGCCGCGTCGACGAGGGCGCTCCCAGCGGCGGGTGCGTCCGGCGAGGCGAGTCACTGCCTGGGTGGGCGAGCCCGGTCACCGCGGACGGTCGGCGATGCTGGTGCTCCGCGTTCCGAGAGCAGGGCGGATCGGCTTCAGCGAGGCCGAGATACCGCCGCGGGGGCGGTTCGCCCTGCTTTCGAGACAGACGGACGCGGGACGGGCCGGCGGCCGACGGACCGGGCGGCCGACGAACCGAGCGGTGGACGAACCGCGCAGGCCGGCGGGCAAGAGCGGGTCGGCCGCGCGAGCGTCAGAGCTTCTCGAGCTCTTCGGCGACGAGGAAGGCGAGTTCCAGCGACTGCATGTGGTTCAGGCGCGGGTCGCACAGGCTCTCGTAGCGGGTCGCGAGGGTCGCCTCGTCGATCTGCTCCGAGCCGCCCAGGCACTCGGTCACGTCGTCACCGGTCAATTCGACGTGGATGCCTCCGGGGAAGGTCCCGACGGCACGGTGCGCCTCGAAGAAGCCGCGCACCTCGTCCACGACGTCGTCGAAGCGACGCGTCTTGTACCCGGTCGGCGTCGTGATGCCGTTGCCGTGCATGGGGTCGGTCACCCACAGCGGGGTCGCGCCCGTCGCCTTCACGGCTTCGAGCAGCGGCGGCAGCGCGTCGCGGATCTTGCCGGCGCCCATCCGCGTGATGAACGTCAGACGCCCGGGCTCGCGTTCGGGGTCGAGCTTCTCGATGAGCTCGATCGCGGTCTCGGGCGACGTCGACGGCCCGAGCTTCACCCCGATGGGGTTGCGGATCTTCGAGAAGTAGTCGATGTGCGCGCCGTCGAGGTCGCGCGTGCGCTCACCGATCCACAGGAAGTGCGCCGACGTGTTGTACGGCGTCTGCGTGCGAGAGTCGATGCGGGTCATCGGCCGCTCGTAGTCCATCAGCAGGCCCTCGTGGCCCGTGTAGAACTCGACGCCGCGGAGCGAGTCGAAGTCGGCGCCCGCCGCCTCCATGAATTTGATGGCCCGGTCGATCTCGGTCGCGAGGCGCTCGTACTGCTGGTTGGCCGGGTTCTGGGCGAAGCCGCGGTTCCACGAGTGCACTTCGCGGAGGTCCGCGAAGCCGCCCTGCGTGAACGCACGGATGAGATTGATGGTGGATGCCGCGGTGTGGTACCCCTTCAGCAGCCGCTGCGGGTCGGCCGTGCGCGACGCCTCGGTGAAGTCGTACCCGTTGACGATGTCGCCACGGTAGGCGGGCAGGGTGACGTCGCCGCGCGTCTCGGTGTCGCTCGAACGGGGCTTGGCGAACTGGCCCGCCATCCGCCCCATCTTCACGACCGGCATGGACGCGCCGTAGGTCAGGACGACGGCCATCTGCAGCACGGTCTTGATGCGGTTGCGGATCTGCTCGGCCGTCGCACCCGCGAAAGTCTCGGCGCAGTCGCCGCCCTGCAGCAGGAACGCCTCGCCGGCGGCGGCCTTCGCGAGCCGGTCGCGGAGGTTGTCGACCTCGCCTGCGAACACGAGCGGCGGGAGCGTGGCGATCTCGGCCGACACCGCGGCGACGGCGTCGAGGTCGGTCCAGGTCGGCTGTTGCTTGATCGGGAGCGTGCGCCAGTGATCGAGATCCGCGTGCAGGGAGGGCATTCGGCCAGTCTACTGGCGCGGATCGGGGCGGGATGCCGCTGTGACAGCGACCTCAGGCAGGCCGGCGATCCTTGACGCTCGAGGCGTACACGTCGTCGTATTCCTGCTCGCCGAGCCGCTGCAGGGCGACCATGATCTCGTCGGTGACGGACCGCAGGACGTACCTGTCGGATTCCATCCCGGCGAACCGCGAGAAGTCGAGCGGTTCGCCGATCACCATGCCGACCCGGCCGATCCGCGGGATGGAACGTCCGATCGGCATGATCTCGCCGGTGTCGACCATGACGACGGGCACGACCGGCACGCGCGCCTCGAGGGCCATGCGGGCGAGCCCCGTGCGCCCACGGTAGAGCTTGCCGTCGGGGCTGCGTGTCCCTTCGGGGTAGATCCCGAGAAGGTCGCCCCGCCCGAGCACCTGCAGTCCCGTGTTGAGGGAGTCTTCGGATGCCTTGCCGCCCGTGCGGTCGATCGGGATCTGCCCCGTGCCCTTCATGAACACGCGCGTCGCCCACCCCTTGAGGCCCTTGCCCGTGAAGTAGTCGCTCTTCGCGAGGAAGCTCATCGGTCGGTCGATCATGAGCGGCAGGAAGATGGAGTCGCTGACCGACAGATGGTTGCTGGCGATGATCGCCGCGCCCGAGGAGGGGATGTTCGTGCGGCCCACGATCCACGGCCGGAACACGGCCTTCACGATCGGGCCGATCACGATGTACTTCATGAACCAGTAGAACATCACGCGCTCCTCGGGTCTCAGCGGCTACGCAGCCCGGCGAGGTCGGCCACGCCGACGAGGCCCGCGTCATTGCCGAGCGACGCCGTCACGAAGCGCGCCGTCGGGCGCTCGCCGAACCCGGGGAGCGAGGTCTCGTACGCGATGCGGGTCGGCTCGAGCAGCCGCTCGCCGAGGTCGGCGACTCCCCCGCCGATGACGTACAGCTCGGGATCGAGCACCGCCTGGAACGCACCGCACGCCTCGCCGAGCGCCGTGGCGACGCGACGGATCGCCTCGAGCGCGCCGACATCGCCGTCGTCGAGGAGGTTCGCGAGGTCGCGCCCTGCGACGATGCCGGATGCCCCGCGATGGGCCGCGAGACGTGCGCCGATCTCGCCGGCGTCGATGATGTCCGCGATCTCACGCTGGAGCGCGCGGCCGGAGGCGTACTGCTCGAGGCATCCGGACTGTCCGCAGCCGCACGGCCGACCGCCGCGCACGAACCGGACGTGGCCGAGTTCGGCCGCGCTGCCGTTCGCGCCGATGAGCAGCTGCCCGTCGCCGACGACGGCCCCGCCGACACCCGTGCCGAGAGTGAGCATGACCATGTCGGTCGCCCCCTGCCCTGCTCCGAAGCGGTATTCGCCCCACCCGGCGGCGTTGGCGTCGTTCTCGAGCGTGACCGATCGCCCGATGCGCGATTCGAACTCCTCCCGAAGCGGCGCGTCGTGCCAGTCGATGTTCGGGGCGTGGAGCATGACGGAGCGCGTACGGTCGATGTATCCCGCGGCCGCGACGCCGACGGCGTGCACGTCGTGGCGCGCCGCCAGTTCACCGACCATGTCGGCGACAGCCTGCGCGAGCGCACCCGTATCGGCGGGTGTGCTCACGCGCAGGCGCTCGACGATGCGCCCGTCATCGGCGACCACACCGCCGGCGATCTTCGTGCCACCGATGTCGATACCGACGTTGAGCACAGCGTTCCTCTCTCCCGCGCGCGACTGAAGGAGGGGCGGCACGGCACCCGAGAGTCTAGTGTGGACTCCACAGTCCCACGCG
>Ga0209922_102304_pt1 | contig 16668 bp, 18 predicted proteins | sample ThiBiot_500_biof_FD_183946 | JGI IMG/M metagenome (GOLD analysis project Ga0209922, IMG submission 183946) | Wastewater bioreactor microbial communities from Cape Town, South Africa - Thiocy_expt_500_biof (SPAdes) | ecosystem: Engineered > Bioreactor > Thiocyanate-remediating > Anaerobic-Aerobic ...
CGTCGGCGGCGCCACCGGCGAGGTGCCCGAGTGCATGCGCCCGCCGCGGCCCGCGCCGGTCGAGGCGGCCCCGCCCGGCGTGGACTACCAGGCCATAGCGCCGCCCAAGATCATGGAGCTGGTGCACAAGATGGCGCCGCAGTACCAGGTGGAGCCGCAACTGGCGCTGGCCATCATCGCCGCCGAGTCCAACTTCAACCCCCAGGCGGTATCGCCCAAGAACGCGCAGGGCCTGATGCAGCTGATTCCGGAGACCAGCGAGCGCTTCCAGGTCAGGAACCCCTACGACCCGGCGCAGAACATCCGCGGCGGCCTGGCCTACCTGCGCTGGCTGCTGGCCTACTTCGAGGGCGACGTGGCGCTGGTGGCCGCGGCCTACAACGCCGGAGAGCGCAAGGTCGAGCGCTACCGCGGCGTCCCGCCCTATGTGGAAACGCGCGCCTACGTGCAGCGCATCCTGAAGGCCGTCGGCGCTCGCGCGCATCCGTTCGACCGCACCGTGACGCAGCCCTCGCCGGCGCTCGAACGCATACGGCTGACGCTGCGCGCCGGCAACTGATCGGCCGCCTCACGCCTGCGCGTCGAAGGTGGCGCGCACGTCCAGCCGCTGCCTGATGAGCCCGGCCTTCCAGTAGAAGTCCGCCGTGCGCTGCTGCTCGGCCAGCACGGCCTCGTCCACGGGCAGCCAGCGCGTGGCGCGGCGCTCGAACTGCAGCTGCGCCGCCTCTGCGGGGATGCCGACGATGCGCGCGAGCGACTGGCCGAAGACCCGGGCGTTGCGGTACGACCAGGCCTGCGCGCGCGCCACGCGCTCGCGGAAGTCGTGCAGCGCCGCGCGCCTGGCGGCCAGCGCGTCGTCGGTCGCGGCGAGGAACGACAGGCCCGACCACAGCCCCCGGCCGTTGACCAGCACGCGCGCGTGGCCGCCCGTCTCGGCCAGCGCGGTGTAGGGCTCCCAGGTGGCCCAGGCGTCCACCGCGCCCTGCGTGAGCGCGAGCTTGGCGTCCGCCGGCGGGATGAAGCGCAGTTGCACGTCGTCGGCCGTGAGCCCCGCGCTCGCGAGCGCCTTGAGCGTCACGAAGTGGCCGATGGAGCCGCGGTTGGTCGCCACGCTGCGGCCCTTGAGGTCCGCCGCCGTCTTCAGGGGCGAGTCGGGCCGCACGAGCACGGCCGTGCCGTAGGCGTCGGAGCGGCTCACGGCGAAGGCCTTCACGCGCGTGCCTGCGGCCAGCGCGAACAGCAGCGGCGCGTCGCCGATGGGCCTGAGAGCGTGTTCAAGGTCTTTTCATGGTGCCCGTTGCTCCGAAAAGACAGTGGATGCAAGACGCAAACCGCAGCCGGGCTGGTGGCCCGGCGAGGATTTGCAACGCCGCAGACGCTGCCTTTTCGGAGCAACCCTTCGGGCAAGGCAGCAAGAAGCCGCACTCGTCGTTGCCCGCCTTGCCCAGGCCGCCAGCATGGGCTGCGGCGTGCGCCTAGATTGCGGCTTCTTGCTGCCTTGCGGGCACCATGAAAAGACCTTGAACACGCTCTGAAGTCCACGGCGCCGGCGTTCAGCGCCTCGGCCAGCGGCGCGGCGGCCGGGAATTCGCTCCACTTGATGTCGTAGGGCAGGTGCTTGAGCTCGCCCGCGGCGTCGAGCAGCGCGTGCAGGCCGCCCTTCTGGTCGCCCGCGCGCAGCAGCACGCGCTGCTGCGCGAAGGCCGCGGGCGCGAGCCAGGCGCCGGCCACTGTGGCGGCGGCCATGCGGTGGAATCCGCGTCGTTGCATGGATGGCATGGGTGGGGTTCCTTGTGTCGTCAAAGGTTCAGGGCCGCACGCCCGGCGGCCACGTGCACGCTGTCGTCCTGCGGCGTGTGCACGCGGCCGCAGAGCACGTCGCGCAGATGCCGCTCCAGCGGGTTGCGGCGCGACAGGCCGTGGTTGCTGGTGAGTGCGAGCGCCTCCTGCACCGCGTCCACCGCGTTGCGCATGACCACGGCCTTGAGCAGGCCGCCGTCCACCGCGCCCACCGGCGTGCCGGCGTCCACGTCCTGCGCCAGGCCGGCCAGCAGGCGCCGGCTGGACAGCAGCAGCGCCTCGATGCGGCCCACGGCCTCCTGCGCGCGCGCCAGCGTGGCCAGCGGCGCGCCCAGGCTGGAGGGCGCGCGCTCGCGCAGGAACTGCAGCAGCCAGTCGCGCGCGGCGCGCGCCACGCCGGTGTAGAGCGCGCCGAGCAGCAGCGTCATCTCGGCCTGGAAGGCGCCGTCCGCCTGGGGCCGCGCGCCGGCGGGCTGCAGGCCCAGGGCATGGTCCAGAGGCGTGGGCACGTCGTGCAGCACCACGTCGTGGCTGCCGCTGGCGCGCAGGCCCAGATGGTCCCAGGTGGGCTCGACGCGCACGCCCGGGCTGTCAGCGCGCACGAGGAAGGTGCCCACGCGCGGCGCGGCCTCGTCGGTGCGCGCCCACACGGCGTACCAGCGCAGGATGGGCGCGCCCGTAGAGTAGATCTTGCGCCCGCTCAGGCGCCAGCCCTCGGGCGTTTGCCGCGCCACGGTGGCGGGCAGGCCGCCGCGCGCGGGCGAGCCGAGCTCGGGCTCCACGCGCAGCGCGTTGATGAGCGAGACGCCATCCACGGCCTCGCGCACCAGCCGGCGCGCGAGCGCCTCGGGCCAGGGCGAGCCGGGCCGCCCCATGCCGCGCTGCTGCACGTACTGCATGGTGAGCACGAGCGCCGTCGCCGGGCAGCCGTGGCCGATGGCGCCGACCACCTCGGCCAGCTGCGCCATCGACGCGCCCTGCCCGCCCAGCGCGCGCGGCGCGGCCAGGACCAGCAGGCCGGCGGCGTGCAGCTCGGCGAAGTTCTCGTGGGGAAAGCTGCCGTCGCGGTCGTGCGCGGCGGCGCGTTGCGCGAAGCCGGCCGCGAGCACGCGCGCCGCCTCGCCCCAGCCGGTGGGTGCGTTCATCAGGCCGCCTTGCGTTCGAGGGCGCGCTGCGCGTCGCGCCCGGCCACCTTGGCGCGCACCAGCGGCAGCAGCTCGCGGCCGTATTCGACGGCGTCCACCAGCGGGTCGAAGCCGCGCACCAGGAAGGTCTCGATGCCCAGGTCGTAGTACTTGAGCAGCGCGTCGGCCACCTGCTCGGGCGTGCCCACGAGCGCGGTGGAGTTGCTGCGCCCGCCCGTCTCGCGCGCAATGGCGGTCCACAGGCGCTCGTCCACGCGGTCGCCCCTGGCCGCGTCGGCCAGCAGGCGGCGCGCGCCCTCGCTCTGCTGCGGGCCGGCGCCGCGCGCGTGGGCGATCTGCACCTGCTGGGCGCGCGTGGCCTCCAGGATGCGCGCGGCCTTGGCCCAGGCCTCGTCCTCGGTGGGCGCGACGATGGGGCGGAACGAGATGCTGAACCCGATGCCGCGCCCGTGCGCCGCCGCCTCGGCGCGCACGCGCCGCACGAGGTCGCCCGCCTGCGCGAGCGATTCGCCCCACAGCGCGTACACGTCGGCATGCCTGCCCGCCACCCGCAGCGCGGGCTCCGACGCGCCGCCGAAGTAGATAGGCACGTAGGGCTGCTGCAACGGCTTGACCTCCGAGGCGGCGCCCTTCACGCGGTAGTACGCGCCCTCGTGATCGAAGGGCTTGTCCTCCGTCCACACGCGGCGCAGCAGCGTGAGGTATTCGTCGGTGCGCGCGTAGCGTTCGTCGTGGCCGAGGAAGTCGCCGTCGCGCTGCTGGTCCGCGTCGGAGCCGCCGCTGATGTAGTGCACCGCCAGGCGCCCGCCCGTGTAGTGGTCCAGCGTGGCGAGCTGGCGCGCGGCCAGCGTGGGCGCCACGAAGCCGGGCCGGTGCGCGAGCAGGAAGCGGATGCGCTGCGTGGCCGCCGCCGCGTAGGCCACGGTGAGCAGCGTGTCGGGGCTGGTGGAGCTGGCGGGCACCAGGATGCGGTCGAAGCCCGCATGCTCGTGCGCCTGGGCGAACGCGCGCACGTAGGCAGGGTCCACCGCGGGGCCGCTGCGGGCAAGGGTTTCGGACACTTCGTGCGGCTGGATCATGCCGATGATCTGGATGGGCATAAGGGGAACTCTCCAAGTGGGTGGGAAGACAAGCGCTGGCAGGCATGTGCCATGCGCCGCTTGCAGGCATGATCGGCACGCGGCCGCGCCGCGCCAACGAAGGAAAACGCGTTTGCTTCTGCGCTTTGCGCGGGCCTTCGCCGGCGGCCGGAAACTTCATCATCAAATCGGGCTCAAACGCCGACCAGTCAAGCGCAAGCAGCTATAGATACATGAGTCAACGCAGCTTTCCCACCCTGCACCACCTGGCCGACAAGGCGCCGCGCGAGCCCGTGCGCGTGCTCATGGTCTGCATGGGCAACATCTGCCGCAGCCCCACGGCGCACGGCGTGCTGGAGCACATGGCCGCCTGCGCGGCCCGCGCCGTGGCCGTGGATTCCGCGGGCACCCACGGCTACCACGAGGGCGCGCCGCCCGATACGCGCGCCCAGGCCCATGCCGCGCGGCGCGGCTACGACCTGTCGAGGCAGCGCGCGCGCCGCCTGCGCGCGCAGGACTTCACCGCGTTCGACCTGGTGCTGGTGATGGACGAGGCCAACGAGGCCGCCGCCCACGCGCTGTGCCCGCCCGCCGAGCGCCACCGCCTGTACCGCCTGACGGATTTCTGCCGCACGCTCGCGGTGCGCGAAGTGCCCGATCCGTACTACGGCAACGCGCAGGGCTTCGAGCGGGTGCTGGACATCGTGGAGGATGCCTGCGCGGGGCTGCTCTCGTGCATCGCGGCGTCAGTGAGGAAAGCCACCGCGCACTAGCCGCACAGCGTCCGCATCCATGCGCCGCAGCAGCACGTCGAGCCCCTGCCCGTCCGCGGGCGCCTGTGCGCGCGCACCGGGCGCCGAGCGGCAGACCAGGTCGTCCTCCGACCAGCCGCCCTGCCCCGGCTGTGCCCGCGCGCGCAGCCAGCCCGCGCGGTCCACGAGCAGCACGTGGCCCGGCGCGGCGGCGGGGGCCACGCCCAGCAGCAGGGCCAGCGCGGGCAGCAGGTGCGCGTCGGCAGCCTCGCATTCGGACCCGGACGGGGCCCCGCCCACCACCACGCTGACCATGCGCGGGTCCTCGGGCGGCAGCGGCGCGCCGGGCGCGGGCAGCACCACCTGCAGGCGCTGGCCCCGCAGGCTGTGCGTGCCGCGCAGGCCGCCGTGGCGGCAGCGCAGCGCAGCGGCGGGCATGCGCACGGGGCGCTCCCACGCGCCGGACTCGCGCAGCATGCGGCCCGCGGCGTGCGCCTGCAGGTAGTCGAGCACCTGCCAGATCTCCGCGTCGCTGATCTGCACGGGGCCGAAGCCGGGCATGGTCCGCCCGCCGCCGCGCCCGTGCATGCCGTGGCGCACACGCCAGAACAGCTCGCCGTCGAGCCGCTTCCACAGCAGGCCGCCGGTGAGCATGGGCGGCCACACGGGCAGGCGCGCCGCGTCGGGGCCTTCGCCGCGCGCATCCACGCCGTGGCAGCGCGCGCACAACCGCATGTAGACGGCCTGGCCGCGCACGATGCCCTCGGCCGCGAAGCCGGTGGGCGAGCGGTGCAGGCTGGTGGGCACGGCGGGCGCCAGCAGCAGCTGCGGCAGCGGCCAGGGCGCGAGCAGCACCAGCGCCAGCGCCGCGGCGGCCAGCCCCCCGCGCACGCGGCGCGCGCGCACCAGCAGCGCCGCCGCCAGCAGCGCCACGGCCAGCAGCACGCAGCCCAGCGTGAGCGCCACGCGCCGCGCGTGGCCGCCGTCGATCGCCAGCATCTCGGCCGCCAGCCGGTGCGCGAAGGGCCACGCGGGCTGGCCCGCGGCCTTGCCCGTGAGCCCCAGCGCATGCAGCGCGTCGCGCAGCGCGAGCTGCGCGGCGAGCATCGCCCCGGGCAGGGCGTCGAGGGCGTCGGACGGCAGCGTCAAGGGCTCACCAGCTGTCGCCCAGGCCCAGCAGCGCGAGTGCGCGGCGGCGCAGCTCGGCCAGGCGCGCGTCGCCGCGGTGGCGCGGGTACGGCAGGTCGTTGACGAGCACCTCGCGCACGCGCGCGGGCCGCTCGGTGAACACCACCACGCGCTGCGCCATGAACAGCGCCTCCTCCACGTCGTGCGTGACCAGCAGCGCCGAGAAGCCCGCGCGCTGCCACAGCTGCACCAGCTCGGTCTGCATGGCCAGGCGCGTGAGCGAGTCGAGCTTGCCCAGCGGCTCGTCGAGCACCAGCAGGCGCGGGTCGTTGACCAGCGCGCGCGCCAGCGCCACGCGCTGGGCCATGCCGCCCGACAGCTCGTGCGGGAACGCGCGCGCGAAGGGCGCCAGGCCCACCAGCGCCAGCGCCTCGTCCACGCGCCGGCGCTGGCGGCGCAGCAGGCCGCGCGCCTGCAGGCCCAGGGCCACGTTGTCCCACACGGTGCGCCAGGGGTAGAGCGTGGGGTCCTGGAAGACGACGATGCGCGACGGGTCGGGCTCGGCGATGGGCGCGCCGTCCTGGCGCAGCGTGCCGCGGCTGGCGGGCTCCAGCCCCGCCACCAGGCGCAGCAGCGTGCTCTTGCCGCAGCCGCTGGGGCCGAGCAGCGCCACGAACTCGCCGGGGGCGATGGAGAGGTCCAGCCCGTCGATCACCTGCAGCGCCTGCCCGGCCTTGGCGCCCGCCACGGCGCGCTGCGCGAACCAGTGGCTGACCTGCTCCACGTCGATGCGGGCGCCGCGCTGGCGCGGCTCGGCGGTGGCGATGCTCACCATTTCACCACCCCCTTCTGCCACGACAGCACGCGGTCGCGCACCGCGAACAGCAGCGTGATGACGCCCGAGAACAGCAGCGCCATGAGGATCAGCGCGGCATACATGTTGGGATACGCCGCCCAGCCCTGCGCCCAGGTGAGGTACCAGCCCAGGCCCGACTTCACGCCCAGCATCTCGGCCACCACCAGCGTGGAGAACGCCGCGCCCAGGCCCATGAACAGCCCCACGAACACCTGCGGCAGCGCCGCGGGGATGGCCACGCGCAGCACCAGGAACCACTGCGACGCGCCCATGGTGCGGGCCACGTCGTAGTAGTTCTTGTGCACGCCGGCCACGCCCGACCAGGTGAGGATGGCCACGGGGAAGGCCATGCCCAGCGCGATCAGGAACACGGCCGTGGACCAGCTCGACGGGAAGAAGTAGAAGCAGACCGGCAGCAGCGCCGTGGTGGGCACGGGGCCCAGGATGCGCAGCACCGGGTGCACCCAGTAGTTGGCCGCGCGCGACCAGCCGATGAGCACGCCCGTGGCGAAGCCCGCCGCCGCGCCGATGGCGATGCCGATGGCCAGCAGCCGCAGCGAGTTGGCGGCGCTCTCGGCCAGGCGCGGCGCGTCGCCTGCGTAGACCTCCACCAGCGCCTGCGGCGGCGCGAAGAACGGCGGCGGCAGCACGCCGAGCTTGGCCGTCAGCACTTCCCACAGCGCCAGCCCCGCCGCCAGCGCCACAAGCCACGGCCCCGCGGGCCGCAGCCGCTCGCGCAGCGCGGCCAGCGGGCGCGGCGCGAGCGCCAGCGCCGCCAGCAGCAGCGCCACGGCGGCGGCGCCGGCCGCGAACTCGGCGGTGCAGGCCCATTCGGTGAAGCCCGCGGGCTTGTTGGGCCACAGGTGCGTGAGCGCCGCAAGCAGCGCCCAGGCCAGCGCGGCCAGCGCGCCCGTCCACCAGACGGGCGTGGCGGCATGCCGCCGATGCAGGACGGGAGGGGCGGCGAGCAGATCGCCCGCGACGGCGCTCATGACAGCACGTCCGCGAACACGTGCGCGGCGAAGCGCGCGGGGTCGGTGCTGGCTTTCAGCACCTTCACGAGCTTGAAGTCGCGCGCGTAGAACTCGATCTCCTCGCGCAGCGCGCGGCCCACGGGGTGGCTGCGGTGCGTGAGCGTGCCCAGCACGGCGCGCAGCTCCGACTGCGGCACCTTGGAATACGGGCTGTAGATGCGCGCCGTCTCGGCCGGGTTGTCGGCCACGAAGTCCGACGCCTCGACGATGGCGCGCGTGAGCGCGGCGGCCGTGGCGCGGTCGTTCCTCACCAGCGCGCCGCTCACGCCGAGCACGCAGCAGGTCTTGGCCGCGTACTCGCCCGTGAGGTTGGTGGCCAGGTCCACCAGGCCCTGGGTGCGGCGCTGGATGAGCAGCAGGTTGGGGTCGCCGTCGGCGATCGCCTGGGCCTCGCCCTTCTCCACGGCCAGGCCCAGCATGTCGCCGGGGAACTGGCGCCAGGCCACCTCGCGCTCGGGGTCGATGCCGGCCTTGGCCAGCAGCACCGAGAAGAAGTTCTTGCCCGGCGCGTTCAGGTCCGACACGGCGATGGTCCTGCCCTTGAGGTGCTTCAGGTCCGTCACGCCCGCGGGCGCGTAGCCCACCAGGCGCGAGCAGCCGCCGTGCGAGCTGCCCACCAGCTTCACGTCGAAGCCCGACTCCAGCGGCTTGATCCAGCGGTGGATCATGCCCACGCCCGCGTCGGCCTTGGCGGTGGCGATGCTCTCCAGCAGCTGGTCCGTGGAGCCCGCGAAGTTCACCAGCTCCACCTTCAGGCCGTGCTTCTCGAAGATGCCGCGCTCCAGCGCCACGGGCGCCGCCGCGAGGCAGATGGCGTTGGCGTTCCAGGCCAGCTTCACCGGCTTGAGCGGCCCCGCGGCCCAGCCCCGGCCGGCCCCGAGGCCCCCCAGGGCGCCCAGCGCCGCCGCGCCGCCCGCGGCGCGCAGCCAGCGGCGCCGCCCTCCCCCGATCGCCCGATCATTCCTGTATTGCATTGCTGCCCGTCCTTTCCTGCGGTAATGGATGTCGGCGCCATTGCACCGAAAACCCCGGGCGCGCGGAACGAAGAAAACCGGCATTGCATATGCGCAAAGCGGCGTTCACGCCCGCGCGCCGCGCCCCTCTAATGCGGCGCATGGAAACGCCCAACCACCCCCATCCCCCGCGCCTGCGGGCCTTCGTGCGGCAGCTCGAACACGCCGTGGCGCACGCCGGCGGCGAGGCGCCGCTGCTCTCGCGCGCCCGCGCGCTGCTGCGGGACCTGGTCGCGCACGACGACTGGCTGCCCGCGCCCTTCGCCCGCCCCCACCCGCAGCACTACCAGCAGTACCTGCTGCACGCCGACGCGGCGCAGCGCTTCTCGGTGGTGAGCTTCGTGTGGGGGCCGGGCCAGGGCACGCCCATCCACGACCACACCGTCTGGGGCCTGATCGGCATGCTGCGCGGCGCCGAGGAGTCGCAGCCCTACGCGCGGGACGCCCGGGGCCGCTGGCACCCGCACGGCCCCGCGCGGCGGCTGCAGCCGGGCGACGTGGAGGCCGTCTCGCCCACCATCGGCGACGTGCACCGCGTGCGCAACGCGCTGGCGGACGGCGTGTCCGTCAGCATCCACGTCTATGGCGCCGACATCGGCCGCGTGCGGCGCCACGTGTTCACCGAGGAGGGCGCCGCCAAGCCCTTCGTCTCCGGCTACGCCAACACCGCCGTACATCCATGACCACCACCGATACCCCCATCACCCCGGCCCAGGTCCGCCAGGCCCTGCAGGGCGGCCATGAGATCGCCCTGCTCGACGTGCGCGAGGAAGCGCCCTTCGCCCAGGGCCACCCGCTGTGGGCCGCCAACCTGCCCGCCGGGCGCATCGAGCTCGACGCCTGGCCGCGCATCCCGCGCCGCGACACGCCCATCGCCCTCTACGACGACGGCGAGGGCCTGGCCGCGCCCGCCGCGCGCACGCTGCGGGCGCTGGGCTACACGCGCGTGCACCTGCTGGCCGGCGGCCTGCAAGGCTGGAAGGACGCGGGCCTGGAGCTGTTCATCGACGTGAACGTGCCCAGCAAGGCCTTCGGCGAATGGCTGGAGGCCGAGCGCCACACGCCCTCGCTGCCCGCCGAGGAGGTGCGGGCGCTCATCGACGCGGGCGCCGACGTGGTCGTGCTGGACGCGCGCCGCTGGGACGAATACCAGACCATGAGCATCCCCACCGCCATCAGCGTGCCCGGCGCCGAGTTGGTGCTGCGCGCGCAGGCGCTGGCGCCCAGCCCCGCCACGCACATCGTGGTCAACTGCGCGGGGCGCACGCGCAGCATCGTCGGCACGCAGTCGCTCGTGAACGCGGGCCTGCCCAACCGCGTCACCGCGCTGCGCAACGGCACCATCGGCTGGCTGCTGGCGGGCCAGCGGCTGGACCACGGCGCCAGCCGCCGTGCACCCGAGGTGACGCTCGCCCAGCGCGCCCAGGCCGCCGGGCGCGCCCGCGCCGTGGCCGACCGGGCGGGCGTGCGCCGCGCCACCGCGGCCGACCTGCAGCGCTTCGCAGCCGAAGGCCAGCGCACCACCTACCGCTTCGACGTGCGCACGCCCGAGGAATACGCCGCCGGCCACCTGCCGGGCTTTCGCCACTACGCGGGCGGCCAGCTCGTGCAGGAGACGGACCACGCCGCGCCCGTGCGCGGCGCGCGCATCGTGCTGGCCGACGACGACGGCGTGCGCGCGAACATGACCGCCTCGTGGCTCGCGCAGATGGGCTGGGAGGCCTGGGTGCTCGACGGCGCGAGCGCGCAGGACTTCACCGAGACCGGCGAGCCCGCGCGTGCCTACCCCGCCCTGCCCGCGCCCGTGGCCGGCGTGCCGCCCGCCACGCTGGCGCAGTGGCTGCGGGAGGACGCGGCCGCCACCGCCGTGCTGGACTTCACCGCCAGCGCCGGCTACGTGCAGCGCCACATCCCCGGCGCATGGTGGCTCTTGCGCTCGCAGCTGCCCCAGGCGCTGGCGGCCGTGCCGCGCGCGCGGCGCTACGTGGTCACCTGCGGCACCAGCCTGCTCGCGCGCTACGCCGCCCAGGCCGTGGCCCAGGCCACGGGGGCGCCGGTGTTCGCGCTCGACGGCGGCACGCAGGCCTGGGCCGCCGCGGGCCTGCCGCTGGAGCACGGCGAGACGCGCCTGGCCAGCCCGCGCATCGACCGCTACCGCCGCCCCTACGAGGGCACGGACGCGCCGCGCAGCGCCATGCAGGCCTACCTGGACTGGGAGTTCGGCCTGGTGGAGCAGCTGCGGCGCGACGGCACGCACGGCTTTCGCGTGGTCTGAAAGAGCTCCTTCGCTCCCATTCCGATAGCTGCCAGCGCTTTCCCATCAAGCGCTGGAGCCGTTTTTGATTAAAAATCTGGCGGCGCTCAGGCCGCCAGCTGCTCGTCCTGCGCGGCCGGGTGCGGCATCTGCAGGGCCTGCTGCACCGCCTCGCGCGTGAGCGTGGGCACGAAGGTCTCGATGAAGCGGTAGGCGTAGCCGCGCAGCCAGCCGCCGCGCCGCAGGCCCAGGCGCGTAAGGTTCACGGCGAACAGGTGGCGCGCGTCCAGCGCGTGCAGGTGGCGGTCGCGCTCGGCGTCCAGCGCGATCGACGCCACGATGCCCACGCCCATGCCCAGCTCCACGTAGGTCTTGATGACGTCGGCGTCCATGGCGGTGAGCACGATGTCGGGCGCCAGGCCCGCGCGCGCGAAGGCCTCGTCGATGTGCGCGCGGCCGGTGTAGCCCGTGTCGTAGGTGATGATGGGGTGGCGCGCCAGCGCCTGCAGCGTCACCGGCCCGCTGCCCTGCAGCAGCGCGTGGCCCGGCGGCACCACGATGCTGTGCGACCAGCGGTAGCACGGCAGCGTGACGAGCCGCTCGTAGCCGGCCAGCGCCTCGGTGGCCACGCCGATGTCGGCCTCGCCGCTGAGCAGCATCTCGGCCACCTGGCGCGGCGAGCCCTGGCGCAGGTGCAGCGACACCTGCGGGTAGTGCTGGCGGAAGTCGCGCACCACCTGCGGCAGCGCGTAGCGCGCCTGCGAGTGCGTGGCCGCCACGACGAGGCCGCCGCGCTCGGCCGCGGTGAACTCGTCGCCCGCGCGGCGCAGGTTCTCGGCCTCCAGCAGCAGCCGCTCGACGATGGGCAGCATGGTCTCGCCCGGCGGCGTGAGCCCCGTGAGGCGCTTGCCCGCGCGCACGAATATCTCCACGCCCAGCTCCTCCTCCAGCTCGCGGATCTGGCGGCTCACGCCCGGCTGCGAGGTGTAGAGCGTGGCAGCCACCTCGGTCAGGTTGAAGCCGCGGCGCACGGCCTCGCGCACCGATCTCAGCTGCTGGAAGTTCATGGCGTGTCAGCTATTCTTTCTGCAGCTGCAAGCGCCCGTGGTACGGGCGCCACAGCCGTTTTTCGTCAAAAAACCTGTCAGAGCTTGGCGATGGACACTTCCGTGGACTTGACGAGCGCCACGACGTCCGAGCCCACGGCCAGGCCCAGGTCGTCCACCGAGCGCGTGGTGATGACCGAGGTGACGATGCCCCAGGGCGTCTCCACATCGACCTCGGAGACGACGTCGCCGCGGATGATCTCGCGCACCTTGCCCTTGAACTGGTTGCGCACGTTGATGGCTTGGATGGACATGGTTTTCTCCTTGAAAAAAGTCCGGGGGTGAAGGAAATCAGATCGCCCAGCGCAGGGCCAGGGCGGGTTGGCCGAGCCAGCCGGTATCGCCGGCCTCCTCGGCGGGCTTTTGCAGCACGCGGTCGAGGATGCGTTTCTCGATGGCGGCGAACCGCGCGTCGCCCTGCGAGCGCGGGCGCGCGAGCGCGATGCGCTCGTCCAGCGCGATGCGCCCGTCCTCGATGAGCACCACGCGGTCGGCCAGGGCCACGGCCTCCTGCACGTCGTGCGTGACCAGCAGCGCCGTGAAGCGGCGCTGCTGCCACAGCCCTTCGATGAGGCGGTGCATCTCGATGCGCGTAAGCGCGTCCAGCGCGCCCAGCGGCTCGTCGAGCAGCAGCAGGCGCGGCTGGTGCACCAGCGCGCGCGCCAGGGCCACGCGCTGGCGCTGGCCGCCCGACAGGCGCGCGGGCCACTCCTGCGCTCGGTCGGCCAGGCCCACCTGGGCCAGCACCTCCAGGGCGCGAGCGCGCTGCTGCGGGGGCAGGCCCAGCGTCACGTTGTCCAGCACGCGGCGCCAGGGCAGCAGGCGCGCGTCCTGGAACATGACGCGCGTGTCGCCGTGCAGGCCGTGCACGGGCCGGCCGTCCACGGCCACCGCGCCCTCGCTCGCGTCCTCCAGGCCCGCGACGAGGCGCAGCAGCGTGCTCTTGCCGCAGCCGCTGCGGCCCACGATGGCGATGAACTCGCCGGGCTCGATGGAAAGCTGCGCGCGGCGCAGCACCTCGCGCGCGCCGTAGCGCTTGCCCAGGCCCCGCATCTCCAGGCGAACGCCGCCCTCGGGAATGTTGTCGTATTTATCAGTCAAATCAGGCTCCAACGCTTGCACAGCAAGCGCAAGCAGCTATTGATAAGGTAGTAATCAAGCCTGCCGATAGCCCGGATGCCAGCGCAGCCACCAGTGCTCCAGCGCACGCGCGAACACGTCGGCCAGCTTGCCGAGCAGCGCGTAGAGCAGGATGCCCACGAGCACGATGTCGGTCTGCAGGAACTCGCGCGCGTTCATGGTCAGGTAGCCGATGCCCGACTGCGCGGAGATGGTCTCGGCCACGATCAGGATCACCCACATCAGGCCCAGCGAGAAGCGCAGGCCCACGAGGATGGACGAGAGCGCGCCGGGCAGGATGATGTCGCGCTGCAGCTGCCAGCGCGTGAGGCCGTAGGTGCGCCCCATCTCCACGAGCGCCGGGTCCACGCTGCGGATGCCGTGGAAGGTGTTCAGGTAGATCGGGAAGAACACCGACACGCTGATGAGGAACAGCTTGGCCGATTCGTCGATGCCGAACCACAGGATCACCAGCGGGATCAGCGCCAGCGCCGGGATGTTGCGCACCATCTGCACGGTGGAGTCGAGCAGCGTCTCGGCCCAGCGCAGCGAGCCCGTGAGCAGGCCCAGCAGCAGCCCGAGCCCGCCGCCGATGGCCAGGCCCGCCAGGGCCCGGCCCGCGCTCACCTTCACGTGCGTCCACAGCTCGCCCGAGGCGGTGAGCTCCCACGCGGCGCGCACCACGGCCGAGGGCGCGGGCAGCACGCGCGTGGACAGCCAGCCCAGCGACGAGGCCGCCTGCCACGCGGCGACGAGCGCCAGCGGCACGAGCCAGGGCACGAGGCGCCGGCCCACGCCGGCGGCAAACGCCGCGAGGCCCGCGAGCGCGCCCGGCTCCTGCGGCACCGCGATGGCGGCGGCGGCCGCGCTGGTGTCCAGTTCGCGAATGGCTTGTGTCATGGCCGCCCTCCTTCAGCTCTGCGCCGCGCGGGGCACGAACAGGTTGGCCACGGCCTCGCCCGCCGGCTGGCCGAACGGGCCGAAGGGCGCGCCGCCCGCGAGCTTCTCGCGCGTGCGCAGCGGCAGCAGCGGGAACACCAGCTCCGCGAAGCGGTAGGCCTCCTCCAGGTGCGGGTAGCCCGAGAGCACGAAGGTGTCGATGCCGAGCCGCGCGTATTCCTCGATGCGCGCGGCCACCGTCTGCGGGTCGCCCACCAGCGCCGTGCCCGCGCCGCCGCGCACCAGGCCCACGCCGGCCCAGAGGTTGGGGCTAATCTCCAGGTCGGCGCGGCTGCGTCTGGCGCCTTGCGCATGCAGCGCGGCCATGCGGCGCTGGCCCTCGGAGTCCATGCGCGCGAACGCGGCCTGGGCCTGCACCACGGTCTCGTCCGTGACGTGGCCGATGAGTTCCTCGGCGGCGGCCCAGGCGGCCTCGTCCGTCTCGCGCACGATCACGTGCAGGCGGATGCCGAACTTCACCGTGCGGCCGTGGCGCGCGGCGCGCGCGCGTACGTCGGCGATCTTCCTGGCCACCTCGGCGGGCGGCTCGCCCCAGGTGAGGTAGGCATCCACTTGGCTTGCCGCCAGTTCGTGCGCGGCCTCCGACGAGCCGCCGAAGTACACCGGCGGATACGGCTTCTGCACGGGCGGGAAGAGCAGCCGGGCGCCCTTCACCTGGAGGTGCTCGCCCTCGTAGTCCAGGCCCTCGCCGTCATGGCTGCGCGCCAGGATCCCGCGCCAGATGCGGATGAATTCGGCCGATTGCTCGTAGCGCTGCGCGTGGTCCAGGAACACGCCGTCGCCCTCCAGCTCGCCGCGGTCGCCGCCGGTCACCAGGTTGATGAGCAGGCGCCCTTCAGAGAGGCGGTCGAAGCTCGCGGCCATGCGCGCGGCCAGGCTGGGCTGGTGCAGGCCGGGGCGCACGGCCACCAGGAACTTCAGGCGCCGGGTGAAGCCGATGAGGCTGGACGCGACCACCCACGGGTCTTCGCACGAGCGGCCCGTGGGGATGAGCACGCCCTCGTAGCCCAGGCTGTCTGCCGCGATGGCCACCTGCTTGACGTAGTCGTGGTGGACCGGGCGGCCGCCCCGGGCGGTGCCCAGGTAGCGGCTGTCGCCATGGGTGGGGATGAACCAGAAGATCTGCATGGCAATAGCTCAGTACGAAATGGCGAAAGGCAGGCGGGGCCAGCGCAGGCCCCAGGCGGCGGCCGTGGTGCCCACCAGGCGCTGGATCTGGCCGCGGGGGTCGATGGAAGGGTTCATGGCGGTGCTCCTGCGGTTCAGGGCCGGGCGACGACGGCGTCGCCGACCTGGATGGGCCTGGGGATCAGCCTGAGTTCATGGAACGCATCGGCGATGCGCTGCTGCTGCGCCAGCACGCCCGGCTCGATCGGCTTGTAGACGTGCTTGTAGTTCTTCAGCGCCGTCTCGATCACGTCCACCTCCAGGCCCTGCACGGCCGAGAGCTGCCGGGCCGCCTCGTTGTAGTTGCCCAGGATCCACTGGCCTTCGCGGCTGGCTTCCTCCAGCACGGCCTTGAGCACGTCGCCATGCGCCTGGGCGAACGGGCGCGCGGCCAGGAAGAACTGGTGGCGCGGCACGATGCCGGCGGCGCTGGCCAGGCGGCGCGCGCCGATCTGCTTCTGCGCCGCGGTCTGGAACGGATCCCAGACGGCCCAGGCGTCGATCGCGCCCTTCTCGAACGCGGCGCGCGCATCGGCCGGCGGCAGGTAGACCGGGCTGAAGTCGCCGTAGGCGATGCCGGCCTTCTTCAACGCGCTGACGACGAGCCAGTGCACGTCCGAGCCCTTGTTGAACGCAATCTTCTTGCCCTTGAGGTCGGCCACCGTCTTCAGCGGCGAATGGGCCGGCACGAGGATGCCCTCGGCCTCGGGCGACGGCACTTCGTAGGCGACGTAGACGAAGTCCGCGCCCGCGGCCTGCGCCACCACCGGCGGTACCTCGCCCACGTAGCCGAAGTCGACCGATCCGACGTTCAGCGCCTCCAGCAGCTGCGGCCCGGCCGCGAACTCCGCCCATTTGACGTCCACCCCCAGCGGCGCAAGGCGCTTTTCGAGCGTGCCCTTGGTCTTGAGCAGCACCAGCGTGTTGGCGGCCTTCTGGTAGCCGATGCGCAGCACCGGCCGCTGCGCCCAGGCGTGGCCCGCCTGCGCGAGGGCGCCCAGGCCCAGCAGCGATGCGAGCGCCGCGCGGCGCGTGGGGGGAAAGAACGATTTCGATTTCAATGACGACACGATGCAGCTCCTCGGCAGGGGTGCCCGGCGCGCGGCGCCGGGCGAAGGCCATCCCTTCCGCGCGCGGAGGCGGAATGGCCGGGGGAAACGGGGGAAAAGGCGGAGAGGGGGACGGCGCGGCGCCGTCAGACGCTACATCGCACCTGCGAGAACGGCACCGGCGCGAAATGGCCCGGCTGCGCGGC
>Ga0209922_102309_pt1 | contig 16653 bp, 9 predicted proteins | sample ThiBiot_500_biof_FD_183946 | JGI IMG/M metagenome (GOLD analysis project Ga0209922, IMG submission 183946) | Wastewater bioreactor microbial communities from Cape Town, South Africa - Thiocy_expt_500_biof (SPAdes) | ecosystem: Engineered > Bioreactor > Thiocyanate-remediating > Anaerobic-Aerobic ...
GGCTCGCGTGCGCGCGCGCTTTCGGCGGCCGATCCGCGGGCTGCGGCCTCGGGCGAGGCGCTCACCGTCCTGCGCGCTCACGGTGATGCGGGCGCCGACAACCTGCTCGTCCACGGAGACAACCTCGCTGCGCTGCGGCGGCTCGAGGCACGTTTCGCCGGCCAGATCCGGTGCGCTTACCTCGACCCGCCGTACAACACCGGCCGCACGTTCGCCGAATACGCCGACGCGCGCACGCCGGCGGAGTGGGACGCGATGATGCGTCCGCGCCTCGAGGCGCTCCGGCCGCTCATCGCCGAGGACGGCGCCGTGTTCGTCGAGATCGACGACACCCAGCTCGCGGCGCTGACGCTCCTGATGGATGCCGTGTTCGGTGCGCAGAACCGCATCAGCACGATCACAATCGTCCGCAGCGCTCCCACGGGGCACAAGGCGATCAACGCGGGGCCGGTGCACGTCTCCGACTTCATGCTCGTCTACGCGAAGGATCGGAAGCGCTGGCGCTACCGCTCGCAGGTGCGCGTGCGTGAGGGCTTCGATCGGGCGTATTCGACATGGCTCGAGGACCCCGACGCCAAGCCGTCGCGCTGGCGCTTTCGCCCGCTCAAGGCCGCCGTTGCGGAGGCGCTCGGTCATGCATCACCTCCTGAGGCGACGCGCGCGCTCGGTCGTGAGGCTTTCCTCGCCCGTGTGCACGCCCATGCCCTCCGTCACGCCCGGCACGTGATCCGCTTCGCCCAGCCGCGCTACGAGGCGATCGGTCAGGTCGCGCAGCGCATCGTCGATCGCTCGCGCGAGGCGCCCGAGCGCGTCTTCGTGCTCGAACGCGATGGGCGCCCGCCCTTCGTCGTGCGCGGAGGCAACCGCATCCTCTTCCTCGCCGACAAGGTCCGCGAGATCGACGGCCGCCCGGTCATCGTCGAGCCGCTCACCAACGTCTGGGACGACGTTCCGTTCCAGGGGATCGCGCGCGAGGGCGGCGTGGTCTTCACGCGGAACAAGAAGCCGGAGCGCCTCGTCGCGCGCGTCCTCGCGATGGCCTCCGATCCCGGTGACTGGGTCATCGATCCGTTCCTCGGCAGCGGGACGACCGCCGCCGTGGCCCACAAGATGGGCCGGAGATGGATCGGCATCGAGTCCGGCGAGCACCTCGTCACGCTCGCGGAGCCGCGGCTCCGCCGCGTGGTCGACGGTGCCGATTCGACGGGCATCACTGCACAGGTTGGATTCTCTGGTGGCGGAGGCTTCGTTGTTGCGACGCCCTGAGCGCCCGTCCTGCGTTCTCGGTGTGGCGCTGCTCGTCGCGGCTGCCGCCGTCGGTTGCGGACGTCAGGACGGGCCGCCACGCTCGACCACGCCTCCGCAGGAGGCCGGCGTGTCGGCCGACGCCGCCACCCTCGATGCGAGCGCAGGTGCTGCGAGCCTCGACGGATCCGCGGGCGCGCTCCTCTCGTGGCCGGACGCGATCCGAGTGGGGCGCTTCGCCGAGGCTGCGGAGGCGATCGCGCGTCTCCCCGCGGAAGAGCAGAACAAACCCGAGGTCCGGCTCGCGAAGGCGCGCGCGTCGATCGCGATCGGGAAGTACGCCGAGGCGATCGCGGCGCTGGAGAAGATCGACGACGAGCTCCCGCTGCTCCGGGAGCTAGTCGCGAAGACGCGCGCCCAGGCCCAGTTCCACGCAGGGCCGCACGACAAGGCCGCGGAGTACTACGCGTCACGCCGCGAGGTCGCTTCGTGGATCCTTGCCGCGGAGGCATGGGACAAGGCGAGCGAGAGCGCGGGAGGAGCCGTCCGCGCGCGCGCCGCATGGGAGCGCGTGGTGAATGCTTCGGGCCGGACGCGCGCGCAGGAGGAGAAGGCGCGCTTTCGCCGGATGCAGATCACGCGGCTGAAGGAAGGGGACCCGGCGGCGGTCGCGGACGCGAAGTGGCTCGCGACGAACGCGCTCGACGACAAGGTCTTCTCCGAGGCCGCCGAGCTCCTCGAGAAGCAGTCGCCACCGAAGCTCCTCACCGCCGACGAGCTCCTCGCTCGCTCGCGCGTCCTCGCCGAAGGGCTGCGGACCGACGATGCGATCCGCGCGATCGAGCGCGCCGGGACGCGGACGACGGCGGATCGAAAGAACATCCCCGCGATCGATCTGTGCCGCGCGAAGGCCGAGGTCTACTACAAGGCGCGCACGCGCTACCCCGAGGCGGCCCTCGCCTACCGCCAGTGCGCGTACATGGGCGGGCCGCGCGCGGCCGAGGACCTGTTCCTCTCCGCGCGAGCGTTCTCGCGTGCCGATCGCGACGCGGACGCGTTGCCCGCGTTCCAGTCGGTGATCCAGCGTCACCCGAAGACGGTCTGGGCCGATCAAGCCGAGTTCCACATCGCCCGCACGCACGCGCTCGCCGGCCGGTGGAAGGACGCGGCGTGGGCATTCGACGAGTACGTGAAGCACTGGCCGACGGGGAGGGAGAAGCGCGACGCGGAGCGGTATCGCGCGCTCGTGCATCTCGTGAGCCGGAACGACAAGAAGGCGCGGAAGCTCCTCGAGGACCTCTCCGGCGGCGCCGAGGACGCGCTCACCGCCGCTCGATGGACAAACCTCGCCGCGCTGGCGGCTCTTCGCGACGGCGACAAGCTGCACGCGCTCGCGCGGTGGGCCCACGTCGCGCGGACGCTGCCGCTCTCGTATCCCGCCCTCGTCGCCCGCGCGCGGATCAAGGAGAACGGCGGCACGCCCCCTCCCGCGATCGATCCGGGCGAGAGCGGCTCGTCCGTGCCGTTCACCGTCGAGCTCCCGCCGCCGATCGACATGCTCCAACGCATCGGCTTCGACGGCGAAGCAGAGCTGATGCTCCGCGAGCGCGAGCCTGCGATCGTCGCGAAGACGGAGGTGCGCGGGACCGAGGCGCTGTGCACGGCCTACGCGATGCTCGATCGGGGCAAGCGGCGCTATCAGATCTCGCTCCAGGTTCCGCAGCGCGAGCTCGCGACGGCGCCCGGTGGGAAGAACCGGAGCGCATGGGAGTGCCTCTATCCGCGCCCCTACGCCGGCAGTGTCACGACGGCGGCGGCGAGCTCGAGGATCACGACCGACCTCGTCTGGTCAGTGATGCGCCAGGAGAGCGCGTTCGATCCCGAAGTCGTCTCCCCCGCGCGTGCGGTCGGGCTCATGCAGCTCTTGCCCGAGACGGCACGGACGACCGCGAAGACGGCGCGCCTCGTCCACGACGACTCGATGCTCACGAGCCCAGCTCAGAACATCACGCTCGGCTCGCTCTACCTTCGCGAGATGCTGGACACGTTCGGTGAGAACGTCGCGCTCGCGGTCGCGGCCTACAACGCGGGCCCGGAGGCCATCCAGCGATGGCTCGGCCATGCATCCCGTACCTGGAGACCCGCGGCTACGTCGCTCGCGTTCTCGGGAACATGGCCCGCTACGGCTATCTGGACCGTGGAGAGGCAGGCGTCCCGACCCTCGGGCTCGAGCTGAAGTAGGGGCCTCGGCCTCGACCACCCCCCAGCGACGGGCCAGATGGGCCAGAGGGGCTTCTCGGGCCGCCTTTTCGCTCAGCGTGGTGTCGGGCCGCAAATCGAGTAGAGTTCCGCGGTCACGTGCTCGGCCTCCTCCTTGCCGCGGTGTTCATCGCGCTGAATGGCTTCTTCGTCGCGGCCGAATTCGCGTTGGTCAAGGTATCGACGACCCTCGCCGGGACGCAGAAGACGCGCGGCGAAGACCCTCGGGTCGCCCGTGCCCGCGCGATCGTCTCGAGGATCGACCGCTATCTGTCCGTGACCCAGCTCGGGATCACGCTCGCCAGTCTCGGCCTCGGTTGGATCGGCGAGCCCGCGCTCGAGCGGCTCGTTCACGGCGCCTTCGTGTCCGCCCTCGGTCACGAGCCCGGGCGGGCCGCGCAGATCGTCGCCATCGCCATCGCCTTCTCGCTCCTCACGTTCAGCCACGTGCTCTTCGGCGAGCTCGTACCGAAGCTCGTCGCGATCCAGCGGTCCGAAAAGGTCGCCTATTCGTCGGCGGCGCCGCTCCACCTGATCTACGTGGTCTTCCGGCCGCTGCTGTTCATCCTCGAGCGCGCGACGCGGGTCATCCTTCGTTCGATGGGGATGAGCGCCGACGCTGCGAGCGAGGGGACGCTGTCCGAAGAGGAGCTCGTGGGCATCCTCGCGGCGAACGCCGCACGGAGCCCGGGCGGCAAAGCGAAGGCCGAGCTCGTGGAGCGTGTCCTCCGCTTCGCGCAGCGCACCGCGCGGCACGCGATGGTGCCGCGCGTCGACGTCTTCACGATCCAGATCTCGATGACCGGTGAGGAGGCGGTGCGCCAGATCCGGACGCACCAGTTCTCACGCGTCGTCCTCACGAGGGATCACAGCGTCGACGAGATCGCCGGTTACCTCTACGCGAAGGACTTCCTCGTGGACCCGGCGGCGTCGAAGCTCGCGGATCTCACCAGTGTCCGCCGCGACATCCTCTTCGTGCCGGAGACGCAGAGCCTGCTCGACGTGCTGCGCAACATGCAGCTCGCGCAGATTCCGATCGCGGTCGTCGTCGACGAGTACGGTGGGACGAGCGGGATCGTCACGATGGAGGATCTCCTCGAGGAGATCGTCGGAGAGATCCGCGACGAGCTCGACGTCGAGGCGGCGCGTGTCGTTCCGGTGGCGAACAACGACAGCGCCTGGGACGTGGACGCCCGTGCCACGGTCGAAGAGCTGCGCAGTATCGGGGTGCAGGTCGACGAGAACGAGTGGGCGGAGTCCGTGGGGACCGTCGTCCTCGCGCGGCTCGGACGTATCCCGCGCATCAGTGACAAGGTGGAGCTCGGCGCCGAGGCGACCGCCGAGGTCACGAGCGTCAGCCGCCGTCGCATCATGCGCGTACGCGTTCGCGTGTCGAGGGCGGCGACGGACTCGCTAGCGTGAGCGCCGCCGCGGCTGCGCCGGCCTCCGGTCTGCCCGGGAGCCGCGCATGAAGCTCGCCCGGATCGTCACCGTCGTCCTCACGATCGCCGCGATCTGGCTTGCGTCGCGCCTCCAGCTGTCGAGCGACCTCACGACGCTCTTTCCACGAACGCCGGCGGCCGAGGCCCTCGCGCGCGTGACGCGCGCGTTCGGCGGGGGAGACGTCGCGCTCGTCCTCGTGCGAGGCGAGGACCCGTCGAGCGTCGAGCGTGCGGCAGAGGTGGCCGCAGAGGAGCTCCGCGCCATGTCCGTCGTCGCCGGCGCGATCACTTCTGCGCCGGCGCCGGCGGCGCTCGATCCGACGGAGGCCTGGCGCTTCGCAGGGCCGGTGGCACGCGAACGTCTCGCGCGAGCGGTCACGGAGGACGGCATGCGCGAGCGTCTGCGAGAGACGCGTGCGCTCCTCCTCGCACCGGGCGCATCCGACGTCGCGAGCACGATCGCGCGGGACCCGCTGCGCCTCGCGATGATCCCGTGGCAGGACCAGATCGAGGTCGCGGCCGGCGTCCGCGGAGCGGGCGCGGGAGCCCTCGGCGAGCCGCGAGGAGCGTTCGTCAGCGCCGACGGGCGCGCGCGCCTCGTCGTCGTGGAGCCGCGAGGTCGCGCCTTCGAGTCAGGAGAGGCGGCCCGCTTCACCGACGAGGCCGGGGCCGCCCTCGCGCGCGCAGCGAAGCGTGTGGAGGAGGGCGGGGCGCACGTGACGCTCGAGCTCACCGGAGGTCACGTCGTTGCTCGCCAGACGGAGGCGCTCGTGCGCTCCGATCTCGAGAAGAGCGGCGCGCTCTCGATGGTGCTCGCCTCCCTCGTGTTCGCGCTGACGTTCCGCCGCCTGCGCGCGCTCGCCTGCGTGCTCCCGCCGCTCGCCATCGGAACGCTCTGGACGACGGCGCTGGCCGCGCTCCTCTACCCACGCCTCAGCGCGGTCGCGACGGCGTTTGCCGCGGTCGTCATCGGTGTCGGTGTCGACACGGGCGTTCACGTCTATGGTCGACTCCTGCGCGCGCGTCGCGAGGGCCTGTCGCCCGGGGCCGCCGCAGAAGTCGCACGTCGTGAGACGTGGCGGCCGACGCTCGGAGCTGCGCTCGCGGCGGGCGGCGCCTTCGGATGCCTGGTGCTTTCGGACATCGAAGGAATGCGCCAGCTCGGCGTTCTCTGTGCTGCCGGCGAGGTGCTCACCGCGGTGGCGATCCTCGTCGTCGTGCCCGAGCTCGGTGCGCTCCTCGAGCGAGGCGCGGTGCCCGCACCGCCGCGTGCATCGTGGATCATCGCGCTCACCAGGACGCGCGCACGCGCGTTCGTCGCCGTCCTTGCGGTCATCGCCGCGCTGATCGGTGCGGTCTGGATGGGGCCGCCGCGGATCGAGCAAGGGGTCGCGAAGCTCGACGCTCGTACGCTCCCCGCGCTCGCGACGTACGACGCGATCTACGCGACGTTCGGTGGTGCGCGCGGGCAGCTCATGGTCGTCTCGGCCGATCGAGACCCCGACCGCGCGCGCGCACGCGCCGACGCGGTGGCCGAAGCGGCAGAGCGCCTTGCCGCGGGCGGGACGATCGCGGGCTTCGATGCGCTGGCCCGCATGGCGCCGTCGCCCGAGGTCCAGCGCACGCGTCTCGCCGAGCGCGACAAGCTCGACCTGCCTTCGCGTCGCGCGCTCCTCGCGCGCGTGCTCGCAGAGGAGGGCTTCGCGCTCGAAGAGCTCGCGCCTGCGCTCGATGCGTTCGAGCACCCGAAGTCCGACACGAGCGACGTGCTCGCGTCGGACAACTTGGGGCTGCGCCCCAACGACCCGCAGTGGTCGTGGCTTCGTCGCCGTCACCTCGCGGAGGACGGCGACGGGGCACTCGCGCTCACCTACGTGCGCGTTGCGCCGATCCCGGGCGCGGAGGACACGGCGCGTGCGATCCTGGAGGGTGCGGATCCCGGCTCGATCATCACGGGCTTCGCGGATCTCGAGCACGGTCTCGCGCGGACGCTCGCGCACGACCTCCCTCGGGTCCTCGCCGGCGCGCTCGGGATCGTCGTGCTCGTGCTGGGGGCCTCGCTCAGGCGGGCATCGCGTGTGGTCCTCGCGATCGGCGTCCTCGTGGCGGAGATCGCTATCGTGCTCGTCCTCGCGCGTGTCTTCTCGGTTCGCTGGCACGTCTACGACGCGCTCGTATTGCCCGTCCTCCTCGGGATCACACTCGACGAGGTCCTGTTCCTGCTCACCGCGGCGGAGCGGACTTCGATCGAGGAGGCGATCGCGGAGCAGGCGCCGCTCGGGATGGCCACGGCTCTGACGACCGCCGCCGGCTTCGGGGCGCTCGTCGTCTGTCGGTTCGGCGGCCTCGTCGACGTCGGCAAGGTCGGAGCGATCGGCTCGACTGTGGGCGTGCTCGTCTCGCTCGTCGTCGTCCCGGCGGCGTATCGGCTGGCGGAGCGCCAAAGGCCCGGTGTGCCGGGAGGCGGCGGTCGAGCACGCTCGAGCTGAAAGCGCAGCGTCCGGCAAGCGAGGCGGCGATCAGCTCACTGCAGGGCTCCCATACGCACCGCCCGTGAGGTAGATACGCGGGCTCGGTCACGCATGTCGAACGACCTCCGGGCCAGCATCGGTGAGCACATCGGCGGCGCGGACGCGCTCGTCCGGACGTCGGCGGAAGAGCTCGATCCGCTCCCCTCCGTCCTTCCTCCCGAGGGGGTGGTCGTCACGCGCCTCGCCGCGATCGCCGCGCGAAACGACGCGCGGGTCGACGTGGCCGACGTCCGTGGCTCCGCCGACGCTGCGGTCGTCGCTGCGCTCGTACGCGACCCGAGCGCACCCCCGACGGTCGTGATCGCCGAGGACGCCGACGCCGCCCGACGTCTCGCCGGTGACGTCGCGTTCTTGCTCGGTCGCGGCGGTCGCGCCGGTGACCTCGAGGACACGAGCGACGTGCTCGTGCTGGCGATGGCCGAGTCGTCGCCGTATGCCGACGTGAACCCGGACCGGCGCGGCGCGATGGTGCGCATGGCGACGCTCGCGCATCTCGCGGTCGGCCGTCCCTGGCGTGTGCTCGTCGTCCCGGCGGCGGCCCTCGTGCGCAAGCTCGTTCCGCCGTCCGCTCTCCAGGCGCATACGCGACGGATCGTCCACGAGGAGGAGCTCGATCGCGATCGCATCGTGCGTGATCTCGCGGACGCCGGTTGGCTCCGTGTACCCGTCGTCGAGGACCCGGGGACGTTCGCCGTTCGCGGATCGCTGCTCGATGTGTGGGCACCAGGCGCGCCCGAGCCCGCGCGCGTCGAGCTCTACGGCGATCTCGTCGTGTCGATCAAGCCGTTCGACCCGGTGACGCAGACGACGCGCTCCCTCGCGCGCAAACGTGACGAGAGCGACAAACGCGACAAGACGGACAAGACGGACAAGGCCGAGGAGGCGAGCCTCCCCGAGGTCTGGCTCCCGCCGGCTCGCGACGCCATTCTCGCGAAGGACCTCGTCGATCGCGCCAAGCGACGGATCGCGAACCTGTCCGACATGATCGATTGGCCGACGATGAAGACGCGGGTCCTCATCGACGACGTCGCGACCGGACGAGCGTTCTTCGGCGCCGACGGGTTTCTCCCGGCGTACTACGAGGAGCTCGCGCCGCTCTGGCACTACGTCCCGGACGACGCTTGCGTGGTGCTCGCGTCGCCGCCGGATCTCACGCGCGTCGTTCGCGACGAGCTCGCGCGCGCCGAGCAGGACTACGCCGCGAAGGCGGAGGAGCCGAGCTTCATCGTCTCCGCGCACTTCCTCTCCGAGGACGAGGCTGCCCTCGAGCTCGGCAAGCGTCGCGTCGTCGCCCTCCACGGCACGGCGATCGCGGGCGCCGGCGAAGGCCTCGCGGCGTTCGAGACCACGCACGAGCCGATCCACCTGGCGGCCTCCGATCACGCGGACATCACCCGAGCGGTGAAGGCCGCGCGGTCGTCGAAGGGGAAGACGAACGCGCTCGCGCCGGTCGCTCGACGCATCGTCCACTTCAAGGAGAGCGGGCTCCGCGTCTTCCTCACCGCCCGCGCGCAAACGCAGGCCGAACGTCTCGCCGCGCTCCTCCAGCACCAGGGCCTCACGACCCGCGTGCGCGTCACCGGCTTCGATCCGGCCTGGCTCTCGGAGAGCGGAGGCGTCGATCACGACGCCGAGGTGATCGTCGGTCCGCTCGCTCGCGGTGTGATCCTCCCGGGCGAGGGCTACGCGATCGTGACCGAGGAGGAGATCTTCGGCGGCCGAGCGCACCGCGCCCGCGAGAAGAGGTCGCGCGATGCGGCGCGGCCGTTCGTCGAGGACCTCCGCAGCTTGAACGTCGGCGACTACGTCGTCCACGTCGAGCACGGCATCGGTCGGTATGCCGGTCTCGTCCACCGTGACGTCGGCGGGCTCACCGTCGATCTGCTCGTGGTCGAATACTCCGGGGGCGACAAGCTCTACCTCCCGGTCTATCGCCTCAACCAGATCCAGAAATTCTCCGGCAGTGAGGCGGGAGAGCCGAAGATCGATCGCCTCGGCGGCGTGACGTTCGCGAAGACGAAGTCCCGCGTGGAGAAGGCCGTCCGCCAGATGGCGGACGAGCTCCTCCGCCTCTACGCCGAGCGCCAGGCGCAGCCCGGCGACGCGATCGAGGCCGCGAACGACGACTACCGCGCCTTCGAGGCGACGTTCCCGTTCGACGAGACCGACGATCAGTCGCGCGCGATCGAAGAGGTGAACCGCGACCTCGAGACTCCGCGCCCGATGGATCGCCTCGTCTGCGGAGACGTCGGCTTCGGCAAGACCGAGGTCGCGCTCCGGGCGGCGTTCCGCGTCGCGATGAGCGGCAAGCAGGTCGCGGTCCTCTGTCCGACGACCGTGCTCGCGCAGCAGCACTACCGCACCTTCGAGGCGCGGATGCGCGACTACCCGATCTCGCTCAAGGTGCTGTCGCGTTTCCAGTCGAAGAAGGAGCAGGACGAGGCGCTCGCGCTCCTGAAAGACGGCAAGGCCGACGTCGTGATCGGCACCCACCGTCTCCTCTCGAAGGACATTCACTTCAAGAACCTCGGTCTGCTCGTCGTCGACGAAGAGCAGCGCTTCGGTGTCACCCACAAGGAGCGCATCAAGCAGCTCCGCACGAACGTCGACGTCCTCACGCTCTCCGCCACGCCGATCCCGCGCACGCTGCAGATGGCCGTGACCGGGATCCGCGACCTGTCGCTCATCACGACCCCGCCGGTCGATCGCCGCGCCGTCCGCACGTTCGTCACGGCGTTCGACGATCAGGTGCTCAAGGAGGCGATCGGCCGCGAGCTCTCGCGCGGCGGTCAGGTGTTCTACGTCTACAACCGGGTCGAGGGCCTCTACGAGAAGGCGCAGAAGGTCCAGCAGCTCTTCCCGAACGCGCGCATCGCGGTCGCCCACGGCCAGATGGGGGGACCGAAGGGGTCCCCACGTACTCGTGGGGATGTGAACAAAGGCGGAAGCAAGGAGGGCACCGAGACCGCGCTCGAGAAGACGATGCTCGACTTCGTGGAGGGCAAGTGTGACATCCTCTGCGCCACCGCGATCGTCGAGAGCGGCCTCGACATTCCGCGCGCGAACACGATCATCATCGATCGCGCCGACCTCTTCGGGCTCGCGCAGCTCTACCAGCTCCGCGGCCGCGTCGGTCGGAGCAGGGAGCGCGCGTATTGCTACCTGATCGTGCCGCCTCCGAACACGATGACCGACGAGGCGCGCGCGAGGATCGAGGCGCTCGAGCGCCACACCGAGCTCGGGAGCGGCTTCAAGATCGCGTCCCTCGATCTCGAGCTCCGCGGCGCTGGCGATCTCCTCGGCGCCGAGCAGTCCGGGAACGTGGCGAGCGTCGGCCTCGATCTCTTCTGCCAGATGCTCGACGAGGCGGTGCACGAGCTTCGCGGCGAGCCGATCGTCCACGACGTCGATCCGGAGCTGTCGTTCGACGTCACTGCGCTCCTCCCGGACGACTACGTCGGCGACGTCGGCGTTCGCCTCTCGATCTACAAGCGCCTCGCGAGCGCGAGCGACGAGGCCGAGGTCGGTCAGATCGCGGTCGAGATGGAGGACCGTTTCGGCGCGCCTCCGGCGGAGGCGAAGTGCCTCGTCCGCCTGATGACGCTCAAGTGCGAGCTGAGGCGGATGCGCGTCCTCGGATGCGAGGCCAACGCCAAGAGCGTCACGCTCCATCTCCGCGACGACACCCCGCTCGATGCCCAGAAGATCCTCGGCCTCGTGAAGGGCAAGGTCTCGCCCTGGAAGATCACTCCGGACATGCGTCTCACGCGCCGCTTCGACGGCTCCGCGAACGGCCTCGTCAACGCGGAGCAGATGCTGGTGGAGCTCTCGCGCTGCTGGAAGGACTGACGCGCCGATTCGTTCACGCGCTCGAAGCGAAGCGCGCTCGACGACGTCGCGTCAGAACGTGCCCACGGCGAGCAGCCCGGCAGGACCGGCAGGGGTCAGTCGCACGGTTGCGGTCTTCGAGGAGCGGCTCGAGCCGAGGAGCCAGAGCGTCGCGCCGCCGGCGGTGAGGACGCCGCCTGCGATGAAGGCGACCGTCGAGATCGTAGCGGCGTCGTTCGCCGCGCGAAGGGTGCTCGCCGCGGCGTCGTCCCTGCAGACGTTGTTCGGACAATCGGCGGCGTCCTGCTTGCTGCTCGCCTGAAGCCCGAACATCGTCCCGACGACGAGCCCGGCGAAGCCCACTCCCGCGCCGATCATCCCGACCGTACGCAGCGTGCTCCCTGACGACTCGGGTGAGGTCGCGGCGACCGTGGTCTCGGAGGCCGGACGTGCCTTCAGCGAGAGAGCGACGGTGATGTTCTGGTGCTCCGACAGCTCGACGTCCTTGCTCGCGTCGTGCGTGACGTCGCTCGATGCGACGAGCCGGTGGCGTCCCGGGTTCACCCGGATCGGGAGGAGCGCTGCCGCCGGTGGGAGCGCGACGCCATCGACGGAGACATGGAGGTCCTGTCCCCGAGGGAGGCCGTCGACCTTCACGACGATCGACGGGATCCGCTCACCGAGGAGCGTCGCGTGTCGTTCGGCTTCGACGCGTGCCGCAGTGTAGGCCGCCGGTTCGCTCGGTGACTTGGGATAGCGAACGGCCTCGAGGAGCGCGTCGCGCGCCTCGACGAGGTTGCCGAGCGCCTCCTGCGCCTTCGCGACCTCGAGCGCCGTGGTCGGTACGCGCATGATCGCATGCGCTCCGGCGTAGGCCTGGAGCGCGGCGGCGTAGTTCTTCTCCTCGAAGCGCTCGTCGCCCTGGTCCATCAGCGCGCGTGCCGTCTCCTTCTCCTGCGGAGAGGGCTCTGCTCCTGCGCGGAGCGGGATCATGAGCGCAAGCAGCGTCAGCGCTGCGGCAGCCGTCTTTCGAGCTCTAAAAGCCACGGTCCCTCAGTGCCCGTCCGGTGGAGGGTGCAGCGGGAGGCTGCACCGCCGGCGGAGCGGATGTCGAAGTTGCAGCAGCGGGCGCCTCGGGAGCGTCGACTGCCGGCGCAGCTCCCGCCGATTTCGCGCGTGTGCGTGGATGAGGAGCGGCGGCCCGTTTGGAGCCGCTCGTCGTTGCGGAGGGAGGCGTCGCCTCCCTCACTCCCGTCTCCGTCACTCCCGTCTCGGGCGGGGCCGCGGGCGCAGCCCCAGGTACGGCCGTCGCCGCCGGCTCGGCCGTCGCTGCCGGCTCGGCCGCCGCTGCCGGCTCGGCCGCCGCGAGGGCGGTGGTGGCGGGAGCTTCGGGAGGCGATGCCGACGCATGCGGCCGTGAGGCCAGCGCCGATCGCGAGCGCGCCGGCGAGCACACGACGGCTCGGTCCGGGCCGAGGGAGCTCGCCTTGCGGGCGGGGGGGAGTAACGGTCGTCGCGGCGAGCTCCTGATGTGCCCGGACCGTGCGAGGCGTCGTCGGTGGGGTCGGCGCCGGCTCGTCGACCACGACGATGCGCGGGGACGTCGTACGGATCGAGAGCGTCATCCCGTCGGTGGCACGAGAGGCGGCGAACCCCACGAGCGCATCACGCAGCTCGATCACCGAGCCGTAGCGCTTCGAAGGGTCCTTCTCGAGGCAGTTCCGGACGATCTCGTCGTACTCCTTCGGGATGTTCGGATCGAGGACGGCCGGCCAGACGGGCTCGTCGTTGTGAACCTTCAGCGCGATGTCGCCGACGCCTTCGCCGTCGAACGGGAGCTGTCCGGTCGCGAGCTCGTAGAGGATGACCCCGAGCGCCCAGATGTCGCTTCGTACGTCGGCGTTGCGTGACGACTTGAGCGTCTCCGGAGACATGTACGGAGGCGAGCCCATGATGGTGCCCGCGGCCGTCGCGCGGGTGGGGGCGTCCACCGTCGCCTTCGAGATCCCGAAGTCGAGCACCTTCACGAACGGCGCCCCTTGCGGCGTCTTCGTGAGGAAGAGGTTCGCGGGCTTGAGATCGCGATGGATGATGCCGGCGTCGTGGGCTTCGGCCACCGCCTCGCACGCCTGCGTGACGAGCTCGGCGGCGACCTCGGGCGAGAGGCATCCGCGTTCTTCGACGAGCCGCTCGAGGTCGATCCCTTCGAGGAGCTCCATCACCATGAACGGCGTGCCGTCTTCGATGACGCCTACATCGAACACCCGCGCGACGTGTGCGCTCCGGAGCTTCGCGGTGGCACGCGCTTCGAGGGTGAACCGGCTGGTCGAGATGTGCCCGCGCAGCTCCGCGCGCATGAACTTGAGGGCGACCGCCTGATCGAGCTCGACGTGCTTGGCGGAGAAGACGAGCCCCATCCCTCCCGCGGCGATCTCGCGGTCGACGACGTATTTTCCGGCGACCACCTCCCCCGGTTGGACCGGCGAAGGCGGCGGCGGCGGCACGGACGCTGGCTGCGCCATCAACCCGAAATGCTACCCAGCCGACCGGCCAGGTTCAACGTCACGGGTGTTCACCATGGCGCCGATGTGGTCGCCGGTCGGCCCGGTCTCACGGCGTGCACGCGCCGGGGTGGCATCGGGGGCCTTTCTCAAACGCTACAACCCGGACGGAAGCCTCGACCCCTCGTTCGACGGCGACGGCGTCCTTCCTCTCGCTGGGAGCGCAGAGGGCTTCGTCGTCGACGCCGAGAGTGGACGGGTGAGCCTCCTCCGCACTCCGGTCAGTCCGGGGCCGATCGAGCTTCGGCGCTACTGGCTCTGACAGGGGCCTGCCTCATCGCGGTCCGTGTCCGACGGGCTCTCCCTATCGATCGTGGCCGGAGTTGAAGAAGCGGACATCTGTCTTCCAACGAGTGTGTCGCTCCGCCCATGCAGCGATCGCTCCTATCGAAGCATCCGCCGCGTTCCTGCTCCGCTGGCGATGCCACGACATCTGCGGGTGAACACTCGTGCTCGCTGCGTCCGGCCTGGAAAGGCTGAGCTCTGCGGGCCGCCTCCGCGCGCTGATAGGTACGTCCGCAACGGCGCCATCGCCGGCCGCCGCGGCGTGCTCCAGCATGTCGGTCTCGCGGCATCGTGAAAGAGCACGCGCATGCGCAAGGGAGCGGAGCGTGTGTTCGGTGTGGAAGCAACGCCGCCGCTCCGAGAGCCGCGCTAGTCTCGTCGCGTGACGAAGGTGTGGTCGCTGCTTGCGATCGGTGCGATCGCGACCACGCCTCGGCGCGCGATGGCGGAGACTGTGCCGCTCCCGCTCGAGCTCACGTGGGATGCGCCGGAGGGCTGCCCGTCGTCGTCGTTCGTCCGTCGCCGGATCGAGCAGATCGTCCGGGGACCGCAGACCGCCCCGACCCGCGCGGAGGCGAAGGTCGAGGGCGGCGCACACGGGCGCCTCAAGGTCACGCTGAGCGTGCGCACCGGTGACGTCGAGGAGCATCGAACGGTCGAGGCGGCTTCGTGTTCGGCGCTCGCCGAGGCGTTTGCGGTCGTCGTTGCCTACGTGATCGATCCATCGAGCGACGCAGCTCGGATCGATGAAGCAGGCTCTGCGGAGGAGCTCTTTGATCCACAAGGTCCAGGCGCCCCACTCGCCCCAGCAGAGGCGCCTCCATCGGCCGCACCGCCGAACGTCGGCCAACCGGAGAAGACGCCTCGGCCGCACGCGCTACCGTCCGGGCCACCGGCCACGCAGTTCGCATTCGGGCTCGGCGCCTCGGTCGCGTCGGGGCCACTGCCTCAGGCGAGCACGGGCGTCGTCGCGACTGCGGCGCTCCGCCTTCACCGCCTTCGTGTCGGAGCGCTGGGGACGATCTCGTCTCGTCAGCGCCGGTACTTCGATGGGCCCGCCGGCGCGTCGTTCGACATGATCGACGTGGGCGCGTTCGCCGGATACATGGTGCCGCTCGGCGTCTTCGCGCTCGGGCCGTGCGCGAACATCGAGGCGACGTACGTCCAGCTTCAAGGCTTCGGCATTCGGAGACCGTGGACGTCGTCGGGAGGGTGGTTGACCGCCGTGCTCGGAGCTCGGGTCGAAGCGCGCGTCGCACGATGGCTCGGGCTGTATGCGCGGACCGATCTGCTTCTCCCCGTCGGACCTCCGACCTTCATCCTTGCCACGAGGAACGACGACGTGCGCTTGCACGATCCTCCATCGCTTGCCTTAAGGTTCAGCTTGGGCGCCGAATTCGTCATTCCCTGAGTGCTTTTCGTGACGCTGGGGGGCCCTCCCGGGAATTTTCGGGGCGATGGTTGCTCATTGGAGCGCGGAGGTCGTCGCTGATCGTGCGTCGGCAGTGGTGCCCGACGCAGTGACGCTCCCCCCTCCTCCCGCATCCGGTGTCGCGAACGTGGCGCGTAGCGAAGGCAGATCCGGAGCCTCGAGCAGCTTCGCCGAGCTCTACTGGACGCACCTCACGTACGTGTGGAAGACGGCCCGTCGCCTCGGCGTCACGGACGCCGAGGTGGAAGACGTCGTCCAGGAGACGTTCTTCACGGCTCATCGCCGCAGCGCCACGTTCGAGACGCTCGGGGCCGAGCGCGCCTGGCTCTTCGCGACCGTCTATCGCGTCGTCCTGCATCACCGGCGATCGTTTCGAAGGCGGTCTGCGCTCACCGAGGACGGAATGGACCTGGACGCCTTTCCGGCCTCGCCTGCGGCCGCTCCGGACAGAAGCGCCGAGACGAGTGAGACCGTGCGTCTGCTCGAAGCGATCCTCGACTCTCTCGATCCCGAGAAGCGAGCCGTGCTCGTGCTGGTGGAGCTGGAGGGAAAGCCTTTGATCGAGATCGCCGAGATCCTGGAGATCAACGTGAACACGGTCTCGAGCAGGCTGCGGCTTGCGCGCGAGGCCGTCGAGGCGGCGATGGCGAGACATCGCGCTCGCGACGGCTGGAGGTACAAGTGAAAGTCGAACCCGAGAAGAAGGCGCTGCTCCTGGCTCCGCTCGCGGACGAGTACGGGCCGACGCAGGCTCAGGCAGAGCGCCTGTTCGCGAAGCTCCAGACCTCACTCGGGCAGGGGCTCGACGGCACCCCGTCGTCAGCCCGACCTTCGACGGCGAGTGTCGGTCGAGCGTCCGCGGCCTGGGAAGGGAAGAGCATCCTGCTCGTCGGACTCTCGTGCATGGCTCTGGCGATCACCGCCGCGATCACGCTGCGCGAGCCGCCGCCTGCGAGCGCCCCGACGACGATCGCCCTACCGTCCACTGCGCCGCGGGAGATCGACGCTCCACGTGAAGGAGAGGGCGCTCCTGCCGTCCCATCCATCTCCGTCCATGCGCTTCCGACCGC
>Ga0209922_102310_pt1 | contig 16653 bp, 16 predicted proteins | sample ThiBiot_500_biof_FD_183946 | JGI IMG/M metagenome (GOLD analysis project Ga0209922, IMG submission 183946) | Wastewater bioreactor microbial communities from Cape Town, South Africa - Thiocy_expt_500_biof (SPAdes) | ecosystem: Engineered > Bioreactor > Thiocyanate-remediating > Anaerobic-Aerobic ...
AATGTCAGTGCCGCGCGGAAGGCCAGGGGACCTTTGTCCGGAAAAGGCTTTCTCTGAGATGTCGGAGCTGTCCACGAGCGAGCGTTCGATCTCCCGAGGACAGTGTCCACAGGTCTGTGGAGAACTTGTGAATAGTGGTGGGGCCGGTCCGACCTGAGGTCCGCGAGGATCGAGGTTTGTCGGATCGAGATGAACGAAGGTGGGGCGCCGGCGTGGCGCCCAAGGGTTTTCATTCGCTGGAACGGATGGAGATGCATCACGAATCGCTCTGGAACGAAGCAGTGGCGTTCACGCGGGCAAAGTCCCCCGCGAGTTTCGAGCAGTGGTTTTCTGGCGTTCAGTACGACGGCATGACCGATGGGGTCGTCTGCCTGCGCGCTCGTGACGAGTTCGTCCGCGAATGGGTCGATCAACACTTTCTCCCCACCCTCGTCGATTACCTGCGTAGCCAGACGGGGTGGAGCGTGCAGATTGCGTGGAGCGTGGGAGGCGAGCTGGAGCGTCCAGTGGCGTCCTCTTTGGGGGAGGCCGTGGCCTCGGGAATGCGGGTTCGGAACTTCGTCGCGAACGGCACGCACGCCGTCCGGACGGACGACGCTGTGTCGGCCCTCGCGCCGGTGGAGGACGAGTCTCCGGTCTCGCGCCGTGCGGTCACGGCGAAGGTGACGCCGCCCCCGCTCGAGGGGCTGAACCCGAAGTACACCTTCGCGAACTTCGTCGTCGGTCCGTCGAACCAGCTCGCCCATGCTGCGGCGATCGGCGCGGCAGGCGGCGGCGGTCCGCGTCACAACCCGCTCTTCTTGTGCGGTGGCACGGGCCTCGGCAAGACGCATCTCGTCCATGCCGTCGCTCATCGCATCCGTGCGGAGCGTCCGCAGTCGCGCATCCTGTACGTGTCGGCGGAGAAGTTCGTGAACGAGTTCGTCCAGTCTCTCCAGGAGAACCGGATGAGCGAGTTCCGCAGCCGCTACCGTGAGCGCTGCGACCTCCTGCTCGTCGACGACATCCAGTTCCTCGCCTCGAAGACGCAGACGCAGGAGGAGTTCTTCCACGCGTTCAACGCGCTCCACCTGGCGGACAAGCAGATCATCGTCACGAGCGACAAGTACCCGCAGCAGCTCGAGCGGATGGAAGAGCGTCTCGTGTCGCGCTTCTCGTGGGGGCTCGTCGCCGACATCCAGGGCCCCGAGCTCGAGACGCGTGTCGCCATCCTTCGCAAGAAGGCGCAGATGGAGCAGATCGAGCTGGCCGACGAGGTCGTGCTCTACCTCGCGCAGACGATCCGCTCGAACGTCCGCGAGCTCGAAGGCACGCTCATCCGGCTGGCTGCGAAGTCGTCGCTCCTCGGTCGCCTGATCGATCTCGACTTCGCCCGGCAGGAGCTCGCGGCCACGACGAGCCCGCGCCCGAACGAGGCTGGCGTCGACGACATCCAGCGCGTCGTCTGCCACCACTTCAAGCTCCGCACGAGCGATCTCCTCTCGAAGGACCGCCACAAGAGCATCGCCTTCGCGCGTCACGTCGCGATGTACCTGTGCAAGCAGCGCCTCAAGTGCAGCTTCCCGGAGCTTGGGCGCGCGTTCGGCAACCGCGATCACACCACGGTCATGAGCGCGGTCCGCAAGGTCGAGCACCTCCGCACCACCGATCCCGAGGTGCGCGCGCACCTCGAGGCCATCGAGCGCAAGCTCGGCACCGACTAGCTTCTCGCTGCGCATCGAGGGGCCGGCCCGATCGGGATCTCGTCGACCGATGCGCGCGGCGCCGTGCAAGGTCCCGAGACCTTGGCGTTCGACCTTCGTGAGCCCGGGCGAGGTCCCCGGACCTCGCTTTGGCGATCGAGCGCCGTGGGCGTGTGGTCGAAGGACGCAATCTTCGGCGGTTTGCATGGAAAAGGAAGGTCCGTAGACCTTCCGTTCGATGCGACGTGTCGTCGGTGAAGGTCCCCGGACCTCGGCGACCGATGCGCGTGTCGTTTGCGATGTCCCGGGACCTGCGTGCGACCTCGTTTCGCGCGGTGGCGCCGCGTCAGGCCTGAGGCGCTGGCGGCGCCGGTGTGAGCGCCCGCCGGCGCGTCGACCGGCACTCCACTGCCTCGATGCCCCTGTTGGCTGCCGAGCGCTTCTCGCTCGCCGCGCCGTCACCTTCGTGCGCTGGGTGGAGAACCCGTTCGCTCCGTCAGCAGGGTGAATCTCGCGGTGGGCGATCGAAGCCTGCTGCGGCCATCAGCAATATCACCGTCTTTCTCTGTAGAGACGGATTGCCCATTTACCGCGTCCAAGCTTCCTGTTCAGCTGGAAGACTCGGGGCCGGACAACGTCGTGGGGAAGAGAGTCGAACCGTGAAGTACAGTGCTAGCCGCTTGTCGAACAGCGAAGCCGTTGCGTTAGCGTCGCGACGGTCTCGTACCGTCGGGACGTGGCGTCTCTGCGCACTTGCCCTCGTCGCGGCGTTCTATGGTTTCGGCGCGGGCACGGGCTGCGGTAGCGAGAGCTCCGACTCGCACGCGACGCCGCCGGACGGTGGGACGGGCGGCGACGGTGGTGGGACCGCCAGCGACGGCGGCGCAGACAGCTCCGGGGGAACTGATGGAGACGGTCGGCCTCGTCATGCGCCGAGCTCACTTCGCTTTGGACGCGATCAGGATCCGAGGCCCGGCTTCATCGCAGGGACCGTCGTCATCGGGAAGGCTCCCGACGAGAGCGACGTCAACGCGTACAGGCTCTACTGGGCATCCGACCCTTCGACGACGCTCGGGCCGGCCTTCGCTTCGCTCCCCAAGACGGGCAGTGACATCACCTACGAGCTGGACGCCTCGGTGCCGGACGGCGGCGCTCACTTGATCGCGCTTTCTGCCAACGACGAAGGCGAGACGAGTCCGGGCGCGACCACGCCTGCGGTCGACAACTTCCCGGTGTTCGTGGACATCACGGTGGTGGAAGGCGGCGGCGTCGGACGGGATCCGTCGGCGGTCGTCGACGACGTGAACGGCAAGCTGCTCGTCGCGATCACGAGCGTGCCGACGACTGGCCGACTCGGCCTGGTCCACTGCAATCTCGACGGGACGAACTGCAAGCTCAGAGTACAGCGGGACGACTCCGTCGGCCGTCATCGACCCGGCCAGCGGCAAGCTGCTCGTTGCGACGCAGAAGGCCTCCGTCTTGGACGGCAGCCGTCTCGGCTTTTTCAGCAGCAACCTCGACGGCAGCGGTGCCAGAGCTCACACCGTAGAGGGCCCAAGGATTCGCGGTCCGTCCGCCGTGCTCGACACTGCCAACGGCAAGGTGCTCGTGGCGGTGGCGAACCGCGATGACGCTGACCGGTCCCTCTTGTATCGGTGTGACATCGCCACCGGCAACTGCTCGTCCAGGGATATGTCGCCAGACGGTGGCAGGGTGGGAGTCGCCCGGTATCCGTCAGCTGTCCTCGACGAGGTCAATGGCAAGGTATTCGTCGTCATGGGTGACGCAACCAACGCTCGATCTCGAGTCGCTCGCTGCAACCTCGACGGAACGAACTGCACGTTTCAGGAGCTCTCTTCGTTCCTCGCAGGTGGCTCGTACTGGGACCGTCTTGCGCCAGTCGTCGATGCCGTGGGCAGAAAGCTCCTCGTCGTCGGTCCGAACCTCACGTTCGCCGGCAGGCCCGCCCTCGTGCGTTGCGATCTCGATACTGACGCCGGCTGCACGCTGCCGACCAACATCTCCGCGGGGCAACCGGACAATAGCGGGCGCAGCCCTTCGGCGGTGATCGACACCGCCAACGGGAAGCTCCTCGTCGTTGCCGTGAGTCCGGACCATTTCTCCACGATGGGCCTGTTTCGGTGCAATCTCGACGGCACCGCCTGCACGCATACGGACATCTCCGTCGGGCACGAGAAAATCTCGAACCCGTCCGCCGTCCTCGACAAGGCAAACGGACGCCTCCTCGTGGCCGCCAGCTACGCCGATACCAGGCTCGGACTTTTCAGCATCGGGCTCTGGTGATCGACTAGCCGCGACGGGCCCGGCGCTTGTTCAGCGCGTCAGGGCGCTCGCGTCTCGGCCCGTGCTACGAGCACGGGCGCGAGCGGGGCGGCGTCGGCGAACGCAAAGAGTCGGCGCGCGGCCGGCGTGGGCCGCACCGCGAGGGCTTCGAGCTCCGACGGCCGCGCGACCTGAAAGAGGAGCTCCACGACGATCGTGGATGCCGCCGGCGCCTTCGGGATCCGATACGTGACGGTGTCCTCGTGGCCCCAGCCCGGATCGGCGTCGGTCCCGACCGGAGAGATGTACGCCGAGAATCGGCTCCGTCGATCGAAGCCGACCGGCAGGAGGCGGTTGTCCTTCGCGTAGCGAAGCGCGTCGAGCGGACGGTGAGCCACCTTGCCTTGGTTGTCGACGGGCACCGACTCGTAGATCTGGACGAGATCCTCTCGGTCGACGACGTCGAGGTGAGGGTGGAACGTCTTCGCCTCGGCGAGCGCACCGGTCGACGTCACGAGACGACCGTAGGCGTCGGTCTTGCCGGACTCGAAGACGACGCGTCCGTCGGGAGCGGTGACGAGCACGTGCAGGAACGCGCGGCGCGACGGATAGCCCGTCGGGAACTTGTGGCCCGACTGATTCGCGACGCTGACGACGAGCTCGATCCCATCGCCGGAGCGTCGGACCTCGCGCGCCTCGACGGTCGCGGCTCGTCGAAGCATGGCCTCCGCGGAGCGGGCCTGCGCTTCGTGCTCCTCCTTGGTGACGTTCGCCCCGAACCAGCTCGGATCGCTCGCCCCGAACCGTGACAACGCCACGTTTGCGCCGGCGAACCCATGCCGGCGAAACGGCTTTCGGCGAGGCAATCCGTCGGGCTGTTTCGCGATCGCCAGCTCGAGCTCGACCTCGTCGTCGGAGATCGACGGCATGTGACAGTCCTGGCACTCGGCCGAGCGCTCCCCGAGCGTTCCCTCCGTCGCGTACGCCGAGGCAGCCCATTCGAGGTACGGCGTCTGCTCCGGGAAGTTCGGGCCGACGTTTCCCTTCGCGTCGCGCGGTCGGGTGATCACGGTGTGGCAGGTCGCGCAGAGAGCGCTGCGCGAGACGTGAGCGCCGTACGTCGGCGAGTAGTTCGCGATCGTGCGCATGAAGTCGCCGCGCGGATCCTTGTACGGTCCGTAGATCAGGCGCGCGTCCTCGATCACGAAGGCGCCCGAGAAGCTCTCGAGCGTACCGAGGTTCGAATCGGCGATCTGGTGGCAGCCCGTGCAGGCGACGCCCTCACGCGCGAGGTGTGCCTCGGGCGTGGTGCCGGTGGTGAGTGTGGCGAAGCTCGGCCCGATCCCTTCCGCTTCGAGCTCGACGGAGGCCTCGGGCGCATGACAGCGCGTGCATGTCCGTTCGACCGTGAGCTTCAGGCCGGGGCGAAAGGCGAGCTCCTCGGCGACGACCGCCAGGTAGTACGGATCGCGCGCTGCCAGCGCCATCGGGGAGGCCTTCCACGTACCGACCGGGGACACGTCGCGTCCCTTCTCGTCGCGGAGCGCCGTGTCTCCTGCCGAGTGGCATTGCGCACAGACGTCGTGCGTCGAGAACCTCGAGGTCGTCGCCTGCTGATGCGCTGGCAGCGGCGCGAGCAACTCGCCCTTCCCGTCGACCCAGGCGGGAGGAGGCGTCGCGCCCGGCTTCGGCTTCGACCGGCCGCCGCCGCCTGCGCCGTCGGGCTCCGACGAGCACGCGGCGATGGCCAACAGCGCGACGAGCACCACGCGCAAGTCTTGCGCGCTACGCGCGAATGATGCGCGCCGCAGTCGAAGGAGACGAGCTGCCACGTGGTGTCCTTCCGCCCGAGATCACACCGATTCCTCCGGCCGCGGTGTCGGGGACGAACGATCGGCACGCGGGAACGAGCAGATCGCGTGCCTGCGCGACAGTCGGGAGACGAGCGAGCGGAGCTTTGCCGAGCCCCGCGAGCTTCTCAACGAAGCTCGGGATCGCGTCGGAGTTGCTCGCGCGGCGTGAAGAGCATCCGGCGCGCGAAGCGGGTTGCGAGCGCGCCCGAGACCGCGGCGACGGCGACGAGCTGGTACATGATCACGACCTGGTAACGGACCGCTTGCCCTGGAGCCGTGCCGCTCAGGATCTGTCCCGTCATCATGCCCGGGAGGGCGACGAGCCCGACGGTGACCAGACCGTTGATCGTCGGGATGAGGGCCGCGCGGACCGCCGCGCGTGTGTGCGACTGCGTTGCCTGGACGGACGATGCACCCAGCGCGAGGAGCTGCTCGATCACGGCTCGCTCGCTGCGCGCCATCGCGAAGACGCGCTCGAACACCTGCGCGACCACGTTCATCGCGCTCGACATCATCATCCCGCTGAGCGGAACGAGGTATCGCGCCTCGAACCACGGATGCGGGACGACGATCAGCGTGAAGAGCGGCAAGAGCGCGATGGCGGCGCCGCCTCCGACCGCTGCGAGGGCGTAGGGCAGGAGCACGCGCAGCCCCGGGCCGTGCTCGAGCCGGCGCGCGCTGGTGAGCGCCGCGACGAGGAGCATCGCGATCAGCACCGTGAGCACGAGCCACGCCCTCTCGTGTGCGAAGAGGAAGACGAGGAAGTAGCCGATCGCGATGAGCTGCACCGCGGCTCGGATCGCCCCGACGACGAGCGCGCTTCCGAGACCGAGCCGAAGGCGCCACGACACGCCGCACGCGATCGCGATGAAGAGGAGCGCGATCGCGAGCCTTGGGAGCGAGACCTCGACGTAGCTCACGTGGTCTCCGGGCGCTGATCGGCGGTGCCCACGATGCGGCCCTCCTCGAAGACGAGGTGTCGTCCGCCGAGGGAGAGCGCGTGCTCGGCGACGTGCGTCACCAGCACCACCGCGAGCCCACTGTCGGCGAGCGCGCGCACGACCGCGAGCACGCGCTGAGCGGAGCTCGGGTCGAGCGCCGACGTGGGCTCGTCGAGGAGGAGCACGTCCGGCTCGTTCGCGAGCGCTCGGGCGAGCGCGACGCGCTGCCGTTCGCCGCCGGACAGCTCTCGTGCGATGCGGCCGCTCAGCCCGGCGAGCCCGACACGGTCGAGCGCCGCGGCAATCGCGCCGGCGCTCATGGTCTTTCCGCGAAGTCGCGGACCGGTCGCGACGTTGTCCGCGACCGTACCGTCGAACATCGGCGACTCCTGCAGCACGTACGCCACGCGCGTTCGGAACACGCTCGGCGTAATCGCGCGCGCATCGGTGCCGTCGAGGAGGATCGTACCGGCGTCCGGCTCGACCTGCGTCGCGAGGATGCGGAGGAACGTGGTCTTTCCGCTCCCGGACGCCCCCTCGATGGTGACCACCTCGCCTGCGCCCAGCGACAACGACACACCGTCCACGATGTGCCGGCCGCGAACGGTGAAGCGCACGTCCCGCGCTTCGAGGCGAGGCGGACCTCCCGCTTCGATGTTCGCCATCACGCCGTGCTCGCGTCCGACGCGCGCTGCTGCGCGGTTCGCTCGGAGCGGTCGCTGAAGCGGCGGTGCATGGCACCGATGATACCCGCTCGCCGGGACGAGGCGCTCGCGGTGTGCGACGGGCGGACGTCGCACACCGCGGTCGGAGGTCGCTACCGGCTCATTCGACGCGGCTGTAGAGCGGATGCGTGTCGGGCGCGCGTCCGGTCAGAGCGCGATCTTCCAGCTGCTCGTGTCGGCGGCGTCGAAGATTTCGACCCCGACCTCGCCGAGCTCCTTGCGGATCGCGTCGGCCTTCGCGAAGTCCTTCGCCTTGCGGGCCTCGCCGCGCTCGGCAACCTTCGCGTCGATCGCGCTGGCATCGAGGCCGCGGAGGCGGAGGCGGCGCTCCCGCGTCCGCGCCCAGTACGCGTCCGACTTCGCCTGCATGAGACCAAGCGGCGCGCACGCGGCGTCGAGGGCGCGCACGGCGGAGGCCGCGAGCTTCTTGATCGCCTCGTTCTTCGCCGGGTCCTTCCGCATCTTCGGGGCCTGCATCACGATCTCGTTGCCTGCCTTGCCGAGCTCCGCGAGGACGCTCAGCGCGACGGGGGTGTTGAGATCGCGGTCGAGCGCCTCGAGGACCTTCTCCTTGGCTTCGGCGACGATCTGCGCCTGGCCCTGGAGGATGTTCGGCTCGCTGGGCTCGGCATCGCCGGCGAGGCTCACGAGCGCGTCGCGCGTCGCGTAGAGGTAGTCCATCCGCCGCTCGGCTTCGTCGAGGCCCGGAAAGGTGACGCGCCCGTCGGGGTGCTTCTCGACGTCGAACGAGAGCGGGCCGCGGTAGTGCGTGCCGAGGACGAAGTAGCGGTAGCCCTCGGGATCGTTCTTGTCGAGGACGTCCTTGATCGTGACGAAGTTGCCGAGCGACTTCGCCATCTTCTCGCTGTCGATCTCGAGGAAGCCGCCGTGCATCCAGTAGCGGGCGAACTCCTTGCCGCTGCACGCCTCGCTCTGCGCGATCTCGTTCTCATGGTGCGGGAAGACGAGGTCCATTCCGCCGCCGTGGATGTCCATCTGCTCGCCGAGCTCGGCGAAGGCCATGGCCGAGCACTCGATGTGCCATCCCGGCCGGCCCTTGCCCCACGGGCTGTCGAAGCCGAAGGCGTCCGGACCGGCCGCCTTCCACAGCGCGAAGTCGAGCGGGTCCTTCTTTATGTCGGTCGCTCCCTCGGCGAGGCGCTCGCTTGCGCCCGCGCGGAGGTCGTCGAGGTTGCGCCGCGAGAGCTTCCCGTACCCAGGGAAGTCGCGGACGGCGAAGTAGACGTCATTGCCCTGCGGGGTCTCGGCGACGTAGGCGTGGCCATTACGGATGAGCTTCTCGGTGATGTCGACGATGCCGTCGATCGTCGTCGAGACGCGCGGCATCACGGTGGGCTTGGCGCAGCCGATCGCCTCGAGGTGCGCGTCCGCGAGCTCACCCATCCGCTTCGAGAGCGCGAGGGGATCTTCCCCCCGCTCCTTCGCGCGGTTCACGATCTTGTCGTCGACGTCGGTGACGTTCTGGCAATGGCTGACCTCGAAGCCACGCGCACGGAGGAAGCGCACGAGCACGTCGAACGTGGTGTACGTCCGGCCGTGGCCGGCGTGGGCGAGGTCGTAGACGGTGATGCCGCAGACGTAGAGCTTCACCTTCCCCGGCGTGAGGGGGACGAAGTCCTCGATTTTCTGCGTGAGAGTATTGTAGAGGCGCACCGGCATCGGGCCGGAGAGATTACCTCTATTTCGAGCGCAGGCGATGCTATCTGATCGGGCGATGTGGCCCCGGCTCCGGTCGCTTCTTGGGCTCGGTCTCGTCGCGGTCGTCGCGTCGGGGGCTGCCGCATGCGGTGGAGGGAAGGCGACCGGCTCGTTCGACGGCAACGTCTACCGCAAAGGTCCGATCGCCTTCCAGCTCCCGGACCCGCCGGCCGGCTGGAAGCGCATCGCCGTCGACGACGCGAGCCTCGCGTTTCGTGACGAAGCGCACGCCGCCTCGGTGCTCCTCAACGCACGCTGCCTCTCCGCCGACGATCGCACGCCGCTCGTTGCGCTCACGAACCACCTGCTCATCGGCGCGACCGAGCGTGAGTACCTGAGCCAGGAGACGGTGCCGTTCGACAGCCGCGAGGCGCTCCACACGAAGCTCAAGGCGAAGTGGGACGGCGTGCCGATGTTCATCGACGTCTTCGTCCTGTCGAAGGACGGCTGCATCTACGACTTCATCTACCTCGGCTCGCAGGCCGGCTCCGAGGGCGGCGCGCCGACGTTCGAGTCGTTCGTGCGCGGCTTCCGCACTCTGCGTGGCTCTGGAGTCGTCGGATGAAGCCGGGATCCGGTGCGTCCGGCCCTCCCGCAGACGTCGGGCTCCACGATCCGTCGGCGGGGAGCGGGCCGGAGTCCCGTCCGCCGATGTCGGGTCGGTCGATGCAGCGTGGCTTCTCGGTCCCGCCTCCGCCGGCGCAGCCGAAATTCTGGGAGTACCACGCGACGCGGTGGCGCCAGTTCCTGGAGCACCTCGGCGAGGTCTCGCTCCTCACCGCGCGAACGACGAAGTCGCTCTTCCGGCGGCCGTTCGAGCTGAGCTCGACGATCCAGCAGCTCGAGTCCCTCGGCGTTCGTTCGCTGGGCATCGTCACGGTCACGTCGGTCTTCATCGGCATGGTCATGACGATCCAGTTCGCGTTCGGCCTCCGCCGCTTCGGCGGCATCGAGTACATCCCGCGCGTCGTATCGCTCTCCTTCTGCCGAGAGCTCGCGCCAACGCTCACCGCGGTCATCGTCGGCGGCCGCATCGCGAGCGGCATGGCGGCCGAGGTCGGAGCGATGAACGTCACCGAGCAGGTCGACGCCATCCGCGCGCTCGGCGCCGATCCGGCGAAGAAGCTCGTCTTGCCGCGGATGCTGGCGGCGATCATCGTGATGCCGGTGCTGAGCGTCTACGCGCTCGCGCTCGGCGTCGGCGGCGCGGTCATCATCTGCGCGGCGCAGTTCGACATCTCGCCGACGTTCTTCATCAACTCGTCGCTCGAGTCCGTCCGCATCATGGACTTCGTGGCCGGCGTCGCGAAGACGCCGTTCTTCGGGTACATCATCGCGATCGTCGGCTGTCATTTCGGCCTGCGAACGACCGGCGGCACCGAGGGCGTCGGCCTCTCCACCACGCGCTCCGTCGTCGCGGTATCGATCGCGATCCTCATCGCGGACTTCGTGCTGACGAAGCTCCTGATGCTCTTCCAGACCTCATGACGGATGCTCGCGCGAGGGCGATCGGCCTCCTCCTCCTCGCGAGCCCTGCGCTCGTGGTCGCGACGCTCACGGTCGACGCGCGCGCGCGTCGCGCGGCGCGCCGTGCGGAGGAGCCCGCGCTCGCGGCGGTCGCGGTTCGCCTTCCGTCGAGCGATCTCGCGCTCTCGGGCGGCGCGCGCTGGCTTCGCGCCCCCTCGATCGAGGAGCCGGGCGCGGCGTTCGCCGATGGCCCGGCGCTGCCCGATCCCGATCCCGCCGGCGGTGCGATGGCCCCGCCGCTCGACGTGTGGTCCGCCGCGGCGGAGCGCTCGAGGCCGGCAGGTTCGCCGGCACGCATGCTCATCGAGAAGGGAGCGCGGAGCCGATGAAGGGATCGCTCCTCGCACACGCGTTCGGCGCGCTCGCCCGCCGAAGGGCGCGCTCGATCGCGCTCGGCGGAGGCCTCGCGTTCGCCGTCGCGCTCGTCGCCGCCGTGCTCTTCCTGACCGAATCGCTCCGGGGGGAGGCCGAGCGCGCCCATGCTGCGCATCCCGACATCGTGGTGCAGAAGCTCGTCGGTGGCCGCCCCACGACGATCCCGGCGAGCGAGCGCGCCAAGATCGCCGACATCCCTTCGGTGCGCGAGGTCACGCCGCGGGTCTGGGGCTACATCTTCCTTCCCGCGCTGCAAGGCAACGTCACCGTCGTCGGGACGCCGCGCGGTGTGCCCCCGATCTCGGTCGCGAACGGCGCGCTCCACAGCGGCCGTGATCTCGTGCCCGGCGAGCACGAGATGATCGCGGGCGTGGACCTCGCTCACTTCCTCGGCATGCTCCCCGGCGACGAGCTCGGGCTTCCGTCCGCCGACCCGCGCGCCCATGCGATGAAGCTCGTCGGCACGTTCAAGTCGTCGCTCGACCTCTGGACCGCCGACGTCATCCTCTGCGACGAGGACGACGCGCGCGCGCTCCTCGGGCTGCCCGACGGGGACGCGACCGACCTCGCGGTCACGCTCGCGAACCCGGCCGAGGCGCGAATCGTCGCCGGCACGATCATCGAGCGCCTCCCGACGGCGCGCGTGATCGAGCGTGACCTCCTCGAGCGCGTCCATCATCTCTCGTACGGCCGCCGCGCCGGCCTCGTGCTCGGCGCCTCGATCCCCGCGATCCTGGCGCTGCTCGTCCTCGCGTGGGATCGCGCGAGCGGGATCGGTGCCGACGAGCGCCGCGAGATCGCGGTCCTCAAGGCCGTCGGTTGGTCCACGAGCGACGTTCTGTGGGCGAAGCTCTTCGAGTCGATCCTCGTCGGTGCGGGAGCGACGGCGCTCGGTCTCCTGCTCGGCTATGCGTGGGTGTTCTGGCTCGGGGCCCCGGGGCTCCGGCCTGCGCTCGTCGGCTGGAGCGTGTTGTATCCGCGGGCTTCGCTCACTCCGGTGGTCGACGTCGCGCAGCTCCTCGGCGTGACGATCGCAGTGCTCGGTCCGTTCGTGCTGCTGAGCGTCGTGCCCGCATGGCGCGCAGCGACCGCGGACCCGCTCGAATCGATGCGGTCGTGATACGCTGACGCGCGTGGAACATCGCGACTCACGCGTCTTCACTCTGGAGGAGGTCAACGACCTCGTCCCGAAGCTCAGCGTCGCGGTGAAGGAACAGCTCGAGCGTCGCTCGGAGATCGAGAGCCTGCTGATCCAGCTCGGCCGCGAGCTCGGCGACGTGCCCGACCGCATCGTCCTCGATCCGTCCGATCCGGCCGACCTGCGCGCGCTCAAGCGCGATCTCGTCTCGCGGATCGAAGTCTACCGCGCGGGCTGGAAGGCCATCGAGGACGTGGGCGCCGTGCTCAAGGACGCGCGCATGGGCCTTCTCGATTTCTACGGCACCGTCGACGGCAAGCTCGTCTGGCTCTGCTGGAGGTACGGCGAGAGCGAGGTCGCGCACTACCACGCGTTGACGGAGGGCTTCTCGGGGAGGAAGCCCATTGCTCAGAGCATGCGCTCGCGTCACTTGAACTAGCCCGGATTACTCACGGACTTCGCAGCGAGGGCGTCGAGGTGCCGGGAGATCCGGCGTGGCGCGCAGGCGAGACCCCGCAGACGTGCTCTTGCACGTCGAGGATGGACCCCACGCGACGCGTTCGCGCTTCGTGTCGCAGTGCGCGACTCCCAACCCGAGAGAGGTGCGAGCAGCGACTCCGCGAGCTCTGCGTCGTACTCGTCCGCGTGAGCGAACACGCGGAGCGCATAGGTCCGGATCGCGTTGCGGGCGTTCTCGATTTGAATACTTGGTTGATCAATCAAGATGCCTTCGCCAAGGGAGGCCCGTTCAACCCATGAGACGCATCATCGATATGACGCGCGTGTGCCGAGAACGCGCAGCTTCACCCTGACGGACGACCCCGACGGCACGATTGCGGCTGCACTTGCGCTCGCGCTCGCGCCACAGTCGGGCGAGCAGTGGCGCACGGCGCTACTGCCGGACGGTGGTGGGCTCGAGGTCGAGGGCGTAGGCATCATCGCGCGCGCATATCACCGTGGCGATCTTCCATTTCAGTTTCAGTATGAGCCAGACCTGGATCCACAGACCCAGGAGCTGTGGTGGGTGCAACGCGAGCGCACGAGGGACTATCCGCAAGGCAGTTGGGGCGTCATCACTGGCGAGGAGTTGAGAGGGCTCGTGAAGCAGGGCAACGAGCTGCGCGCGCAGCGAAAATAAAGCTGACACTGTCTCGCTGTGCGGCGCCGCGGATCCGCGACCTCGTTGGCCGTCGACGGCAATCGCCTTCGCACGAGCGTCGTGTGCATCATCGGGGCGCGATCGGAAGCTCGCTCCCCCCGAGGCGCATATGGGCGAAGCGAGGAATCCTCGATACGGATCGACAGCGCTCGGCCGGAATCGTAGGGTCCGCGACGCCATGCGTCGTGCCGCGCCTGTCCTGGTCGTTATCCTCGCTGCGTGCGCCGGGTCACCGGACCGCGTGTCGCACGGTCAGGCGCCAGAGGCGAAGGCTGCGCCCACGGTCTCCGCGACGCCGGCGAACGTTGCGCCGCCGATCTCCGAAAGACCGGCGAACATTCGGTCGACCGGTGACCCCAGGATCGACTGTTTCCGTGCCGCATACGCCGCAACGGACGTCGACGCTGCAGTCGCCCAATGCGCGCGCGACCGCATGGCCATTGAGTGGATGGAGGGCAGGTCCGACGCGGATGCAAACGGCGTACGACGGCGCATTTGGCCGGAGCTCGTTCAAGCATCGGTGCGCGCCCGATTCGGCGTCTTCCTCCAATGTTATGAGGCGGGCCTCGCACGCGACGCTCGGCTTCGAGGCACGATAACGATCATGTTCGTCATCGATGAGGCCGGCCATGTCGCGAAGTCGGAGGCCGCCGAGGCGACGGTTTCCGACCCAAGCGTCGTTGCCTGCGTGGTGCAGGAAGCCAGGAATTTGCGGTTCCCGAAGCCCGACGGTGAGGTTGCCAGGATCCTCTATCCCATCATCTTCGAGCCGGGAGAGTGAGCATCGACCTCGTATCGGCCAGAGCCAGGCGGTCCCTCCGACGCGACACCCGCGCGGATGAGGACTGAGGTCTACACGCGACCGCTGAATTGGCCCTCGTCATGGGCGACAATGTCAGCCCGCGCTGACCCATCCGACGATCGGATCGTGAGCCGCCAACGATCACTGTCCGCGAGCCGTCCGAGCGGAAAGAGGCCCGTGAGTTCGACGCGCCCTCTGCCCTGGCCGATATCGACGACTCGACCTTGGCCCTGCACTGCAGCGGACAGTACGAACTGCGCTCGCTCGCCGGAGGGACTCGGACTGGCCTCGGCGCCGCCGTCGTTCGGCCAGGGCGTGACGGTCGAGTGGAGCTCATTCCGTACGACGACGCGTGAGCGTCGGCTCACGCGTCGTCGCGCGCCGCGCCGACGTTACTTGGCGTCGGCGGGCATCTGCTCCGTCTCGACCGCCATGTCGAACACGTAGACGATCGACGAGGCATCGGCGGGGGGCGCGGCGCGCTTGAACTTCTTCACCCGCAGAACGTGACGCACTCCAGCGCGGTGTTCGAAGCCTTCGATGTTCTCGTACAGCGGCTGCCATTCACCGGGCGGCGACTGCTTGAGCCCCTGCGCGTCGTAGCGGATCTCGCGCACGTGCAGGCACTGATGGTTGGGGATCATCGGATGGTTGCAGGCGATGCGCTTGGGGGCGACCTCCAGGAACATGGTCTCGCCCGGGCCGCCGTAGCGTGCTTCGGCAGTCGGCTGCCCGACCCAGATCGAGGTCTCGCCCGAGCCTGACTCGAGGTGGAGGCGCGGCTGCGCGCTCCCTTCGACGTGGCTTCGTTGCGGCGTCGACAAGAGCGTACGGATCGCCTGATCGGCCTGCATCAGCGCGTCTTCGCAGGCCCGCATCGTGGAGCGCATTTGGCCGATCGCCAGCTGGCTCTGCGCATCGAGCGTGTAGGCGCCGCCCATCTGGTTGCAGCCGCCGGAGACGCCGGCGCTATCGGCTTCGAAGCTCAACGTCAGCGTGTGCTTGGGGCCCGGGAACAAGGCATCGATTCGCTTGCCCTGCGCGTCGACCGCCGACTCGAGTGCCCAGCGATGATTGATGAGGGTCGTCTTGTCGGCGCGGCCAGGCGGCGCGTCGCGGTCAGCAGGCGGCGCGTCGGCGCTCGTCGAGGGCGCCTTCGCGTTCGGTGCGCAAGCAACGAGCACGAGCGGAAGGAGGAGCATGAGGGCTCGGATCTTCATGCGCTCTACTTGGCAGAAAACGGCGCCGAGCGCATGCGATCGTGAGCAGAGCTCTACCTTCGCAGCGTGGGCTGCTCGATGAGACCGTGGTGTCCGAACGATCGGAGCGGCAGCTCGGAGGCGTCGTCGTTGCTACCGGCGCGGGGTCTTCCGGATCGATCCTTTGTTGGTGCTCGAGGCCATGCACGTCCAGTAGACCCAGCTCGCGGAGACCGCGATCCTCTCGCCGGTGCAGGCCGGCGCGCGCGCGAGGAGCGTGAGCCCCGTGCCGTCCGGCTTGACGCGCCAGACATCGCCGTTGTCGGTGACGACGTAGAGCACACCATCGAGCTCGTCGATGCCGCGAGGCTCTCCTCCGAGCGATACGGGGGGCACCACCGTCTCTGCGACGCTGCTGCCGCCGGCGTTCGACACGACGATGACCCCTGTGTCGGCGGCCAGGAAGACGCCGCTCGCCCCGTTGTCGATCGCCGTCACGCTCGCGGCGGGGAGCGGGACGGTCTCCGTGCGAGGGCCCGGGCGTCCGAAGACTTCGAGCGCGTGCGCGCCGCCGCTCACACCGCGGACGATCCACGTCTTCCCATTGCCCACCGTGAGAGCGGTGGCCTCTCCAACCGCGGCCAGATCGAAAGACTGGCTCGTCAGGTCGCCGAGGCCGCCGCTCGTCCAGACGACGGAGCTGGCCGTGAGCCAGGCCGGTACTACGGCCGCGCGGTCCATGTATTTGATCGACGCCGTCCCCTCGACGGCGAAGTAGAGGCGGGGGCCGACGAGGACGACGTCGTTCGGGCGATCGAGCATGGGGACGTACTCGGACGCGTTTCCGTTCGGTCCCAGGCGGCCGATGCCGCCGAGCGCCGCGCGGCGAGAGTAGAAGAGGTCGGCGTCGTCGGCGGTGATGCCGAAGAGGTCGTCGATGTCGTCGAGCACGGGGATCGCGACGCATGCACCGTTCTGGCAAGCGGCGCCGCCGCAATCGTGGGCGCACGTCGACGCGTCGTCGGTCGCGTCCGGTTGGTTGTTCGCGTCCGGCTCGCCGCCCTGATTGGCGTCGCTGGCGTTGGGTCCTCCGTCCGAGTCCGCGGGCGGCTGCGGCTGCTGGTTGGCAGCGTCGAACGCCGTGCACGCGACTGCGGCCGTCAGGACGAGTGAAGTGCCCAAGAAAAGCGCGAGCGGGAAGCGCATTCGCCCGAGGCTACCAGAACGATCGAGAGCGCATCAGGCGGCGC
>Ga0209922_102313_pt1 | contig 16646 bp, 13 predicted proteins | sample ThiBiot_500_biof_FD_183946 | JGI IMG/M metagenome (GOLD analysis project Ga0209922, IMG submission 183946) | Wastewater bioreactor microbial communities from Cape Town, South Africa - Thiocy_expt_500_biof (SPAdes) | ecosystem: Engineered > Bioreactor > Thiocyanate-remediating > Anaerobic-Aerobic ...
TTGGGCTTTGAATAGTATCATTGACATAGATTTGTCTTAGTTTGTCTTTTTCTATTAAAGATTTGTTTGATTTGAATTTCGAAATTTGAGATAAATGAGAGCAATAGTTCGATGCAGTAAATTGACCAAAGGAAATGATTTGTTCATTTGTATATTTTGTTTTTTGTGAATTGATAATTGATCGAACAAAGATTCCAATTCGATTGAGAGAAACTAAAAATGTTTGTTTCGAATTAATTGAAAGTGTAAATAAAAGTTTGTTATAAGGAAAATCCCAATTGATGATCAATTCGGGAATGATTTCACGAATAATTCCATAACAATAATTCGTCGAATTGACTTGTTCAGACATTGAAAATGGATTTAACATTGGAAGACGATCGAATTCCAATGGTTCACTTAGATAAATCAATTGAAATCGATCGAATTCATTTAATAAAATCATTAAATGCGGTCGAGCCATTCGACTACAATCGGAACAAGAAACAGACAACGAAATTATTCCTAAGAAATAATTGGTTTCATCATATCGAACAAATTGTGTTGCATCTCGAAAGAAAGGAGTTCGTTCTGATTTCGATGACAATTCACATTTGGATTTGTTGAAATGACAATTGAAGAATTTGAATGGTTTCAATGAATCAATAAAATAGAATTGATCGTTGATAGTCAATGGAATCCAATTCATTGTTTTATTCAATATCAAATTATTTTTTATCGACAAAGAACTTTGATGAGAAGTAAAAAGATTAAAGAATTTGATTTGCTGTTTTTCAATTGAATTTAAAATGAAGATTGGTTGACCATGCTGATTGATAATGACATGTGAATTTAATTGATTATTATTATCTTTAGTTAAAGTCAACTGATCGATTGAGAGAATCGATGGAATTGAAATTATTCGTTGATTCGTTATGTTCCATTCATAAGAGATTCGTTCATATTTCCAATTCAATGCTTCCAAATACAAATATTCTTTCGAATTCTTATTCATCGATGACATTTTCCAAATAATTATAAATAAATTATTCATTTTCATAATAAAATATGTTCTCGCTTTGTAAATCGTTTGTTGTTGTTGTTGAAATTGTGATAAATACTCCATGGAAATCGTGACATCTGCTTCGATATTCATATCAATTAATGAATTTATTTTCACATTCCAACTATTGTGATCATTAAAAATTAATCTACTTTCATTAAGCTTGGTGATTCTGACTTGACCTTGTTCTAATTGGGAATTGAGAAATAAAATAAGACTTATAACGAGACATAGAACAAGAAATCGACACAACAAATATCGATGTTCCATTTGAATTCAAAAGATTAGTTTAGTTTGAATAACAATCGACGATTAATCGAGCATATCACGTATCAAACAACGATAATATATCGAACAGATTGTGATTTGAGCGTAGTGAACCGTGACGAAAACATTTTCATCTGTCGTTGTTTGAACATCTGTATCGCAATTTGATTAAATCGAGAAGAAAAAAAACACAAAACTCATTTTATTCTATTTCCTAGTCAAAAAAAGATTTTCTCAATGGGAAACAGTCAAAGTGGAGAAATTCTGTTGAAACTTGATCGAATAAATTTAATTTATTTGACCAATGAAATCATTCGTGGAAATGTCCTTTTAACAATCAACGAAGGACAATTGAAAATCGATGAAATCTCAATTTGTTTAACAGGTGAAATCGGTTATACCAAAACGAAATTAACTGTCGATGGAACTGGTCAATCAATAACAACAACCGATTACAAACAAATCGAATTCTATTCTCAAAAAATTCCATTTCTTCAACGAAAAACCGGTGAAAATAAATTGATTTTAAGTAAAGGTGAATATTCATGGCCATTCGAAATCACTCTAGTTAATTCTCTTCCTCCAACATTAAATCAATATCATTCGTATCCCTATGTTAGTTATCGTTTACGAATTACGATGAATCAATCTTGGTACGAACCCAATCGAAGTCAAACTACATTTGTAACTATTTATCCTTTCGTTGATCTCCAACGAAATTCATTGAAAACAAAATTTGAAAATGAAAGTGGAAAAGATATTCAATTGAAATGTATTCTCGACAAATTAACTTATTTTCCCAATGAATTTATTCATATGGAAATGAATTTAACTAATTCAAAGAGACTCTTGATCAAACAAATCGATTTCTATTTGTATCAATTTTATCAAATTCAATCGAATTCAAAAGAAAATCTTCTTTTTCAAACAACTCTACCGAATCTATTCAATGAAAAAGATGAACAAATTCATCGGACATGTTCAATTTTAATCCCATCTCACGTTATCCCACCAACATTTCGATATCAAAACGAACGAATCTCCGTTGAAATCAATTATTATCTTCGAATATCAGTTCAACTTCATCGATTGTTTACTCATTTTGATTTCGATGTTCCTATTAGACTTGTAAATAAAAGCTAATATTGATCATGGAGAGTCTATTTGCGTAGGATGTGTGTTGTTCTTCTTTGCAGAACGAGAAAGAAAAGGACTAATATTACTACGCCATTTGAATATTAATAATAAAAAAGGCATCTTCTTTTTTGTTTCTCATTGGGATCGTGATGGGAAGTTGCAGTAGTATTCAACAAATTACAATCGATCTTCATCAACAAAATTCAATTCATTTTACCGATGAAATTCTTTCGGGTTTTGTTCATTGGACAAATCGAAATGATAAAATTCGAACACGAGAAATTTCTATTTCATTGATCGGTGAAATTGGTTATACAACAACGAAAACACTTTCCAATGGACGTGGTGGATCAACAACATTGACTGAATATCGTCATTCGCCATTTTATTCATCGAAAATGATCTTTATTCGACCGAAAATCGGCGATGAATTTGTAGTTTTAAGTCAAGGTCATTACTCGTGGCCATTTCAATTCGATTTATTCGATATTCTTCCTCCGTCAATTAATAGTCCTCAAGTGTATCCTCATGTAAGATATTTCCTTCAAGTTATCATTGATAAACCTCGATTTCAATTCAATCAAAAACAAATTCGTTTCCTCACGATTTATCCTCGTGTCACGCTTGACAATCATTATGAATATTTTCAACAAGCGACATTCGCAACTCAAAATCGAAAAGATATTTTATTGAGAGGCAAAATCAATAAAATTGGTTTTCTTCCAGGTGAATCGATCGATTTTCAAATTGAAATCGACAATCCCAAAGAAATTCTCATTAAAAATGTTCGTTTCATCATTTTTCAATCGTCAATCATCGACATCAATCATTATCGACAAGTTATTTTTCAAACAAATCTCCCAACGATTCAAAATTGTAAATTGAAACAAATTCGAGAAGAATTCTTCGTAACTCTTCCCGATAAAGATCAAATCTCTCCATCGTTTCACTATCAACGAAATACGTCAACACCTTCGTTTATTCTTAATCGATATTTTATTAAATTAATTGTTCAAGTTCAAGGATTTTTGACTAATTTCGATATTAGTCTACCGATTTTCATTGGAACAAAACCGAAAATTGACGATGATGATTTGCCACCGAGTTATGAATCTGTTCTACAAAATAAATAATTTGCCTAATAAAAGGAAAAGAAGATTTTGACCTAAAGAGATTATTCCTTGTTAAGGAAGATTTTCTTTTTCTATTCTATTGAATTGTTAATTCATCATTTGTTTTGTTAGACTCAATTGACATGTCCATATTCGAATCAATGTGAAATTAATATTTTTACGCGTCATTTATGTTCGTCATGTCGATTGAACAAATGTTTTGGCAAAGGTATGAAAATCGAAATGATTCGTTCGTCTTTATCAACACAACGAAAGAAAAAAAAGCATCGAATCAAATAGAACAAGTAAATCCACACAAATCTTCGTTTCATTTCGAAATAATTTGTTTATCTGATTTAGATTCGAATAGTTAATCTGTTGAATAAAGATACATCTTCATTCGATGCAAATCAATGGACTTTATTAACAAATTTAGTTCATAGTTACGACGAGAAAGAAGCATTACAATTATGTTCAAATTTTTCCATAAAACATCAATCGATGACAAGACCAGTTGCAGGAACTTCTCTTCAACGAAATCAAGATCTAACACGATTATCCGCCAATGATCAATCGATACTTCTTCATTCAGCATCAACGAAAACCCGAAAGAATTATTCAATACAAAAAATCAATATGTCGAATTAATGTGGAAATATGTTTTGTATCGATATGATTACAAAGAATCGATTCGAAAATATCTTCAAATCATTCAATGGTTTTTGGGTGCAACAGTACATACAGCAAATTCACATGATATTCCACAATATATCAATGAAATTGAAAAATTAATTGAAGACACTCAATTTCTTTCACAAAAAAGCAAATAAAGACAAAAAGAAAAGAAGTTGTTTCTACTCAATGTTCTCACGTGTTGTTCTCCTCTAGTGAAGTGTGTGTGTTTGGTCATGAGAATAAATAAAAGACACGAAAGAAAGAACGAAACGAGGTTGTGCAGTATAAACATTCTCTCATAATACCAGCACACGTTATAAAACGACGGAAAAAAAGCTAAACTCAAATCATTTGAATAAAACAAAGTCAAAATGGAATCACCCAAAATTCGTCGACATTTCAATGAAAGATTTAACGAAGAAACTCATAAAAAATTTCTTAAAAATCTAAACGATCAACTGCCAACACCGATTCCGATGCGTTTAGCTGAATCTCCATTATTTCTCAGTAATGAATTTCGTGATCGAGTGATTGCAGCTGCAAATCATATTATGAATTTTATTCGACGTGAAGATTTCAAACAAATCACAGAAAAAGCCATTCCCGATCGATGGCGTTGTACCAATGAAAACGATCATCCTCACATAGTGACAATGGATTTCGCCATAACTAAAGATGAACAAGGTGATTTTGCACCGAAATTAATCGAACTGCAAGGTTTTCCATCTCTACATGGATTAGAAATCGATATGAGCGAATCCTATCGATCTGTTTATGAAATTCCTTCGAATTGGACAATATTTTTCAATGATTTAACAAAAGAGAAATACATCGAATTACTTCGAAAGACAATTGTTGGTCGTCATCAACCCGATGAAGTTGTTCTCATGGATGTCAATGCACCACAACAGAAAACAGCATCGGATTTCTATTTTCATAAGAAATATTTAGACATTCCAATTGTTTCATTGAGTGATTTGAAACAACAAGATAAACAACTTTTCTACGAACGAAATGGTCAAACCAAACGAATCAAACGAATTTACAATCGATTGATATTCGATGAAGTTGCTGATGATCCGAATTTGTTTAAAAACAATGTTGATATTCGACAAGATCTCGATGTCGAATGGGTTCCTCATCCCAATTGGTATTTTAGAATTAGTAAATGGATTTTACCTTTACTTCAAGGAATTTGTGTTTTAAAAACATTTTATCTTTCGGAGATTCTCGATAATTTGCCTTCGGATCTTGAAAATTATGTTTTAAAACCTTTATTTTCATTTGGTGGAAGTAATGTTCATGTTGATGTCACCAAACAAATCATTGAAAACATCAAAGATCCTCAAAATTGGATTTTAGAAAGAAAAACTGAATATGAGCCTGTCTTTCGCGAAGACAATTCGTTTCTCAAAGCAGAAATTCGTTTAATGTTTCTTTGGCCTGATGATTTCGATGATCCGATTCTAACTACAACTTGTACTCGTCTCACTCCAGGCAAAATTATCAATGTTGCATTCAATAAAAATACAAAATGGGCAGGTTCATCGGTTTCATTTATTCAAAAATGAACTTCAAGTAAACATCTTTGCAATGACTTCATCATTTTTACACCTAAAATTGGAAAAAAAACGATTGATGAAAAACAAAAAGATGTTTTTAGTCTGTCACCCTTGAATAAATTCTTCTTTTGTTAATTTTCGATCTCCATTCGCATCGAGTTTGGCAATAATTGATTTCGCTCGTGTCGTTGGATTATTTTGTCCTTTTCGATCTTTAACTCCCGTTGCATCATACTAAAAAATACTTTTCACATTCCACGAAAACGACAAATCCAAAGATTTACCATAGCCGAAATGAGATGAGACAATTCATTTTCATCTAAATGTCCATCATCCGAAACATCCCATCTAAATTCAACTATTCGTTCAAATCCAATTCGAAAACAAACTCGTACAAATCAAAAACATCTTCAAGTCGTTCTTCGAAACTAATTTTTGTTGAATTCAAAGCCAAAGCAAATAAATATTCTCCAAAATCCATGATTCCATCTCCATTTCGATCGACAATATCAAATTGTCTACAATCAAATCAAATATTTCTCCTTCAAATTCATTTTCTTGTTTTTTTTCTACTGAGATAAAATTATTAATTCATCGGCTTCGACCATTCCTTTGAAACTATCAATAAATTGTTTCTTATTCGCTTTACCCAACGGATAATTTTCATAGAATTGCTAAATTCAAATCACATTTCAACACAAACACAAGACAAATCAAACAAACTTGATGCCACAATTGAATTTCTACGAGAAAAAAAAAGAATTCGAACAAGACTAAATCTGATTTCAATTTACCTTTGTAACTCATTTGTGTTTTTTTTCTGAGAATACTTAATTCTAAAAGATGAATTGAATTTGAACCGACGTTTTTAGCGAACAAAATCGAACCTTTTTGAGTTAAGACAGGTCTTTGCGTCATTTTCAAAATAAATAAAAACGAAATGATTATTTAATGTGCTTCAGTAAACCAATCGAAAAAAAGAAAAAAAAAACATTCGCCGATATTTTCATCGTTTATGCAAGGAGAAAAAAACAATTTATTTGCTTAAGAAAAAGAAACGTTAATATTAATCGTTTATTTATTTATTTTGGAGCAAGAAGACCAGCAATGACTTCATCACCTTTTAATCTAAGATTGGAAAGAAACAATCATAAAATCTATTTTGATTTGGAAAGTTGAATTACCCTTTAACGAATTCGTCTAAACTTAATTTTTTATCTCCACTAGCGTCGAGTTTTTTTATGATTTCTTTTGCACGAGTCGTTGGATTTTTATCACCTTGACGATCATTCACATGAGTACGATCATACTAAAAACAAAAATCAATTTTCATTTCAATCGAAACAACTGTTCGGTTTTTACCATAGCTGAAATTAAATGAGCTAATTCATTAACATCGAGTAGTCCATCATTGGAAACATCCCATCTAAATGAAAGTTTCTTTCTTTTTCGTTTGTTTTCGAAATGAAATTGTGCTTTTACAATTCAAAAATGGCTTCAAGTCGTTCGTCTAAAGTTGCAACTTGATTTCCAACAGCAACACAAAAGATGAATTCACTGAAATCAATTGTTCCATCACCGTTTTGATCAACGGCATTAAATGCTCTAGTAGAAAAAAGAACAATTCTTTTCTATTCAAAACAGCACAAATCAATTTTCTATACTGAGTGATAACACTTTCTGTTTCGTTTGGATGTAATTTTTTAAATAATTCAATAAAGTCCTTTTTATCGATTTTGCCTGTCGGATGATTTGACAAAAAATCCTAAAGAAAAAACTTTCATTTTCCGTTATTCATTATTGTTTCAATGTACTTTATGCCACAGTTGAATTTCTATTCAAAACATTTAATTATACAAAAATAAATATTTTTCATTTTAAGCAACAAATTACCTTTTCGACTAAGTTTCGATGATTTTTCAAGTAAATTTAACTCTGCAAATGTAAAAAAAATATTTCAATAGAAATCTTTCTCAAGAAAAACTCGAACCTTTTTGAGTTAAATCATTAGCAGTAGGTTTTTTTGGGATTGATGTTGTTGTGCTCATTTTTGTTTACAATGAAAAGAACAACATGTTTCGTTTATTTATGCGCAGAAAATATAGATATGCTTCATTGATTTTATTCATAATACACACATAAACAAACACAAAAAAGTAGAAATTAGCTTCGATATCGACGTAGACGACAATGAATTTGACCTGTTCGACGTAAAACATAGCGGAATACAAAAGTAGACCGTCGGTATCTTATTCTTCTTCTTTGTTTTCGTCGATCGAATATCAAAGGTGGATTTAATAATCGACCATTGAATGGCATTGATATCAATGAACGAATATCCTCCTCTTCTCGATAAATTACATTCAGATACAACAGAAAAATTAATACAATTATGAAATGAAATCCATCACGTAAAATATCGAACCAAATAGGTCCCCAAACTCGAATCAGAAATAAACAAAATTGATCATCAACGGTTGGTTTCGAATGACAAGATTCAAGTAGTTCTTTTTCATGATAATGAATGAACAGTAGAAAACTGTGCCAAAGGAAAACAAACGAATAGACTGTCACAGGTGCCATAATGACTATAACTGCATTACAATACCACCACGTTAGATCCGCAAAAATCATCAACAAACAAAATGACCAGAATAAAGGAAAATGCCAAGAAAATCTAAAATTATCAATAGAAATACAAAAATTTCAAATGAATTTTCGGTTTGCTCACAATGATTGACCATTGAAAAAATGCCATGTTGATATTAAACCGAGAGTTGGAATTAATAAAGCCAAATTTCTGTAAAATAACGCACTGAATCGAAACAAGCTCAATCTTTTTATTGAAATTGTTTCCATTTTTATGAAATTCAATGTTTTATGACTGACATGAGCGTTTATATAAAAGACAAACAATAATCGTCCGATTGTGCACATGTGTACAAAATGAATATCATTTGACTTTTCTTTGTTTTTTTTATTCTTTTCTACATATACAGCTGTGTTGTTAATATGTCAACCGATTAAAATTTATGTTTTGAACTGAAGTCTAGGTTTTGCTGACGAAAGCGATTGTCCAGGGTTTTCGAGGAACGATCGATCGATGTTATATGATATCGAAAGAGAAGACGAGAACAGGAGTACTGAAATCATCATCTCGTCTTTTGTTTTTAATAGTATAAACGAAATGATTTTCGTTCACTTTGTTCAATATTCTCCTGTTTTAACTTTTGATTATTTATATTTCAAAAACTTTGATAAAAGGTAGGGATAACAGATGTTTTCGTTAGATTTAACTGAATGTTTAAAACATTCGAAATTTTGTTTTTTCCTGTACGATATATGTTATACCCTGGTTAACAGACGTATTAATGACTAAGAGAGAAAGAGAGAAAAAAAAGAATGTGCCTTATTTCGAAATACGATTTTCTCTAGCGGAAAAGTTTCTAACACCGAGATTCGAACTTAAAATCTTCTAAAATTAAAAAAAACCTCGTTCGTGTCTTTGAAAATCTTCTGAGAAGCATATGTCAGATCAAACAAACTTTTCGTAGATTTCGCTGATGTTGAATGAACATTGTTGTAACACATTCATGTTTAGGATCAATGGCTGGTCGTCATTTAAATACCGATCTGTATGTTCGAAATTTAAAACAACGAATTGCAGATCTGGAATCGGAGGTCAACCGGCTAAACGCAACATTAATAATGGAGAGAAATGGCCAACGTCGGCCATCACAAATGTTGCGATCAGCCGTAAATAGAAGTCAACAGCATCGACGTGCTCGAGAGAAACTATCAGGAGCTACAATTTGGGTGTGGGCTGGATATTCTCTTACCATTATTTGTTTCTTGTTCGGAATGCTTTCGTTTGGATTTTCGTACATTATAAACAAGGGTGAGAAAATATGGCCTAATCTTCATGAAGCCGCGGTTTACTATGGTTCTGATATTGCTGATCCAAGAGTCTACAATGCATCGATTGGTTGTCTTGGTATTGGCATTGCAGTTATTGGTCAGCGAATATTTCCAGCACCATGGCGAACATTCATTAGTGTTTTTGGTTTCTCCATTAAACAACTAGCTGATATTTTTCTTCCGGCTTGGTGTTCGTTATTATTATTTCCGGGCGCTTTCTTTGTTATTCACATCATTAATATCGATAGGAAAGAACAGGTTCGTGTCATTGCAATAATTCACTCATATAGACTTTAATTGTGTCCAGTCGAATCGCTAGAGTAAATAATGGATGACAAGTATATTATAATCGTGTAAACTAATGGCTTGTTTCCAATTAAATGATAGTCCGATCAGATCTAGGGAAGACCAGTTTTGAATTCGATAAATATTAATCCGTTTCCCAAAACTTTTCATGAGAAAATTTCTTAGAAAATTACGTAACAACATGATATTTAGTTCTTTTGTTATTTTTCTTTTAGATGGAAGTTGAAGATCGTGCTATTGTTGTTGATGTTACTTTAAAAGAAAATAAAGAAATATAAGAAGATTTTAACGCAAATCATAAAATGTTTTTAATATTCAGTCAATAACTATGTATAAGTCTGTCTTTTATTGAGATTATCTTACAGATGACTTATGATAGTTCATTAAATACCTAACTGAATAACAGAAGTAAAAATAGAAGAAAGTAAAATAGCTAGTCGGCAATTCATCAATCTTACTTACAAAGTTTTCTGAGAACATGATATTTTGTAGGCGCAAACATGAATATTCCAGATGCCTTCATTTGCGAGATATATTATTACACTTCCAATGATAAGCAATATTGACAAACTCTCCAATGGATAATCTAGTTTCCGAAAGTCAGGTAGGTTTAGTTGATTTAGTACAGCGCTATAGGTTCATCAATTCTATAGAATCCAACATCAGGTTGGTGTGAATTTGAAAATCTCAACCTTTATGAAAGCACCATTTTAGTGTCAAATGAAATGCAAGCTACTTCAATTATAAAAATATTTCGACATCCATGAAAATACAAATTTTTTATTTTAATTCAAGATTCTATCACAACAACAGTCATATATGGTTTTAGTCTAAGATCTTTGAAATTAGCTTCCATGACGACGGAGACGACAATGAATTTGACCTGTTCGACGTAAAACATAGCGGAATACAAAAGTAGATCGTCGGTATCTTATTCTTCTTCTTTGTTTTCGTCGATTGAATATCGAAGATGGATTTAATAATCGACCATTGAACGGATTCGATATCAACGGACGAGTATTTTCCTCTTCTCCACGACGAAATACATTCACATACAACAGAAGAACTAACACAATTATCAAATGACATCCATCACGTAGAATATCGAACCAAATAGGTCCCAAAACTCGAATCAGAAATAAACAAAATTGGTCATCAACGGTTGGTTTCAAATCACAAGATTCAAGTATTTCCGTTTGTTCATAATTATCAGTAAGTAGACAACTATGCCAAATAATAGCGAACGCATAGATTATCCCTAATATCACCAATATTACAATTCTACCACAATCACGAGCTGTTAGAAAGGAGAAACTAAATAATAAACAAAATGACCAGAACAAAGGAAAGTCCGAAGAAAATCTAAAATCATCAATAGAAATACAAAAATTTCAAATGAATTTTCGATTTGCTCACAATGATTGACCATTGAAAAAATGTCATGTTGATATTAAACCGAGAGTTGGAATTAATAAAGCCAAATTATCGTAAAACATTTCATTGAGTCGAAATGACAATATTTCTCGACCAAACAAAGTCAGTCTTTTTATTGGAATGGTTTCCATTTTCATGAAATTGAACGTGTTATGATTGACATGAACTTATACAGAAACGACAAGGAATAATCGTCGAATATATTAACCTGCCGATGGCTATTGACGAATATCAGATTATCATTTTTCTTCCTGTTCTCTTCTCTTCTCTTCTCTTCTTTGTGTAAGAAACATGTTATGATTGATTGAAAATGTGTCGCTAGAGTGTACGAAATTTTCTCGACTTGACGAAACGAAAAATAAAAATAAATTTCTTGATAACATGTCTTATCAATTTATGGAGTTTTTATTGAGTCACAGAATAAAAAGAAAAGACATTTGTTTTGTTTTTCAAATAAAAAAAAATGAATAAAGAAATTGTACTGAGATCCTTTTATTAGACGAAAGTTTTGTCGAATGTATTTGTATTTGGTTCTCGTGCATATGGAACAGCGAGTAGAAAACGTCAAAGTGATTACGATATTGTCATCGTATTGAAATCGAATGTATGGAATCAACATCCGAATTTGCGATGGGGTTCATTAGATTTTATGTTTAATCATCATTGGATTAATCCAACATTTCGTCATTTATTTTCCAGTGAAACAGATAAAAAATGCTTTGTTGATTTGGGAGATCGTGAAGCTCAAATGTTCGCTATCGAATGTATTGAGAAAATTCCATTTTATCAAGAATTTCAAGTGAATAATTCAATGTTAGAACAATCAGTAATGAATCATTCACGATCACATTTATGTCAGCGAAAAATTGAACTGAAGTTCTATTTCCTGAGGAAAATGCCGATTTAGAAACAGAAAAGCTTTTGAAAGAAATGTCAAGTGATTCTCTTTGGACTCGAACTCCACTTCCTCGACAATATAACTTTTATAAAACAAAGAAATTACTTTGGCATTCAATTCGATTGATCTATTTCGGTATTCAAGTTAAATCATTCGGTCGAATCAATGATTTTACTCAAGCTAATTATTTGTATTAAAATTTAATTGCAATTGAATCTCATCGATGGATCGATTTTCATCAGAAATATATCGAACTTTACAACGAACTAACAAACCAATTTCTACACAAATAATTTATTCGATCAAGAGAAAAAAAACTAATCTTCTGTTCTTTTATTTTTTCTTGATTTTCTTCCATTATTTTGGAGCGAGAAGACCAGCAATGACTTCATCACCTTTTAATCTAAATTTTAAAACGAAAACAATCATAAAATCTATTTTTGTTTGTTGGTAAAGTCGAGTTACCCTTTAACGAATTCGTCTAAATTTAACTTTTATCTCCACTAGCGTCGAGTTTCTTGATGATTTCTTTTGCACGAGCTGTTGGATTTTTGTCACCTTGACGATCAGTGGCATGAGCACGATCATACTAAATGCAAAAATCAAAATTGATCTCAATTGGAAATAACTCTTCTGTTTTTTTACCATGGCTGAAATTAAATGAGCTAATTCATTGACATCGAGTAGTCCATCATTAGAAACTTCCCATCTAAATGAAAGTTTTTTTTCTCTTTCGCTTTGTTCTCGAAATTTTTGTTTACAATGAAACAACTTGTTTCGCCTATTTATCCGAAGAAAATATACATACGCTTCATCGATTTTGTTCATAATATATACATAAACAAACACCAGAGAAAGTATCTTCAATGTAGACGTAGACGACAATGAATTTGACCTTTTCGACGTAAAACATAACGAAATACAAAAGTAGATCGTCGGTATCTTATTCTTCTTCGTTGTTTTCGTCGATTGAGTTTCAAAGGTGCATTCGATATCAATGGACGAGTATCTTCCTTTTCTCCTTGGCGAAATACATTCAGATACAACAGAAAAACTAACACAATTATCAAATGAAATGCGTCACGTAGAATATCGAACCAAATAGGTCCCCAAATTCGACTGAGAAATAAACAAAATTGATCATCAATGATTGGCTTCGAATGACAAGATTCAAATATTTCCTTTTGGTGATAATTAATAATAAGCAGAATAATTTGCCAACCAAAAACAAACGGATAGACTATCATGAATGTCACAAACATTACAATTACACTACAATCACGATGTGATAGAGCGACGAAACTAAATAATAACCAAAATGACCAGAAGAAAGGAAAATGCCAAGAAAATCTAAAATCATCAATAGAAATACAAAATTTCTAATCAATTTTCGATTTGCTCACAATGATTGGCCATAGAAAAAATGCCATGTTGATATTAAACCGAGAGTTGGAATTAATAAAGCCAAATTACTGTAAAATAATTCGTTGAGTCGAAATGACAATATTTCTCGATCAAACAAAGTCAGTCTTTTTATTGGAATTGTTTCCATTTTCATGAAATTGAACGTGTTATGATTGACATGAACTTATACAGAAACGACAAGGAATAATCGTCGAATATATTAACCTGTCTATTGCTATTGACGAATGTCAGATTATCATTTTTCTTTCTGTTCTCTTCTCTTCTCTTCTTTGTGTAAGAAACATGTTATGATTGATTGAGAATGTGTCGCTAGAGTATACGAAATTTTCTCGACTTGGCGAAACGAAAAATGAAAATAAATTTCGCAATAACACAGTGACGCAACCAAGATTTTTCGAGTAGTGGGCTAACTTCACTTGTATCGAAAAAAATCGATGGGCAAAATGGGCGGTAGTTTTACCAATAGGCAAAAATTTCTTGGTTCGACGAAGGATTGATAACATAGAAAAAAATACAAAACAAAATGAAATGAGGTTGTTTTAATTAAAAAATGCATTAAACACGTAGATTCTAAACCTGAGTTAGATGTGTTTTAGCCTATTTCAAGTAATGAACTGTGGAGTTCTATCCGAGTTAAACTAGAGAGAAGTTTATATGGGCGAATAGTACAAAACAACAAGTATACATGTACACTACATAGGACGATGATTTATTGCTCGTAAATGAAACATTTCGGGGAAATCGTATTACGATCATATATTACCGTATCGTGTCCAATTTACGATTACCATCAAGGGAACTGATAATCGAGTATTCAATTATTTACGATGTTTTACACACGATGAAATATAATCGTATACGGTATCAACCAAACGAATGAGATGTCTTTTATAATAGTTGTTTATAACTGTGCACATGTCTTACCTGAGGATTTCAGAGAGAATTTTATAGGAAGTGGTAGAGCAAAAACACATATATACACTGGTTCAGAGAAAAAGAAGTTTCAGTGGGCAAACTTCTAAATGAAATGGGCAATTGTCCATTTGCCTCCCCCTTGATTGCGCCACTGCAATAACATGTCTTATCAATTTATGGAGTTTATATTGACTGACAGAATAAAAAGAAAAGCAATTTGTTTTCGTTTTCAAATAAAAAAATGAATAAAGAAACTTTACTGAGAAGCCTTTTATTAGACGAAAAATTTGTTGAATGTATTTATGTATTTGGTTCTCGTGCATATGGAACTGCGAGTAGAAAACGTCAAAGTGATTATGATATTGTCATCATATTGAAATCGAATGCATGGGATCAACATCCAAATTTACAATGGAGTTCATTAGATTTTATGTTTAATCATCATTGGATTAATCCAGCATTTCGTCATTTATTTTCTGGTGAAACAGATAAAAATGTTTCGTTGATTTGGGAGATCGTGAAGCTCAAATGTGGATGTTTTAATATTGAAACATTTCGACAACTTTTAAAAACAAATACTATGTTCGCTATCGAATGTATTTTCTTACCGGAAGATCTCAAATGGATTGAGAAAATTCCGTTTTATGAAGAATTTCAAGTCAATAACTCAATGTTAGAACAATCGGTGATGAACCATTCGCGATCACATTTGTTTATGTCAGCGAAAAATTGAACTGAAGTTCTATTTCCTGAGGAAAATGCCGATTTAGAAACAGAAAAGCTTTTGAAAGAAATGTCAAGTGATTCTCTTTGGACTCGAACTCCACTTCCTCGAGGATATAACTTTTATAAAACAAAGAAATTACTTTGGCATTCAATTCGATTGATCTATTTCGGTATTCAAGTTAAATCATTCAATCGAATCAATGATTTTACTCAAGCTAATTATTTGTATTAAAATTTAATCGCACTTGAATCTCATCGATGGATCGATTTTCATCAGAAATATATCGAACTTTACAACAAACTGACAAACCAATTTCTACACAAATAATTTATTTGATCAATAGAAAAAAAAACTAATCATCTTTTTATTTTATTTTTTCTTGATTTTCTTCTATTATTTTGGAGTGAGAAGACCAGCAATGACTTCATCGCCTTTTAATCTAAATTTTAAAACGAAAACAATCACAAAATCTATTTTTGTTTGTTGGTAAAGTCGAGTTACCCTTTAACGAATTCGTCTAAATTTAATTTTTATCTCCACTAGCGTCGAGTTTCGTGATGATTTCTTTTGCACGAGTCGTTGGATTTTTGTCACCTTGACGATCACTCACATGAGCACGATCATGCTAAATGCAAAAATCAAAATTGATCTCAATTGGAAATAACTCTTCTCTGTTTTTAGCATAGCTGAAATTAAATGAGCTAATTCATTGACATCGAGTCGTCCATCATCAGAAACATCCCATCTAAACGAAAGTTTTTTTTTCTTTTCGCTTTGTTCTCGAAATGAAATTGTGTTTTTACAATTCCAAAATAGCTTCAAGTCGTTCTTCTAAAATTACAACTCGATTTCCAACAGCAACACAAAAGAAGAATTCACTGAAATCAATTGTTCCATCACCATTTTGATCAACTGCATTAAATGCTCTTAGAAGAACAGCTATTGAATCTCTTTCATAATGAATTCATTTCTTTTACTGAGTCACAATAGTTCCGGTGTCATTTGGATGTAACTTTTTAAATATTTCAATAAAATCTTTTTTATCGATTTTGCCTTGAGGGTGATTTAACAGAAAATCCTAAAGAAAAACTTTCATTTTCCGTTATTCATTATTGTTTCAAATGTACTTTATGCCACAGTTGAATTTCTGTTCAAAACATTTAATTCTACGGAAAGATATATTTTCATTTCAACCAAAAAAATTACCTTTTCGACTAAGTTTCGATGA
>Ga0209922_102316_pt1 | contig 16631 bp, 15 predicted proteins | sample ThiBiot_500_biof_FD_183946 | JGI IMG/M metagenome (GOLD analysis project Ga0209922, IMG submission 183946) | Wastewater bioreactor microbial communities from Cape Town, South Africa - Thiocy_expt_500_biof (SPAdes) | ecosystem: Engineered > Bioreactor > Thiocyanate-remediating > Anaerobic-Aerobic ...
GAAAGTGTGCTTGGCTATAGTGGACAACAGATGAATAACTTCAATGAGAAATCTTCACCACCTAAACAACAATATTTACATAATCATACGAATGAAACACCGTCAAATTCGACAAGACATCGACATGGTTCGGGCAAAGATGAACCACAACCGGGCATTGTGACGATTGTTGATACATTGAAGCTGTTTGGTTCGTCGATTCATGATGAAAAACAGAATTGGATCGTTGCTCATTTTCAAGCGCATCAAGAGCCAATCGGCTATTTGCAATTCAATCCAAGCGGTCATTTACTTGTGACATGCGATACAAGTGGACATTATTTCAATGTTCTAGAAATTCATGCATCACCTTATCGTTGTACACGAACGTATATCAAACATTTGTATACACTTTTTCGTGGTGATACCGATTGTCGAGTTTCACAAATGACATTTACATCGGATAGTCGTTGGCTTGCGATATCAACTAAACGAGGAACAACACATTTATATGCGATCAATCCGTACGGAGGTGTTGTTAATGTTCGTACGCATACGAAACATTATGTTGTTAATAAAGCGAATCGATATCAACGTTCGATTGGTCTCGATGAACAACAATCGAACCGACAAGTCAATGGAAATGGAAATGAAAATCATCATTCGACAAATAATCTCAATTCAACGTCGAATAATTCGAATTCAACACGAACCAAACGACCACACGAATGTATTTTCTCGACAGCTGTAACAATTATTCGTCAACCAACAGAAAATCTCGTCAGTGGCCTCACAGCACCGTTTAATATCGATGCTATTTGTTTGGCAACGAATTTCGGTGTGTCAAGAGGCTTTCTCAATCCAGAAGATATGATCAATCAAGAACAAACACCGAGAGCTTGTAGTTCGTTGTATATTATCAGTTGGTATGGCAAATTAATTGAATATGTTCTCGAACCGATACCTGGTACGATATATTGTTTTGTTGATTGAGAAATCCGAATTCCTTCTCGTTTAGATACAACTAAACATGGCACACGTGTAACGCCCGAAACACCGTTAGCTTTGAAAGCCTCGCCGAAAGCTCAATGGTCACTTCAACGGTTCGATATGAAATTCGAAATGAATTGATTTCGAAAGAAGCTTTCTCGTTTTTAGATTGATTACATGGCCGGAAGTTCGCATGTCGGTTGGTTATTCATTTCTATCTCAATATCAACGATTACAATCGACGAATAAAGTTCAAACTAAAGACGATTGGCTTCGACAAGTAGATTTTGATGATGCGTAGAAATTTATTTCGAATCGTTGTTTAGGTTGAAATGAATACACATCTTGGTCCGCATCGTCGTCTTTGGATGGGACCACAATTTCAATTTAAACATTATTCCGAAGCAACAGTGAGCGTTTGTCATCCGAATTCGAATGTATTCACAGCTGATCTACCGCAAACATCGATGAATATCGTCGATGCCGATTTAAAATCTCTACCGTATGTTTGTCTTTCGAAATCAAATCAATTCTCTCTCTATTTTCTTGTTCGAATAGAATTCAATGGTCGAAATCGACGCCAGTACATGTACCAAGTACACATAAAGACATTGCACCAGCGTATATTGAAGCTGGTTCGGGCAGTTTTCAAGATGCGCCATCATTGAGCGTCTATGGCAGTTCGTTTGATAGTCTCAAATCGGATTTCGAAGTTGAACTCGTGGAAAAATTAGCTGATGCAGCTGTCGATATTTCCTTACGAAATGGTGATGCAACTGATTCGTTAACATCGTCGACTTGTAGTAATTCAGTCGTACGACCAGTTCTAAATCATCATTCACTTGAAAATCTGATCCCATTTCCTGATACAAGCGATTCAAATGATTAAAAATAATGACAAAGAAGAAGAAAAAAAAACAATTTTTTTTTGTATATCTCAGGTTTTTTTTCTTTTTCTTTTCATCTTCCGTATTTTTTGTTCTCTTATGGATCTCTAAACATATCTATTTTATTTTGCAAGATCATAATTGTATTTTCCTTTTTCTCTTCTCGCTCCCGGTTTTTGAGCATGTTCGATGTCCTAGTTTAACTGGGTTTCTCTGTATAAAACACAAAAACAAACAAACAAACAAACAAACAGTGAGATAATCGAAATCTATTACTTTATTCGACAATCTAGTGGCTAGCTTGCGTTTCTTTTCTTTTTCTTTGTACATAACTACTGTTCAGCGTTTCGGTTTCTGTTTATTCTTGAATAAAAAAACAAACAAATCGAGCACAAAGAGAAGTTTACACATCAAATGAATTATGTTTATTTTCGATTCTTGTCCCGATGAAAGATATCTGCATGAAATGTTACAGCTCATATTTATTCGTAAATTAAGACGCGAAAAAAAAGCAGATTTTCTTTTTTTCTTTTGTTTGTTGAAAGGAAATATTGAATTATATATGTTTTTAAACCGAAATCAAAAATTCGTATGTGTGTTCATGCGTAAGACGATAGTTTAAAACTTCGAACTAGCTGGGGATTTTTTTGCAACATGAAATTTGAGTGTTTGCCCATGATGAGATGGATGATGTTGTGTTTTATTTTCCTTTTTAGTAGCCTGATGAAATAGGAAACAAAACTATAGTTTGATTAGGAAAGGAGAAACACTTACTCGTCGGACTCGTCGAGATCGTTTTAGCATATCTCGTGTTGGATTATTCGACGAAAGATGATACTTGAAGAAAACAAAAAATAAGAAAAATCGTAGAAAATTTATTTACATCAATATTATTCGAGTAACATCGATCATGATCATTGTCACATTGACAATCTTGTGTATTTTGATATAATCGACTGTATTCACCAGTAAATTTCCGCATTGGTGATGCATCGCAATCATCAGCTAAAACGTATTCATATGCGAATTGTTTATTTTTTTATTCGACAAGAATTTTACCTTCAAAACCTAATGGACATGGATTAGGTGGATGACAATATGATGGTAATTCTTCGTCTGTTTTAACTTCAGGATGATTGGGTATTTCTCCATTAGGACTTAGATGTTGTTTGCCTTCGCCTGCACCACCCGATACATGTTTATAACCGGTTATAAATGAACTATGTATTTCATGTTCTTGATCACGTGCTAAGGCAGTTAACAATTGATCGTCATAGGTAGCATCAACATCTATCATTGGTTCACTATAATCCATCCAGTCGGTTCCACAAACTGTTCGACTTAAAATAAGCATAAAAGCTGCTGTTGTTGTTAAAGTCGACAAATAGTACCACATGACGAATAGATTTTGAGTACGTCTGTAGTCTTGTTCCCAACGGTGTGACGAATGACACCGAATGCAATGGAAATTAATGTTGAGAGAAAAGCTCGAGTTCGCTCTTTCTTTGCTCCCTTTTTCTCTCTCTCTCGTCACTTTTGTCTTTTATTTTTTCTAAAGAATTTTTCTATGAAAATAACTAGAAAAAGAATTATTCCGTAGACATATAGTTTTTTCTCGCTTGTTGTTTTCCTTTTTTCTTCTTTCAATAGGGGCAAATTTGTGTCTATCTTCACAAATGAACGATGTGAAAATAGAGAAAGAAAAAAAAAATAACTCTGCTATCGTCAATAAAAAAACAACATTTAGCCGAAGAGTGAAGAACAAAAAGAGGAAAGGAATTCGGAGAGAAAAAAGATAGTAATCGAACGGAAGGGGAAAGAAGAAGGAAATAAAACGAGAAAAATATCATCTGCAGCGAAACAAAAAACTAATGGGATTACTAATTTCCAATGGAAATAATATTAAGAAACATAGAAACAAATAGAAATGATAATAAAATGTTTTAGATCGATTTAAAACTTTTTCTTTTTGTTTTTCTAATCGTCAATGTTTTTGAGTTAATGAAGGGGTTATGGAAAATAGAGAGAGAGAGAGAAAGATTTGAGCAAAACATATGATTAAATATTTATAGCGACAAAGCAACTATAAAAAAATTATTTCAAAGGGTGGAGCCATTTCCCCCTCTTCCTCTGTATCGCAAATTTGCTCGACAAAAACATCACGACGAACTCCAGTGAGAATGATAATGAAATACTATAATAAAAAAAAGAAATAAAAACAATCGAACGTGGAAGAAATTAGTTTTGAATCAACATAAATGCAATAAAAAGACATGGTGGTTGTTTGGTTGGTTGGTTGACACTAATCATTTTTAAGTATAGAAAAAGTGGATTTTTATCAAAGTGTTCGAAGTAATGACGTTCATTTGAGATGGATTTTCTCCTTTTTTTATTTATCACTCGTATATAGACAAAAATACATACACAAAATGAAAGTCATGACAAGGATTTCATTTGACTAAGCCAAAAAAAGATATATGTTTGTGTGTGTGTATCACAAGAATTTCAAAAAATAAAGATTTGTTTTCATTGAATGGAAGGATGATGTGTTAATAGGGATCAATGGAATGCGTATTTTATCGACGCGATCGCGATGAGCTAGAAGACGAAGGCGGTGGTGATCGTTTTCCTGAACGACGAGATGATGATCGTGGCGGAGGACTATGTCGACTAGATCCATTGCGGGACGATGATGTTCGTGGTGGTGAATCAGCATAACGACTAAAAATAAAAGAAAAACAAAATTCTTTTTTTTGAATTTTCTCTATACCAAAACAAAATAAAACAGTTCTCATTGGTTTTCTCAGCTCGTTTTCTTATTTTTTTTTTACCTTCGCCGAGATTCCGTTGAACTCATTCGAGGAGAATAATCAGCATAAGCATCGTAACAATACCTGAAATCGGAGTACGATCAATGGCAAAGTTTTTTTTTTGTTTTTCCACGAATGAATTCTCATGTTTGTTAATCTCAAGTGATAAGATAACATACCGCATTGGTGGTCCACGTCCGTGGTGATCTACTGGCAATGGTGCTCCTCGATGATGATGATGATAATAATCATCGCGAACATACGGATCGCCACGCATACTGTACGGATCTGGATAGCCGATGGGCGGTGGAGGCATACGATGACGATCATAATGCGAATCGTATGGACGAGATCGCGAATCCGAGTAACCGCTTCGTGCACTGGGATACGATCGATCAGGACCGCCACCATTTCGACTAGACGACGTTATTGGATAATCTCGATGACTGAAAACAAAATCGATAGGAAAAAGTTGCTTTTGTTCTATCACTAACCGAGACGATTTCGATTCACGACGTGGTGATTCATCTCGACGACTATAAAGAAAAGATTCGAAATGAAAAAACAATAAATCGTCTTACGATGATCGATCAGAATTTCGAACTTGTGTTGTTGAAAGCTAATCAGTTTTCAATTAGATGAATTTTTCGAGAGAGAGAGAGAGAGAGAAAAACAACAACTCTTACTTCAACTCGAATACGATTTCCTTTCAAATTAAAATCATTCAAAGCTGCTATTGATGCTTTTGCTTTGCTCGAATCTTCCATATGCTAGATAAAATCAAATTCATTTTCTTCTTGTTCTCTCATGTTTTCATTGCACTTACAACAAACGCATAATCCTTCACAATATCACATTCGAGAACTTTACCATATTTCTCGAATAATTCTTTTAAATCAGTCGAACTCATCGAACGAGGTACATTACCAACATAGAGTTTCGTTGGCATGATGATTCAAATCTAATCTAGTATAGGATCAAAATTTATTTGTCTAGACAAAAATGATAGGAACACTTCGATTTTCTTTACAAAATGAATGAACGAACGAACGAATTTCGATGTAAGGAAAAGTATCCAAACCAATAATATTGCATCATTGAGGTGTTTTCTTTGAGATATTTTACATCGAATATAAATCTTAATATCTTATTCAATAGATATAGAAAATATAATCTCGATAAAATAACGCGAGATTTTAATTAAATAAAAGTTTTTCAATGAAAGTATATCGTAAAGCGACTTCTGTAGAGGGCCTTATCGTTCATGCAATTAGTTTTTCATGAACCAACAATACAGACGAATAGCAGAAAAGAATCCTTAGCAATTAAATAAATTGCCAATTCTAATCCTCACAAGATTAAGATTTCTTATATAGGATTTGTTCTTTTTTGAAATCTACTGACCGACAATTCTAACCTTTTGTGTTCGCGAAGAAAATAGATGCCATTTTCGATGTGTCGAGATTACTTTATTATTAGTTATGTTAATTCATTTCCGACAGTCCTTGAGAAATATTCTTAGAATTTATCTTCAATTCTGCATAGGTTATTTAGATACACAATCTAACAAATCGTCTTAGTCAAATAATCAGATGTGTTTGTAATTGATAATCGAATTTTTAATTGTACAAATAAAATCATAATTAATTCGAAAGTTGATCGAACAACAAATATTATATAGAAAAAGATTGCTAAGCATGGCTATCATCATCATCTTCTTCTTCTTCTTCTTTTTTTATATAGTTCGCACACAAAGAAAACTCGATCGAATAGAGTAAATATTTTATTTGATCGATTGCGTCCTAAAAAGGAAAGAAAAGAGCTTTCATTATCGAGTGTGTAATAGTTCCATTCCGGTTTTGATTATGTAAGAATTATACATAGACAAACTGAACGCATATCGTCAGCATTATTTAGTTAATGGCATATAAAAATTGATGATCTTAAGTTACTTAATAATGAAGCTAATATTTTCTTTTCGGAAAATAATATCTATGAGAGACATAACGGGACGCATATGGGTTTGCTGAAATCATAGTGAGCATAATTGTTCAATCATTAATTAATGTCCGCAGGAAATACTAGATAGAATAGAATGCTTTTTTTTTTAGATATTTTATTATTGAAAATATCTCTTTTTCAAACGTTTTTCCTTGACCTTTTGTTTTCATTTCTTTTTTTTTCAATAGGAAAAGATGAAAAGAACTAAAACATCGAAGTGGAAAGCGAACAATTTATAGATATTTATTTTTGTGACATCCGAAAGAAAAAAAAATAGGAAAAGATTTTCGATTGTAGCCTAACGACGTTTGTATTGCTTATTAATTGCTCTGTCAATAGCAATCAAAAGAAAAGTACAACAACAGCTCGACTAATCGATTACTTCAATATAATCGCGCTCTTTTCTGCTTAGCTCAGATTAGATCCATTGAAAAAATGAAACGTTTTCTTCTTTGCATAACGATATGTTCAAATGAATCTTTCATAGAGTTAAGTTAAGCTACACGAGCAAAAGAAAACTGAAGGAAGAAGACGCTTAGATTTGATCTGATTGAAGAAGAGGAAAAAAAGAACAGAAGTCGTCCGTCGTATTTCTTCAGTGAACTATAAATTTATTTTCAAGTTGCGGAAAGATTGATTTCCGCTTAAAGAAGAAATACTTTTTTTTTCTTCGTCATCGTTTCGTCTTAATAAAATGCTCAGCTCAGTAAATGAATACAAAAAAATCAATTAGGAATTTTTCTATTCACTCGAAATTTCGTATAAATTAAATTGATCTCTATCGATTGTAAACAAAATAGTTGATCATCAACGAAATAAAAACGCTCATTAATCTTTTTTTTCTCCAGAGAGATTTATCCCAACAGGAACTAATTTCTAAACTTGCTTCGATATAGTTTTCTTCTGCTCTTTCTCTTATCGATTGCTCAAGTTCGAAGCTCGATTAAACAATAACAAGAACAACAGAGAAGAAGAAAAAAAAAACTTTCGACAATAATATATCGTTCATTCGTTTCTCCACGACTCGACTTCGTACATCACGAACTTGTCAAATCATGCAAATCACGAACATCGACCATCATTTTAATATTTTCCTCATATTTCAAAGCGAGAATATTTGAAGACTTTCTATTATATTTCAGATAAACGTCTAGGCAAAATTGAATTTCAATTGTTGTTTTTCTTCTTGGTACTAAACGAATTTTGTGAGTTTATGTGAACGCATGTTGACATTGCACTTGAACGAACGATCCTTTCGTCGGAATTGTTCCTGTTTAGACAATTGTGAAGAGAGAGAGAGAGAGAAAGAGGGAGAAAACTAAGAACTTCATACAATAATGATCAGAAAGCATGTTACACAGTCATTGCAAACAAGCTGAAAAGGCGTTTTGTATTCCACTTTTTTTTAACTTGCGAGCGTTCTTCATTCCGTTCTTTTTATGTCTCAGATGAATTATGGATTGAACGCAACAACGAACGTTCTCTGCACAGTATATATATATAGCCATATATATGATGGAAGCATAGAAAAAAAAGAACGCGAAGAGAAAGAAAAAAGACCGATGTATGAGGAAGAAAAAAAAGAGGGAGAGAGTTTTTTTCCTATAACAGTAGAAAAGTGGAAACAAAAAACGACGACAACGAAGAGAAAAAAAATAAGAGCGGCACGTCATTTCATCTGCTTCTTTTGCTTGTTTCAGTGACACACACACATACACACAATATCGGGCATGGTCATGAGCATAGAGCAGCAAACAACAACTGCGCCAACAACAACAACAACCACCACCACCACTAACAATTTAATGGTAAAACGAAAAGAATTATTTTTTTAGTTTAATCCTGAAAGTATTTTTGCTTTCGAATTTCTTATTTACTAAATTAATCATAGTTCTATTCGATTGACTCAGCAATTGAAATTTCAATGGAGAGGAAGAAATAAATCATCAGTCGACCGATTTCGTGTCGGTTTTTTTTTGCTCTTTTTCTATCACGTTTCTGTCGTATTGGTTTTTAACAACAATTTAAATAGTAACCGTAGAATAATATTTAACGTTTGTCATGTGATGATTCGTTTGAATTCAAGGAACAGTGTATTTTTCGTAGATGATATTGAAAAAATATTGACAATAGTAAATAATCGGTGCAAAACCGATTAACGTAGATTTCTAGCCCACAAAACAAAATAACAAATTTCTTCCGCTTTTTCTCTTCGTTTTTAGTAGAAATGCATTTGAAGTAATAACAAGGAAGAAAATTTAATTGACGAATCGTTGAATAAATAGTTAATTTAAGGACAAATAACACAGTCGATTCATGTTCTCTGTCTGTTCGCTTGAGGTTAACTGCGGTTTTGTTCTAATAAACTAGGAAATTAATTTCTTAGTTATTAAATCGGCTTTTTTTTTTTTAATTAAAAAAAAACAAGTTTCCTATAATTAATAAGAATCGAAATCATCTGATGTTCTTGCTTGTAAAGATTCATGAGATTTTTTGTTAAATTAATAGCGTATCAAAAAACTCTTAGGTTTTGAGATAAAACAAAAAACATGGCTACAACTGGTTTTTATCAAATGTCTGTAAGCGAATCTGACTATGTCATTTCTGACATTTTTGTTTTACACAATTAAATCAGAGTAAAAATATAATCGAATTCACTGGCAAACGGAATATAAAATAAAGACACAAAGAAAGGAAAAGAGAGACAAACAGAGATTTTTGTTTTCATTAATACTGAATTTACTCAAACAACATAGTTTACAATTGAATAGTAAATAATTCATCACTATTTGTTTTTATTTTCTCGGTTTTTTTTCTCTATTTATAAGAAGTATTAATATGCAGATTGAATTGTTGTTGTTTTTTTTTTCGAAAAAAATATACAAGATAGTTATGTCTATCTATCTTGTGATATGGCTCGATCATATTTGATTGATGATAGTCCTTCATGTAAGATAATTGTATATAGATGTGAAGTCGTCCAATTAGGTGTCTGTATCTTGCTGTCTTCGGTAACGTATAGAGAGCAACGAAGAAAACCATTATTGCCCTTTTTCCAGATGATTCAGTTTTTTTCTTCTTGTCCTTCTCTTCTTTCGTATTCTTCCATTCTCTTCTGACGATATATTGTTCTGCGACATGATCTTCTCTGCATGTGAGTATATTCGTATGTATTGAATTGTGTATCATGTTCTGTTGTTAGCTACATCATCTGTATTATATTGTGAAGGATTATCATGAAGCGAAAGAAGTATATTCGCTTTATTTTGCTATAGGAAAGAAAGGACATAAAGAAAACGAGAGAATTGGCAAACGGGACATCGTAGTAAAAAATATTGACATAGAGAGAATGCAGAACAAGAGAGCGAAGGAATACGATTGCAGCTCAATAAATATATACATATGCCAGTCTATTCTCTCTTCTTTCTCTCTGTGTCTCTCTATTTCGATATTCTCTCTCTCTCTCTCTCTCTCTCTTTCTTCGTCCCTCCCTCATTTACCTTCACTCAATATACACCGAAAGAACCAAATTGTCCATATTGAATGAAATGTTCGTTTAGTATATATAGTCGATCGTTTTTGCCGCATTTAAATATCAACGCTGACGTTTTATACTTATTCATTCGTATAGATGACCCACTCGAAAGCAAGCTTATCAACAGTAAGTGACAATAGCTAATTTAATGCATGTATATTGTATGTGCATCCATATATGCATGCACGCACATACATACACGCACATTTTGACAAATTGAGACAAATTCATTGGTTTCACTCTTTAATTTTGAAGTCGGTCATTGATATAGTTGATTAGAATTTCTCAAAAATTTCGAAGAAAATGCTCTGATTTACATTCGTCTTCAAACTAATTCAATACAGGAAAAACGATCGAACGAACGATCAATCAGCAACAACAATAACAACAACAACAGAAATTTTTCTTTTTTGTTGTTAACAAAATAGAAACAAGAAAAAAAAGAAGTACTAATAAGATTAAGCGGGTTATTACTTAGTTTAGTTATCGTTTTCATTCTTTTTTTTTCTTAGTGATTTGTATTTCAAGATAGTTGAGAGTATTTTTGTTTGCCAAAGTTTATCAAAAAGAAAAAGAAGAAATAACAATTCATTAGGTCTAAAGGCGAGAGAACAAAAAGAAAAAGAATTGTCCTGCAACTAGTCTTAGTTCGACTTATGTCAACAGATGATAACCGATGACTGTTAACAATGTTTCAAGGCATCAAGTAATACTGCCGTTCGGCGAAGAATATGTAGGAAAGAATAATAGAGAGGAATTACTTGTCTTCTATCGAGTCGTTTTTTTTTCATACCAGATAGTTTCCATTTTCTATTCAAACGATAATCATACGACTATTGTCATATACATCGACTTAAACGACTGATAAATCAAACTGTTGGACGTACTATCATGTCGAGTGTATCAACACAAGAAAATCTTGAAGCGTCAATAAGCCGTCCATCAACTATCAAACTATTTTCATTGCCTGAAGCGTACAACCTACATCATCATCATCGTCATCGTCATTCTGAAGTGAGAATCAAATTGAGTGTATTCTGTCTGATATTATATTCTAAGTATAGTTTGTACTTTTTGCAATCCGGGACAATTGTGAAATATGTATACGATACAGACGCATAGACATAGATGATACTTTATTTAGTATAATTTTCGGCTTTTTCTCTTCGTGACATAATACACGTTCGAGTATACTCATACGTACAAAGGAACATTTCGATGACTTCTTCGACGACTATTGTTGATAGATGAATAAGCAGTAAAGTGAACGAGTGAAATTGAAACTCAAATATTTATATACATCGATGGATTTATCTCTATCTCTGTAGTTGTTTGTTTTTAAAAAAAAAGAAGAAGAAAGAACCTCTGACCTCGAAAACAAAACAAAACATAACATAACAGAACTCTCAAGTGCCATCTGTTCACTGACTTCGAAAAGTGTTAGTGTGTTGTTTTCATTAATATTATCTCTAATTCTATTATACGAAAGCAACATGAGACTGAACTTTCGTTTATTATCATTGTTTTTTTTTCTATTTTTCATTCGCTCCCAACAAAGAAAAATATATTTCCCATGATAATGTTCATACATCGAACTTTTCTGAAAGCTTTCTATTTGCATTTAGTCTGCGGCTTTTTTTTTGTTTTGTTTCTGCAATAGATATTTGTGTAACGAAATAGAACGACAAGTCAGTTGAGATTGTCAATGATTCTTGAAGATCGAGAGAAAAAAAGAAAACCTCATTATGTACTTCTAATTAAATGTTATTTAATAAACAACAAAGCTTAAAAAAACAAATCATTTCTTTTTTTTTCAGTCGTATTATCGACAAAATTCCTAATCTTTCGACAGTAAGAAAAGAAAGAAAGAAGGAGGGGGAGAAAACGTCAAACGATTGGTTTTATTTCTTCTGTATTTTTGTCATTAGTATTCATTATCATACAATTGAATATTTTAACGTTTTGTTTCCTCTCTATTTTTCGATCGCAGATGTTGCAGTCTGATGTAGTTATTTTTTTCAAGCGTAGAGACATTCTTTCATTGCTCGCGTTTTTTTCCTTCTATCTTTTCCATTCTGTTGGTCGAGCCAGATGTTACACATGCTTTGAGTTCAATTTCTAGTTGATGAAAAAAAAACGAGACAGACAGAAGAAGGGACGGCGAGAGAGAGAGAGAGAATGCGCGTTTTACTGACACAAAAAAGTGCGTCCTAACGAGAAAAGAACGAATGAAGAATACAACAACAACAACAGTACGATCATCAGGAGAAAAAAGTGAAGCGTGTACGCTCGTCGTGTTCACACACTCTTGATTCTCTTTGTCTGTCTCTGACTAGTTGACGAGAGCGGTGCTGCCACAATTTTTCAGTCTTCCTTTTTTTTCTCTCCTTCTCTCATTTTTTTGGCTTGTTTCATTCACTATTTTTTTTCTTCTAGAAGTTGCATATATTCATTCATTCATTCATACATACATTTTTTTTCTCCTTTTTTTTTCATCCATTTACTTATTCATTCGCCAAATATATTTATTAATCTTTTTTTTTCTGTTACCTCTATACAGAAAAGACGTGTGAAAAAGAAGCACCTTAAATGTCAATTGTTTCATTTTAACACGAAATGACTGTGGTAGGTTTTTGGAAAATTCATTGTGTTCGTTTGTCTTTTGGAAGAAAACATTATTGTTTTTTGTTTTGCTATGATCGACTGAGTGACAAAAAAGATTCGATAATCTCTATTATTTATACAGAGGACAATATTTATTTTCATTGGCAAGTCGACTTTGCCGTCGGTCATATATCCGTTTTTTTACCCGTATAATACTTATTTCTTTGGCCTTTGCTTTCTTGTCTATTTCATCGATCAATTGGGATATATGATGATGAACGCATTTAGGAGAGACAAGAATGGGATAAGGAAATAATCGAATGCAATGCGTTCAGCTAACAAACAAGCACGCTTCTACTAGTGATTGTTTGTTCTGTTTCCTTTTCTTTTTCTTTTTCTCAATATGACTATTTCTTCTTCGTGCTGTGTTAGTTGTATTTTTGGGAATGTTCTCCTTTTCCTTTCGCCTATTACTTGGTACGATAACCGTACGTAAACATACACAATCAAGATATGTGTATAAATGAATATATGTATTTATATGTATATAAAGCGAAAGGAGGAAAGAGAGAGATACAGGAAAGAAAGAAAGAAAAAGGAGATACTGAGAGTATCAGCATAAAAAGAAAATCGAGGATAATCTTGATTATGCACTAGTTTCTTCTTCTGCTGCTGCTTTTCTCCTTCGTCTTCTTTTGCTCGTTCTCTTTGAGTATCGATCTCATTTACGAGTATTTCATTACGACGAAGCATCGTGGCCGTTAATAGCCAGTACTTCTTCAACTAAAAAATCCGTATTTTCATCCGAAGAGAAGATTGCTGTTATGGGTCGACATTTGTCGAATAAAGTTCGTTGCACCTTCGTAAGTATTATATAGATGAAATAAGTACAAGAAAAAAACGAGATCCATTTGAATTCATATGGGGAATATTACATTTTTTTCCTTCGTCTCTAGTCTGGTTTATAGTAATCATTAGAGACTGTACGTACTGTGTCGATTAGTGATAAATGATTGCTTTGTGTGCCGTTTTTTTTCTTTTTCTTCTTCTTCTCTTTAACCTTTTTAGTTTTTCTGTTTAGTAAATAATAAATACGAAGCAGTAGAATATAATTGCGAAAAAGTCTCATTTGGATTAATTTTCTTGCTTGATGTTTACTTATTTTAGAGACTTCTAAGATGTTGTCGATGCACAGGTCATAAGGGAAAAGAGAAACTCTTGAGGAATTGGCATTCGAATAAATATGTGAAAGATAAGATGCGACTATGTTAGTATTCTCTTCTCGTCTTTACTATCTTAAACGTCTGTTTTACAGATTAGGACAAAAGACAAAAATAAAACGAGAAAAAAACTATCCAACATAAATGTCATGGGAGTAACATCGATTTTTTCTCGACAGAGGTGTACACATATGTCTATGCGTACATATGATTGTAGTAAAAAAATAAAGAAAGAAGGCCCTAAACGAACGATGAAAGTTAATGATGGAAATTGCTTGTCTGATTGCATAATCAATGCGTAAGAATGTTCTGTATTTATTGAGACAGTTGATTGTAACAATAGTTGTGTGATATCGATCTTAATATGAAATGAAAGACAAAATGTCTAATCGATTGATTGTAAAAATAACATAATTGATGTCGAATTGTACGCATAAAAGCATATATAATTGAGTTGAATAACAAAATAATGATTCGTGTATTTATTCTTTAGTCTGATGGAAATTCGGGCTTTTTACGAGCAGCGCGAGCAGGAAATCTTGAGAAGGTTTTGGAATACCTTCGGCAATCGATTGATATTAATACTAGTAATGCTGTACGTAGTTAACATTTTGTTTACTTCAATTTCAATTCAATGGTTTCTTTTCTTTTCACATCTAGAATGGATTAAATGCACTACATTTGGCGTCAAAGTATGATGAGAAAGAAAATTTTCTTGTTTTTGAAGCACTTTCGTTCTTTTTTTTTGTCTTTCATCTAGGGAGGGTCATGTAAATATTGTTCAAGAGCTTCTATCACGAGGTGCCAACGTCAATGCAGCAACGAAGGTCTTTCAATATCAAAATGATAATCGTTATTCATCAATCATATCTCGTATTTGTGTTTTTTTTCTCTTTATATAGAAAGGAAATACTGCTCTTCATATTGCATCATTGGCTGGCCAAGAAGAAGTTGTCAAACTTTTAATCAAATACAATGCTAATATTAATTGTCAATCACAAAATGGATTCTCTCCTTTGTACATGGCTGCACGTATGTGATACTTTGATCGAAGATAAACAATTATTTTCTTTTCTTTTCTTTTCTTTGTAGAAGAGAATCATCTTGAAGTGGTTAAATTTCTGCTCGCTAATGGCGCTAATCAAAGTTTAGCAACAGAAGTATGAGAGAAATCGAATCGACTTCAAAGACAATAATTCTATTTTGATATTTAGGACGGATTTACTCCATTAGCTGTTAGTTTACAGCAAGGACACGAAAAAGTCGTTGCTCTACTATTAGAAAATGATTCGAAAGGTTCAAAAGTTCGTTTACCAGCCTTACATATTGCAGCGAAGAAGAACGATACAAAAGCTGCTGCTTTATTACTACAAGGTGATAATCAACCTGATCTCAACTATAAGGTTAGTAGAAAACGGAAAAAAAAACAAATTTTTTTATTCGAACAAGCTTTGTTAATTGTGAATTCATTTCGATAATCAATAGGAAGGAGATTTTGTTAATTGTACAACCAAGGTTTGCTTTCTAAATGTTTAATTCATGTCGTTCGTCTTGTCTAATCCATGGTGATGGATTCATTCTATCGTTCTTGTCTTTTGTCCATGTTTTTTTCTTATTCATTGTGTCTTTTCTTTTCTTTGCTTTTCAGCTTGGACGAGTAAGATTTCCTTTTATGATTAATCTTCTTTTTTTACTAATATTTGGGAATAGTTAGTAATCAAAAAGTGAAAAGAAAATGCTACCTATCCTATAGAAATGTTCGAATAGCTTTTTTTTAAAAAAAATAAATGCATGAATACATTTTTAAAATGAAAAATTATTTTTTTTTTAACTCATCGATTTCTTTTTCTTTCGTCTAGTCTGGCTTCACTCCATTACACATCGCGGCTCATTATGGAAATTTAGAAGTAGCACAATTATTGATTGAACGTGGTGCCGATGTCAATTATGCAGCTAGTGTAAGAAGCCTATACGAATAGATTTTTTATTTCGATATAAATATACACTTGAAAAACGAGATGAAATTACACTTGAGACTTGAAGTGTGCGCTGATTCATTCTTTCTACGACGTTTTTATTTTATTTCTATTCAGTCAGTCTAATTACATCATGCAGAAAAAAAAGAAAACTGCCCGAGGCTTGGGCGGTATTAGATAGACTAGTACTAGTTCTAATTGAATCAATTTTTGAATCTTATAGCAAAATATCACGCCGATTCATGTGGCATCGAAATGGGGCAAAGAAAATATTGTTCGATTATTGCTTGAGAAAGGTGCACAAATTGATGTCAAAACAAAAGATGGCTTGAGTGAGTTGAATAGATAAATGACAATGAAATATGTTGCGTATCTTCTATCTAGCGCCTCTTCATTGTGCTGCTCGATCTGGTCATGATCAAGTTGTTGATATCTTGCTCGAAAACGGTGCTCCATTTGGTGCAAAAACGAAAAATGGTCTTTCGGCTCTTCATATGGGTAAAATTTGCCATGTCTAATCTTCACTAATTATTCACATTTGTTTTTATCTAGCTGCCCAAGGTGATCATGTCGATGCCGCACGTATTCTTCTCTATTACAAATCAACACTTGTCGACGATGTTAGTTCG
>Ga0209922_102320_pt1 | contig 16607 bp, 24 predicted proteins | sample ThiBiot_500_biof_FD_183946 | JGI IMG/M metagenome (GOLD analysis project Ga0209922, IMG submission 183946) | Wastewater bioreactor microbial communities from Cape Town, South Africa - Thiocy_expt_500_biof (SPAdes) | ecosystem: Engineered > Bioreactor > Thiocyanate-remediating > Anaerobic-Aerobic ...
GTATCTATTTTGCTTTTCGAATACCGAATGCTAATGCATATATCACGAAACTCATGGCATCATTAAAATCTACCAAATTGGAGCCAGTAACTCTTTACGATCGTTTCGAACAAGCTTCTGCTAGTTAGTATATTATGAATAAAAGATTTCAATCTATGTTTTGTTTGATTTCTAGGACGATGTTCATCATCATCATTGATTCTTCCTGAGAACATACACAAATATACATCGACAATGATCTTAATCATCGTATTGTACATAATATGCATATTATTTAGTTTCCTAGCCCAGTTGTTCTATTCATTTATTACTCGTCAAGAACTATCGAAACCTTATGGATGGTTTTGCTGGTGTCGTAGGATACTGTGCTGTCTTGTTATTGTTTCGATTTGCAATCAATTAACAAATTCATTATCATGTCGATCAATTGATATTCTCTATGATATTCGATACATATTAATACTGCTTGTGCAAATCATTGGTTTTTTTCTAACTCTTTTTATTGCGTTTTTTCTCGGAGTAAAATATGCATCAATTAAAGAGAAAAATTGAGTTCATCTTTTTTGTATCCACTGTATTGTTATTTGTTCAACTATGTTTGAAAGTATATTAGTTAGAAAACAGGAATCAGAAACTTAGTTTCTAATCGTATCAAAACTTTTGCTGAATTATACTAGAGAAGAAAGAAAGCAGAAACCGTATAGAGATAGGCGTTCTTCTCAATTGTTGTTCTTGAAGTATTAATATAATTGTTTCTTTTTGTTTTTTATTTACAAATATACCCACGATCCAGAAATTGGAAATTCTAGAAAATCAAGATATTCAACAAGTTGAATATATTTCACTTTTGTGCCAATGGAAATCAAGAAATTCAAGCACAGCGACGCTCTCACCCACAAAATTGCTATACCCACCGTGTACACAGGGACGCCCTCATCCTCAAGGTGTTCTAGTTGCCGATGGAAATGGTCTCAATCAATTGAATCAACCCCATTTCGTATATGTTGATCAAGAAGATACACTCTACGTATCCGATTGGAGCAATCATCGTGTAATGAAATGGATGAAAGGTGCAAAGGAAGGGGTTATTGTTGCTGGCGGACAAGGTCAAGGCTCTAGTTTAAAACAATTATCATATCCTCAAGGAATATTTGTTGATAAATCAGGTTCATTATATGTAGCCGATTCGGCTAACGATCGAATAGTTCGTTGGGTAAAAAATGGCGAAGAAGGCAGTATCATTGCTGGTGGAAATAACATCGGAAGTCAACCAAATCAATTGAATCGTCCTATTGGATTATTAATTGATAATGAAAACAGTCTTTATATTGCAGATTATTATAACAACCGAATACAAAAATTTATTGTTGATAAATAAAATTTTTGCTTTGTTTTATTATTTTTTTGTCAAAATAGCTGAGAATAGGAGATCGTAGAATGCAATTGATTGATTAGGAAATACTCACTTTTATTATGAAGAGGCTGAGGTGAAACGTACGATTGTGTATCTTTATAATAAGGTGATAAATGTGTGCAATTCTCATCAGTCAAATTTGACTTCGTTCATGTCAAAGAAATAGCTGAAATTTCAAGATTTACAAGTTGCGTGCCTATTAGTTTGATTTCAATGTGAAATCACATGAAGAAGCAATTGAAACGAGTTGCATAAAATTATCTCTAGCTTTCATCATGAGATTTTAAGTGAACAAAATTATTCTTCATATTTAGTGAATGTTAACACATGCCTGTAGATGAGATTTCTTCACATTCAATCTTCACGAGAAAGAATATTTACAAAGAAGTAGATAAGTTTTTTTCCCGTTATGATTCATGCATTTCAGTCAGATAAGATAAACTAAGCTCTTCTATTTATTTATCAGAACGAAAAGAATGGCGACAGCAGCAGAAGCAACTCGAAATTGTTGTTTTGTATGTCATAAAGAAAAAGCAACTTATACATGTGATGGTTGTTCGACAAGATTTTGTAAACAACACTTAAGAGATCATGAGAATGAATTGGAATTAGAATTAGATCAAATTGAAAATCAAAGAAATATTTTTCGACAAACATTATCACAATAAATTGAGCAACCAAATAAACAACATCTGATTCAACAAATTAATCAATGGGAACAACATTCTATCAAGAAAATCCAGGAAAGTGCAGAAGAAAACAGACAACTGATATTGAAAGAAATGAATCAACACTTTCAAAAGATTGAAATCGATCTTAACAGCTTAACACATGAAATCAAAGAAATTCGACAAGAAAGTGATTTTAATGAAGTACATTTGAATGATTTAAGAAATAAACTTGAAAAATTGCAGAAGCGATTGGACAATCCAGCAGATATCTTGTTGACAGAAGAAAATTCATCATCATTTATCAAGAGAATCTACGTGAATGTTGTATATCGTAAGCTAGTCGATTTCTACAGATATAAACGAATACTTCTATTGATAAAATATTTGATTTAGAGCCATTGAATATTCTGATTAATCCAAAGTGGAAACAAAATGCAATCACTGTTGCCGGTGGAAATGGTGAAGGTAAAGACGCGAATCAATTGAACCGACCAATTGGTTTTTATATCGACAATGAAAAGACAATATATATCGCTGATCATTATAATCATCGTATTGTTGCATGGAAGAAAAATGCAACATATGGTGAAATCGTAGTTGGCGAAAAAGGAAAAAGAAGTGGAGATGATCAATTAAATCAGCCACGAAAAGTAATCGTGGATGAAGCGAATGATAGTCTGATCATTGCTGATTATGCAAACAAACGAGTTGTTCGATGGCCTCGTCGAAATGGTGCACGTGGACAAACAATCATAAAAGATGTTTCGTGTACTGATTTGACTACAGATAAGAATGGATACTTATACGTTTCTGATGATGCAAAACATGAAGTGAGACGATGGAAAATAGGTGAAAATGAAGGTGTTGTTGTTGCTGGTGGAAATGGATGTGGGAATGGTCTCAATCAATTGAATCAACCTCACTTCGTATATGTTGATCAAGAAGATACAGTCTATGTATCCGATTGGAAAAATCATCGTGTAATGAAATGGACGAAAGGTGCAAAGGAAGGAATTATTGTTGCTGGTGGACAAGGTCAAGGCTCTAGTTTAAAACAATTATCATATCCTCAAGGAATATTCGTTGATAAATTAGGTTCATTATATGTAGCTGATTCGTTTAACGATCGAATAGTTCGTTGGGTGAAAGATGCCGAAGAAGGCAGTATCATTGCTGGTGGAAATAACAACGGAAACCAACCAAACCAGTTTAAGCGTCCTATTGGATTATTATTTGATAATGAAAACAGTCTTTATATTGCAGATTATTATAACGATCGAATACAAAAATTTATTGTTGATAAATAAAATCAGAAGTTTTTTTTTGGTCTATATAACTAAGAAAGAAAGAAGAAAATTTTGTGGATAGACGACTTTTCTTTCTAACGTTAACCATTGCGCAGAAAACAAAAGAAAAATCGGGCAACATATATGATATGAGCTGACCTACTCCAACGGGATGCGTTGCCGTCTTATTGATCAGTTATATAGAGATACTTATATTAAACGAGAATTTACATTCATTCAATATGTCTGGCGATCTTCGATCAGTTTTGGAACGATTAGAAGCTGATTATCTCAACTTTGGTTTCATAAAACTGGTTTGAAAACTCATAATTTGCGATGACTTTTTTCAATTAACTTTATTTTGTTCTTTAGCCTTCACCATCTTCTTTAATTATTCGACTAGCAGAAAAACCTGAACATTTTCGTTTTTTACCAACATGTTGTATTTTTACTTTTCTATTATTAGCAATGCTATGTACCATTTATTCGACTCCTGTACTGTTCAGCAATAGCAATGAACACGATATATATCAGAATTATTACGAAAAAGAGCTGCAAAAACGTTTAATCAATATTAGACAAAGCAATGTTTACTGTTTTGATTGGATCGCATACTATGTTGGAAATGAATCGATGTTTCCGTTTGTTGATAAACAATCTATTGCAAAAAGAAACAAATCATTTATTAAACAAAGTTGGACTATGCTTAATACGGTGTCGATTATTATATCACTGATAATATTTATACTCTTTGATAAACCGAAATTAATATTCTTCATTTCATTGTACTTCACGTCCAGTATCTTTATATCGATTTGAGGACGTGGCAAAACTAAAATTCTGCCGAACTTTCAAAAGAAATCTGATTGTTAATATCTGATATCTTCTGAAGAAATCAGATGTCTAATTTCTCAAATTCAAAGTTCCTGATAAAAAAATCAAACAATTGATTTCATATAAAACAGAACAGAGAAACCTTCTGCGTGTATTCAAGTGTCATGCATTTGTTACTGTAAAATCTTAAACTTATGTCTCTATGAATTTGAATTATTTTTGACAAGTCCTGCAGTTCAACTGGTTATCAAATATCTATTTTCAATTTTCCAAAATTTTGAATGATATAATACGAAGATTATACGTGAAAGAATTATCTAAGTATATGAGTCTTTGGAAATTTCATCAGGTTAAAGATGTCAGTTATCAGATATCTGTTTTGAATTTTGGAAAATTTTGTTCAGTTTGGTTTAAAAATCGTATACGACAATAACGTTCGTATATTTGTCTGGAACATGTTGTACTGAATTCTTTCTGTTCTTCGTTTGAAGTTATATTACACATGTGATAGTTGATTTTATTTCGTTCTTCTCTCGAACATATGATATATGCACTTGAGTGCATTTTTTTTATCTATTCGAACATGTGATTGAATACGATCGAGTACATTTTATTTTCTATTTGGTTAAAAGTTCTCGCTTGATATAACGAATCATCGTTTATTCATGGATGTTTCTTTTTATCTGAATCAAGTGCTAGTGATGATATGCTCTCTTCTAGGCTTTATTTTAATCTACTGTAGTCTAATATCTAATGATATCATGTGTTGTGTTGGGTTTTGAACTGGATGAACGACGTTTAGTGCGTTTGAAATAATATATAAATGGCTACGTTTTTTTAGTTTATGTATAATTCTTTTTGAATTAATTCAACGAACTTAAATCAACATATAATCAAATAATTTATCAATCGGGTAAACTGTATTTTTTTTATTTCGATTTGAATATAATTTTCATTGCTTTTCATATAATTGATCTTGCAACTTGTTCATCTTTTGATAGAGCTACACAATTATTTTCGTTCGAGATCCTGGATATTGAATAATTTTATTTTAGTAGCTGAAATGTCACGACGTTCATTACCCAATGATGAGAAGATGATATCAGAGATGATATTAGATAATATATCGAAGGTATCCAATATGAATATCGATATGAATGAAATCTTCAATACTGAACAAATGATATTGTTGACAACTTATAAAGAAATGTATAATTATGATTCATATTTATCATTTTTCTTGTCATTAATATTATTGTCGCATTGCTCGCAACGATCATCTTATACTCACTATTTGAATTCTGACCGTGAAACATTGCAACTTTATTACTGGCTATTAGGTCCCAGTGGTAAGTTCAATCAATATCTGTTAAGGTTATAAAGATTTGCAAATTGCAAACATTGTTGCGTGCGGGTTATTTACCGTAGCTACTTTTAAATTAAACATATTAATTTGATTCGAGATGTTTTTTGTGTTGTTTTTAGGTAGTGGCAAAACTCATGCCTTCCGTCAGTTAGAAAAAGCAATATTAAAAGTAGAAAAGCATTTTCCTGACAATTATTTAAAACCTGTTGTTGTCAACGGCAAACCAACGGAATTTAATTTATCATCTATAGTATCTCATACAAACCATATCGGGTTACGCCATCATTTATCATCCAATGATAAAATTCTATTGAATGATGATGCAGATATCATTGGAGAAACGTATGGTCTATATAATGTAAACGATTTTAGTAAAGAAAATGAAAGAAATCTTATTCTTTGCGGATTTGATGGGTAAATAATAAGAAGATGAAATAATGTAAAAAATCGTTATCTTATTTGTTAGCTACAAAAAATCATCATCAAGAAGTACAGGAACAACATTAATACAGATCGGTGATAACCGTTTAACAATTGCTCTTGGTACTACTGGTGGAAAGTTGATGAAGAATCTCAAGAATTGGATAAATCTAACTGGATTTGACGGTACACATAATCGATTTTTGTATTTATCAATGCGAAAACTTGCTTGCTTGAGACCACAGAAGTAATAACGAATTAAATAATCATAAATAAACAGTTTTTTGTCGCCAATATTTAGCTTTGTAGTTCAGCGGAAGTCGAAAAATAAACCATCGTTAGCACACTTAGGTTTGGTAGCTCACTTGTTTGGAAAGGTTCGTTATATTTTTCAAATGGATGAAACCGAACGAGCAAAATTTTTTGGTGATGATAGTAATCAAGAAAGTAGATGGATTTTATGAATCGCTTTATATTTTGCTTGTATCTCATTATTGACAGATACTTCTCCTGCATCATTGGTAGTCAATGATGATGATCAATCACAACAACAACAACGATCGGCAATGTATACACTTTGGAACATAGTTGCTGATCTTGATGAAATGCACAGTTCGAAAGAAAATCAACAAAAACCAATAACTGACTTTTATGGAAAAGCTGGAACTGTATTACCACGTCTAGTTTGTCTTTTTCAACTTTATTTAAATGCATGTGAAATATTCCAGAAGTTGACCAACGATATCCATTTTGTTGAAGGTGATAATGAAGATCTTGATATAAATGAAAATTTTATAAATAATGCGAAAAGCTTAATTGAGAAGGATTATTTGAAATATGATAAAACCTATTTGAAACCAATGGAATTAAATATTGCTAATCATGAGCCGATGGTTTTAGTTCAAAAGGAAACAGTACTTTTAGCATGGAAATGGTATGAACATCACCTGAACATAGCTGCCGAATTATTTACAATTGATTATGCATTCACAAGTAAAACCGATAGTATACCGATATCGATCAAACCACGACAAAAAACACTCCATCAATTAATTATGACTTTTGACTTTAACTGCTTTCCGATATCAGCGATTAGTGTAAAACATCCTGTCACTGGAAAAACGTATGTTAAAGATCTTTCAATGAAATACAAATTTATTTCTATTGATCTTGTTTTCTAGAGGAATAATTAAAAATTATCCTGTGTTCGGCGAACAAGCATTACATGAGTTAATGAAAGATAATCTGATTAAATGTAACTTTTTTTTGGTGAATCCTCATGGAAGAAGATTAAGATCGTATTTAAAAGCACCACTCCCGAAAAAAAACGATCCATTAGCAGAAGAAGTTTTTGGAAATTTATTGAAGCATGGCATAAATATCGACGAATATCATTCGATATATAAAAACTCATCGATTCCATTGACTACTAAGTTTTCTGAATTTGGAATGGAAACTTTGGATTCGACATCATGCTTAGTACCTGAATATTCGAAATATGAAGATCAATTAGCTATTATTATCCAGAAACGTCTCGAAAATCATAGTATTGAAGTAACGGAAAGTCGACAATTTATTGTTAAAAATGCTGGTGCATTCCGTAAAAAATTCTACGAAATTCAAAATTTATCGACAGAATCACATAAGGAGAATACGAATGCAAAACCTTTACTACCGAACATAATAAATCCAAGTATTACTTGTCAGGCAAAAAATGACTTACCGGAATTGAGAATGAACAGAATAACAACAGATGTTGCAGTACCTTCTGATACGTTAGTGGGAGTTCACGAAGTAGTACGACAAGATTCTGTTATGATATTAGCAAATGCTAAAAGTGTCCAAACAAATACTTGTGATCGTCTTTTATTTATCAATATTGATAAATATTTTATCTTATTCATTCTAACATTATACATCGAAGAAGAAAGTGAATTGTCACATAATCCTGGAGAAAATTTATCTGCGAGATCAGATTCTGCTAATACAACATCGACCACTACAACACAACAAACTATAACAGATAGTATGCATTTTTTTTGCTTACTCACTTGGAAACCAATTGAATCGTGCTTTTATGCTTAGTTACAAACACAAATAAAGGAAATACAGAAACAAAAGTTAAAAAAGCAATGATATATATTATGTCAAACAAATCTGTTATATTTACAAAAACTGATTTAACTCACATATGTGGAAATTCAGCTGTACGGTCAAATGCAGTTGATCGATTAATAGCTGCTGGTTTACTGCAGCATGGAAAAAACTATTGGGTAGAACCTAGTCGTGCAAAGAAAAACTCGAAAATGGAACAAAAACAAAACTTCAGAGAAGGCTGGATTAAGTACGTTTCTTTTCGAAAAATTGTATCATTTAACGTTCGTCTTTTTCAAGAAAAGGTCCAGAATCGACTTCACCTGCAGCAATTTTCAATTTCCTGAATGTTCTGCAACAAAATGTAAGCAATCTTGTTGTTTGCCGTACAATTGTTTTAAATAAATAATCGTAATATAATATCTTTTGTAGTTAAACATCGGATATGATGATTATTTGAAGAATTTCTATCCAATACAAAAAGAAAATGTGCATACAAGCAATTCTTGGTTTCTATCGAACGAAGTGGTACAAATTTTCAAAACCACTTCTTTTTATGAAAATCATGTAAGATGGAACATCGAACGTTTTGAATTCAATGCTCGTATACAAGACGAAGTCAATAAAGATAATGAAAATGAATTGTTATTGGCTCAACCAGACCATTCCAATACTTCGAGTCAAAGAGCAACGGATGATAATTCAAAAGACACGCATGAAAAGTCACTTTTCAATCACGATAGAGAAGAAGGAACAACTTCATCGGCTTGTGTAACATCGAAAAGAAAAGCTGAAATGAATGAATATCCTCAGGGAATTCGAATACGTACACAACCAAAACGAGCCAAAAAGATCACGAATTAGTTTATTATTATCCAAAGGATTAACAATCAATATGCTTTTCTTTTTTTTATTCTTCTTCTAAAATATTTTATTTCAATACACATATATATATATGATTTCAAAACATTTAGTTTTATTTTAAATAAAAAATTAATTCATTTAAACAAATTGATCATTATTTATAGGATATTCATTAGTTTATATGTTTCAGATATAGGAATCCAATGGAGAAAAATGATGATAATCCATCACTGGTATCCGTACAAATATCTGATGAGGAACACGCATTAATTTTAATGTTTCGAACAATGCCTTTAAAAGAAATAATTCATGTAATGATGCTTAACACTCACTTACCGGCAGAATTGCACGACAGATACGATCATATTAAAAATATAGTTAACTTACAATTTCAAAAGTCATATCAAATTCATACAATAAAAACAATTGTCGAGTTTATTTCTACTCAATCACCATATGCTTCTATGTTTGAACAGTATGATTTAGATTCTATGATACAACAATATCGGGATAAACAAGTCATCGACTCTGCAAACGCATGCAGTTTATATTTGAAACCATATACTGACGAATGTATTGAATGTAAAAAAAAGTTGAAGCTCAAATATTGTCATCGTCCAAAAACAGTCATGTCATTAACGAAACATTACAAAACATGTTCGTACCATTATCACATGTATTGATAGTAGATCACATATGCGAATAGAATAGAATCATGAGTAGGAAAATTTTTTTTTGAATGCTAGACTTTGTTTGCAATTTCTAATGGCATATAGAGAAATTCTAAAATGCTCATTCACCCTATTGGTTTCACTTTTGAATATCGAGAGCTATAAACAAATGTTGAAAATGAAAAGGTCTATTTGCTTAACGTGGCATTGATTGATTGCATGATATATTTACTGATATTAAATGTTTGTTTTTTGTTTGCAGTGATCTCCACATGTAAATGCGACGAATGTGATGTTGAAATATTTCCAAATTTCTTCATACATAAAAAGAAAAAGTTTATAAGCATTGAATCCATTAAAAACGATCAATTCATCTATCTTAATGGGAATCAAGTTTTCGATCAAAATCTCTTCATTGACTTTGATCAACAGCTAATTCAAAATACAGTGTCATTTGAGGGTTATACAAATGCATATAATACAAAAATTAGAATAATTAAACAAAGGAAAGAACAAATGTCATTACCTATAATTAGTGATAACGGAGATGTGTAAGATAAATATTTGATCTTGCAAATATAAAAGATGTGATTTATATACTATTTCCTAGAACACAATTGAATGAAAAATATTTTCAAATGAGCTGGCTGATAATTAATATTGTGAAGTTCATCTTTATGACAACTAATGAAAGATTCATTACAGTGCCGATGTCAGTTCGTGATATTGATGAATGCAACGAATATTTCTTTATGATTAAATCTGGAATGTATACCAATTTTGTTAGCTTTTGGACACAACATCATCGATTTACAAAAAAGTGTGATGCAGCAACGTGCTCAAAGGTCTTCATTGTAGATGGCCACCAAAAGGCGAACAGAATTGTTTGTCAGTATAAGAATGTTTTCGATGATAGTATACCTGAGCTTGGAATGGTTCAAATGGGATGCCTGTATTCTCCTTTGAGGAAAGGTATAAACGTGAGCTTTTCATGCATGTGCTTTTTGTTTATTCATAGTAGAGCTCGTTAAAGACAGACCAACTGTAGTTTCTATTTCAGTTCGAAAAGCCGATAAAGATAGAATCCATTGAGTGTTTGTATAAGATGTTGAAGCTACAACTTCTGAAAAATCTTTTATTAGTATACTCACTGTTTAAGCCGAAATCCAAAATAGTGTTAGTCCTTTAAAAGTTCAAAACTCGATTGCTCAGAGTATCTCATACTTTTTAATCTACAAAATAATTCAGTTTAATGCTTTTTTTTCTGTCTTCCATACGCATAAGATCTTTTATCTCACTAACATGTCTCTCGTTTGATGCCATTGTAACGCTCGTTTCATGGAAAGATCAACTTTACATCGATGATTCATTCTGCTTGTATTTTTGCTAACATTAGATGTTTTTGTTGTTGTTGTTGTTGTTGTTGGTTTGTAAATTTTGAACTAATAGTGCACATTCGTTTTTTTTATGTTAGTGAAAAATTACATCTAGTCACAAAAGAATATTCAATTGCGTACCAGTTTTCAGAGATTGAGGCATAGCGGAAGCTTGAAAGATAGACGATCCAAAATTAATAAAATTAGCAAATACGTAGAAGAATTTGTTTTATCTTGCATGATCTTTTGTTTTAATTAAATTGTTTTGTAGCTCCAAATGTCGATCATAGATTTTGTCAGCATCACCAGCCAGCAAAAATGATCTCAATGCAAAATACAGGAACTGTAACGGAGCAAGTGTTTCGAACAACTAATGAAACCGCCTTAGATAAATCAGCACTTACACAATATGTGAATAAAGATGGTCATTATGATGATAGGTTATGCAACGTATTTAGATCTGGATTAAATAATCAATCAAAAGTCAGTTCATACGGATTTTTAGCAACATTTTTAAATTGTTCGGTAATAGTTGGCTTTACTGAACAACCATGTTCGGAAGGAAGTGCGTGTAAAATTTTTAGTTTCGAATTGAACATATTTGATACATTTTTTTGTTAACAATGATAGTGCGTCGAGTTCTTCATCATATATTAACTATTTTACGATTTGGCTCATTACCTAACGCAATGTGCTATGACTGTGCATGCACTTTGAAACTATTTATTGATAAACATTTGGACTCTGACAATTTAAAATCAACAGATTTTACTCAGTTCCTTACATCAATGAATATGGCCATTGACCGTTTTCATGTCAAAAATCATAAGCGAGCTATGTGTCAGACAATCATGAAACCGGATCATCCATGCCACAATAACATCTATGCGGCAATTAATACTGAAGTGGCTGAGCAAATGTTTTCATATTTAGCCAAATTTAAGAACTTATTCAGAGGATATAATTATCCGAAATCCACAATATTTTTTACCATTTTGTTCCATTTAAAAAACTGCACAACTACCGGTATAAGTTCATTCGATCAGAGAATATGATTTTCTCTTGACTGAACATTTTAAAAAAGTTTTATTATTATTTTTATTATTTCATTCACTTTATAAACTCATTATATCTATTTTCATTATTTTGTTTTCGCGTGCAAAAAGCATAGTATAAGTCACTTAGAAAACCTTTAGCATTTTTCTCAGTTGAATGGATTCTTAACAAATGGAATCGGTCTGATATCTGTTGTCTGATGTCTATTGTTATAAATGCTTTAGATACGTAGATATATAGGAAACTCCTTATAAGTTTTTAATCAGTTGATTAAAGAAAACTTGATATCTGATAGCTGATCTCTGCTTTAGCCATCTATAAATTCTCAAATTCTGAAATTTTGTTCACTATAAATTTTATAAATTTAAAAACTTAGAAAATTTTCAGATTTAGAAAATTTTAAATTGTAAAAATGTTGGCATCTGAAATATAAAAATTAGTAATAATTTTAAATCTGCCACCCCATGATCGATTTACATTGAGAGTATCTTTTCTTTTACTGTATTTGTAATATCATTTGTCATTTTTTTCTTTGTTGTGTTTGGCACATGTCTCTTCATACTCATCTATACAAGTGTTGCGGCTTATTCAAGTATAAATCATTCATCTTTTTAGATCAATGTCGTCTTATTCGGATGCATATCGTATTTCAGAAAGTCCATCGCAAAGAAATGTTAGTTTCTATTTCAAATTAATTAATTTATTGAATGAAAAACTATCTATTCTCATCTAGATACTTGAAACACATGATTTTCTGCGAAATCGAACTCAACGATGGAGAATTTGTTTGATTTTAATTTTGTTGTTTATTTATTTCATCATTTTGATTTTAACATGGATAATGATTGATGAAGTCTCTTCGAAAAACGAATATTTACGTCAACAATGGCGTCTTGAACAAGAAACAATTGCTAATCAAAAGAAGAAGCTAAGTGAATTTGTAAATGAGTTAAAACCTTATGCAGTTGAAGATGAAGAACCTTGGGGAAAATGTTTTCGTTCATTATCATGGCCGTATGTGGAAGAACTCTCGAATATCTATGAAATTAATCAATATGTTAAAGAGGAATTCAATCAAATCATACATCCATTACAATATCTCTCATGTTTACTTTGTTTATTCAATAATTTTGTAATTCTATCGATCTTTAAAAAATCTCAAAGATTTTATATTCTTTCAAATATTCTTCTCATTTTTTGTTTGTGTGTTTATGGAGATATCTTTTCAAAACAACCAAATGTATTTTATACTGTATACATCGCTTGGTCAATTATGATTTTTACAATTTATCTCCTAGTAAAAGTCATTTCAACATTGTACATTATCGAACATGATCATAGTCCATGAACTTTGAAAAAAATCGAAAACGCCTTTTAATATATGCATTGCGATTTTGAATCGGAATTAAAATGTGTTCAGTTTGCTTTAATAAAGTACACTAGATCAAACACGTTGAATTTGAAACTGGAATTCAAATTTCAAAATTCCAACTCAAATATTTTTGGCAAATACTGACCGTTTACTTAATAGTGCGAGGTCCATAAGCGGCAAAATTATGACCAAATACGGACAATCGTATCGATAGATCTGAAATGCATCACTATAGCTCACTAATCTTTATGAAAATGTTGATGCTAATCAAGTGAAACAATCTTGAATTTTTAAATAATATTACAACTGATTACACGTATATGTAATTCTTGTAGTCGAAGCAAAAAAAAACAATTAATTTTGATTTTCTTGTCTTTCATTGATTGGATAAATTTTGATTTTTACAAATTATCTCCTAAGTGAGGATCGAACATGATCATAGTCAATAAACTCTTTCGAGCGCGTTTTTTCAACAACAGAAAATGCTTTTTCTTCGAAATAATTTATGTCGAATGAACACGAAATTGAATTACTTCGTCGTCGCGATGAAATTCTTCGTGAAACAGCTGAATTAACATCGAATATCGTTCAATCACTCGAACAACAACAACAATTTGCTCATGAAACAAAAGAAAATTTGCACAATCAAAATTTTCTACTATCATTAGCTAATGATAAGATGAGATCGATGAATGAAGATCTGAATTCAGTTGTTCATGAAATGAATGAAATCGATGCACAAGATGGTTGTTTATGTTGTCGATGGAGAAAGAAAAAAACAAAGAAAAAGGAAAAAACAACAACAGCAAAAGTGAATCCTTCTTCATTGATTGAAAAGACAACTATCGAAGCATCAAAAGTACCTGGATTAGTCAATGATAATGAACAAGAAAAACTTATCGTTCAAGAATTAGCTCTGATGCAAACTCAACTCGTTGTTTTTCAAGATCAAGTCAAAACAATCAATCGATCGTTTGTCGAAGGCGATGAAATTATTCAACAACTTAACAATGAAAGCAATCAATACATGAACGCTAGTTCGTGTTCATTTGTTGTTGAGAAGATCATCATTTCCTTTTTTGTTTCAGTTACAACTGCTTTAAACAAAGCCGAAGATGTTCTCGGTCGAAAGTTTATCGTCAATCAAGACGAACAGCAAGTTAAAGCTCATGAATCGAATAAAATTTAATTTTATTTGCAAATAAAGAAGAAGAAGAAGCAGAGAGAGAGAGAAAGAGATAAGCAAGACTCTATATGGCATCTATGTCAAATTTTAAATCACAATCATTTCTTCGTTATCAATTTCGACTTTAATAAAAATCGTATCATCTTTGATATATTCTAACGTCGCCATTGTTTCTAAATCCGTGAATTTTTGAGCTCCAAAACTTGCATTTCGATCTGTTATTGGCCGGCCTAAGAATGGCTTATTTTCTTTGCATATATTCGGTTTAACACTGTAGGTTATATGACGACGGTTGTCGACATCGTCACATTGATCGAGTAATGAAAATGTAATACGATGAGAAAACGGCCAAGGTAATAATGCATCATAATCGCCACGACAAATACAAATAAATAATGAAACATGTTTGCCCTTTGCTAAAAACGATTTCAAAAGCTAGAAAAACTAAAGAGTCTATTTGTTACCTTTGCCATCGCCACATAAACAAATCGAAACTGTCAGTCGATATCCATGTCGACTCGTGTAAAACGGTGGACTGAATAGAGTTGTTTTCTTATTCGTTCGTGCATCTTGAACATGCTCATGATAATGATCAATTTTCCAGATAAATTGTGTACCGTAGGTTTTCTCGAGCGTGTTTACTTTCCGTGACAATAGTTCAATCCAATTTTTCTGCTCCTTACAACGTTCTTCGTATAAAAGTAAAAGTTGCTTTTGAATTGAAATCGTTTCGCCGGTCATATTTTAATGAATGCCAGGCGCATCTTTGATATGTTTAGTTATTTCAGTTCGATGACCACGAAATTCACAGCCACAATCAACGAATGGACAGGCGATTTCTTGTTTCGGACAAGAATTTTCTAAATGATTGGTCAATTGTGACCGAGGGAATTCGTCACTTGTACAATTATTCGGACAGGGAACTTTAAATTCTGAACAGATATTAAAATGGGGAATTTCTTCTTCGAATACGAGCCGTTGATGACCTTGCAGGAGAAAGATAAAAGATCAGAAAAAAAACGGCAGCACATTTTCTCTTACAAAATTCACATTCGATTGTACGTTTTGCACAATCTTCATTCAAATGTTTGTCCATAAATCTTCGTTCGAATTTAGCTCCACAACCATTCGAACATTCAATCGCATTATATCCACAGTTTTCTTGATGACTCGTCAAATCACGTAATGTTCCGTCCCACGAACAACCTTTTTCCTTATTTGTACAATAAACATCGAGATTTTGAATTTCTTTTTGTAAATCAGTATCATTCGTAATTTTATCTTTCGAAATCGGCTGTTGACACGTTGGACAACGTGGTGCCACTCTAAAAAAAAAAGAATTCCTCGAGTAAAGCTACAAAATAAACTACGCATGCTACCGCATAATATCCGGCAAACAACTTGAGCAAATATGATGGCCACAATCTTCGAAACGAATCGGAAATCGTAGATAACTCGAACATGACGGACAAGCCAATCGATTTGGCAACGAACCATTTCGCCAATTGGGTTCCGGTTCAGTTTTTCTAAATCAACAAACGATTAAATTCGATTGTTAAGAAATCGATCTAACCTTCCCAACGGACTTTTTCTCACACCATTTGCAGTCATGATACCTGACTAGTTTCTCAACAAAAGAAAAATGTATCTTGTAACTTTAACTCTTCGAACGTGCCGTCTGTTAAATAGACTCAGCAAAAAAAAGAAAGAGAATTTAACATCAAAGCCATTTTCATGATTAACAAGAAAAAAAAGCACTACGGAAAACTTAGGAATTACCGCTTGGCTGCACCGGCTGATGGATGTAAACGGGACACAGCTGACGATGTACTACGTACGGATACAAGTGACCCATCGTAAACAGGAATTGACAGTGGTGATTCGGTCATCATGATAAAATGATTTTTTTCTATTGTTTTTTTGAAATTACCTCGCAGAATATGTTGATAATTTAAAAACAAAAAAGCTTTTTTTGTTTTCAATATTTTATAAAGTAG
>Ga0209922_102324_pt1 | contig 16588 bp, 21 predicted proteins | sample ThiBiot_500_biof_FD_183946 | JGI IMG/M metagenome (GOLD analysis project Ga0209922, IMG submission 183946) | Wastewater bioreactor microbial communities from Cape Town, South Africa - Thiocy_expt_500_biof (SPAdes) | ecosystem: Engineered > Bioreactor > Thiocyanate-remediating > Anaerobic-Aerobic ...
AAAAAATCGATACTTCGAAAATCAACGATTCATTGAAACATTGCACTCACTTGTTCTTTTGGTGCTTTCTCATTTTTCAATTTACGCACGATATCACCTTGTATTTTGATCAAATCAGAAATGTCATTTTCTGTTAATGTAAGAGTATTTGCAACTGTCGATGCTAAATCTGCTGTTGAATCAGAACTCGTTGCCATTGTTTTTGATAAAACTTTAGAAGAAAAAAAAGTATAGACATACAATTGATTTTATAATGTTGAGGGTTGAGGTAGAAAGTATTTGCAAGACATATGATGCAATGCAAAGAATCTTATGGAAACAAACTAATGACTGTGTGAATGATGAAAAATAATAATTTTCGTCGAAAAAATCTCAAAGAAAAAGAAAAACTTCGAAAAGAAAAAGAAGCTCGCAGAAGTTTTTTTTTCAGAGATAGTTTTAGGTCCAGACTTTTTTTGGATTGAGGTTTATAGTCGACATAAATGGTTCTTCTCGACCAATGAGAACGAGTGATGAAGCGCCGCGTGTACATATGGTTATTACAGGAACGAACGAAAAAGCGCGTCGCCGAATATCGATTAGATCTTAGTAAAGAACCGATCGAACCACATGGCTATGGTTGATTGATTGATTTCATACACACGTTTCTTTTTTTCTGTAATTTATAATTAATACATACATGTATAAGTTATACTTCTAGACCTTTTTTTTTATTTTTCGTTCTTTGGTTGGCTATAGAAAAATACCAATTGTCCTTGTATACATACCTATACACGTCGACTACATTTTTTTTTGCGCCCTGATTTCTCTCTCAAACACACGTCTATATTTTTTCACTATTCCTCATCTTGGCTTCTTTTTTTTCTTACTTCTTATAAATTTGCATGTGTTACATCAATCCTGTCATAGTTGAGGGCATTGATATCATCGATAAACAGTATTACGTTATTCAATGTTAAAACCAGAACGAGTCACTTTCTCTGCTGATGACGATAAATTCCATCAATTTCCCGATCGAGAACAATTAGACACTTTTCTTAACGATTCTCTCGTTCATTATTCAACAGATTTTAAAAATCCTATTCAACATTCAACTTCATTAGACGAACTATCATCTATAAACATGTCTAGTCAACAGCAACAGCAACAACAACAAGCTGAACATGAACCGCCGATATCAGCACCTCCGGCAATAATCTCTGAACAAGTTCCTGTTCTTAATGAAACAAATCTGCGTCAATATGATGCATTAACATTACAACAATTAGCAACAAGTATCAATCCAATATCATCGATAATAACAACCGATGAAAATTCTCAGACAAGTCCATCACGTACGACAACATCATTTGCCGATGTACAAAAAGAACTCGATCGAGTCAAACAAATGAAATACGGCCGAACATATTCATCTCCAACTTCATCACTTTGTTCGAAAATATCCATAAATCCTTTTAATGGTTCGAATACAAACATCGATCTATCAGCGATAACACATTCAGTTCATTTTACTGAACAAACAAATTCAACAAATCATCTACCATTTTCTTCAACGTACATTACATCCATACCTGAATCGATTGTACCAGCATCGGGTTCATCATCAACAAATGATAATCATTTCATACCTATACATAATATTGAATCACCAACATTAGAAGATCGAGAAGTTTTCGAAACATTTCATGTCAAACAACCGTCCGTACCAGGTGTAGCTATTCGACAATCGGCAAATTCATTTAATTCCGAAACCGATCTAATTGCATCCTTGCATCGCAGTGTTAGTAAACAAGCTCTCGATACTCAATCGGAACATGGCACAACATGTAGTGGCACATCAGACGAGATGATATTCGCTGAATGGGATAAAGAACGTAGTCTATTTCAAGAATATATTAATTCATTACGAACAGAAATTCGTGTTCTTCTACAAGAACGTGCCGAATATCAAAAGCAAATGGATACAATTGATAAGAATTTAAATGAACATAAACGTTTAAATCTAACACAAGTACATGGTGATCAAACCAAATATGATCTACTACAAAAATCTTTAGAAGAAAAAAATACAATTTTAGAACAATTACAAAAAGAATACGAGACAATGAAAGAAAAAAATGTGAATCTATCAAGAAAAATTTCCAATTTACGTTGTGATGCTAAAGCTCAAACGGGTGTTATCGATGAATTAAAACAGAAAATTGCTGATTTAACTGTTGATATACAAAATCATGTTCTTGTTAAACGTCGTTTAGAAGTTTCGATGATGAATTTAGAAAGTGATTGTAAAGTAATCGATGCTGAACGAATACGTTTAACTCATGATGTTAAAGATGTACATTCGAATAGACAAGATTTAGAAAAATTACTTCAACAAGCTAATGTACAAATAGCTGAACAAGGTTCAACTATTGAACTACTTCGTTCCGATAATATACAAATTCGTTCACAATTATCAGCTACACAACGACGAATGTTACAAGAGAAACAACAAGTCATGGATTATCTTCATCAAATTGAAAATGATCTTGTTGAAAAAGAACAACTTAAACAACGTGAAACACTTCTAAGAAAAGATTACGAAAAATTACAACAGATTCATCAAAAAGATCGACAAGAAATTGAACAGTTCAATTTACAAATCAATCACGATAAACAAAAACTTAGTCAATTAGAACAAGAACGTGTACAATTATTGAAAACAATTCAAAATTTTAATGATAAACAAACACAAGTCGAATCAGAATTAGATACATATAAATCAGCTACGAAACGATTATATTCACATTTTAAAATTCCATTTGATTCAATTCAGTCTATCGATCAATTGATACCGATGTTAGAAGATCGATACCGAACAGAACAAGTTTCACATGTACGAATCTATGTTTTCTTTTTTCGAATATAGAATCAATTGTCTTTTGTTTTTCAGGCTCGTATTCATAGCATTCCGCTTGTTCAATCACCGAACGAAGTCGAACAATTACAAGAAAATTTACAATCGATGACACTCCAATTGAAACAATTGGAAGACGCAAATCAAGCTTGGCAAGATTATCAACAAAATCAATTGATAGTCTTACGTGATCGATTGAAATTGACTGATGTTGATAATGCATCATTTGATGAAATTGTACAACAAATTGAAAATCGTCTCAATGATTTAGAAACTGTGAAACAAACAAAAGATTCGCAAACTGAAAATGACGAACAAGATGATGTTGCGAATTTGACTGCAAAATGTGCTCAATTAGATGAAGCAAATCGAGCTTGGCAGACATACCATCAGACACAAGTCGATAGCTTCAGAGACAAACTTCAAGCGAATTTACCGATAGAAAATAATCTTTCATTGGATGATATTGCTCAACAGATTCTACAACATCTTCAACAAACTGAAGAACAAAATGAAACTTCATCGAATCAAATCAATGAACTCAATGAGCAAATTGATCTACTTAAACAACAAACGTTACTTGCTAATACCAGTGTTGAACGTACTACATTCTCACCTGATGTTACTAAACAAATTCATAACATTTCACCTTCAATCAACGAACATGAACAAGAACTTCAACAACTCAGACAAACTGTTGCTCTTCTTAATGAACAGTGTGCACAACTCGATCAAGCGAATCAAGCTTGGCAACAATATCAACAAACTCAAACTGAAAAGTTCACTAATGAACTTCAACAACATTTACCCATCGATGAAAACATCACACTTGATCAATTCCCACAGCTTATTATCAATCAAATCAATAAAGAACGTGAAGATTTCGATGAAAAATATCAAGCAGTTGTAAGGGAAAATGCTGATGTTGAATCTCTTCGAGAATCACTCACTAGTAAAGTCAATGAATTGAATGACGAATTAGTAATGATGAAAGAAGCATATGATCGTCTTGATCAAGAAAATCAAGCCATGAAAAATGAAGTTGATTCAGATAGAAGATCAGCTGGTGAGTAAATTTCATCAATAAGATTGCTGAGAAACCTGACTGGATATTTTGATTTAGAAAAAGTTTCATCATACTTTGCAAGTGAACCATTGAAAGAGGTACCAATTCACCAAACTGGTGTCGATAGTCGAGAAGTGGAACAATTACGAGAAAATGTTGCTTCATTAACTGCTCAGTGTGCTCAGTTAGATGAAGCTAACCGAGCTTGGCAATCATTTCAACAAACTCAAGCTGACAATTTTCGATCCAAACTTCAAGAATATGTATCAATCAATGAAGATACATCGTTTGATCAGATTCCAGAATTGATTATCGAACAACTTCAATCATACACAAATACTGTGAATGAATCGAATCGAGAGTTATCGGCTTTGAAAGAAGCTTACGATCAACTTGAACAGCGATCTAATCAACCTGTTCAACAACGATTAGGAAGTGGCTGGGACGATGATTGGAGTCAAGGATTAAAACAAAATGTTGAAGAAATTGAACAACTTCGAGAAAATGTAGCGTCGTTGACTGCTCAGTGTGCTCAATTAGATGAAGCTAACCGAGCTTGGCAATCATTTCAACAAACTCAAGCTGATAATTTCCGATCTAAACTTCAAGAATATGTACCAATCGATGAAGATACATCGTTTGATCAAATCCCAGAATTAATTATTAATCAACTTACGAAAGAGCGAGAAGCATCGAATGATGCTCGATCAGGTTGGTTCGATAGTGATAACGGTATTAGATTTATGCCTTCTGTTTGTCTGACCGTTTAGAAAAAGATGAAGCTATGAAAAGCATTCATGAATCGTATGCTAATACGGTGACTGAATTAAATCAAGAATTACTTGCGCTAAAAGAAGCATATCAACAATTAAGTATTCAGCTTGACGAAAAGACGGCTGAACTACTGCAAGAAAGATCCAAACAGAGTACTGGCAAGTTCTATGTTTCATCCTTAGCTAGAATTCAACATATCTATTTTTGTAGAGAGAGTATCGTCGGAATCACCTAGACAACTCTTTACAGATGTATGTATTATTTTTCTTCAATTATAGTGAAAGATAAGCTTTGATATTTATTATAGGTACCAATTCATCAAACTGGTGTTGATAGTCAAGACGTACAACAATTGCAAGAAAATGTTGCATCATTGACTGCTCAATGTGCTCAATTGGATCAAGCAAATCGAGCCTGGCAATCGTACCAACAAGCTCAAGCTGATAATTTCCGATCGAAACTTCAGGAATATTTGCCAATCGATGAAGATACATCGTTTGATCAAATTCCAGAATTGATCATTGAACAACTTCAAAAACAACCAGTCCCGACAGAGGAGACTTTAGAAAATATTCGTCAATCATATACAAATACTGTGAATGAATTAAATCAAGAGCTATCGGCTTTGAAAGAAGCATATGATCAACTTGAACAGCGATCGAACCAACCTGCTCAACAGTCATCAGGAAATGGATGGGATGATGATTGGAGTCAAGGGTTGAAAGAAGTTCCTCTTCAAACTAGTAGCAGTAGTGCGGGTAATGAACAAAATGGTGACGAAACTGAACAACTTCGAGAAGATGTTGCACGTCTTACGAGTCAATGTGCCCAATTAGATGAAGCGAATCGAGCTTGGCAATCATACCAACAAACACAAAAAGATGCTTTTCGTAATACACTTCAAGATTGTCTTGCCATCGATGATAATCTATCACTTGATCAAATTGCTCAACAAATTATGGAATATATTAATACAGAACGAGCCGCATCTGATGAAAAATATGTCGCTCTTCAAAGTGCGAATAGTAACTTACAATCTGAATTAACAAATGATTTAGAATCTATTAAAGAATCGTATACAAACACTGTGAATGAACTTAACCAAGAGCTTGATGGTGTGAAAGAAGCATACGAACAACTTAATAGTGAAAAACAATCGTTGATTGCTGAACTCGATAAACGTTCTGTTGAGAATAATCATCTAGATGAAGTTGCACAACTACGTGAAGAATTAGCTGTGTTGACATCTCAATATGCTCAATTGACTGCAGCTAATCAAGCTTGGGAACAATTTCATCAAACACAATTGGGAACTTTCCGTCAACAAATGCAAGATCACATTCCTATTGATGAAAATTTAGCATTGGATCAAATTGGTCAACACATTATCGATCAATTAACTAGAGAACGTAGCGAATTCACCGAAAATCGCCAGTCAAAAGAAGATTTACGACATCTATATATCGAATTATTAAAACCACTTCTACCATCATCGGATAAATCCACATTGGAGGATATTATCGATGAGCTTGTTTCTTACATCAATCAATTAAAACGACAAAGTAAACGAAAATTTAATTTCTCCTTTTGATAAAAAAAATCAAACATTTTTCCAGATATTTCTCTTGAACAAGATCTGGCTGCAGTACAAGCACAATATTCACAATTAGAAACAGCTAATGAAGCTTGGCAAAGTTTCTATAACAATCAACTCGAAGTTTTAAAACAAAATCTTCAAGATTTTCTCCCATTAAATGATGAACAAAATTTCGAAAGTATCCTTCATTCGATTGTCGACTATTTGCAACAATCGAAAGCACAACTCGAAATATTAGATAATGAAAATCAACAATTAAAACACGAACGATCATTATCACCGTTGATTTCTCAAAAACAAGATGTGCCAATTCATCAACTTACACCTGTTCAATCGTCATCTTCTCCTGCACTTATAGGAGAAGATGAACTCGAACAATTACGAACAAATCTTCTACAATTAACTGAACAATGTACGCAATTGGATGAAGCTAATCGTGCTTGGCAAATCTATCATGAAAATCAAGTGAAAATCTTTCGAGATAATTTACAAGATTCGATTTTCTTAGATGAAAATCAAAATCTTGAACAGATGGCACATGAAATTCGACAAGAATTTAATAAATTAAAAGAAACCGATGATAATTATCAATTAAATGAAACTATGCTCGCACAAAATCTCGAACAATTAAATCAAAAACTAACTGATGTTCATCGTGAATGCGAAGAATTTCGAGAAGCGAATGTGAAATTGATTTCTATTCAACAACAAATCGAACAACAGAATGATTTATTAACATTAGAAAATCAACAATTGAAATCAAAAGTTCAAGAAATACCTATTCAACGTGTAGAATCACCACGAGAGGTTTGGATAATAAATATTTGTTCTTCTTTTTTTGAATTTCATGATTATTTATTCAATATGTAGAACGTTGCTATTCATAATGTTGATCAAAATCGAGATGAAGAAATTCGACAATTACGAGATGATCTTGCTACAGCTTCAGCACAATATTTACAATTAGAAGAAGCTAATCGAGCATGGCAGCAATATCAACATGATCAAGTCGAATCATTTAGACAAAATTTAGCAGAATATATACCGACATTAGAACAGATTGAAGCATTATCATTAGATTATCTTGCACAACAAATTAATAACTATACACAACAACTTCACGGAGAAAAGGATAATCTAACTAGACAAATTGAATCATTGCAACATGAATTACAAGCACAAAAATATAATACAGGTTCATTTTATTTAAAAAAAAACTTTTTCATAGTGTGTCTGTTTTAATAATAGAACGTCCTGGATCTGCTGATAGTAGCAAACGAATGTATCGACGATTGTCACAAGAAAGACATCTTCGAGATGTAAATTCAATTATTTTATAATCTTTCGATATTCTTCTTTTCTTGTCTAGGCTCAAATTCATAACATTTCACCTGTTCAATCAGCATCACCTTCGTTCCACGAACATGAACAAGAACTTCAACAACTCAGACAAACTGTTGCTCTTCTTACTGATCAATGTGCACAACTGGAGCAAGCGAATCAAACTTGGCAACAATATCAACAAACTCAAACTGAAAAATTCACCAATGAACTTCAACAACATTTGCCCATCGATGCAAATATCACACTCGATCAATTCCCACAACTTATCATCAATCAAATCAATAAAGAACGGGAAGATTTTACTCGACAATACGATGCATTACAAGAAAATCAGCAATCACCAGTCGATCTTCTTCGAAGTCAACTTGACAATTGTTTTTCATTTGATTCCAATGGTTCATTCGATGAGATTCTCCAACAAATTGTCGATCAAGTGACACGAGAACGTGAAGATTTCGATGAAAAATATCAAGCAGTTGTAAGGGAAAATGCTGATGTTGGATCCCTTCGAGAATCACTCACTAGTAAAGTCAATGCATTAAATGACGAATTAGTAATGATGAAAGAAGCGTATGATCGTCTTGATCAAGAAAATCAAGTCATGAAAAATGAAGTTGATTCAGGTAGAAGATCAGCTGGTGAGTAAATTTCATCAATAAGATTGCTGAGAAACCTGACTGGATGTTTTGATTTAGAAAAAGTTTCATCATACTTTGCAAGTGAACCATTGAAAGAGGTACCAATTCACCAAACTGGTGTCGATAGTCGAGAAGTGGAACAATTACGAGAAAATGTTGCTTCATTAACTGCTCAGTGTGCTCACTTAGATGAAGCTAACCGAGCTTGGCAATCATTTCAACAAACTCAAGCTGATAATTTCCGATCGAAACTTCAGGAATATTTACCAATCGATGAAGATACATCGTTTGATCAAATTCCAGAATTGATCATCGAACAACTTCAAAAGCAATCAGCTCCGACAGACGAGACGTTAGAAGATATTCGCCAATCATATACAAACACAGTGAATGAATTAAATCAAGAGTTATCGGCTTTGAAAGAAGCTTACGATCAACTTGATAATGAAAAACAAGCATTAACTGAAGAACTTGAACAGCGATCTAACCAACCTGTTCAACAACCATCAGGAAATGGTTGGGACGATGATTGGAATCAAGGATTAAAACAAAATGTTGAAGAAATTGAACAACTTCGAGAAGATGTTGCACGTCTTACGAGTCAATGCGCTCAATTAGATGAAGCTAATCGTGCGTGGCAATCATTTCAACAAACTCAAGCTGATAATTTCCGATCGAAACTTCAGGAATATTTACCAATCGATGAAGATACATCGTTTGATCAAATTCCAGAATTGATCATTGAACAACTTCAAACACAACCAGCTCCGACAGACGAGACGTTACAAGATATTCGTCAATCATATACAAACACAGTGAATGAATTAAATCAAGAGTTATCGGCTTTGAAAGAAGCATACGATCAGCTTGATAATGAAAAGCAAGTATTAACTGAAGAACTTGAACAGCGATCTAACCAACCTGTTCAACAATCATCCGAAAATGGTTGGGATGATGATTGGAATCAAGGATTGAAAGAAGTTCCTCTTCAAGCTAGTAGTAGTGCTGGTAATGAAAAAAATGTTGAAGAAATTGAACAACTTCGAGAAAATGTAGCGTCGTTGACTGCTCAGTGCGCTCAATTAGATGAAGCTAACCGTGCATGGCAATCGTATCAACAAACTCAAGCTGATAATTTTCGATTCAAACTTCAAGAATATGTATCAATCGATGAAGAAACACCATTTGATCAGATTCCAGAATTGATCATTGAAGAACTTGCAAAAGTACGACTTTCAAGCGAAGATAGTGCGACTGTGTCTGGTAAGTGATTTGGAAATTTGATGTAACTGACTTACTGTTTGTAATTGTGTAGAATCAATGGAGAATTTGGAATCTGTCCGACAATCGTATATTAATACAGTGGCTGAATTAAATCAAGAATTATCAACAATGAAGGAAGCATACGAACAGTTAGATACTCAGAATCAAGAATTGCTTTATCAACTTGATCAAAAAGCAGTGGAACTCTCTCAAGCCATATCCAAGCAGAATACTGGTAATTTCCACGTTTCACCATTAACTAAAATTTAAAATGTTTATTGTTTGTAGAACGAGTATCGTCCGAGTCACCTAGACAATTATTTGCAGATGTATGTATTATTTTCCTCGATTATAATGAAAGATAAGCTTTGATGTTTATTATAGGTACCAATTCATCAAACTGGTATTGATAGTCAAGAAGTGGAACAATTACGAGAAAATGTTTCGTCGTTGACTGCTCAGTGTGCTCACTTAGATGAAGCTAATCGTGCGTGGCAATCATATCAACAAACTCAAGCTGATAATTTCCGATCGAAACTTCAGGAATATTTGCCAATCGATGAAGATACATCGTTTGATCAAATTCCAGAATTGATCATCGAACAACTTCAAAAGCAATCAGCTCCGACAGACGAGACGTTAGAAGATATTCGTCAATCATATACAAATACAGTGAATGAATTGAATCAAGAGCTATCGGCTTTGAAAGAAGCTTACGATCAACTTGAACAACGATCTAACCAACCTGTTCAACAATCATCAGAAAATGAACAAAATATTGAAGAAATTGAACAGCTTCGAGAAAATGTTGCTCGTTTAACAAATCAATGTGGTGAATTGGATGAAGCGAATCGAGCATGGCAAATGTATGTACAGAGCCAAACTGAAGTATTTCGTAACAAGCTTCGAGATTATCTACTCATCGATGAGAACATGCCGTTTGATCAAATTCCTGATGTGATCATTGAGAGATTGAGTCGAGAAGCGACAGATAATGATCTTTTAACAGGTACTCAAGCTGGATCATCAGAAGAGCTAATTGCGTTGAAAGAAGCATACGATCGATTGAACCGTGAAAAACAAGCTTTATCCGATGAACTTGAACAACGTTATGTTGGACAAGATCTCCGTTCGACCGGTAAATTGTCATGCCTTTTGCTGCTTTATACAAAATAGTGTCGTCTGTTTTAGAAAAAGTATCATCGAATATGTGGAATCAACCATTTGAAGATGTTCGTTAACTTATTTTCACATGTTGATTATGAGTTATGTTGTTTTATTTTAGGTTCCTATTCATACGAGTAGCGGTAGTAGTGATACTGAAAAAAATCTTGAAGAACTTCAACAACTACGTGAAACTGTTGTAAATCTTACTGCTCAATGTACGGAATTGAATGATCTAAAGACTAAACTCTGCGATTGTCTCAACATGAATAACGATGTTTCGATTGATGATATTTCTGAAAAAATTGTTGATCGGCTAATGCAAGAACGTCAATCAAATGAAATCGTTGATGAATTAAACCAAGAACTTGTTTTATTGAAAAACAAATATGAAGAATTAGAAAAACAAAATCAACAATTATTACTCGAAAAAGAAGATCGTTCATTAGTCGTTGGTCATCATTCAACCACCGAACCGAATCCATTCGACAGCGACGAACAAGTCTCTGCCGTAACAAATGCCGAAGTACGATTATTTCTTTTGTCATATTTTCTCTCTAGAAGTGTCCTTCTTCTTTAGTCGGATGAAATCCATCAAATTCGTTCGGATCTTGCCAATCTTTCGTCACAATACACAACATTGAACGAAACTAAACAAAATGAATTGAATTCTCTTCGTCAACGATTACAAAATTGGATATCTCTTTCACCTGATTCGACACTTGACGAAATAGCTCATCAATTACATCTTCATTTCGAACAACAAATTCCTCCACAAACAACTGAAATTCATACTCAAACAAATCAACCAGTCGAACAAATCGATATTGCTATCGGAACTATCCCACTTGTTCAACAACATCAACACACTCAAATCGATCCGATTGATAAGATTGATCAACAAATTCAAACTGAATCCTTGCTACAATTATGGTCACTCGTATGTCATCGAAACAAATTTTGTCTTGTAAATCTCATCTATAATTTTCTAGTCCAACGATGATCATCTCTTCGCTTCAAATGATGACGAAGATCGATTACGTGACTATATCGATGAACTTCAATATCTCTCATCTGCCGATATGGTCAATCGTTTAACTAAAGAATGTGATCAAATACTTACGAAACAAAATCTATCCAAAGATATCTACTCACAACTTGATAATAATCAACTTGCTCTAATAACTATCTATTCACTCTATCAACAACATTTAACTGATGATGCTAAATTACTCTACAATGAAACAGTTATTCGAGCATTAAAACAAGAATATGAATTGATAAATAACGAAAAAACGGATTATATGGAAAGATATTTAACTGAAGTTCATGCAACACAAAAGAAATATGATCAATTACAAAATCAATACGATGAATTACTCGAACAAAATGAACTCGAACGTTTACATGCTAAACAATCGATGAAAGATTCGATCGATAATTATGAATTGCAGTTATACAATTTGCATCAAGACAATGAACAATTGAAATTCAATATCAATATTTTACAAAATAATTATCAAAAAGTACAAGATTTGAATTATGACGAATTAAATCGTGAATATCAACAATTAAGAACAGATTATGATGAATTAATAAATAAAAATGAATTATTATTAAATTATAATTCAGAAATGTATCAACGAAAATTACAAGTCAATGGCGATGATGAAACTGAATTAGTTCGAGATGCTGATATTCAATGTAATCTCATTGATGATGTTCAATTAGAAAAGCAACCGATTTCAGTAGTAACCGAATCGAATGACTGGGATAATGATTTGCCGATAGTAGATACTCCAACGGATGAACAGGTTTCGTCATTGGAAAGTAAACAAACAGTTGATAATGAAACACAAACTGATGAACAGTCACAAGAGAAATTAACACAAGTTAATCAGAAGTTAAAACGTGCATTGCAAAATATGAAAGAGCGAATTCATCAAGCAATTGTTGATAAACCAGATTTGTATCCTGATGTTAGTGATGATACAATGGAACGACTCGATCGAATTATTTTGACGGTTGAAGATCAAGCCTATAGAATTAATCTATTACAAAACGAATTTGATCAATCTCAAGATGAAATTATTCAACTTCGAAAGTAATTTGCATCTCGCAGAATTGATCTTTGACAAAACTTTCATTCTTCTTGTAGTTCGATACCAACAGACAAATCACCATCCATCAATCCTGAGTAAGAAGATTATTTTGTTTCTTGTGTCTTAATTCGATTTTTGATTGTAGACAATCACTAGTCGCCGAAATTGAACAAGTCCAACTATCTACTACTGAACCTATTAGTGCACAATCAGATGATGAGTAAGTTACTTCAATCTTATCTGATTTTTAAAACAAATGTCATGTATTCACAGAGTTCAAGCTTTAAAAGATGAAATCGAAGAGAAATCAGCAGAATTGAAAGATTTAGGTGAAAAATATCTTGCACTTACATCTCAATTCGACCAAGAAAAGTAATCATATTCTCACCTCAATCACTTCTTAAACCAAAATTAATTTGATTTTAGACAAGAAATGGAGAATCGATTGAATGATTATCAAAATCAAATTGATAATCTTTCACAAGAACGTGCACAATTGTTAGAAGAATTGAGAAACAATGCATCATCATCTGCACAACCAAGCGACAGTGATAAAGCTACTAAAGTCAATGCGAAATTGAAACGACTTCTTCAAACAGTCAAAGATAAAATAAATCGATTAGCTACTGAAAGACCCGAATTGTTTACAAACATTGGAGAAGAAACAAGTGAACGTTTCGATCATTTAATCGCCACCGTAGAACATCAAGCGACACAAATCGAAATGTTACAAAGTGAACATAACGAAACACAAGAACAACTTCGAAATGAAATCCAAGAATTACAAAGGTAACATTGTTTACGAATATTCCAATGATCTATGTTTTTGTATTTAGTTCGGTGGAAGCTTATCGATATCAAATTGAAAATGAACGACCAGTTCGAAGTGAACCACTTGTTACGGCATCAGCTCCATCAGTAGTGGATGAATACGAACAACAGGTCAGAGAACTACAACAGGAACTATCACAAAGTGAAGGCGAACGTCAATTACTTCGTGAACATCTCAATGAAATTGAATTAGAATTGAATAAAGCGAATGATGAAAAATCATCAGTTTCAGCAATGTATGAAGAACAGCTACAATCGATTATTCAAGAACGTAATGCTCTTGTTGAACATCATACAACAGAAATCGAAATGCTACAAAGTGAGCATAACGAAAGCGAAGAACAACTTCGAAATGAAATTCAAGAATTACAAAGGTAATATTGTTTGTGAATATTCCAATGATGTATGTTTTTGTATATAGTTCGGTGGAAGCTGATCGATATCAAATTGAAAATGAACGACCAATTCGAAGTGAACCACTTGTTACTGCATCTGCTCCACCAGTAGTAGATGAATCGAATGTTGATGAATACGAACAGCAGATTAAGGAATTGCAAAAGAAACTTTCGCAATATGAAGATGAACGTCAATTACTTCGTGAACGTCTCAATGAAATTGAATTAGAATTCAGTAAAGCTAACGATGACAGATCATCAGTTTCAGCAATGTATGAAGAACAACTACAATCGCTTAGTCGAGAACGTGATACTCTGATTGAACACCAAGCAGCTCAATCAGCAGAAAGGTAAGAAAATATTCGTTTCTTAGTTGATTACGTATTTACAAGTTTTATGAAATTATAGCGAACGTCAAATTGAGGAACTCCAACAAGCGTTAGACGAAATGAAACAACCGGCTTTAAACGAAGAGTGAGTTTAAACATAGACTGAGTTGATAGTCGACATAGGAAATTGCATTCTCATTTAGAATTCAAACATTAAGAGCTGAAATCGAAGAAAAATCTGATGAATTAAGAGATTTAAGCGACAAATATTTTGCTTTATCCTCACAATTCAATCAAGAGAGGTAATTATCTATTGGTACCAACTATTTTAAAGTTTAATAATAATAATTTATAGAAATGACATGGAAAGTCGTTTGAGTGACTATCAAAATCAAGTTGAGAATCTTTCAAAAGAACGCGCACAACTATTAGAAGAAATGAGACATCATGGTTCATCATCGGTACAATCAGGAGATGGCGAAAAAGCAACTGGTGGCGATCAACAATTAGATAAATTAGTCAAAGTGAATACTAAATTGAAACGTGTACTTCAAACATTCAAAGAAAAGATTAGTCGATTGGTCACTGAACGACCTGAATTGTTTGCCAATATTGGTGAAGAAACAAGTGAACGTTTCGATCATTTGATTGCTACTGTAGAGCATCAAGCAACACAAATCGAAATGCTACAAAGTGAGCATAACGAAACTCAAGAACAACTTCGAAATGAGTCACTTGTTGCTACATCTGCCCCATCAGTAGTGGATGAATACGAACAACAGATTAAAGAGTTACAAAAGAAACTTTCGCAATATGAAGACGAACGTCAGTTACTTCGTGAACGTCTCAATGAAGTTGAATTAGAATTCGGTAAAGCGAATGATGAGAGATCATCACTTTCAACGATGTATGAAGAACAATTACAGTCGGTTATTCAAGAACGCAATGCTCTTGTTGAACAACAAGCAACGCAAATCGATATGTTACAACGTGAACATAATGAAAGCCAAGAACAACTACAAAATGAAATCCAAGAATTGAAACAAGAATTAGATCAATTGAGAGATGTCAGTGCGAAATACGATGACGTTTTGTCTCAACTTAACACTCAACAAGAACAATATGCAAATCTTTTACAAGAAGTACAACAGAAAGCTTCATCCGTAAGTGAACCATCTGAAGCAGAAAAACAAACTACTGATCAACAACATGATAAACTTACGAAAGTGAATACGAAATTGAAACGTGTACTTCAAACATTCAAAGAAAAAATCAACCGACTCGCCAGCGAGAGACCCGAACTTTTTACTAATATCGGTGAAGAAACTAGCGAACGTTTTGATCATATTATTGCAACTATTGAACAGCAAGCACCACAATCGGCTGAGAGGTAGAACTCATTTTCCACTGAAGACTTTCTCCAAAAATAGATTCTTTCTCGCCGTTTAGTTTACGTGAAGTCGAAGAATTGAAAGATGAGATTGCAGAGAAGTCAGCAGAACTAAAAGATTTGAGTGAAAGATACTTTGCACTCACATCTCAACACGACCAAGAAAAGTAATCATATCCTCACGTCAATCATTTATTATTCTAAAGTTGATCTTATTTTAGACAAGAAATGGAAAATCGATTGAATGATTATCAAAACCAAATTGATAACCTCTCACAAGAACGTGCACAACCAAGTGACAGTGATAAAGCTACTAAAGTTAATGCGAAATTGAAACGACTTCTTCAAACAGTCAAAGATAAAATAAACCGATTAGCTACTGAAAGACCTGAATTATTTACAAACATTGGAGAAGAAACAAATGAACGTTTTGATCATATAATTGCCACCGTAGAACTTCAAGCGACACAAATGGAAATGTTACAAAGTGAACATAACGAAACTCAAGAACAACTTCGAAATGAAATTCAAGAATTACAAAGGTAACATTCTTTGTAAATGTTGCATTCATGTATGTTTTTTGTGTTTAGTTCGGTGGAAGCTTATCGATATCAAATTGAAAATGAACGACCAGTTCGAAGTGAACCACTTGTTACGGCATCTGCTCCATCTGTAGTGGATGAATACGAACAACAGATTAAAGAGTTACAAAAGAAACTTTCGCAATATGAAGACGAACGTCAGTTACTTCGTGAACGTCTCAATGAAGTTGAATTAGAATTCGGTAAAGCGAATGATG
>Ga0209922_102344_pt1 | contig 16518 bp, 16 predicted proteins | sample ThiBiot_500_biof_FD_183946 | JGI IMG/M metagenome (GOLD analysis project Ga0209922, IMG submission 183946) | Wastewater bioreactor microbial communities from Cape Town, South Africa - Thiocy_expt_500_biof (SPAdes) | ecosystem: Engineered > Bioreactor > Thiocyanate-remediating > Anaerobic-Aerobic ...
CGGTCAACGACGTTGATGCACGTTTTCAATTTCTCGATCTATCGAAATCTGTTAGTCAATTTCGACAAGATTTAAAACAATGGCGTATTGATAGTTATGCGAAAATCGATCGATACTATGGATTGAAATCTCAAGAATTAGATCGTCTCGTTCAAGATCAAGTCAATGATCAACGTACTGTGATTAATCAGCTGAAAAAACGTGTTGAAGAATTCATTGAAACGGAATATAGCAAACAAGACGAAATCGATTCGATAAAAACAAGATTACACGATCTAAATGGTCGATTCGATACAATTGAAAAAGCACCATTTTCAATGAAAATTACACCGTTAACTATCGATGAAAGTTCAATTCAATTTCGTAAATAATCAACAATAAATTTCATTGACACGCAGACAAATCAAATCGAATAGACTTAGAAACAAAAAGTATCGAAATTAGTTTTAGTTTGCATATGTTTATGGATAAGCTCCTATTTTTTTCCGTTCAAATAAAAATATCCATTTATAGAGAAGCACTTTATTCGGAGAATAAATTCAATGAAGACAAAAAAAAGACATAGGTCACTACGTTTATAATGTTTTTGAAAAGAAAAAAAAATTATTCAAGTATTGAACATTGAATTCAATCATCGTCCTCTTCTTTATCCTTTTTGTCGGCTTGATTTTTGTTAGCTGTAAAAGTCGATACGACATTATTAATCGATGAAAAAAAATTGCAAAGTGTATTCTTACATCCGCCTTTGTTTTTATCTTTTGGAGTCGATGTTGTCGATGCTTGAGTTGTTGGTTTGGGTTTTGGTTTAGGTTTTGGTTTTGGTTTTGGTTTGCCTAGAAGAAAATCAAACAACTAGTCATCATTTGATTTCAATTTCATTTCTACTTGGTTTAGGATAAGTTTTTAAGGTATAACTAAATGGTTTTTTTCCGTAGCAAACACATTTAACTTTTTTCAATTGTTTTCCTTTTTTCTTTTTCTTCTCTTCTTCCGATGACGATGATTCATCTGATTGAGGTTTTGGCTTTCGTTTTCGTAAACCTCGGTCAGTGATAGCAAGTCCATTTTCATCTTCCAAGTCTTCATCATCATCATCGTCGTCGTCGTCGAAGACAAAATCTTCATCATTTACATCCAAAAGTTCATTTTCCATAACCGTATTTTGATCGGCAACAACTAAATTGTTTTCTTCAACATTACTTTCACTTGGAAAAGCCCATGTTGAAAAAACTAAAACTGCACAGAAGATAACCCAGCAATACCAACGAAACATTATGTCGCAAAACTAAACCCAACAGATCAAATCATATTGCAAAAATGAACGTCAAAATTTACTTACAGAATCGTTTGACAATCATCGATAGAATTCGAACGAGTATTTATACCTCATTCCGAACACACCTGTGCTCGATAGATCCTCGGTAAATTTCATCGTCGACAAAAACAAGTTCTCTGATATTTTAATTGCAACCCTGGTTGAGTATTTCTCTTTTCCTTTTTGCAAAACCGACAAAGATTTATCTTGGTAAATATCATAAGATTAAACTGTGTTCGTGTCAAAGTTACTCGACAGCTCGGTTATTCCTCCCCCTGAGAGTTTATTTTTTCGTGTTAAAATAAAATAATATAGAAAGATACATGATAATAACAATAGGAGAAAAAAGAAACAAAGAATATCTTTTTTTATGAATAAAATAAAAATATATTTAAACTACGTCGTTTTTGTTAATCAACGGCAAAATATATAACTGATTGGGTTGTTCCAATCGAATAGCCAACGATTTCTTATGATCATTTTCGACCAGCACAGCATTTTTAATACGTTTATGTGTGATATGATTTGTTTTTAATTTTGTTTGTCCATTCGAATCAAGTAAAAACAATAAATGACGATTACTATCAATAATTAAAAACTGTATTGGCCCAAAATTTGATAATAAACATGACGAATATTTATCAAGATTATCAATATTAACGCCTTGTCGAATAATTTGTAAATGATAATCTAAAATATCCACACGCCATTCGCTTGTTTTAGTTGATTCAACAGTCCATGCAACATAATTTGATGTCATTCGTATTGTTCGTATACGTTGATCATTTCGTTCGAATAGATCATGATTGGACCATCGTTGAACATGTTGCCAATCATTCGAGCCAACTATTGAATTCCATCGTTCGACATAACTACCTAATTTAAACAAAACAAACACGTCCGATCGTGTATCCGTCGATGCTATCGACCATAGACGATTGACACCAATTGATTTGATCGATTCGATATGTAAAGGTGGTTGACACGGATTGTCCGATGACCATGTAAAAAGACCTTGATTTGTTATTATACAGAATAAATCTAAATAATATGAATATGTTAATTCACATGGATCACCATATTCATATGCATTCCATTTGAATGATTTCGAATAGGAATTCGTCATGTCGTATAACGTTAATTTTGTTTTGACGTCATCATAGGTAAGTATGTGTTGATTCGATGAAGCAAGTAAAATATTACTACTCGGTAGATCTACTGATTGACTATTAACATAATCGAATTCGATATCATCATAGGTTGGATCGATAAAATGTTGTCGATAAGTAATTGTTGCCAATTGATCAAATTCGGGAATTGTACCAAATAGAATGTCAATGTCGTTCTGACCGTCGCTTAGTAAACTATCGATTTCTTTTAATTTTTGTAAATAAATACGATTTAAATGTTTTTCTATTGTTCGTTTCCATACTGTTAGTTTATCATAAGCTGATAATAGATCGGAATTATCGTGATTCGTTGTCGATTGACACGATGCTGATGAATTCGATAGATCTGTACAATCCAATGATGAGAGAGATTGAACGGAAGGTGTATTTGTTTCATGTAAACTAATGATATACTTCTTCGTCGAGGCTTTCTTATTTCAGTAAACGAAAGATTTTGATCTGGCGTTACGATTCGCACGAGATTTGTTGTATCCAACATAATTCAATCTAAAAATTTTGTATTTAAAATGAAGAGAAAAAACGACTTGACGCATATACATATATTAATATCTGACTGAATTTTGAATAGACGAAATAAATGATGTAAAATATAAAGTATTACATCAGACAACACGATTGGTTTTCAATCGAATGCCACACTTTACAATGATTTGGACTAGCCTACTTCTTTTTTCTTTAAGTTTATTCGTATTTTATATTCACCAATCATATAGGTATAACAAAACGAACACAAACAGATTAGTTTGTTCGACGTGTAAACGTTACATGGATTTCATCTTTTGGTGCGGTAACAAGACCGTGAATAGGTACGACGGGAGTATTTGGATCGGTTAAAGTCACTTGAAATGTTCGAATGATTCCGGCAACGAATAGACTTGCTTCGTATTGAGCAAAACGATAACCAGGGCAGATACGTTTGCCGGAAAATCCGAATGGTGAAAATGCTAATGATGAACGATTCTTTTTGTTGTCTTGATTGAATCGATCGGGATTGAACTCATTTGGATTCGTCCAAATAGTTTCATCTTGTAGAACAACACCAAGTGCTTGAATAATCGATGTACCAGCTGGAATTGTATATCCACAGAGCTCGATGTTTTCATCGAACGATACTCGAGCTGCCCATGGTGCTAAAACAGAGAGACGTAATGATTCATTGATAATATTTGATAGATAAGACATTTCATCGATTTGTTCAAATGATGGAAATTCTGTTTGATATGTTCGAATTAATTCTTCATAGAGTTTGTCTTGAATCATTGGATTTTTAGCAAGATAATAAAAAATCCATGTTAGTAAATTTCCTGTCGTATGAAAACCTCCAACAAACATCGTAATAGTTTCATCACAAATATGTTCATCACTTCGAATATATTCATCATCAGCTAATAGATAATCGACAAAACATTTCTCATTTTCACCTGTATGTTGTCGACGTTCGGTGATAATTTCTTTGACTTTTGCGAGAAAATAATTTCGTGCATTTTGAAAATCATTTTCACGTTTCAATGTACTCGATTCACCTTGAATACGCATTTCCATCTCATGCCAACATGTATTATAAGCTTGTTCGATAAGATCTTCTTCGCCATAGGTCGCTTTCGAACCGAATGCAGCCAATGTAATCGAACGAATCGCTAATGTTAACATTTCAGCATGTAAATTAATTCGATTTTCGTTATTTTCTTTCCAAAAATTTAATTTATCGCGTAGAACATTTTGAAATATTTGAAAAAAATGTCCACGAAGAATCGTTGGCGATAGAGGAATATCATAATGATTCTTTCGACGATATCGTCCTTCGTCACCATTAGCATATTGAATACTTTTCGAGCCGATTAATGGTTCGAATGGAGCGAATAAAGGCACTGGCCGATCGAACAAACGACGTGTTTCATGAAAAGCTTCAGGCGAAGCAATACTAACAACACGATCTTTATTCCAATAGAATGACACAATAGGACCGTATTTTTTATGGAGTTCAGTTAGATATTGATGAAGACTACCAGCTCGACCGATATCACCGAGATTACCGAGTTCAGAATCCGATGGTGAAACACCGGGAATGGTTATTGTTCGTCGAACTTTGACATCACGTCGAAAGAAAAACCAAAATAAAGTCAAAAGAAAAACAATCGAAACAACTACAATCGAAAACATGTTTTATGACCTATTTAGATAAAAATAATTCAATATATATAGTGTAGCTAACACAGACTTGTTGGCTGTCTCATACACTAGCACACTCTATTCATTTTCTGATTGGTGTATTTATTAGATTCGCAAAAGAAAACAACAACACACAGAATATTCTTGTTCTTGTCGTTTTGTGTGTTTCCCTTGAAAATTAATCATGAGTTGTCCGATGTTTCTGTACGGTTTAACAGCTGGCTCAATAATTCCACTAACAATAGTTTATTTTATTCGTCCAGAAAGTTTAGTCAATCTTTTTGAATTTCTTTCATCGTCGTTTTTAATTGCATTTAATTGGTCTGATGGCGTAGCTAAACGTTTCAATCTAAGTCTCGATTTATTCTCATTGAATTCCTCGACAACAAAAGAATACAGTTGCTATACAATCGAACATTGGTATTCGTTGTTTTCGTATTTGATTTATTTTTGTTTGTTTTCATCGGTTCTCTTACTTGTTTGTAGTCAACGATTGAAAAGTTTAGTTTCGACTGAAAATTCTATCGATTGGCTTTTCTATTACTTTTGTATATTCATTTTTGCCTTAGCATCGATCTTTGTTCGAATTTTAATTGAACATTATCTTCTCGGTCATTTGAAATTCTTGACAATGATCTATTTATTTTGGTTTCTAATTTCATTTGGATTTGTTTGGTTATCGACTCGATAAAATCTGTTTTGTATATTTTGCATAGAATTTCAATTCTAGATTTAAGCAAAAAAAAATATGCCGTCGAATCTATTAAATCATCTACGCATGATGTTTCGTACGACAACATCAAATCGTGAATTAGCATTAGCAAATAATTTTATCTACGTCAATGAAGAGAAAATCTCACGTTCATTAATCTGTCCAATATGTTTAGATCCTTTACTCGATCCTCAAACGCATGTTCTATGCGAAAATTCATTTTGTAATCGTTGTATAAGAAAATTGAAATTATGTCCATGTTGTCGAGCACCTATTTTAAATAATCAAGATTTAAAACTCACAAGTCATGTCATACGAAATATTCTCGATGAATTAGAAATACAATGTAATGTTTGCAAACAAAAATTACTACGTGGACATTTTTCAAGTCATATTAAAAATCATTGTCTCGAACAGCTGCCCACTGAATGTAATCTAGAAGACAAATATCTTGCCAATAGTTCAATGTCAACTCAAGATGATATCGATAGACATCTTTCGAATCTCTATCGACGTATTCATCAATTAGAAAATGAATTATTCGAATTGAAGAAAACAATTTTCATATCACTTCTAATTCTTTCGACAATATTCACGCTCGTTTTCTTCGGTTCGATTTTTTTCTATATTATCTTTTCATTTCTCTCACTTGTTTGCACGCAATGGATACCAACATTCTTGGATACAATCACACGATTTCTATTCGATTTCTCGCCATTAATTATCTTCATTCGAATCTTTTGTCTCGGATTATATTTCAGTTTTATTTGTTATAAACGTCATCCATCCGACTTCAATCTATTAACTTTAATTATTTGTTTAGTTATTGTTTGTATTAATTTATTAATTTTAATAATCAATTTAATTCTTCATCATTCGACATTCGTTTTCATTCTCATTGGTTTAAGTGTTCTAATTAAATACTATGCCAATCATTATTTACTAACAATTCAGCAGATATCACAGATGTTTCATCAAAGATCGATTTGAATTTTTGAACATAAATTTATATATACAAAATATTATTTTCTTTTGTTAAATAAAAACAAAACGAAAGAATACAGATCTTGTTTGTTTTTAGATTAAAATTATGCAAGTTCTACGAGAAGCTGTTACAAAAACGAGTGTAGTTTTGCGACAACCGGTTGGTTTTGCACGATTAACTAGCGTTTTCGAACAGGTACGATTCGATGGAAGTGATCCGAAATCATCGACATCACCAGACAAACATAAAAGTAAATCGAATGATATGTTGAATTCGATTGATATGAAGAAATAAATTAGGCACGAATTTGAATAAAACCAAAAGTGAAGGAAAAAAACAGAAACCAACTGAAACCGATGATACGAATCAACCAGGTATAACGAAGGATATGATTTGATTGAATATAGTTCGTTATTGTTGTTAAATTAGGTGCTACACGAAAAGATTGGAATCGACCGAATCAAGTCATTTCAAACGATCCACAATATGGCACAGGTGGAAGCCCAAAGAAATCTTAATTGAACAGAAAAAAATATTTCGAATTTTATAATCCAGCTCTCCCTTCTCATCCACGCTCACCGTTTTGTAAATTTTCAAAGGTTATTGATTTAGTGTGATTTTTAGATTAGAAAATAAAGATGAACAATCTTCAAGTTCTTCAAAATGCACGAGTATGTTTGACAGTCAATACTTTTCAATAAAACATTATCGATTTTAGCGTGTTTTACAAATGAGACAAGCCAATCTTCCTAATATGATTGTTCGTTTACAATCAGATATTACTGAGAGTGGCGGAAGTATGAAAAACAAAATATTCGTTGAATTTTTTAGAAAACTCGTGTTTTTTTACCATAGATCGACCCTGGGATAAAAGTACTCGTGCTGTCGTTTATGAACTTCCTGATGTCATTTCACCCGCTGGTTTGTCGAAAATCAATGAAACAATTCATCATATTATTCATGAAATTGTTCTTTCTTGTTTAGAAATTAAAAGTCGTCAATTATCAGGTATTGATTCGCATTCACCACAAGTCTTCGAACCGAAAGTAATTGAAAATTATTTTTGATTATCATCATTTTCTAATTGTATCGTCGTTTTAGACGAATAAAAACGCAGTCAAAGGTCGACTTGCCGGTTCACATTTTGATTTACGTGCGCAGAATTGGGAACGAAATCAAAACAAAGATTTTCGCTCGTAAGTTTTTCTTTGTCTTAGTTGAGAAATGAAAATAACGTTATTTTCGTTAATTAGACAAATGAGACAATGGGATATTCAACAACAAGTTTTCAAAACTTCCCGTTTAATTCGTCATGAAGAATACGGAACGTTCAATTCCAACCGTGGTAATATTAGTGGACGACCTTCGCCATCAAATTCAACACCGATGACATCAAATCAAGCGCCAAAAAAAGGTTCAGAATTTCGAAGTTTTATTTTAAATTCAAATTTTCGAATATTTAGAAACTAAACAATTAAATCAAGGATCCAAACACTAATCAATAGAACAACAATTGATGACTAACTACTTTTTCTCCTCCTTCCCATTTTACTTTTTTTTTTCTGTAAATTTACCGCGATAAGATTCATTAGAATAAAAAAAGAAAGCAGGCAGAGAACATCGTTATTTCACCAGAATTATGAAATTTTTGCTACGTCAATATTACTCACCTATAAGGACAAATGCAATAGAAGCACTTCTATTTTTTTATTTTTATTAATCGAAAATGTCGAGTCCACTATTTACATCTGAACAATGGCAAGCTATCGAACAATTATTCGAATCTCGTTTAGAACGGCCAGGTTCATCGAGTAATTTCTCTCGTTCAATTGCTCTAGCAACACATGCAATCGAGAGATTTGAAACTTATTTCGAAACATTATCACCACAATTGACAGGCGTTGATAAGGAAAATTTATTTGCAATTAAAAATGATCTCAATGAAGTACGTCATTCGACGTATCAAGCAGCTGGTTCCATGGAAATACTCTATCGAAAATTTCGTTTACAATCAGCACGTTTACTAATCGAACATTTGAATAGTAAAAAAGATGAGGAAATATTCAAAAAATTAATTGAACAATCACAATTGTTACAAGAGAAACTAACAAAATTTCATTCAACTTATTTCTGGTGTGAAATGCGTAAATGGGGAATTATCGGTGGTATTATCGGAGGAGTATTACTGTTTTTTGGACGAGTTTTAGCCAATCTCATTCCTGATAGTTCGTTGAGTATGTTTTTAACTATTTTGGCTATTGCTCTATTATTAGCTGGTCTGACTACATTTGGTCTTGTTCAATTTCTCGAACATCGTCGTGATCCAACGAGTACAATGAAATATTTAGAAGAAATACATAAACAAATAGATAAACTTCGTTTTCAATTCGATGATTTAAAATCATTCATTGCCGAAGATATACCACATGAATCGATTCAACATGAATTAGATGTTGTCATTGAATCCATAAAAGAATTAAAATTATTATGTTTTCCTTAGAATTCTCTCGATTTTTTTTCTTCTCTTTTCTTAAATAAAAACACATCAGTCTAATTCACAAATATACCTCGATGTCCACCCTGAACAAGCAATATCAGCAATACAAACACTACCGATCATAATTCGAGCACATTTAACATCAGTAAAATTTCCCGATATACTCGGACACCATTTCATCGTTGGCGAAACCGTTCCATTGGCAAGCATCCATTGACTTACATTATATTGATTTGTATGACCGATAAATATGTCATAATATTCGTTCGTTGCAAAGCTGCTCACATCGTCGAGTTCTTGTTTATCATCGATATAAATTAAATGACTTTTGGGTCCGAAATACGATGTTGCCGTTGATGCACAAGTATCTAATGAATCATTCCAATTGACATAGGAATTCATTTTAATGTAACAATAAATACGAGGTTGCATCGTACCATTCGATTGAACGAGTTGCCATGATGTTGGACAATCACGACAACGAACACCATCCCAAAAACAAGTCGAACATAATGAACAAGTACAGACTAAATTTCGACAACGTAAACCAAGATCACCTCGACACCAACTATCTTGCACACAAAAACCGGTATATGTTCGTTGATATTGACAAATCGAACCATCCCAATAATGAACTACAAAATCAAAACTAAACTTTTTTTATCATTGTATCAATTCGAAGAATCTTTACATTGCGGACAGGTACATGTATCTGCCGAACAGATCAAATTCGTATGAGCTAGACAAGGTGCAGTTGTACATTGTTCACCGATTAATGATTGTAGATCGCAATAACCTCCTGATGCCCAATATGAATTCGATTCGCATAAACAATGACCATCAATACAACGTAATCCAAAATCACTCTCGCAAGTTGTATGATAATCGCAAGTAGAATTATATTCGATCTTTTTCGGATAAATACATTGAGTATCATTGGGTGACCAATAGAAATATTCATCAAGACACATACATAAACCCCATAAACACAACAATTGACTATTGGGTAGACATGAATATTCATCATAGCATGGTTCTAAATAGGAACTATATTTTAAACAAGCTTCACCATCGAAATAAGTCGACGATGGACATTGGCATGTTGCTGTTGAATTCTCACAAGTAAATGTTAACGCACAACCCGATGGAGTTTTGTACGGATCACATGGACTATCAACTGAACGATAGATTTCACAGAATTCTCCATTCCAAAATGTTTGATTCGTATTACATGAACATTGACTGTTTGCTAAACAAGTTAAATTTAATGAATAATCACAACGATCATTCGATATCGAACAGATATCACCGTATGTTAATAAAGGTACACAAAAACTATCATTATAATAATAATGATCAAGACATTGACATTGATATGTATGTAAATTACATTGTAAATTTTTTTCAATCGAACATTCTTGAGAACGATAGCAAGCTTGAGAATATGTTCGTTGTTGAATACAACCGATCAATTCATCGTCGACATCGTAACATGAACAATGTTCACTCGTTAAATTACATGTTAATGTATAACTAGAATTTCTTGGACAATAACTAATCGATGAACATCGAAAATCAATAGATGATCGTCGATAAGATACGACAATACCGAAACCAATGAGAACTATAGCTATGGAAAGAATTGATAGTAATGATAGAGAACAAATTGTTCGATATGTTAGAAGAATAAAACGGTGTAATTTTTTTGGTTTAATTGGTTTTGGTGTTAATTGTTGGAAAGGTGTTTGTTCTGTTGGTTGAAATTCGGAGATTTTCAGTGTCGGTTGAGAAAGAATCTCACTCGAATCGATAGAATCTCCTTTTGAAGATAAATTCAATGACCGTTCTGATTCAACACGAGGAAGATTAAAACGAACGAGAGATGTTGTTATTGGACGTTCCAAAATTGAACTTTTAGGTGAATTTTCTGCGATCGGTTGAATACTGGTCATGATTTTCTTTTGTATTTTGTTTGAATTGACTGAATAATTTCTTTTTATTATTATTATTATTATTCAATAAAAGAGAGACAACCTTACAAGTACGAGTACACTTAGTTTTTTTTCTGTTAGAGAAAAAACAATTGCATTTTTGATTAGATAGAAATGAGTTTAAAACAAAAACGTAGACCAATGACGACGGTGATTATAAAGAGAAAACATAAAATCCAGCTATAGAATCGACAAGTACAATACCAATGGCAAAAATTACAATTCAATCTTCGACTTTTGCTTTTCGTTGCCTGAAAAGAAAAACAAACAAAATAGTTTTATTTGAAAGAAAAAAAAGAAGACGAATGAGTCGTTTTACATTATCTTCCGATGACACGATCGTACGAGTTTCTAGATCATTCGATGTTGCTTTTGTTCGTTTGAATTGAGTATCTGATGGAATTGGATTCGAAGTTTCAATGAATGTATTTCGATTTTTCTTTGCTATCGGTAGGATAACATCCGTAAATGAATGGATACTTGTCGGTGTTGTTACTAGACGAGTAAGGCGTTCTTCTGACGGACGTAATTTAACTAATGAGACAGGACGTGATGGTGGTTTGGCTGCATCGGATGATAAATTCGAATCTTTATTTGTTATATGTGATTGAGGTTGAAAATCAATTGAATTGAGTTTAGCTGATGTCTGTGGTGTTGAATGACGTCGGCCCGATGCAAATTTGACTCGATTTGGCGACGGCAAACGTAACGGAGATATCGATGCATAATTTTCTAGAGCTAGAGTTCGTTTTTGATGAACTGGCACACGATAAATATGTAATGTCCGACAATCCGTTGTCGACATGATTCTCCAATCTATTCAATCGTAAAACTGATCTCTCAATAAAGTGCTTTCGTTAGTTATTTATTTTTATCTCAATATCAAATAAAAAGCCAATTGAATAATAATATATTGATTTGTAATAAATTCCATATGTTTTTTTATTTCTCTTTTTTTGCTACTTCAATTATATTGTCATAAAAACAAACACAAAAAGGTTATGAAGATAGTCGCGAGATCTTTTTACATTTGTCAATTTACATATGACTAGTAAGCAAAATGATGAAGAACAAGAATCGAATCAATTCAATACAAGTTCAACATTTTTTATACGAGAAAAGAATGTCAGAAGAGAAACATACATATATAAAAAAAACTTCGTTCTTTTTTTTTGTCTATTATCATTGATATGTTAATCGTTCTACGAGAAGGCATGCGGTTTTTTCTCCTTATTTGTTACGTTTTAGATACAACAAAAAAAAACGAAGACGGAAGAAAATGCGAACAAGTGATTCAGTTGATTTGTACAGCATATTAAAACGTGATGAAGAACTTCATCGAACACATCAAACTCATTTTCATGCGATTCCATTTAAAATCAATACGAGCAAATATCTTGTGCCAACATTGAGTCAAGTCTTATATGCCGATGGTTATAGTTCAATAAAAGAAGATAATGATTATGAAAAAACTCTATTCGATGAAGAAATCGAAATACCATGTATCGGAAGTGAAATATCGAATTGTGAATTAGCCGAAACGATCACATTTGATATTCCGGCATCGTCAACACGTTTACCATTAATGTGTAAAATGATTATCTATCAACAAGGTGCAACACATGAACGTGAACCGCCAATACTCGTACGTGATGTTGGCATACAAATCGATGGTAAACATGAAATCTTCTCGGATGAAAATTGTTTACAACGTTCGAAGAGTAACGATCATTTATTCGATAGTACAATGAAAGTATCAATGACAGATGATGATAATTCGTCGATAATGACAGCAAACGAACCGAATCAATCTCGAATATCTCGGTTTTTTCGTCGACAAATTGATAGACATTTTCTTAGTCAAGCCGAATTCTATTCGATACCTTTCTATCAATATCGTGGTCATCGATACGGACAACGAGATGTCGAAATACAAACGAATGAATCCGAGACGAAGAGATTTTCTGTTACAGTGATTTTTCCCATTCGAAATCATGAAAATCTTGCGATTCAAACATGTAAACGACTTGAAATTCATGTTCCAATATCGACTCAATGGAATCATACAACTGTCGGTTTTATTAGTCCAAAACATTACGTTACAAATCAACGAACATTCGGTAGTCAAGTATCAATCGTTTGAGATAACAAAGAAAAAGCAAGGAACGGTTTTCTCTTGTTTTATTCTCGATTTTTTTTCTTTCTAAAACAAATATCACAGTTCGATATTTACATTTTTCAAAGTTGACTAGTATACGTCGTAGTTTTGAATATTTCTTTTTTCCTTTCTCATCAATAAAACCCAAAGTATTTATGTGAATGTCAATGTATTCTCTTTTTGTTTCTTTTGCGGTGTTAATTTGTCGTTTGTAATAATGGTGTAGTCGTGATGTTCGCTGTTGAATATTGTTGTTGTTTAGTGAGACAACGAATATATTTCAATGCTAGATTAGTCGAAGATTGTCGTGCTAATTCGAATGTTGATCCATGACCATGAAAGACTGAGATTGGATTAATACGAACTTCGAGTAATAATTGAATCGAATTTTGATCGATAGTTGGCAATTGAATATATTCGAATGTAAAATTTTGTTCTTGTGCAAGATTTTCAAAGAATTCAATCGATTCATTGAGATTCTCTTGATAGTCATCGGAAAGTAAAGTTTTTATCTGCGGTAAATCAGTGTTTTTCATTAATTGAAATGAATTCTTTTCATATAAACGATTCGATCGACCTGAACCACGTGGACCACCACTTGTATCGAGTAACTAAAACAAAAAACTTAAGTTAAAAAACAAACAGATTCTCTTATTCATGCGGATTTACACTTGTATCATTGCCTTTACGTCGTGATCGACGAAATTTCGAATGCGATTGAGAATATTCAGGATCGTTCTACAAACAGTCGTTTTATTTTTCGAAAACAGATCAATTCGAATGAGTTTACCTGTCCTTCTGGTCGATTGAGTAATGCTTTCTTTTCTTCGGGTTCGAGATTTTCTAGGATATTGAGAAGATTGGTGGCTGCTTGACGTTTAGCAATTTTCTTTGAGAGACCTTTGCCTTCGGCTGTGTAAGTAGCGACTTTGGCTTGACATAGATAAACTTTCGAGTTCGGTGTCGAAAGATTTTCTTGATCAGAAAATTCGTATTCCGGTGGTCGAATCCAATTTTTCTGCGTTAATTCTTGAAGTTTACCTATTGGATTCGTTTTTTCTCCGTTCAATGTCGAATCATCAGCTGTATCATTTATTTGAAATGGTTTCAATAAAAAATATTGATCAATTGTTTTTATCAATGGATCATCGGCTAATTTCAATTTTGCATAACATTGCTCGATCATCGACCAAGCTGCTTTATGTTTTGCACGTTTTTTACTCGAACCTAAAAATAATTTCAATGAAAACAACAAGAAGAAACTTCGATTTTGCCAGCAAACCTTTGCCAAATGCGATCATATCATCGACAACGACTCGATAGAGAAACGCTGGCTCATTGCTAACACACTGAGCTTCACTCGGACAGAGACTGTACGTCGGCGTTGCATGTATACGAAAGCATATCTCTTGAAGAAAACTAATCGGTGTTTTCAATGCTAGATCAGTTATTGGTTTATCATGAATGACATTCGTTGGAAGTGGAAATGTTTGTTGATTACTAGTATCAATCATCTGCAATACGAATAAAAAAGAAAGCAAATTTTGATTTTATTTTTACAAAGCAATTTTATTGAGTCTGAATTTCATTTGTAGTCAAATTAGCTGTCATTGTTTCGGTTTGAAATAGAGATAAATCTAAAAATTTCTTCTCATAAGCATGCCATTCATCGGGCACAACAGGAAAATATTGATCCATTCGTCGTAGAAATCTTATTCGATAATTATCCGGTGAGATCACAGTCGGTGTTGGCCCGACAACACTCATCGATTTCACAATTGTTTCGATTTTTTTATCCCAAGTATACGTTCGAATATAATCAATAATACCTGCGTGAATAACCGATTGTGGATCGTCGGGATGAAATGATACTAATAGTGAATAATCGACAATGCCATGTTTCGAAAGAAATTGTGTATCAGCATACAATGCTTTCATCAATGTCCATTTCGTATGTAAACGAACATAACAAGGATTTTCTTGGGATTGTGTGAGAAAATTTTCGTCTAATAAAACAGAATTTGTTTGACCTTGTTCGACGATAACAAGACGATTTCTCATTGAACCTTTTAAATCATAAATAATCGGCGGTATAGCCGAATGAAATTGTCGATTTTGATGATAGAGAAGATTTTCAAGAACTAAAATATCACGTTTGAAATTCTCGCCTGTCGACGTCTGTCGATATTGAATATGATAGATGCCAAAGATTTTCGCCAATGTTACCGGTCGATTATGTCGAAGAGAATTCGACACATGTTCGATATACGATGGTGCAAATGTCGCAAATGACAATGATTCTTTTTGATTTAAATCTTTCAAAATAAAATAATCGTCCATCGTTTGCCAAAACTCAGATTTCGATTTGCCACCACGTGGTTGTACTTTTTTACAACGTGATAACGAACGAATATATGCGTGTTCATCTTGATTGGTAAATATCAATTGTCTTAGCTGATGAAATTTGGCTGCATAGAAGATTTTCACTGTAAATTTCGTTGATGAATCATGAAAATGTAGTTCAATATGTTGATGATTGTTATCATCATCGGCTGAATCATTGTCATTTTCTTGTTGTTTAATTGATTCTTGATGAGAATCCGATGAATTTTCATTAGTACTATTCAGTAGATTTAATTCCTCGGTCAATCGTTGTTCGTATTCAGACATTGAAAGACCGTGTGCAATGACTGAACTTAATTCACGACGATTGATAATATATTTGCCAAGAATTTGAAGATGTTCATCCTCGTGAAACGGAGATGTCAATGAAAACGAATCATTATCGGAATTATTAAGAAAATTCGAGAGGAATTTCAGAACACCAGGTCGTCGTGATGAATCATCATCGGTTTGAGGAAGCAATTTCGTGCCATTTTCGAGATTGACTTCATCGAAATCGGCTGTTGTCGAATCGTTGATTGTCGGCATTGTTTCGAAATCATTTTGTATTGATGTGCTCACCTCGAGGGCTGTTGCTTCGCCGGATGGTATCGCTCGAATGGGCACTTTTTTCGCCAATTCACGTTGTTGTTTTTCGTATTTTTTCAATGATTGACCGAGCTCGAGAAGCGTCGTGTTCCAACTATGAACAATTTTTGTAATGAATTTCTTTGCTTCGGCAATTTGATCGTCGATTGAAATGTAACTCGTTGCATCTAGTGAACGTTTTCGTTCGTTATCATTACTTCCAGCTGTCATTTTCAATTGTATTTCGTCCATTAATGCTCGAAATGTTTGTTGTTCGAGACGTTCTTGCGTAAGATATTGATCGATTTTCGATTGAATCGATTCAGGTATTAGATTCGAATTTTTCAATTCGACCAATCGTTCGACAATCGTCGAAAATATATTATATCCATCGACAGACAGAGATTTTGTTAGTTCAATGTAATAATCTCGTTCGTAAACGAACGGTTCGAGTTGAATACGTGAAATCGGTAGATGAAATTCTCTTAATTTAATATTAAATAAACGAAACGAAGCTATGAATTGTTGTGA
>Ga0209922_102349_pt1 | contig 16488 bp, 11 predicted proteins | sample ThiBiot_500_biof_FD_183946 | JGI IMG/M metagenome (GOLD analysis project Ga0209922, IMG submission 183946) | Wastewater bioreactor microbial communities from Cape Town, South Africa - Thiocy_expt_500_biof (SPAdes) | ecosystem: Engineered > Bioreactor > Thiocyanate-remediating > Anaerobic-Aerobic ...
CTTATCGCGGCGTCGGCCGCGGCCTTTCCTGCGGTCTCGACGATGGTGCGAACCTGCTCCGTATTTGCGAGACTGTCAGGCATCCCCACACCTTCCCGTCACGCGGGCCCTATCCCAGCAGGAAAGACGGTCGATCACGGGGTGATTGCCGTTTCGGGCTGCAAGACGCCGCCGCGCAGGTTGCCGCGCCGGATCAGCGGTGTGCCAGTAAAGGCGAAGGCGTCAGAATGCGTATTATTCCAGGCGAGGTTGTCGTTGGCGATGCATTCGTTCGGAAAATTGATCCCATAGGTCGCGACGGCAGCGTCGTGAATAATATGGTTCCGCGCGACTTCCGGGTTCGTCGTGTCGCCGACATCGATGACCCAATTTGTATGGTCGGCCACGCGGACGTAGAGAGTATTGTCGCGGATGCGGGGCCTCACGCCACCGAAATAAGCCGCCCTCTGATACACACCGCGAAGCGTGACATTCTGCATTTGCGGCTCGGCGCCGAGAAAAGTCAGATGAGTTCCTTCGGTCGCGCCTGTCAGATCGATGTCGCTATCCCGCAGGACGATGCGAGCGGCGTGTAGACCACCAATATCAGATGCCGAGCCATCGGTGCGCAGTCCCGAAATCTCTATCCCTTCGGCCGCATCTCCGTGGACATAAATACAAGGGTTCGCGTTACCCGCACCGGCGTTGGAAATGCCCGTGAACAGCGCCCCCCTGATCCTCGTCGATCCAGCCAGGTAGCCGACCGTGATTGCGCCGCTCTTCGCCGGCGCGCCTACGCGCGCGGTATAGTCGGTCGTATCCCATCCCATGACATGCGGATTGTCGATGTCGACATTCTCCGCAAACGTCTCGATCGCCGCCTTGCGATTGCGGTCGAAGCTGCAACTGTTGACCTTGATGTTCGAGACTCCATCAATGTTCGTTATGAGCAGCCCCGGCCCTTGGTTTTGATCGAAAAGAACCCGATCGAACGAAATGTTTGCAACACGGTTCTGCACCCAGCCCGGATGCGGATCGGGTTCGATGTCGATGCCTGCGCAGGGGCCGTTTGCCACGTCCCACAAGCCTGACGTCAGGCCGTAGCGGCCCCGAATGAAGTCGCCCCAGAATCCCTCGGCGACAGTGCAACCTTGCCGGTAGTTACCTAACGCCTCGCAGCGATCCATCACCCAATGTGACGGGCAGTCCTCCAGCGCGATCGCCCCACCGACTCCGCTGCCGTTGCCCTCTGAACCGGCATAGATCAGGAAACCGTCGCAGGTTCCGTTGATCGCCTTCACTCGCGTGAACGTCCAGTCGTGGCATTTGTCGATGACGATGACATGCGCAGGATCTTCGGCGGGCGTGCGATTATCCCGATTCCCATCGCAGATCAGATCGATGATCTCGAAATCGGTGCAGGACACAAAATAGAGAGCCGAGCCGCCATAGCCTGTCGCCGCGCCATCTGCGACCTTGATCGTGTAGCCGTTGCCATACAGCTTAAACCGCGACTTATATCCGATCACGACCTGCGACGGCACGGTGTAATCCGCGTCGAGCCGACCATGCACCCCGTTGCCCAGCGCGTCGACAAAGCGCTGCAGACGCTGCAGCACCGTGTCGCCGGGCTGCACGAAGTCAGCCGGCGTGAGCAACTGCTCGTCGCCCTTGTCCTGCATCGTGCGCTTCCGGGAAAACGCCGCGCTGGCCTTGAAAGCAAGCATTAGACCGCCATCATCAGCAGCCATATCGCCACGAAGGTCTCCGTCGACGCCAGTTCCGCTCGCCATCATCGGCGCGCCTAGTGCGTCGAATGCTATATATTTGCCCGCTCGGACGGCCGATCCGGGCAGTTGCATGCCCGCTTCCCCGAAGGGCACCTTGAACGATCTATCCAGCTCACGTTGTTGCTTCAGATCGCGGGCCGCGGCCCTGTCGAGGGCGCGCGTCAGCGCGGCCGGATTGAAGGATGATCCCGCATTGTCGAAGTCGGACGGCTGGGTGAGCGCAGGATCGCCGGCGACATAGATTTCGGAATAGCTGGCGACCTGAGGTGGAGCTGCGAACACCAGCGCTCCGCCCTCGTCGTCGTCGATCTCTACGCTATAGAGCGCCTGCGAAATGACGTTGCCGTCCTGATCGAGCGCCACAACCTCTCCCGGCGTAGTGGCTTTGAAATCGAACGAGAAACTGCGCGCCACCCCGTTGGGAACAAACGGACCGGATATCGATGTTTCACGGGATACAGGCATAGGCTCACCTCAGCCGATAGGGTTAGCCCACGGCCATCGGCGCTCAAAAACGGCACAACACTATGGGTTGTTCGTTAACCCAGCCTCGGGCATATTATCGCGATGCGAATATTGCCTTTGCTCCCTGTATTCGCGCTCGCGGCGTGCGCCGCGCCGGCCGACGACGTGTCGCAGCGCCTCGCGGCGCGCGACGAAGCCATGGCGAAGCTCATGGATCAAAACGCCGAGCTCGAGAAAAGGGTAGGGGCGCTAGAAGCGCGCCTGAAGTTGGTCGCGGCAGGATCGAGATCGCTGCCGGTCGCCACGTCTGCGGCGCCGCTCGACGTCGAGCGTGACCGCCTCGACCGCCGCGTGACCGAGCTCGAGCGTGACGCGGGGAAGATGCCGCCGCCCTGATTACTGGCTTAGCTTGCCCGTGGTCAGCCCCTCATACCAATCGCCGAACGTCTGGGGATCTTGCTCCCCATCCGCCACGTCGACGAGGAACTGCGCGCTCTGGGCAAACTGGCCCGGCACCATCCCAGTGATGTAGCCCGTCGCCTCGAGCATGGTGCGCGTCGCGTTCTTGGTTTCTTCCCCCGTCGCGATATCGGCGACGTTTCCGGCCGCATTGATGATGGTCTGCACCGAACGCTGGATCGGCGAGAGCTGGTAATCGAAGCCGCGATTGCCCGCGATCTTGTCGTAGAGCGGCCGGGCCGCGTCGCGCACGACAGGGATGGCGCCGACGACTTGAAACAGCATGTTCTTGAACGCCCACGCGCCCCAGTCCTCGTCGTCGTCCGGCCCGCGCCCGGCCAGCAATTCCGAAAGCAGGGGCGGTAGCACCATCAGCCACCACGCCCGCGCCATGAGCTGCGGCAGGTCCCGCGGCTTCGCGCGCCTGGCGTCGCGCGCGAGCGTGCGCTGGCGCTGATACACGGTCGATACGTAGGAATAGAACAGCGTCATCAGCTTGAGCGCCTGGCCCCATTGCCCTTGCCCCGTCGCAACGGCGGCTAGATCCTTGGCCGAGGCCGAGCCCTGCGTCGAGCGGATTGTCTTGTCGGCATAGTAAATCGCCTGTTCCTCGGCCATGCCTTCGTGCAGCGCGCGATTATAGGCGCCGATCCACGTCGGGATCGTCACGGCCCGGTCCATGTATCCGATGCCATGGAACGCAAAGCGCTTTGCCGCGGTGAGCGGGTTGTTCCGGCCGGCCATGGCGGCGATGGTCTGGCGAATGTCGCGATCGAGCGTGTCCATGCGGTGCCGCATCTCGCCCGATTTCTCCATGACCATGTTGAACGTCTCGATCGGACGCGCAGCGAACTGCGCCACGCCCTTCGCACCCCACTCCGCGCCGATGAATTCGAGGCTGTTCGAATAGCCCGCGGCCTGCATGATGACCGTGCTGAAGCGCCACCCCATGCCGACCACCGTCGTATTGGAGCGGAGGCTCGACATGAGCCGCCCGATCCCCTCGTTCCCGGCCCGTTCCTGCGCCCACTGGTTCGCGACATATTTCAGCCAGGGCGTGAAGGCGCGGCGATATTCGCGGCCCAGCGTCTCGTCGATCGCGCGCTTGATGCGCGGGTCGCTGAGGAACTTGTGCGCCTGCATGATGGCTTCGCGGTGCGTGATGTCGTGGATCACTTCGCCCAGGTGCCGGTTGATCACGCCGAGCTGCAGTAGGATCGGGCGCTGCACCCATTCCGAGCGTTCCTTGGTCGACGAGGCGCGGGTCGTGGCGCGCGTGTATTTCGCGGCGAACAGATCCTCGGCGCGGTCCTTGTGCCCCTCGGCTTCGAAGTCCTTCCGGCTATCGTAGATCGCGGGGTAATAGCCTCCGCGCAGCACGCCGAATTGCGTCTCAACCGGAACAGGCTCGACCTTGTCCGGCGCGATGCCGTTGACGCGGCGCTCCATGGCCGCGATCTCGGGCCAGAGCGTGTCGATCAGGTCCCATACGTCCTGCACGAAGCGCCAGTCTGCCTCATTGAGCTCCCGGGTCAGCGCGGCCATCACACCCGCCTCCGACCATCCGTAGCCATCGACAAGACGCTGGCGGTTGCCCTCGTTGCCCATGTTGAGCGCCATCGCGATCAGGTTCGACCGGTCGCCCTTCCAGGCATTGCCCGTCTCGCGGTTGCGCAGCTCCGGCGCAGACACCGGCTCGGACCAGCGGCGCAGATCCTCGCGCGACAGCTTTCCGATCACATCGGCAAGGCGGGCATGATAGTCCGCGCGCATATCGTTTTCGCGATCCTGCGCGTCAGCGATCGGCTTGAACACGATCCGGTTGAACGCGCCGTTGCTGTTGCCGCCGTCGAGCCAGTCGACGAGCGTCTCGATCTTCAGCAGTGCGACGTCGGCGCTCGCGATGCCGGACTTTACATTGTCGATCCATGACGGTTCGAAGAGATCGCTGGTCGGCTTCTTCTCCATGTCGGCCACGCCCGCGACGGCTTCGCCCACAACCTCGTCGAACGCGCGCTCTTCCGCACCGTCGATAAGGCTCTGTTTCAACCGGCCGAGATGGATGATCTGGGTCACAGCGGCATCGAGGCCGAGGAATTCATCGACCGCGAGCCGCGACCAGTGCGTCGTGCCGAGCGAGGCGGCGAACGATGGAGGCACGGCGACGTCGACGCCCTCTGCTTCCTGCGCCCGGGCCCATTCCTCGAATTGCGCCTGGCGATTGATATTCGCCTGCGACCGCGTTCGAAGGTCGACCTGTTCGAGCAGGGCCTGCGCGCGCTCGAGATAGTCCTGGTCGATCGTGGGCGAGGTTCGGCGCCGTGCAATGCGCGAGAGCCGCGTCAGCGCCGTTTCGACATCGTCCTGCGCGGCCTTGGCCTCCGACACCAGGGCGTTGTTGAGCATCTGCTGTTGCTTTGCGCGAAACGCCGCGTCCCGATCCCCGCGCACGATCGCGTCCATCGCCTCGCGCCCAGCCTTCCCCGCGGCGCGCTGATAGCGCGCGATGGCTTGGCCCGACGCGGTTTCGTTGACGATCCCGGCGCGGATCCGGCGCCGTGCCCATTCGCGCGCGACGCGGTACGGTGTCGGGGTCCGGCCGGTCTGGCGCGAGAGCACGCGCATCTCGGCCGCCATGACCTCGCCTTGAACATCGTTATGGATGTAGGCGAGCGCTTCGTCCTCGATCGTGCCGTCGGTGAACGGGTCGCCATAGCGCTCGTTCATGATGCGCTCGACGTCCTGGTCGATCGCGGCTTGCCGGACTGACCGCTTGTCGCCCGCATCGCGCATTTCCTTGCGCGTGACCTCGATGCCGAACAGCGCCTCGATCATTTCCTGCGGTGTTCCGAAACCTGCCATCTCGGCGATATCGGCGGGGTTGGCGCCACCGACCTTGACCAGGGGCGGGACTGACGGGGGCAGGCGACCGATGGCATCAGCGCCCATCCGGTCGCGAACCCAGTCCGAATCCATCGGCGTGCCGCGCAGCATGGCGATGGCCTTGAACACGGCCCGCCCGTCGACATCGGCCGCGACTTCCTCACGTACCGTCGCGGCACGGTCCTTCCATTCCTTTGTGACCCGCGCCCTGATCGGCGCCATGACCTTGGCTAGAAGCGCCTCGTTGGCCTTGGTCCGCGCCGACGTCGCAAGATCCTGCAGCGCGGCGAATTCCTGCGGCGTCATGCCGGCCGCTTCGGCATTGTCGAACAGCAGATCGATTGCCTGATCCGTCGCTGCCAGCGCGATCTCGTCGTCGGTGGCGATAAGCCGGTCCATCACCCCGCGAACATCGTCGGTGATCGGGGCGTTGAGCCGCTTCACCGTGCGATAGATACCGACGAGCCATGTCTTCATGGTTTCGAACAGGCGAGCCAGGCGCGCCACGGGCGGCTTGCCCTCCATCAGATAGCGCTCGACGCCGCGGGCCCACATTTCATGCGCCTCGACCGGGATCGTATCACCGTCGACGGCGTGCCCATTGGCCGCGAACCATTGCTTCACCGCGTCCCAGTCGGCCTTGAGCTGGTCCGTCGCATCGGCAGACTCTGCGTCATAGCGGAGCTCTTCCAGCCACAGGTGCCCGCTTTCGTGCAGAAAGGTCGAAAGGTCGCGCGCCTGGAATAGCTCGATGCGGGCGTTGAACCCGTCGAACCCCGATTCGGGAAACACGATGCGGCCCCGCGGCGCGCCGGGCTTGGATTGATCATACCGCATCCCGCCCGATGCTTCAGCGGCATAGGCATCGACCGCGGCCGCAATTTCCTTCCGCGTCGCCGTCGCGGGATCGATACCGCGCTCGCGCAGCAGCTGCTCGAGCTCGGCCGCGCCATCGGCAAGCGTCGTGTCGGGCGAGGCCGCGAAGCGCTTCGTCCCGCTAAGCTCAGCGCCGATCGCGTCGAGCAGCTGGCGGTTATCGAGCGCATCGCTCGCCAGCTCGTCGCCGCGGCCCGCGAGCTCGGGGAAATATCCCGCGTCGATCGCGGCGCGGAAGACGCGCTCCGGTGCGGTGTCGCGACCCCCCTCGGCTGCGATCATGCTGCCTTGCTTCTTGTCGAACGCGGTCAGCAGCCGGCGCTTGCCCGGCTTGCCCTTGTGCCAGGTGTCGCCGCCCATCGAAGCAATATCGTCGCCCGTGTCATCGATGCCGCCGCGCTGGGAGATGAATTCGAGCAGGGAAGGGCCGAAGCTTTCGCCTTTGACGTTGCGCTTCAGCGCGTCGATGACCCGGTCTAATCCCTCGGCATTGCGCGCCGTAGAGATCCTCTCGGGCAGGATCTGCGCCACCTCGACGCCCGAAAATTCATCGCCCCCGACATGGCGGCCGAGACGTTCCTGCCGCGTGGCATAGCGCTGGGTCAGAAGCTCACCCTGGGCGCGCGCAATGGCAGGTGCGAAGCCCGCGCCCATGAGCTTGTCGACGACGGATTGAAACAGCGTATCGCGCCCGGTCGGGGCAGGCATGGCGTCCTCGGCGAATTGCGCCACGATATCCGCAACGGCATTATCGAACGACGCTGCCTCGCTCTGCGTTTCACCGCCGGGAGAGAGCCGCATCGAGGGCCGGGTCGCGTTCCATGCCTCGGTACCGGCCAGCTTGGTCACGGCGTCGGCAATCGGAATGACCAGATCGCCTCCCAGCGTCGAGGCCTCGATTACCTGCGACAGCCACTCGTCATAGGAGCCGTCGTAATTGTCGCTCTGCATGTAGGCGATGACATCGTCGGCAAGGATATAGACGTTCTGGTTGGCGCTATCCTCGCCCATCGCATCCATCAGCGATTTGAACGCCTCGGGCGAGCGCTGCCGCACATTCGAACCCTGCGCCGCCTCGGCCGCGGCGTCGAGCAGCTCGCCCTCTGCCTGTGCCTGGCGCGCCCTGTCGAGCTTCTTGGCAAGCCGCGCCCCGGCACCGGCCGTGCCCTCGATCGCAGTCGCGGTCGCGGTCGTGCCGCCGACGCCCGCGATCGTCGCGAGCAGCGTGGCGCCGGCGCGCTCCGGCATGGCACGGATAAAATCTCCGAGCGACTTTTCCGGGTGGAGCGTCGTCCATTCCGACAAGTCCTGCAGGAACGTCGCGGCCTGCTCGCCCGGGATCTCGGTCACGAGCTGGCCGAGCAGCTTCTTCCCGACCGGAGACTTCGCCACGATGTCGCCGAGCAGGCGCGACGCCGGGATCTTTTCCGTCAGATATTCGATGCCGCCCTGCGTCACGGCGTAATCCAGGGCCTTGTCCGGCGCGAGGCCCTTGTCGCGCGCGTCGCGATAAGCATTGCCTGCCACGGGCAGCGACATGATCGCCGTCGCCGCGCCCGGGCTTCGCGTGGCGAAACCGGCGGCGAGGCCCGCCGCGCTGCCCGGGATCGATTCGACGCCGGAAAGCAGGCTCCGCGCCACCCAGTTCGATACATTGGGTCGGGCTGCATCGGCATTGCCGCGATAGGCCGCAGCCTCGCGCCGGTTCCACTTTTGATAATCGTCGAGAATATCGAGGATCGGCGATGTAATGGCGCGATCGAATCCGCCCAGACCAAGCCTGTTGACGTCGCTGTTCGGATTGGCCCAGTTGGCGCGGGTCTGCGCGACCTGGTCCTCGATCACGCCCGCGGTCAGATCGCCGAAGCCAGCGATAGCGTTCAGCGTCCCGGCCTTGGCCGACGAACCAATATTTTTGATGCCCTGCCAGATCTGTCCGAACAGGCCGATATTCTCGCTATCGTCCACCGCAACAGCGGCGTTGCGCGGGTCGCTTGCCCATGGCGCAAGGCCTGTGATCGACATCGCGGTGCGGGTGAAATCCTCGATTTGCTGGCGCCGCACAAGATCGGTGATGTTGTTGCCGTCGATCATCGACGGATCGATGCCGAGCTGGCCCGCAAGAAGATTGGCCTTTGATGCGAGGTCGGGTGCGGGCGCGGAGAGCAGACCCGTCGCGGTGTCGCGCAGCGTGTCGCGCCGAATGTCGAGCCGAACGCGGTCGACGAGGCTCGGGTCTTTCTTGCGGCCGCGCGGCGCGAGATAGTCTTGCGGGTCGATGATCACTGATAGCGCGCCTTGTTCTTCTCCCACCATGCCGTGATTTGCTGATCGGTCGGGCTCCGGCCGCCATGCTCGGCGCGATACCCGCGCACATAGGCATTGAGGATATCGGGCGGCACGTCGAAGGCGGGAAGGTCGGTGCGCCGCGTCTGTTTTTCACCGCCGAACAACATGCCCTTGAGCCCGTCCTGCGGCTGCGAAACGCTGCCCGTGGCGAACCGCATCGCCTCGAGCAACTGGCTTTGCGTGGGCTGGACGCCGGGCTTCACATGTCCGCGAAGCCATGTCTCCATGATCCCCATCACCTTGCGCTTGCGGTCCGCGTTCGACTTGCCGTCGAGATCCATCTCCGGCGTCGAGAACATGCTGATCGTCCCCGTGATGGCCCCGCGAAACGCGATCTCTTCCTGAGGCTTGGCGCGGATCGTCGCGGCCTTGGTTTGCAGCGACGAGAATTCGCCCGGCGTCATCATGGAGCGATATTCGCGCAGGTCTATCTTCAGAAACTCTTCGGGCTGCTCGATCGCCATGATGTTGAGCGCGGTCGCCATGTCGCCATCTGCTTTCGGCGCAGTGCCGCGCTTGTTCGCATCGGCCATATTGCGCAGCTGCAGGCGCCGGTCAGCCGGCAGGCGCTCGAAGTTCGGGACCTGCGACACATCGGTGAAGCCGTCGCCCAGCGTATCCACCGTGCCGAGCGCGGCGTCCCATTCGTCCGCTTCGCGTCGGCCCTCGAGCATTTCGTCCCGCTTCACACGCTCGTCGACACGCTGACGCGCGCGCTCGAGGCGCTCCGGCGTCCAGGACTCGCGTTTCGCCCGTTCCTCGAGCGAGGTATAAGCCGCGGACAGGTCCCACTTGCGCGCCGCGCTGCCGCCCTGCGCCGCCGTGCCGGTCTTTTTCTGAAACTTCGAGACATAGTCCTGCGTCTCGGCCGGGAGATAGGCCACCCAATTCTCGGGCTCCCCGGCTTTGCGCGCCTTCGCCATGGCGCCGTTGACGCCCGTGCCGCGCGCCGCGCTGCCCGGTCCGGCGTTATACGCCGCCGCGGCTTTCACCGGGTCGCCCCCGAATCGGCGCAGCATTTCCTTGTAATAGGCCTGCCCCAGCGCGCGGTTGTAATTCTCGTCCTCGCGAAAGCGCTTCGGGTCCCACGCCAGTCCGGCGTAGCGCGCCGCCTCGGGCCCGGTCGACGGCATGACTTGCATGACGCCGATCGCGCCGGCCTTGGACGTCAGCACCTTGCCGCCCTTATCAAGATGCCGCCCGCCGCTCTCGTTGCTCTCGATCGCCTTGAGCTGGCCGTACAGGTTCGCCGCAACGCCCGGGGTCGGCGCATCATCGGGCCCCGGCGTCGGGACGGTGCCCAGCGCGACGAGCGCGTCATCCTCGGCCTGGCGATACTGGATGGCTGGTTGCAGCTTGGCCTCGATCGACTGCACGTCGTTGAACGACATATCGTCCCGGTACTTGGCGAACAGCCCCATCGCCCCGTCGATATCGTCGGCCGTGAGCCGGCCGGTGATGACGGCGGTGTGCACCCCGGAAACAAAGCGTTCCTCGGCATCGTCGACGCGGTCATCGGACCAGCCCTGTTGATCCGCGAGCGCGTTGATCTCCGCAAGCCCGCCAGCGATGTTGTCGGCGTAGCGTTCCGGGTCGGCATAGAGCCGCACCGCGTCCTGCTGAAAGCCCGAGAGCCGCGCCTCGCTTTGCTTCTGCAGCTCGACATTGAGCTGCCCCGTCGAATAGCGCGCAACGTCGACCATGTAATCGCCGAAGCGCTTGTCGAGCGAGGCTTTCAGCATGTTGCGCTGCCGCTCGTTAGTGGTTTGGGAGATGGCTTGCTCGCGTAGATCCTTGAACCGCTGCTCCACGGCCGGCCGGGCGTTGTGCGCGTCCATGCCCTGCCGGTTGAAGAACGCATCTTCACCGGTCCACAGCGTTTCGCGCGCGGCATTGGCGACATCGACATCGATCTTCTTCACCGCCGCGGTATCATAGACCGCGTTGATCGCGTCCCAGTCATCAGCGGCGCGCGAAAGCGCGGCGCCGGTCTGCTCAACGGCACGGCCCACGAAGTTGCGCGCCTCGGCATAGCGCAGGCGGTTCTGCGGCGCGTCTTGTACCTGGACAGAGCGGCCCGGCGTGTTCGGAACCGAAACCATCAGCCCGCCTTCTGCCCGGCGCGGAACTTCGAATATTGCTGCGCCCCGCCGAGCAGCGTCGTCGCGGCCCCGAATCCGGCCGCGATCATCGCCTGCTTGCCCTCGGATTTTGCGGCACGCTTCTCGCTTTCGTAATTCCAGGCATCGATCTGCAGGCCCTTGACCCGGCGTCGCACGTTTTCGCTCAGCGCCGCACTGTCCTCTCGGCCGATCATGCGCGTGTCATCGATGACGCGCGCCGCCGAGCCGACCGAGATATCGACATTGTTCCCGGCCATGCGCGCGGACTGCGCCCCGACCCGGCCCGCGACCTCGCGGCCGAGCTGGCGCTGCTGTTCCTGCCCCTGCACAATAGCGTCGACCGCGCCCTCGCGCGCAATCTGCTTATTCTGCTCCGCGACCTGCGCCTGGTAGCGCGACATCTGGGACTGATAGATACCGCCCTGAATAGTGCCGGCCGCCGAGACAGCCGCCGCACCAATGGCAAGAAGACCCGGGTTGCACAATTTTCAGGCTCCCTTGCGGAAATGGACGAACGAAACCTCGCCGACATTGATCGGGGCACCGCAAATCTCAAAACCGACACGGCGCAGGAAGCGCAGCGCGCGCGCATTGTCGACCGACACGAGATTTTCGAGGCGGCCGAACGTGGCATGCATCTCTTCGATCACGGCCGGGGCATGGCGCAGCAGGTCGCGTCCATGATCATAGACCCGGTTCGTTCCCAGCATCCACGGCACACCGATACCCTCGATCATGCTACGCGATGCGACCCCCATCACGGCATGCGGCTCGTCGTCGACGATCGCGGTGAGTGCCCACAGCGACGACATGATGCCATGGCGCAGCGCCTCGGCCGGGGCCCGGCCGAAGGCGGCGCACTCCCGAACGTCGTCTGCACGCATATGGTCGGCGAGAAAGGGAATGTGCGCCGCGTCGGCCGCGACGAGCCTCACCCGCCACCCTTCGCTTCGACACCGTAATACAGGCCCGCGATCGTCATGGGGTAAGGACTGCTCTGTTTCACGATGATCGTCGCGTCGCGATCGACCATCTGCTGCGGGCGCGCGGGTTCGGGCAGGCCCGTAAACATGATCGGAGCGCCGATCTCGCCCTCGCGGCGCGTCGTGAGCAGCTCGAGCTCGCTTTCTTCTCGGCCGGCATAAACATCGAAACTCTCGACGAGCTCGACGAAGATCTCGCCCGTGATCTTCTTGCGCGGCTCGGGCGGCAGAGGCAGCGTTTCGACGATCGCGGAATAAGGCAGGCCGACGATGATAATCGAGGCCGGATCGTCGAGCGTGATCGTGCCATCCTCGACAGTGGTCCGCAGCGTGAAGCCATCGGCGAGCACCGTGACGGTTTCCCCCTCGAGATGCGCGAGACCGCTAATCGTTATTTGCGGATCTTCGAAGGCGTAGATTTTCGAGCAATCGAGGAAGGACGCGGTGCGATAGTCCGTCCATTTCAGGCGATCGAGATATTCGACATAGCGCACCGTTGCCTCGCCGATCTCGCGCTCGACAATGAGATAGACGCGGCTCTCTTCGCCCTCGGGAACGCAGCATACGTCGAGCACATTGCCCCCGACGTCCATCTCGGTCCAACCCCACACCTGCTGCTCCGCTTCCCATGTAAAGGCGAGCAGCTTGCCGTCGTTGCGCACGCACCACAGTATCGACCCCGGCTCGGCCTGGTACGCCATGCGCACGATGCGGAAATCCTGAAACAGATGCGGCGCGAAGATCGAGACATCGTTCGACCGATAGCCGTCGATCTCGAAGGTGTAGCCCAGCGTCCGCAATCCCGATTCGATGCGCGGTTGATAGAACGCTACCTCGCCGACCATGATCGGCTTCGGGAGGGCGATGCCGCGCCCGACATGGCGTTTCGCGCCGGGCGGCGGCGTCGGCACCAGCACGTCATCGTTGGGCCCGACGAGCGAGAAGATATTGTCGCTTGTCCCGACGAGCAGCCTGTCCATGGGGATGAAGGCCTCGATGACGTTGCTCTGTCCCGTCGATATCGACATGGCGATGCTATCGTTCTCGCGCTGCGGGCGGGCAAAATCCATGTTCTCGAAGTCGGCCGAGCGGCTCGCGAACACGCCGTTGGGATTGCTGGTCGTGCCACCGAACCAAAGCCGCTGCTCCCAGAAGCCGAGCCGCGACGGATACTTCCCGGTCGCGTCGAAGGGGTCATAGGCCTCGATCGGCGCGTCGGCATAGTCGGGCTGATACCCGTCATCGACGAACGACAGCGACGTTGTTTCGCCGATATAGCCAAAGCTTCCACTCTCATGGGCCTTGTAGATCCGGTAATAGTCGACGTCGCCGGCCGGAGCCGCCCAGGTGATGGTTGTAAAGTTGCGCGGCAGCTCCGTATCGTTCGTTGCGCTGGCGTGCGCCGAACCCCGGCTTTCCTGCCCGTCGCTGTTCACGGCCGAGACGATGTAGGAATAGTCCTGCGGGAAATAGGAATCGCCGGAGTTCGCCGAATCGGTGTTCGGCGTCGTCGCCACGGCCGAGACGCTCGTCGGCGGGCCGATGCCCGGGCTGAACGCCACCTCTGCATAGGACCAGTCCGCGTGATCCGCGCGGACCAGCTTCGAGACGGGATAATATTCATGCGCGAGATAGATCGTGTCGAACGACTGGGCATAGTCGATGTCGACCAGCTCGCCGGCGTTATAGGGCGTCGCGAGTTTGTAGAGCGGATAGACGGCCATTATTGCAGATTGACCTCGTTGAAGCGTCCGCCGCCGCCGCCGCCACCGCCCGGCGGGACGGTCGGCGCTGGGGTCGGCGCCGGGGTCGGGGCAGGGACGGTGGGCGGAGCCGGCGGAGGCGCAGGCGGCGCGACCCTCACGTCACCATCATCAGCGGTGAACACGCCGAAGCCCGTCGTATCGAGGCCGATGCTGAAATTGTCGGGATCTATCACGGTCGCGACGACGACGCGGCCATTGATCTCGTCCATGCCCTCGATGCCCTCGAGATAGACCTCGGCACCGCTGTCGAGCCCGTGATACGGCGCTGTCACGACGCCGGGATCGGCGTTGGTAATGCCGGTGATGCCAAACCCTTCGGACAGCACCGCGCCGCCCAGCGCGAGCGGCTTCATCGTGGCCTGCCCCATGAGCAGGGCATAGCTCTGCCCCGGCGAATAGGTGAAGGGCAGGAGCCGCGCCTCGTCATCGTCGGCCGGCAGGCGGTAAACGAAGCGCGTCCCGGGCCGCTTGCGAACCCCGCCATATTTGAGAAGCGTGACATTGGTCAGGCGCCGCGCGCCAGCCGACCATGCATCGACGTCGCGGCGCGACTGCACCACGGGCGAGAATATCCCGCGCGTGAAATTGCGCTTGCTGACCGTCGTCACCAGCGCGTTCCCGGCCAGGGCATATCGGCGCCGCGCACCATCACCGCCTCGGGCACGAATTCCTTGCGGCGGCGCGGGAAACGGTTGAGATCGTCGGCGATGGCTTCATTCAAGGCGCGCTCGGCCGACTGCTGTTTCACGATCCACTCGCGCGTGTCGGCCTTCTCGCCCAGGATGGGGCGATAGATGCGCGCCGCGAGCAGGCGGATCACTGCCTGCTGAAACAGCGGGTGCCACTTGTTCGGCTCGACCGCATCGAGCGAATATTCGAGGATGGCGAGATCGAGGTTGGTGTAGAGCTTGGTGTCGGCGAGCGTGTAATCGATCTGCTCGTAGCCCGGGTTGATCGTGGGCCAGTACAGCATCGGCGTTGCGACGATGCCCGGCGCTGACGCTGCGCTATAATCCCGCACCAGCACGATGGGCGAGACGATCTCGTCGGGCAGGGCATAGGCATAGGCCCATTCACCGGTGCGATCATTGTCGACCGCGGCGAGACTTATGCGGCGCTTCGCAAAGCTCCAGTCGTGCATGCCGATCAGTTCCGACACGACACCGTTCAGATGGCGGTTGCACTCCCGCGCCTCGGTCCGACTGTCCTCGATGCCGCTGATCGGATGCGCCGGCAGGTCCGATATCGCCTCATTGCACAATTGAACCAAATTACGCGCCACTGGGTTCGCCTTCCTGCATCTGCTCCACGGCCTGCTCGAGCGCCGACACGCGTCCGCGATCGTAGGGGCTGGAATTGGGCCGCTTGGACTTGCGCGCCACGCCGCGCGGTCGAGTGGGATGCGTCGCCATGCCGGGACGCTACGCCGCGCCGCATTGGCGCTCAAAAAAAGGCGGCGCCGGATCGCTCCGACGCCGCCTCCCCCGTGGAGCCGTGATTAGCGGCTCAGTGCAGCCAGGCGATCCGCAACGGCATCCTTCACCTTGGCGCGGGCCGGACCCTTGCGCGCGAGCTCGCCCTGCTCAATCGCGCCGAGATGATTGTCGACCGTGCCGCTGGCGATCGTGGCCGCGATGTCGTCCGCGCCGCCCTTGAGGAACTCCGTCACGTTGAACACGTCCGTGCCGCCGATGGCATTGCTCGGACCCTCGTCGACGATGACGCCGGCGCCGAGCGGACGGAAGCGGGTACGGACCTCGACCGTTTCCATGACCTTGCGGACCAGCTTGCCATTGTCGAGGATCGGCGGGTTGAGCGTGACCTCGACTTCCTTTTCGATGAAATCGTCTTCCGAGACGAGATCCTCGTCGACCACGACGATCGAGCCGGGCTCGTGGAGCTCGCCGTCGAAGAACGGCTCCGGCCCGCGGACGATTGCTTGTACCATCTTACCCATGTCAGGGCTCTCCTTTGCTGTCGAAGGCTCAGTAGCCCGTGTTGAACGCCGGGATTGCGGTGTCGTCGGTGTCGCGGACGATGCCGCCGAACACCTTGCCGGCGGTGTGCGTGCCGACCGTGACGAACTGGAAACCCAGATAGCGCTTGGACGTGCGCGGGACCGAGGCGCGCAGCAGCACCGCGCCCTTGGTGAGATTTGCCTCGGCAATGACACCCGACCCGATCAGCACCGTGGGCGACGACAGGTCCGCGTTGTCGCTTTCCACGAAGTTGACGGCAAGGCTCGTGCCGCTCGCGAACGCCGTGGTGACCGACGCCACGACCTGAAGCTCGCGGTTGGTGTTGATATTCACCCCCGCGACGCCCTCGTCGTACTTGTCGGTCGAATATTCGGTGCCGGTCGTAACGGCCTGATCCTTCGAGAAGATCATTTCACGGTCAAAAAGCATGACTTTCTTCCTTTTCTGTTTCGATCAGACCATCAGACGACGCGGGCTTCGTCGGCCTTGAGCACGTCGCAGACGCGCACCGGAACTTCGCCGAAGACCATCACGCGCTTGCCGCCGACCGTCTCGTAGGAGAAGTTGGTGCTGTTCGCGTTGTTGATCAGCTGCAGGCGGAAGTTCTCGCGAATGTTGCGCGGCATGTAGAACGCCGCCTTCGCGCCCGGCATGGTCAGGCCCTGGACACGCTCGAGCGCGCGCGCCATCAGCATTTCGATCTGCGCCCCGGTCGAATAGTTCGGGGTCAGGAGCGACTTGTCGATGTTGCAGATGCGCACGCCGCGGCGATAGTCCTTGATCGAAAGACCGGTCTTCCAGATGAAGTTGTCCGACACCGCAAGGAAGCGGTTGCC
>Ga0209922_102365_pt1 | contig 16459 bp, 16 predicted proteins | sample ThiBiot_500_biof_FD_183946 | JGI IMG/M metagenome (GOLD analysis project Ga0209922, IMG submission 183946) | Wastewater bioreactor microbial communities from Cape Town, South Africa - Thiocy_expt_500_biof (SPAdes) | ecosystem: Engineered > Bioreactor > Thiocyanate-remediating > Anaerobic-Aerobic ...
AGACCAGCATTCGTTGCTTCCTGTAAAAATCGACTTAGATTAGCACGATCATTGAAATTCAAGACGCCTTGTTCATGTTCATGCAAACTCCAGAAAACATAAGTTTGAAGTGTATTCAAACCTTGAGTTTTGGCCATTCGCATAATGTATGGCCACATAGCTGGTGTCGATCGTGGATAATGGATAGCACCTTATATGAGCATCGTTCGGACATCATTAATTTTAATTGCTCGATGATCATAACTAACTTTGTAAGGTGTTCCTCGAACATGTTTATAACTTATTGGACTTGAATATACAAAAGTTAAAAGAACAGCACAAACGTATATTACAGATAAATAAGACATCTGGCTTTTTTTTTTAAAAAAACATAAAGAAAAAATGGTGAAGATAACAATTCTTATCTCGTGTGCATAAATTTATTTAAATAAAATATTTCGAAGTAGATTTTTAAGCTCGTTCATATATGTTTTTGATGGAAAAACAAAAATTATCAATGAACTCATATGAGGTAAAAATGCAAGAAAATAACTAATGATAAGCATGTTGATTTGCCAATGTGCTTCTTTCGAAATACAAGTAAACATTAAAGAAAATATAATACGTGGTAGAGCAAATATTACTAAAACAATTGGACTAATAATTCAATGTTTGAGTAATGATAATTGTTCTTTGAAAACCATTTTAAATTCCTGTTTTTTTGATTTTACTCTTGTTCGAGTAAAAGCAATAAGAATAAAGATGGTTGAGATTAAACTTACAGCGAATGGAGCTACATAATGAATGATATTGATGATCATATTGTAAATTCGCACTAACGATGTACTGAACTGAACAATACACCATGCTCGACGACCATAGTCAAGACGAGGATCAACAATAGATTCTCGATGAAATGGATCATGTAGTAGACTTGTCATAACAATAAGTATCGTTAGAGGAATTAGAATTTTTGCCATTTGTTTACCTTTTGCTTTCTGAAATCTTGTTTTATTTCGTGCTACCCAAAAACGTTCCAATGATACAGCATGAGCTGCACCATTCGACTTCGAATATAAATGACGATTCCAAAGCACACTAACGCTTATAAAATAAGCCGAATTGATTCGAATTCGAAATAAAATAAAATAAAATAAAAACTTTTTCCTTTTTCCCAATGCAACTGAATATAAGTGGTCTGTATTCGGGTTCTAAGTAACGTCAAATTAGAAAGTTATTTTATTTGTATATGAAGTTATATCGAATTTTGAAGTAAGTTCGAGGTTAAGAAAATTGAAACTTAAAACTTTTTCCGGATTGGAAATCAATTTTTGTGTGGCTTTTTCTCGCTTATTTTCGAAGTCGAATTAGGCAGCTACTCGTTTTGCCATGAATTGTGAAATCTCAACAACAATAAATCACTACCTAACTTTATGAATTTCGCAGAAAAAGAAATAAAAATGTATATATATTTTTCGACTAATTATCAAAAAAATACATGTGATAATACAGATACTATCAAATTGAGTACAATATCGACACCAACAACAGGTTTCTGTAGAATCTTTATGCATCTTTTTTGAAAATCATGAATATATTTTTTCTTCGTTGAATAGACATGCCAACGGTGATAGTTAACTCAACGTATATGTCAACATTTTTGACATCAAATCCAGTATATTTCGAACAATGTAATCCTGCATATCATGGAAATGCACAGATGCTCGTTTCCAAACATGGCTACTATGAGTTTATTATCAATAGTACTGTGAGAATAAATGCTAAAGTTTATAAAAATAATTTTAATCCATTGAATACCAATGCAAATTTACTTTTACATTCGTACGGAGAATGCATTATCGGTCAGATTAAGTTTACTATTCAACTTTGGCCAATTGAAATCTATTATTTATTAGTAACGACAACATCTTCAAATACGACATCTTCATTTTCAGTAATTGCAAGTGAATCATCTCACATTAGTTTTAATGAAACAAGTGAGATACTGAAGCAATATTTTAGTTAAAAAAACTTTCTTCTCTTTATTTTATCATATATTTTAAAAATTTTACAAACAGAATATTCATCAGAATTAACAGTAAACAGCCATAAATGTAGTTGTCGAGACGATTGCAAACTCTTAGATTGGTACTGTGACATTATTGAAATCAACACATATATTTATGAAAATAATTTCACTTTATTGAATCTTGCGAAAAATGAAATTGCAGGCGATGATAATGATCATTGTAATTATCACTTTAAAATTGAATTGTATCGTCCACTGAATAGTTCATTCATGTTAATTGTAACAACAAATCGAAGACTAGAGATAGGTAATTTCTCAATATGAAGTCAATTATCCAGACAAACTATTCATCAGAATTGAATAATCAAAGTCAAAAGTTTAGTTATCACAACTGTTATTCTTTCGAGTTTTATTACGAAGCTTTACAAATAAATGTAAACACATCGGATTATCACATGTTCTCAAGCTATAGCAGTCTCGATACAAATGGTTATTTGTATCAATATTGAGTTGATCCATACAATTCAATGGATATTTCGCTCGTTCAAAATGATAACTCCTGTGAAGATACACAATTGATATAAATCAAATGAGTATATACGTATATTAAGCAAATAATCGAGAAGAAATTTAAATATATGTATCTATTTTAAGATGACCTTTCAAGAATAACAATTGTTCAATCAATGTACTCATTAGAATTTACTCGATATAGTCCTTAGTATGGCGACGAATCTTGTCAATCTTCGGATTTCTCTTATGAATCTATACAAATCAATGTAATTCAATCGGGTAATTATACATTATCAAGTGTAAACAATGTAAATACGCATGGCTCGTTATATGAGCAACATTTTAATCCATACAGTCCATCTGAAAGATTGCTCTCTCATAACTTCTTCAGTTGTCCTCAAATGCAATTTAAAATCATTGCAGAGTTGTTATCGAATGTTACATATATATTAATCACAGAGATACCTGGTAACGATTGGATAGGAGAATTGTCAGTATTGGGAACCGGTACAAACAATGTTATCTTCATCATATAATTAGGTCACCAAACAACATATACATCAGAACTCATGAAAGACACTTCAGTTTATTCACGAGATTGTACAAAAAGAAACTTTCATTATGAAGCAATTGAAATTAATGTATAACAGAACGGTTCCTATACATTCGATGGTAATACAAGTATTTTGCTATATGGTATGGATATATTTATAGAAACGATTTTGATCCATCATATCCGAATAAAAACTTATTTATTGAAAGTAGTTTCAATTGTAGTAATCGTTTCAAACTTGGAAATTACCTTGAAATAAATGTAATATATATTCTGGTGATGACAACATTCGAGCCCAACGTGAGAGAATCTTCTACATTACTTGTCACTGGCCCAAATAATATCACATTGAATCGACTTAGTAAGTTAACTCTTTCAGCATAACAATAAACATCATTTGTTTTTTTTTGGTTCGTAGATAAAAAAATATAGCAGTTATATCGTTGGTGCTCAGTGTGATTTGCATAAGAAGGGTATTGGTTTGACTATTAATGATATATTACGCGATCAGATTCAATTGAATATATCTTTTGGGAAGCAATCGGTTTTGATACACGTAGCTGCTAGTATCACCATGATTATGTTTGTGATTGGTCTTATTAATAGCATTTTCTCTTTAATGACTTTTAAGAATAAAGAACTACGAATAGTTGGCTGTGGATCATACCTACTTGCATCATCAATTACATCTTTATTGACCATTACTATGTTCTTAGTTAAATTTTGGTTTGTTGTTCTTATTCAACTGCATTCAACTATTCGTTCATCGATTCTTCGAGTAGATTGTATATTTCTTAGTCCTGTTTTAAAACTATGTCTATACTCAGACGGTTGATTGAATGCTTGTGTTGCCATTGAACGAACTGTCAATGTATCAAAGGGAGTTACTTTTGATAAAAAAATGAGCAAACGTGTAGCACGATGGATAATTCCAATTCTACTTACCCTAATCACTTGCACTATTATTCATGAACCAATACATCATGAATTATTCGAATATACAACTCAAAAATATAAGTCAATAAACAATAATTTAACTATGAACATATCAATCGAAACTGAACATAATGTCTTGTGTATTATTCGTTATTCTCGTTCTCTTCAGATCTACAATACAGTCACTTTATTTGTTCATCTCATAGTACCATTCCTTGCAAATCTTTGCTCTGCTTTATTCATCATTTTTGTCACAGCTCGGCAACGATCAATCACACAAAGAAATCAAACTTTCAAAGAACACGTATTTATAAGCAAATGAGTGAACACAAACAGTTACTTATTAGTTCCTTTATTCTGCTTATATTGGCTATGCCTCGTTTGATCATATCATTGATATCAGGATGCGTGGATCCATCAAATAATCCTTGGTTATATCTTTCTGCTTATTTCATTTCTTTCACTCCACCAATGCTTATCTTTATTGTATTTGTGCTACCTTCAGAACTCTATAGAAAGACATTCAAAAAAACAATGATACGATCCTGACTATGAACTAATTTGCTTATACTGTGTTGTTGAACTTTCGTAATTTATTTTTTCATTTGTAGTATGTGATCATCTTTCTTTTATTTATTCAATAAACAGCTAAATACATAGTATAACATGGAACATTATCATAGTCTCCTCCATGACAGATTGGTCTCAAGATAGCTGGTTCATCCGAATCTCGAATACGAGTTATATTTAAAACTTGTTTTTCTTGAAAGTTTGTAGTATTAAAAACTAAATGTGTTGGTGTCCATTCAACACAATGAACGCATACAGATGAAGTCCAAGAAATTGTAACCGTATCATTTCCAGGAATATGATGTGGAGGAGTAGGAAGCCAAACTTCAACTTCTGCACTTTTATTTAAATCTAATGCTAATGAGTCCGGTTGATATAACACTCGAAGATCATCATCAACACAGATGTCGAACCAATTCTTTGGAATCGAATCAAAAAATGTATGACTTGGTGTTTTCGTTGAATAAACCGTGAAATTGACCGTTCGTCGAGTCATTGCTTCATCAACAAGAGAAATATCAGTATATCGAATTGGAATTTCTGTATTTTTCTTGAAATAGATCTCTTGACATGGATACAATTCTCCACTATCAACTTGACATGTTTCACTTGAATACCAATAATCTTCTTGTTTTGATGCATTTTTTGAATGAACCATTGGATATCTAAAATTTATATAATTTTTAATTTCATATGCACTATCATTGCCCCAATGTAACGGAAATAAGCCAAGAATATTCGAGCTATATTCCCAATAAGTTAAATAGGAACAAAGATTGTAATCATCAATCTTATTGGTAATTAATTGAACATAGTGGTTTGCTTGTGGTGAACCAGGTCGAGCATAGGGCATATGCTTCATTACATACGCAACGTCTGATTCTTCAGAACTTTTATTAAATTTTAAATAAGCTCGTTGATTAATTTCATCGATGACAATTATTGTTCGATTATTATCAGAAGAAAAAATCACTTGCTGAGGAAAATTAGGTTGTGCTGAATTTGCTAAATATTGACAATAAACGAAGAATACTAAACCGATAAGTAATTTCATTTTTGTTTCGTTTGCATGTAAAACAGGTTCTTTTTAAATATACCAACAAAAAATGTTAATGTCATTCTTACATGGTATGCTACGTATTACATCACTACAAAGAATAGCGAAGCAATTACACAAACAAAGATAACACACACACACGTGCTATATATATATATAAGATGCAAAAATTGAAATTATCTTTACAACGTTTGACATAGTTTATACAGGCCGATGATTATTGTAAGGAATCATAGATGATATACGTATCCTCATCAGAAACATATAGCCAACACAAAAGAATAATATTTATTTTGAGATAATATACAGTTGTCTATATAATAGTTTCATATCATACGATTATTCACGATGACGTCAATGTGAAAATAAACTCTAATATACGTATATATTTGTTGTTTTCTATCACAGTTATCATAATTCGAATTTCGAATAACAAAAGACAATGATAGTGGATTTTTATGTATTCATGCGTTTTGGTTTAGTTGTTATATTAATAATTATATGGCATTAACTCAGAATGTGCGTATTTTGAATTTTATTTTACATGTTTCTTTATATATATACAAAAATGGCAAATCTAGTTGCAGTAGATGATCAGAATGTTATTGAAAGATTTTCACAGATATTCGAAACAAGAGGTCAAGCAGACGATGGAAATAACATAATGGACGAAGAAGATCTCAATCAGTTAGTGGGCCATGTAGTTCAAGGCTCAGACGAAACGGGTTTTGATTACTTAAATAATCCACGTAAAAAAGTATCTTGGGTTGTGGGTGGCGATGGTTTAAGTCTGTTTCTGAAACAGTCGAATATTCAAATGTTACGCTCAATTGGTTTCGATGATCCATGGATACGAAAGCGGCTGGAAATGGGCAGACGTTTTCGTCTAGGCGTATTTTACAAATCAGATCAATGTGTTCTGGCCACATGGGATGGAGTATTATCAATGATAGATAAATACTATCCAAAGTCTATTTCAAGTAAAATTCTTCAACATGCAGATGCATTCAAATCAATGAGCTTTGATCAAATTGAAGCTCGAGCTCGTCTATCGTTTCTTCAAGGAGCATCGTATGGCGAAGTCAACGAATTGCCTATCAATGGCTACTTGAATGATCCTCGTTATATGACAGAAGAAAGATTCTTAACTTGTGAAGGAACATTGGAAGAGTCCCGTGGTTTTCTATTTAATAGTTTATGTCTTACAGAACTATATGATGGTAGTGGATTTACAAAAGATTCAAATGGACAGTTACATATGAGAGAATATTTACAACTCAATGTTCCTGTGCGAGATCTTCCTGGATTTCGATACTTGGATATACCTATTGATATCAATGATTTTATGTCTGATGCTTAAATAAAACGTGAAAAATACACCATGAATTCAAAAATGAATGTCAATAACTTGTAAATTTTTGTATTCTCTGATTGTTTGTATCAGCTACATATAGACTATTGTCAATATCAAGTCTTATAGCATAAGGACCACTTAGTAAGAGATCAGTGCTACCGCTTACTCCAGTAACACCAGCAACGGTAGTACCATTGGTTTGACCCTTGCGAAAAAACTGTATTCGATGATTGGATGTATCAGCAACATAGATATTTCCTAATGGATCGAGTATGACACCGCAGGGGCCATTTAATAAAGTTGATGATGAACCACTCGATCCACTACCGCTTCCAACAAGAAGTGTCCATGTACTAGCACCTAGAACCCACTTAACAATATTATTGACACCTCGATTCGCGATTATAAGACTATTGGATGTTAAATCAAGATAAATTGCGAATGGTCCATTTAATTGTGTATTACCTATACCAGCTCCATTACCACCAGCTACTACAGTACCACTTGATGCACCCGATAAGTATTCAACAATACGATGGCCTGAATATTCACTAATATAAATTGTACCAGAATTTTCATTCAAAGCAATACCATATGGTGTATTTAATTGATTTAAAGCCGTTCCCTGAACACCTAAAGCCAAACAAATATTGCATTTAGAAAATGACATTAATGTAATTATATACCTGTGCCTGCAATGATTGTGCCAGTTGACGAGCCAGATGCCCAATATTGAACACGATGATTGAAAGGATCTGTTACATATAGATTACCATTTGAATCGACAGCAACTCCACCTGCTCGATTAAAATAGTTAAGAGCTGAACCTCCAGCTCCACTCGATTGACCAGCAACTGTCGAGCCAGAAGAAGCACCTGCTAACCACTTTTGTACTCGATTGTTATCACGTTCAGCTATATACATTGTCTTTGATGAGTCCACTGCTAAATCATATGGATAACTGAGACGATCTGATGCTGAACTACTAGAACCAGTAGTTCCAGCTACAGTTATACCCGTATCATCCCATTGAACTGGAAGAGAGCTTGCTAAAAATATATTTGTCATTGTTAAGATAGTAAAACTATACTGAAAGATATACGTACTCGTCGTTGTCGTTGTCGTTATTGCCGATGTCGTTGATGTTGATGTCGTTGATGTTGATGTCGTTGTCGTTGTCGTTATTGTCGATGTCGTTGATGTTGATGTTGTTGATGTTGATGTCGTTGTCGTTGTTGTCGATGTCGTTGTCGTTGTGGTTGTTGTGTATGTCGTTGTTGTCGATGTCGTCGTTGTTGTAGTAGTGAATGTTTTATCTGAAATCGATGATAATTAAAATGCAAGTTTTTTTTTAACATACTTTCAAATATATTTTCAGTCGTCAATGTAGTAGCATCTATAATGTAACAATTTTAGATAGTATATCAAGAAGAAATATAATCAAATATGTCTTACGGGATTGTGACCAAGCAGTTGAGACAACCGCTAGAATGATTCCACCGATTAAAGAACCAATCATTAATCCAATCATAAGTGGGATAGACCTTTTAGAACAACATGCGGCATTAGCATACGCAGGACACTTTTGTCTAATATTAGTTTTTAATGATTGATTGTTTTTGGTACCATTTGTTTGATTTTCGTACATTTGCTCAAGAATGGAACTAGATGGTTTCGAAAATAAACTTTTCTTTTTCTCAGATTCCACGTGCCAAATATTTTGTTGTGATATGTTTTCAGCATGATCTGGTGATACTTTACTATCACTTGTCCTAAATATCGATGGAAAATGCTGTAATTCGTATGCCTTTTGAAGAAAACTAGTTTTGCTGCCGACACTCATCATTTCAATCTATATAATTATATGAAAATATATTCGAAATCGAAATATTTCAGCCCATACTTGTAGTTGATTGCTTAATAATGAAATGAAAATGAAAATCAGAAGGATTTGTAATCAAAATTTCAATTTTCTTTTTGATAGAATGCATTGGTAAGTATGTGTATGGAATAATTTTCGACGTACTTTTTACGAACATTCATTCTCACGAGATTTATTATTTGAAACTATTCTTTTGTTCTGAAATATACAAACCAATAATCTAGTTACAATAGAGTAACTTTTTACATATTTCAAGACAAGAAAGATAGTTTTAAAGAATAAAAAGACGTTCTTTCTCCTGATTGTGCTTTATTTTAATTTTAAGAACAGTATCAATAGCTCACACATGCTTTATTCATTATAAATAATTGTCTCAATCCATAATCTTCGATTACAAATTCTTCGATATCTCTTATCTGTCTTTCAACAACCTTAATTTTCTTTTCTTTTTCATAACAAGCAGATTGTTCATAAAATTGTTTTGCTGTTATTAAGTTTTCGTGAGCCAATTTGTATTGATATAATTGAACATAAATATCAGCTAGATCTTGATGTATTCCAGTTAAAGCAGAAATTTTACCATATATCTCTGAACTTGAACTAAAGTTTGGTTCATTCGGCAGCAAATAAATTTGTACTAATTTTTCATAGTTCATTGTTGCTTCTATGATGAGACCAGCTGTATTCTGTAGTTCAGCTAAATCATAAATACAATGTAACAGATCTGAATGATCCGATGGAGGATAACTTAATAACTCCTCTAACTGTAGTTTCAGATGTTTAATACAATGAAGTAAAATTTCTTGTCTTTGAGTTTCGTCATGGGTATTTTTTATCCTGCTTCGACAAAGCAAACACATTGTAAAACAGAGCTCTATTCGCTTATGTCTATCGACTGTTGTTTGTAGTGATAAAATACAAGAAGCAATTCCAAGATCATAGTAACTATTACCAAGAATATTATCTTCTATATATGCATCATAAACGAAACCCAACTGGAGATAAATACGACCGATATCAATAGCACAAATCAATTCGCTATCATTTAAATACGATTGATAAATTGTCAATGCTTCTTCTAATTTAGCGATTGTAATATTGATATATTCAGGTTAATGCTTCACATGAAATTCTTAGCTGCATTCAACCATCCCGTCTCAGAGGGAAATAATTCCTGTATTTCGACGAAAAGATTATTTATGTCTTCCAAATTCACTTGATATAAATGATTTGATATTTCATTAACGCAATTTTTCAGTGTTACTCTTGGTGTTATTCCAATAACATCATATTCTTGTTTTAAACTTGATTCATCTTCTAATTTTAATTTTGCTACGTACATATTTTTAGTGTCATCATGGAAATATTCAATTACGATAAACTTTTGCGATTGGATTGTGCGTATAATTAGTTTGAAAATTTCTATGCTCAATTTTCAATTGATCATACATATCTTTTATAAAAAAGCCAAATAAAAAGATGACTTCGAGATTTTTTTGACGAAGTGCTTTGTTAATAATACGGTAGATTAATGTATCACGTGTATACCAACGAATAGCTGTATGAGACGTATAAGTTCTTTCAAATTCATCTAATATTTTCAATTCAGGCTCTCTATCTTGATAATAGTGTCTTAATGTCATAAGAAAAATTTCACGACAATTATCAGGATATGTCAAATGACAGATCATAGAAATTACATAGTTCCACCATGAAAACGTTAATAAATTTGTTGTATAATTATCTCTTCCAATTTCACTAAAAATACCATCTTTTGCTTGCTGTAAATATTGTTCGACATCGCATCTCAAATCTTTTAGTAACAATTGCAAATCCATGTAAACTACTTTGACCTATATAGAGAAATTTTCAAAAGACGACATACTATAACATTATTTACTTTGTTATATTCGTCAGGACATTGTATATGATCGTGTTCTTCAGTACAGTAAATATAAATTGATCGTATATTTTTTAAAATATGAATTTGTGAAACAATGATTTCATCAAGACAACCAAAATAAAACAGAAATGTTATTGTATCATTTGTTTGTTCAATAAATTGCAGAGCTTCTTCAGTATTATGCATGAATTTTGCATATTTAATAACTTTTCGAAGTTCTTCCAATAAGAATAGACTTTCATCGTGTCCAGCATTATTTATATTCTCATGGAGAAGTATCAATTGATGTGATTCAGGATTCAGATGATTGTGATCAAAGAATTGATAACGACGTTCTAATTTGTTTATTGTGCTTGTCTGAATTGAATCGCGTAATGACATTATACTTGTGATAAACTACTAGAGAAAAACTTCAATAAAAAAAAAGACGAATTCATTAATTTAATTAATATTTCAACGTTTTGATGGGGTTTATTAGATCAAAACTCTAGGTTTAATACTAGTATGATTTTCATTACTCTTTTCTATCGAAAACAAAGTTATATGAGAGAAGTAGAAAGAGAAAAAAGCCTCATGATACCTTAAATTGAGTAAAAAGAAGGAAAGAAAGAAATGAGTCGATGTGGTGCTGTCTATCGTCCTCATAAAATAAAGAAAAAGCTGGCAGATTTGATTTCGACACAAACACGTGTTCGCACAAAATATGGCAGTCAATATTGGGCGACGTGTTTTTCAATATAAAAACAGATTAACTTGTAATTCAGATCTGTCAGGTCGTTCGAAAAGTTCGTGTCACTACTATTTAAGATAGACGATACTTGATCTGTTATGTAGTTATTTCTATGAAATTGCCTTAGTTTTATCCAAAATTGCAGCACATTTTTTGCATTGTTCTAATGAGATCATCCAAAAACTTGAAGTTTTGTGATTCATAAAAGATATAACCTTCGTAATGCCTTTAAATTTATGAGTGATTTCAGTGCAAAAAGTACGATGAAAATTTGCATACCACTAATGCGATTTTATACCGCTCAGTAATTAATTATTTTAAAAACTAATTGACTAAGTTTTCTTCTAAATGTTGAGAAATTCCTGAACTACAGAGCGAACAATTGAGGTAATGACAACTTTGTTCTTATTACGAACACTCCTTGCACATTTGAAATGTAATAAATACAAATGTAAATTGCTAAAAATTTGTTATTAATATGAGTATAATTTTCAAATCAGCTCCCGAATAGCATCAGCAAACTATTATTTATGCTTCTGTCTAGTTAATTGTTTTAGTTATACATGAAAAAAAGACTCCTCTTTTTCTGTAGATCTTCAGTGCGATGCCAGATTGTAAGAAATAAATATTCAATATGTAATTTTAAAAAAATGAGTGTCAATAACTTGTAAATTTTTGTATTCTGTGATTGAATGTATCGGCTACATATAGATTATTGTCACTATCAAGTCTTACAGCATAAGGACCACTTAGTAAGAGATCAGTGCTACCGCTTACTCCAGTAACACCAGCAACGGTAGTACCATTGGTTTGACCCTTACGAAAAAACTGTATGCGATGATTGGATGTATCAGCAACATAGATATTCCCTAATGGATCGAGTGTGACGCCATTGGGGCCGTTTAATAGAGCTGATGATGAACCACTCGATCCACTACTGTCTCCAACAAGAAGTGTCCATGTACTATCTCCGAGAACCCACTTAACAATATTGTTGGCTTCTCGATTCGCGATTATAAGACTATTGGATGTTAAATCAAGGTAAATTGCGAATGGTCCCTTTAATTGTGTACTGCCTGTACCAGCTCCATTACCACCAGCTACGACAGTACCACTTGATGCACCCCATAAATATTCAACAATACGATGACCTGCCCATTCACTAATATAAATTGTGCGAGAATTTTCATTCAAAGCAATACCAAATGGTGTATTTAATTGATTTAAAGCCGTGCCCTGAACACCTAAAGCCAAACAAATATTGCATTTAGAAAATGACATTAATGTAATTATATACCTGTGCCTGCAATGATTGTACCAGTTGACGAGCCAGATGGCCAATATTGAACACGATGATTATAAGGATCCGTTACATATAGATTACCATTTGAATCGACAGCAACTCCACCTGCTCGATTGAAATAGTTAAGAGCTGAACCTCCAGCTCCACTCGATTGACCAGCAGCTGTCGAGCCAGAAGAAGCACCTGCCAACCACATTTGTACTCGATTGTTATCACGGTCAGCTATATACATTGTCTTTGATGAATCCACTGCTAAATCATATGGATAACTGAGACAATCTGATGCTGAACTACTAGAACCAGTAATTCCAGCTACAGTTTTATCCGTATTATTCCATTGAACTGGAAGAGAGCTTGCTAAACATATATTTGTCATTGTTAAGATAGTAAAACTATGCTGAAAGATATACGTACTCGTCGTTGTCGTCGATGTCGACGTTGTTGATGTCGTCGTTGTTGTGGTTGTGAATGTTGTATCTGAAATCGATGATAATTAAAATGCAAGTTTTTTTTAGGGTGAGGGTGGAGAGAAAGTGCTCGACTGATAGGGGCCGCTAAAATCTTCATACAGTTAATAAATCGGCAACAAATAAATAATTCCTATCAAAGAATAAATCCCAAAAAAATAAGTCCCGATATCCCCTCGAAATTTATCATACCTTGAATAACATTTTCAGTTGTTGATATTATACCAGAAATAAGAGATGGAAAAAAATAAAATGAACTCGTCAAATCATCTTTGAACGAAAATGATTTTGATAAACAATCATCCGAAAACAATTGACAAGTTTTATTCAGTGGAAAACAATTCAGTGCAGAAATCGATGTTGAATTTAACAACATTGCGCAAATACATTTATTACATGCACCATTTATTATTATATTCGAATTATTATTTGAAATTTGTAAAGAGACATTGGAAATTACACCAATTTTATTTGTAGTGCCCAAAATAATTTGAAATTTATGAGAAAATATCATAAAAAATAACAATATCCAGTGTCTTAACATGACAATAGTCATTTTCTTTTGTCAGTAAATGAATTTTTGCAAAAAGTCTTCCGAAGAAAAAAAAATTTTTTCTTTATTACTTTTTTTTGTGTCGAACAACCGCTAATTAGATATTCAATTAGACATCAATCGGCTAACATCTCAAAAAAATGTTATATTATTCTTTTTCCAACGTCGATCGACAATCTTATATCAACATTTTTATTATAAAGGAAAGAATAGAATAAATTCTAAATACCTCGATATTATAAGAAGAAGAAATAAAATCATCATAGTCAAAAAAAAACATCAAGAAACTCTCTGAAAAATAAAAAAAGAAATAGTTGAAGTTTATTTTAGAATGATTAGATATGCAAGGAATAACAATTTTTTTTGACAAAAAAATAGTGTAAAACATGAAGTTTGAAATAAAATATGTAAAAAATGGATATCTATATCTAAGATTTGGATTTAATAGTATTAGTGAATATTATTTTCCCATTAAATTACGCCAGACTGTTCAACGAAATCTGAACTACAATCGAGAATGTTTATAATGATGATGCGTTTAAAGAATTAATCTATTAGGCAAGATGTTATAAATCTTCATCCAAGAAGTTCGCCTATAGTTGATATATTCATCGAATCGGCAGTAGTGTCTGATTTGAAAGTTGAATTTAACTTTACAACTTGAAATTTCAACTTTCGCTTCAACTGAAATTCAAGTTTTCAAATTTTCCACTTGAAGAGTTGAATTCAAGTTTCAAGTTTGACATATATGAAAAATTTGATTAATAAATTCAATTGTGTAACAAACAGGTTTAAAGTAGTGGTCTGTGTGATTGAAATTTTTGCTCACGATCACAATAAAAATCACGATTATTCGAAAATTAGCTCTTAAACAGATATGCTATCAGTTTTGAACAAACGAAACAAAACGTATTATAGCTTTTTGAATATGTTCATTTTCAATACTGTGAAGATTTTAGTTCCTACTACATCAGATAATGCAGAAAACTGTAAAAATACGAGTATTTATCCGCTGTGGATATCTATTGATTAGTGTATACTTGATTACGTATTCAAAAAATAACATCCTGTTTAACATTGAGTCAAATTATCGGTGTTACCCTCAACACTTATGTCAAAAAACAGCACAATATTATCATTCAATAAACCAAATGAGAGCAGTAAAAGATAAAATATCTCAATCACGATCACGATCACGATCACGACGACGAAAAAAGTTCCAAATTACGTACGATCACGCAGGCCACTATATTTCACCCTCACTCTCAAGAAGTGCACCGTATGTTATTACAATGCAGAACGAAAGAGTCAATATTTACTAACGCCACTGCATTGTGTAAGGTCGTCGGTAGCGTACATGAAGTTTTTTTTTTCTGTTTTCACTTACAAATAAAGAAGAAACTATGCAGATAAAAATAATATCATTGTCAGTGAAAACGAAAAAGAATGTTGCTTATCAACTTTGAATAATTCTTTTATTTGCTACTCTTTATTCAAGGTAAACAAAGAAAAAGATTTCATTTTTACTTCGTGTAGGTCACTGTACGCATTTTGGTACTCTTCGACGATAGAAACTGTTAACAACGCACGTCAAAAAAAAGCAGAATAACACGTGATTTACAGTTAGTTAAAGTGAGTAAATACTATACTCGGTCCATCTCCTTTCGCAGTGTTACTTATGCATAATCAGGTTTTTTTTCTGATAAAATAATTTTTTTGAGCAGGTTAAAATGCCGCAATTGAAAACATCAACCATCAACAAGAACGGTATTTCTGTTACTGAACTCGAACGATTGCTTTGCTTAGGTGGCGATGAACGGCTATTTGTTGATTCTTTAACTAAGACCAATATGTATGGATGTTCGTCGAGCCCTGTAGTATCCCCAACATCGATTTATCTCTCGTCTTCGACAGCTACTTCAATTTCAAATGATGCTTTTGCTCATCTTGCTGAGATGATGATTACTTTAAATGATATCGATGATAAAATGGAAGATCTTCGTCGAGAACTACTTGATCATTTCGGTCTTAATTCAGTCGATGCTGATATTGTCTTTGTTCCATCAGGTACCGATGCGACTCTTCAAGCAGTTTTTATTTCGAGACTATGCTTGTCAAAGCCTACAACAATATTATCAAATCTAGTTCTTGCCGTTGATGAAGTTGCTAGTCGTGTCATGGCAGCTGCTTCTGGTTGCCATTTTAATAGCAAAAATATTCGAGGTGAAAATGTAAGCAAAAACACATCCATTGGATGTCTACACGGAACTGATGACAAGAAAACTATTGAAACTATGGGACTTTCATATGAGAAATGTCAAAACGAAGCGCATATCGAAGAATTCATTTCTCAACTAGTTAATCGTAGTGACGATACACATCTTCTTCTTCATACTGTTGACACTTCAAAATTAGGCAATCGAACGCCGAGTCAGACTTGTCTCGAACGCATCGAACAACAACATAGTCAAGACAAATTGACCGTTCTTATTGATGCTTGTCAATTTCGGTTGTCGGCTAGACGTGTGCGCGATCATATCAGTCGCGGACGACTAGTTACTATTACCGGATCGAAATTTCTTACTGGTCCACCATTCAGTGGTGCTATCATCGTACCTGGTCGTTTTCGA
>Ga0209922_102375_pt1 | contig 16418 bp, 16 predicted proteins | sample ThiBiot_500_biof_FD_183946 | JGI IMG/M metagenome (GOLD analysis project Ga0209922, IMG submission 183946) | Wastewater bioreactor microbial communities from Cape Town, South Africa - Thiocy_expt_500_biof (SPAdes) | ecosystem: Engineered > Bioreactor > Thiocyanate-remediating > Anaerobic-Aerobic ...
GGCGCGCGCGAACAGCAGCCCGGCCATCATCCCCGCCGGTCCGCCGCCGACAATGACGATATCGTGTTTTTTCATTGCTACGCTCCTGACAGCAGCCGCTGCGTCTGGTTAGGATAATGCGATGGCAATCGGATTGGACAATCAGGGTTTCAGCGACACGCTGGTGATTCTCGGCGCGGCCGGGATGGTTATACCGGCTTTCGCGCGTTTCAAGATCAGCCCGGTGATCGGCTTCATCCTCGTCGGGATGCTTGTCGGACCGGCCGGGCTGGGCGGTCTCGTCGATCAGGCGCCATGGCTTTATTATTTCACGATCACCAATCCCCATGCGATCGAGCCGCTGGCGGAGTTCGGGATCATCCTGCTGCTGTTCTCGATCGGGCTGGAGCTGTCGTTCCGGCGATTGTGGGCGATGCGGCAACTGGTGTTCGGCACCGGCGCGGCGGAACTGATCGGCTCCGCATTGCTGATCGGCGCGGGGCTCCACCTGCTCGGGCAGAACTGGGCCGGCTCGATCGGACTGGGACTGGCGCTGGCGCTGTCCTCGACCGCGCTGGTGCTGCCGCTGGTCGGCACGACGAGCGCGGTGGGACGCGGCGCGTTCGCCATGCTGCTGTTCGAGGATATCGCGCTGGTCCCGATCATCTTCGCGCTGGGCGCGATGGCGCCGACCGCCACCGCGGACGGCTGGCAAGGGCTGGCCGGCGTCGCCTTGCGCGGCGGGCTGACGGTGGTGGCGATGTATGTCGGCGGGCGACTGGTGCTGCCGCGCCTGTTCGCGCAGGCGGCGCGGACCAAGAGTCCCGAGCTGTTCCTCGCCGCCTCGCTGCTGGTGGTGATCGTCGCCAGCGTCGCGACCACCGCCGCCGGCCTCTCCCCGATCGTCGGCGCGCTGCTGGCCGGACTGCTGATCGCGGAGACCGAATATCACACCGAGGTCGAGGTGATGACCGCGCCGTTCAAGGGGCTGGCGCTCGGCGTGTTCCTCATCACCGTCGGGATGAGCGTGAACCTCTCGACGATCGTGGAGAATTGGGTGTCGCTCGCGCTGGCGGTGACGGGCGTGGTCGCGATCAAGGCGATCGTCACCTATCTGCTGCTGCGCGTCGCCAATGCGCGGCACGGCGTGGCGGCGGAGACCGGGTTGCTGATGGGCAGCCCGTCCGAGACCACGCTGATCGTGCTGGCGACGGCGGCGCAGGCGCAGCTCATCCAGCCCTCCACCGCCGCCTTCTGGCAGACGGTGACCGCGATCGGGCTGACCATCACCCCGCTGCTCGCCAAGGCCGGGACGGCGATCTCGCGCCGGATCGAGAACACCGATCATCAGGCGGTGCCCGATACGGGCGACGCGACGCGGACGGTGGTGATCGGCTTCGGCCGCGTCGGGCGGCTCGTCGCGGACATGCTGGCGGTCCACAACCAGCCCTATATCGCGGTGGAGGCGGATATCGACACGGTGAAGACCGCGCGCCACGCCGGCTATCCGGTGATGTTCGGCGACGTAGCGCGCGGGCAGCTCGTCGACCGGCTGGACCTGCCGGCCGCCCGCGCGCTGATCCTGACGATGGACGATCCGGTGCTGACGATCCGCCTCGTCCGCCGCATCCGCGCGCTGGTGCCGGACCTGCCGATCATCGCCCGCGCGCGCGACACGCGACACGCCGCCGAGCTTTACCGCGCCGGCGTGACCGACGCGGTGCCGGAGACGCTGGAGAGCTCGCTCCAGCTTTCGGAGGCGGTGCTGGTCGATCTGGGCGTGGCGATGGGCCCGGTGATCGCCTCGATCCACGAGAAGCGCGACGAGATGCGCGAGACGATCCGGCGCGAGGCCTCCCTCACCCGCGAGCCGCGCATCCGCCGCATCAGGCGCAAGAGCGAGATGGCGGCGGGCGAACGGGCAACCTAGTTTTCGCCACGATCGGCGGTTAACGGCCGCCTCATGCAGCCGTCCGATCTTCGCGTCGCCCTGTTCAGCGGCAATTACAATTACGTGCGCGACGGCGCCAACCAATCGCTCAACCTGCTCGTCGGCTATCTGCTGGAGCGGGGCGTGAAGGTGCGGGTCTATTCGCCGACGGTGGCCGAGCCGGCCTTTCCGGCGGTCGGCGATCTGGTCGACGTGCCCTCGATCCCGATGATCGCGGGGCGCGGGGAATACAAGCTCGCGCGCGGTCTGCCGGCGAAACCGCGCGCCGATCTGGAGGCGTTCGCGCCCAATATCGTCCATGTCTCCGCGCCGGAGTTCCTCGGCCATGCGGCAGCGCGCTGGGCGAAGGCGAACGGCGTACCGGCGGTCGCCTCGTTCCACACGCGGTTCGAGACCTATTGCAGCTATTACGGCCTCGGTTTCCTGGAGCCGCTGGTCAAGAAGCTGATGACCCGCTTCTACAACCGCTTCGATCGCGTGCTGGTGCCGAGCAACAGCATGATGGCGCTGCTCGCCGAATGGGGCGTGACCGCGCCGATGGGCATCTGGTCGCGCGGGATCAACCACGATCGATTCCGCCCGGACCGCCGCGACCTCGCATGGCGCCGCTCGCTCGGCATCGCGGACGACGAGATGGCGGTCGGCTTTCTCGGCCGGCTGGTGAAGGAGAAGGGGCTGGACATCTTCGCCGACGTCTCCAGCGAGCTGAAGCGGCGCGGCGTGGCGCACAAGGTGCTGGTGGTGGGCGAAGGACCGGCGCGCGAATGGTTCGCCGAGCGCGTGCCGGAAGCGGTGTTCACCGGCTTCCAGTCCGGCGACGCGCTGGGCCGCGCGGTCGCGTCGATGGACGTGTTTTTCAACCCGAGCGTCACCGAGACGTTCGGCAACGTCACGACGGAAGCGATGGCGAGCGCGGTGCCGGTCGTCGCGGCGCGCGCAACCGGGGCGGTCGATCTGGTCGAGGACGGCGTGAACGGCTTCCTCGTCCCGCCGCGCGACGTTTCCGCCTATGCCGACGCGATCGCGCGGATCGTGGCCGATCCCGGGCTGCGCCAGTCAATGGGCGAAGCCGGCCACCGCAAGGCAGCCGGCTATCGCTGGGATATTGCCAATCAGGCGGTCCTGGATGCCTATCTGGCGCTGAGCGCCTAGGCTTCCTTCCAGTCGAACGTCAGCGGGGCCTCGCGGAAGGCGAAGCGATCGAGGTGGCTCGCCACCACGCCGCGCATCCGCTCGACATCCTCCCCCTCCGGCACCGTCAGCGCCACGTCGAGCGTCTCGCTGTCGGCGCGCATTTCGAGCCGGCTGCCGTTGGGGAAGTCGATCGTCCCCTCCTCCGGCGAGAAGGTGACGGTCATCTTGTGGCTCCAGTGCTTGGCGAGCTGCTGTAGGTAGCGGCTCGCCGAAGCGGTGGGTACGCGGGCGACGGAGACGCTCACCGCAGCCGCTCGATCTTCTGCGCGACCTCGTCGATCAGCGCGGCGACGTCGTGCAGCGTGTCCTGCGAGAAATCGCCCCGCGTCAGCCGCTGCTCCAGCGCGACGCGCAGATTGCCCATCGCGCGGCGGATCGGCGCGCCATCGGCCCGCTGGCGACGCTCACCGACATGCGCGAGCCGCTCGATCAGCGCCTCGGCCTGCTCGCGATTCTCCTCCAGATGCGCGCGGCCCTCGTCGGTCGCGGCATAACGCTTGCGCTTTTCGTCCGACGCCTGCTCCTCGATGAAGCCCATCTCGTCGAGCAGGGTGAGCGTCGGATAGACCACGCCCGGACTGGGCGCGTATTCGCCGCCGGTCAGTTCCTCGATCGCGCGGATCAGCTCATAGCCATGGCGCGGCTCGTCCGCGATCAGCTTGAGAAGGACGAGGCGAAGCTCACCCCCGTCGAACATGCGCCGGCCGCGACCGCCGCCACGCTGCGACGCGCCGAAATCCCATCCGCCGGCGAACCCGCCACGCCCCCAGCCGCGCGGCCCGCAATGGCCGCCCCGGCGGCCGTGCATACCATGAAACACATCATATCCTTTCTGTATCACGATGCGTCTAAGATATATCTTTATAGAGCGAGCGCAAGCCCCTCCTGTCAAAAAACCACCGAGCCACTATTTTGGCGGCATGGCCGATCTGTTCGCGGGCTTCGAACCCGCCGCCCCGCCCGACGACACCCTCGCCGCCGACGCGCCGCTGGCCGACCGGTTGCGCCCACGCCGGCTGGACGAGGTGGTCGGTCAGGAGCATCTGACCGGGCCGGAAGGCGCGATCGGGCGGATGGTCGCCGCCGGGCGATTGTCCTCGATGATCCTGTGGGGACCGCCGGGCACTGGCAAGACGACGATCGCGCGGCTGCTCGCCGATGCGGTAGGGCTGCGTTTCGCGCCGATCTCGGCGGTGTTCTCGGGCGTGGCGGACCTCAAGAAAGCCTTCGCCGAGGCGCGCGATCATGCGCGCGCGGGCAAGCGCACCCTGTTGTTCGTGGACGAGATCCACCGCTTCAACCGCGCGCAGCAGGATGGCTTCCTGCCCTATGTCGAGAACGGCACCGTCACCCTGGTCGGCGCGACGACCGAGAACCCCTCGTTCGAACTGAACGCCGCGCTGCTCAGCCGCGCGCAGGTGCTGATCCTCCACCGGCTCGACCGCGCGGCGCTGGAGAAACTGCTCGACCGGGCGGAAGCGGAGATGGGGCGCCCCCTCCCCCTCACCCCGGCGGCGCGCGACGCACTGGTGGCGAGCGCGGACGGCGACGGGCGTTTCCTGCTCAACCAGGCGGAGACGCTGTTCTCGGTCGATATCGGGGAACCGCTCGATCCCGCCGGGCTGTCCGCTTTCCTCCAGCGCCGCGTCGCGGTGTACGACAAGGATCGCGAGGGGCATTACAATCTGATCTCCGCGCTCCACAAATCGGTGCGCGGATCGGACCCGCAGGCGGCGCTCTATTATCTCGCGCGGATGCTGACGGCGGGCGAGGAACCGCTCTACGCGTTGCGCCGCCTGACGCGCATGGCGATCGAGGATATCGGCATGGCCGATCCGCAGGCGCTCCCGCAGTGCATCGCCGCCAAGGACGCCTATGAACTGCTCGGCTCGCCGGAGGGCGAACTGGCGATCGTGCAGGCGTGCCTCTACCTCGCCACCGCGCCCAAATCTAACGCCTCCTATATGGCGATGAAGGGCGCGTGGCAGGCGGCGCGCGAGACGGGATCGCTGATGCCGCCGGCCAATATCCTCAACGCGCCGACCAAACTGATGAAAGAGGTCGGCTACGGCAAGGGATATGAATATGACCATGACGCCGCCGAAGCCTTCTCGGGCGCGAATTACTGGCCGGAAGGCATGACGCCGCAGCGCTTCTATGAGCCGACGGCGCGCGGCTACGAAAAAAGGGTTGCCGAGCGGCTTGCGTGGTGGGACGAGCGGCGGCGTGAAAAGAACCCTTAGCCTCGCGCTGCTCGCACTCGCCACGCCGGTCTCCGCACAGCAGATCCGCCCCTCCTCGCCGCAGCCGTACAACCACGCGATCGCCGCCGGCTACAAGGCGCTGACCTTGTGCGAGGGCATTTTCGACGCCGGCCGCAGCGAGGCGCAGATCGCCTCGACCGAATTGCGCGGCATCTACCCCGAATATGACGCGATCGTGCCGACGCTTCCGGCCACGGTCGATCGCGAGACGCGGGTGGTGACGGTGCCGTTCGACGCCCGCCTCGCGCCGCGCCGCGCGATGTGGCGGCCGCGCTACGGCTGCTATCTCTCGCCGATCGGCACGCCGGTCGCGCGCGCCAATCCGGCCGCCGCGACGCCCGTGCCGCTGCCCGCCGATCCGCGCCCGTGGCCGATGGGCGACGCCAACATCGCGCCGCGCCCCTCCGCATCGCTCGCCTCGCTCGTCGCGCGCGCGTTCGACCGGGAGAGCTTCGGCGCGGAGAGTGTCACGACGGGCGTGCTGATCCTGAAGGACGGCCGCGTGATCGCGGAGCAATATGCGCCCGGCTTCGGCCCGATGGTGCCCAACCGCACCTGGTCGGCCGCCAAGAGCATCGCCGGCACGCTGGTCGGGATCGCCTCCCTCAGCGCGAAGATCGACTCGGCGAAACCGGCGAACATCCCGGAATGGCGGCGCCCCGGCGACCCGCGCGCGGCGATCACGCTCGACAACCTGATGCGCATGGCGAGCGGGCTGCACAGCGATACCGCCGGCAACCGCACCGATGCGATCTATTTCGGCGGCACCGCCGTCACCGAGCAGGCGACCGGCTGGCCGCTGGAGGCGGTGCCGGGCACGCGCTTCCGCTACGCCAACAACGATATCATGCTCGTCGCGCGGAGCCTGCGCGCGACGCTCGGCGAGGCGCGCTACGCCAGCCTGCCGCATGATTCGCTGTTCCTGCCGCTCGGCATGGCGCACACCACCACCGGCACCGACTGGCAGGGCAATTACATCATCTCCAGCCAGGTATGGACCACCGCGCGCGATCTCGCCCGGCTCGGACAGTTCTGGCTGCAGGACGGCGTGTGGCAGGGCCGCCGCCTGCTCCCCGCTGGCTGGATGCGCTATCTGACCACGCCGAGCGGCCCGCAACCGGCAGACGGACCCGGCTATGGCGCGACGATGTGGCTGTTCGGGCCGAAGCAAGGCCTGCCCGCCGGCAGCTATTCCGCGCAGGGCAATCGCGGGCAATTCGTGATGGTGATCCCGCAGCACCGGCTGGTGATCGTGCGGCGCGGAGAGGATCCGGGCGCGGCGCGCTTCGACATCGCGCGCTTCTCCGCCGAGGTTATCGGCGCGACGCCATGAAGGACTGGGCGGACGTGGTGAATTTTGCCTGTTCGCTCCCGGACGTGGAGATGGCGCCCTTCTATGGCACGCCCTGCCCCAAGGTGAACGGCAAGGCGTTCGTCTCGCCGGGGCGCGAGGCGGGCAGCTTCCACGTCATGTCACCGCACGAGGAAAAGGCGGTACTGCTCGAGACCGATCCCGACAGCTTCTGGCAGACCCCGCATTACGAGGGCTGGCCGGGATTGCTGGTGCGCTACGGCGCGGCGGACGAGGAGCGGGTCCGCAACGTGATCCGCCGCGCGTGGTGGGATCGCGCGAAGAAAGCGCAGCGTGCCGCGTTCGGCGAGCGCCCCTGAGCGATTCGCGCGCTTCGTCGCGATCGACTGGTCGGGGGCGAAAGGCGCGCGACATCGCGGCATCGCGATGGCGGAATGCGGAACCGGCGACGCCGCGCCCACGCTGGTCGCGCCGCCCGGCGGCATCTGGTCGCGGACCGATGTGCTGCACTGGCTGCTCGATCGTGCAAATGAGCCGATGCTGGTCGGCTTCGATTTCAGCTTCTCCGCCCCGTTCGTCGCGCGCGGCGCGCATCTGCCGGGAGAGACCGACAGCACGGATGCGCGCGCATTGTGGCGCTATGTCGACGACCATAGCGACGACGCCGATCTCGGCGCGGCGAGCTTCCTGGAGGCACGGCGCGGGCGGCATTTCTATCTCGGCGCGGCCGACGGGGCGAAGCGCGATTTTCTCCATTGGCGCGTGTGCGAGACGGGCGAGGACCAGACGACCAAGCCCTCCACCGTCTATGACGCGATCGGCGCGGCACAGGTGGCCAAGGCAAGCTTCGCGGGGATGCGATTGCTCCACCGGCTCGATCGCCGGATCGCGATCTGGCCGTTCGATCCGGTGCCGGCGCGCGACGCGGCGGTGGTGGAGATCTACACCGCCATCGCCGCCCGCGCCGCCGGGCTGCGCAAGGGAGTGAGCAAGCTGCGGACGCCCGAGGCGCTGGACGGCGCGCTCGCCGCCCTCGGCTCGCACGCCCATCATCCGCTGGCCCGGTACGATGACCATTCGACCGACGCGATCCTTGCCGCCGCCTGGCTGCGCGCCAATGCCAGACGCGGTGACCTGTGGCGACCTGCGCGCATGTCCGCCCTGATCGCGCAAAGCGAGGGCTGGACGTTCGGCGTTCCCTGACGCATGGACGCTGGGGTGTCAGCCGGTTTAGCTCAGATGGTAGAGCACCTGATTTGTAATCAGGGGGTCGCGGGTTCGATCCCTGCAACCGGCACCATCCTTTCGTCCCGACTTTGCCCGCGCGGAGGCAACCCGCCCCGCGTCATGGGCGTTGGACAGGATCAATGATCCGCGTCGCCAGCTACAATATGCGCAAGGGCATCGGCACCGACCGGCGCCGCAATCCCGATCGCACGCTGGAGGTGCTGCGCGAGATCGACGCCGACGTGGTCGCCTTGCAGGAGGCGGATCGCCGCTTCGGCACGCGATCGGCGGTGATCCCGCCGCACCTGATCGACGAGCATAGCGCATGGAAGCCGGTCGATTTCGGTACGCGCGCAGCCTCGATGGGTTGGCACGGCAACGCGCTGCTGGTGCCCAAGGCGGCCGAGGTGATCGATTGCGAGGTGATCCACCTCCCGGCGCTGGAGCCGCGCGGCGCGGTGATGGCGGATCTCGCCATCAACGGGCAGACGATCCGCGTCGTCGGTATGCACCTCGACCTTTCCGGCCTGTGGCGGCGGCGGCAGGCCCATGCGATCCTCACCCATGTCGCCGCCAGCCTGCGCCAGCATCCCACCGTGATGATGGGCGATCTCAACGAATGGACGCGCGCGGCGGGCTGCCTCCAGGATTTCGACCGTGAGTTCTCCTTCGCCGACACCGGCCCGAGCTTCCACGCACGGCGCCCGGTCGGGCGGCTCGACCGGATCATGGTGTCTTCGGGGCTGAAGGTGGTCGATTGCGGCGTCCACGCCTCCTATGCGGCGCGCAAGGCGAGCGACCACCTGCCGATCTGGGCGGATATCGCCGCCGCATGAGCGCGCCCCCGCATCCCCACCCGCGCGAGAAGGAATTGCGGCTGGCGCTGGTCTGTTACGGCGGGATCAGCCTCGCGGTCTATATGCACGGCATCACCAAGGAGGTGTGGCACCTCGCCCGCGCCAGCCGTGCGAGTCATGACGGCGAGCGGCCGGGCGGCACCGCCGGCGTCTATGCCGAACTGCTCGACGAGATGGCGCGGGAAGGCGCGCTGCGCGTGCGGGTCCTGCCCGATATTCTTGCCGGGGCGAGCGCCGGGGGCATCAACGGCATCTTCCTGGCGCAGGCGATCTCGTCGGGCCAGTCGCTCGATCCGCTGACCGACATGTGGCTGGAGCGCGGCGACGTGGAGGCGCTGATCGACGCCGCCGCTGCGCCCGCCTCGCGCTTCTCGAAGGCATGGGCGCTGCCGCTGGCGTGGATGGCGGCCGGACGCAGCGCGGACAAGCTGGAGGCGCTGGACGAGAACACGCGCGAGGAGGTGCGCAGCAAGCTCTCCCACTTCGTGCGCTCGCGCTGGTTCGAGCCGCCGTTCAGCGGCGCGGGCTTCACCGGAATGCTGCTCGATGCGTTCGACGCGATGGCAGCCGCCCCGCGCGGCCCGCGTCTGCTTCCGCCGGGCCAGCCGCTGGACCTGTTCGTCACCGTCACCGACTTCACCGGCCACCCCGAACGGCTGCGGCTCCACTCGCCGCCGGAGGTGGTGGAGACCGAGCACCGGCTGGTCTTCCCGTTCAGCGATTACGGCGAGGAGCGCGACACGCTGGCGGCGACGGCCGAACTTGCCTTCGCGGCGCGCGCCACCTCCAGCTTCCCCGGCGCCTTTCCGCCCTTCACCGTCGCCGAGCTTGACGAGGTGCTGAAGGATCGCAAGGTGGACTGGCCGACCCGCGACGCCTTCCTCTATCGCGTGCTGCCGCGTCAGGCGGCGGCCAATGCGGCGGACAAGGCGGTGCTGATCGACGGATCGGTGCTCGCCAACGCGCCGTTCCGCCCCGCGCTCGACGCCTTGCGCAAGCGGCCGGCGCGGCGGCAGATCGACCGGCGCTTCGTCTATATCGACCCCTCGCCCGGCACGAAATTCCGCCTCTCCGGCGAGAGCGAGGGCGTGCCGGGCTTCTTCCAGACGATCCTCGGCGCGATCAGCGAATTGCCGCGCCAGCAGCCGATCCGCGACAATCTGGAGGCGATCAACGGCCGCTCGGCCCGGATCGAGCGGATGCGCGGCATCCTTTCCGCCGTGCGCCCGGAGGTGGAGGCGAAGGTGGAGGCGCTGTTCGGCCGCACCCTGTTCCTCGATCGCCCGACCGACGCGCGCATGGCGACATGGCGGCGGCGCGCGCAGGTGGCCGCGGTGGAGCACGCCGGCTACAGCTATGCCGCCTACGCCCACCTAAAGCTCGTCGGCGTGATCGAGACGATCACCGCGCTGCTCCACAGCATCGGCGGCGAGCCGGGTCCGCAGCGCTGGCAGCGCATCCGGCGCCGGATCGAGGTGGCGCTCGTCGATCGCGGCTATGACGAGGCCGCGCCCAACGTCTCGGGCAGCGCGGTGACGATCGACTTCCTGCGCACCTTCGATCTCGGGTTCCGCATCCGGCGGCTGCGGCTGATGTCGCGGCGGCTGACCGAACTGGAGGCGGGCGTGGACGATGCGATCCTCCAGCCGATCCGCGACGCGATCTACGAATCGCTGTCCGCCTATCTCGATTGCCAGAACCCGCGATCGCACCGTGCACTGCGCGGCGAGGTGCGCGCGCTGAGCGGCGACGCCGGACCGCTGCTCGACCGGCTGGCCGAATCGATGGACCTGAAGCGGCTCGATGCGGAAACCGACGAGCGGCTGGCGGAGGCGCTCGCCGGGCTACCGCGCGATCTGCGCCGCGCGTTGCTGCTGCGTTATCTCGGCTTCCCCTATTTCGACGTCGCCACCCTGCCGCTGCTGCAGGGCGAGGGGATGGACGAATATGATCCGATCCAGGTCGATCGCATCGCGCCGGACGATGCGCGCTCGATCCGCGGCGGCGGGGCGGAGGCGACGCTGAAAGGCATCCAGTTCAACAGCTTCGGCGCGTTCTTCAGCCGCGCCTATCGCGAGAACGACTATCTGTGGGGCCGCCTGCACGGCGCCGAGCGGATGATCGACATCGCCGTTTCGGCCCTGTCCGGCGACGCGCGGCTGCGGCCGGGCCGCATCGCGGAAATCAAGCGCGCCGCCTTCCACGCGATCCTCGACGAGGAAGCCCCCCGCCTCCATACCGCTGTCGCGCTGATCGAGGAGTTGCGCAACGAGATCGGCTGAGGCTGGAAAAACCGCGCGACCGCCGCTAGTCCCCTTTCGCGCGGGAGATCACCGAATGCAGTTCCTGAAAATCCTGTTCTGGTGCCTGATCGCCTTCATCGCGGCGGTATTCACCTTCGGCAATTGGAAGTGGGTGACGATCCAGTTGTTCGGTAACCTTGTCGCGGAGGTGAACCTGCCGTTCCTCCTGCTCGTCACCTTCCTGGTCGGCTTCGTGCCGACCCTGGTCTACCAGCGGGCGATGCGCTGGCGTCTCAAGCAGCGGCTGAACAACGCCGAGCGCGCGCTGGCCGATATGCGCGCCGCGCCGCCGGTCGTGGCGCCGGCGGCCGAGCCCCCCGCCCCCGCAGCCGGAGTAGCCTCGTCGTGAGCAACCGCATCTTCGTCGCCCTCGACACGCCCGACATCGACCGCGCCAAAGCGGTGGCGGAGCGCGTCCGTCATCATGTCGGCGGGATCAAGCTGGGGCTGGAGTTCTTCGCCGCCAACGGGCGCAGCGGGGTGCGCGAGATGGCGGACCTCGGCCTGCCGATCTTCCTCGATCTCAAGCTGCACGACATTCCGAACACCGTCGCCAAGGCGGTGCAGGCATTGCGCGGGCTGGAGCCGGCGATCCTGACGGTCCACGCCTCGGGCGGCCGGGCGATGCTGGAGGACGCCAAGGCCGCCGCGCCGGCGGGAACGAAGGTGGTGGCGGTGACGATGCTCACCAGCCTCGACCAGCGCGACCTCGACGCCACCGGCATCACCGGCACGCCGCACGATCAGGTGCTGCGGCTGACCGAGCTGGCGATGCGGGCGGGGGTCGACGGCATCGTCTGCTCCGGCGAGGAGGTGAAGGCGGCGCACAAGCTCTGGCCGAAGGGTTTCTTCGTCGTCCCCGGCGTGCGCCCGGCGGACGGCGTGGTCGCGGACCAGAAGCGCGTGGTGACGCCGCGCGCGGCGCTGGACAACGGCGCATCGATCCTGGTGATCGGCCGACCGATCACGCAGGCCGAGGACCCAGACGCGGCGGCGCGGGCGATCGGGGCGACGCTGTAGTTAAATCCCTGCCGTTCGGGCGAACGGACTAAAGGCAAGGTCATGCCCATCACCGCCAAGATCTGCGGCCTCACCACGCGCGAGACGCTCGACGCCGCCATCGCGGGCGGTGCGAGCCATGTCGGCTTCGTGTTCTTCCCGCCCTCGCCCCGCAATCTCGACGCCGAGCGCGCAAGGGCGCTGGCGGCGCGCGTGCCGGGCCACGTCCGCCGCGTGGGCGTGTTCGTGGACCCCGACGACGCGCTGATCGACACGGCGGTCGCCGCCGGCCGGCTCGACGCGCTGCAACTCCACAAGACCGCGCCCGGGCGCGTCGCGGAACTTGCCCGTCGCACCGGGCTGGAAAGCTGGGCCGCCGTCGCGGTGAAGACCCGCGCCGACCTCGATCGCGCGCGCGAATACGCCGGCGCGGCGCAACGCATCCTTTATGACGCCAAGACGCCGGACGGCGCCTCGCTTCCCGGCGGCATGGGTTTGCGTTTCGACTGGTCGCTGCTCGACGGTTTCCGCCACCCGCTGCCCTGGGCGCTCTCCGGCGGGCTGGACGCGGGGAATGTGGCAGAGGCGATCGGCCGCACCGGCGCGACATTGGTGGACGTATCCTCCGGCGTGGAAAGCGCGCCCGGCGTGAAGGACGTGGACAAGATCGCCGCTTTCCTTAAGGCGGTCGCGCAATGACCACGCCCAATTCCTTCCGCGCGCAGCCCGACGAACGTGGGCATTTCGGCGCGTTCGGCGGCCGCTATGTCGCCGAGACGCTGATGCCGCTGATCCTCGATCTGGAGCGCGAATATCGCGCGGCCAAGGCCGATCCCGCCTTCCAGGCCGAGTTCGACGACCTGCTGGAACATTATGTCGGCCGCCCCAGCCCACTCTATTTCGCACCCCGGCTGACGGAAGAGCTGGGTGGCGCGCAAATCTGGTTTAAGCGCGAGGAACTGAACCACACCGGCGCGCACAAGATCAACAATTGCATCGGCCAGATCCTGCTCGCGATCCGCATGGGCAAGACGCGGATCATCGCGGAGACGGGCGCGGGCCAGCACGGCGTCGCCACCGCCACCGTCTGCGCGCGCTTCGGCATCCCCTGCGTGATCTACATGGGCGCGAAGGATGTCGAGCGGCAGAAGCCCAACGTGTTCCGCATGAAATTGCTCGGCGCTCAGGTGGTGCCCGTCACCTCCGGCGCGATGACGCTGAAGGATGCGATGAACGAGGCGATGCGCGACTGGGTCGCCAACGTCCACGATACCTTCTACATCATCGGCACCGCCGCCGGCCCGCATCCCTATCCGGAACTGGTGCGCGATTTCCAGAGCGTGATCGGCAAGGAGGCGCGCGCGCAGATGCTCGCCCGCACCGGCCGCCTGCCAGACCTGCTGATCGCGGCGGTGGGCGGCGGATCGAACGCGATCGGGCTGTTCCACCCGTTCCTCGATGACGCCGACGTGGCGATGATCGGCGTGGAGGCGGCGGGCCACGGCATCGAGACCGGGCAGCACGCCGCCAGCCTCAGCGGCGGCGCGCCGGGCATCCTCCACGGCAACAAGACCTATCTGTTGCAGGACGAGGACGGCCAGATCACCGAGGCGCATTCGATCAGCGCCGGGCTCGATTATCCCGGCATCGGCCCGGAGCATAGCTGGCTGCACGAGATCGGCCGCGTCCGCTATCTGCCGATCACCGACAATGAAGCGCTGGAGGCGTTCCAGCTCTGCTGTCGGCTGGAGGGGATCATCCCCGCGCTGGAAAGCGCCCACGCGCTCGCCGCGCTGCCCAAGGTGGCGAAGGACTATGGCAAGGAAGCGATGATCCTCGTCAACGTCTCCGGCCGGGGGGACAAGGACATCTTCACCGTCGCCGAAGCGCTGGGGGTGGAGATATGAGCCGCCTCGCCAACGCCTTCCCGGCCGGCCGCGCTGCGCTGGTCTGCTTCGTCACCGCGGGCGATCCGACTCCGGCCGCGACAGGCGCGATCCTCGACGCCCTGGTCGAAGGCGGCGCGGACGTGATTGAGCTGGGGATGCCCTTCACCGATCCGATGGCGGACGGCCCGGCGATCCAGGCCGCGAACCTGCGCAGCCTCGCGGCGGGCACCACCACGGCGGATATCCTGAACATCGCCCGCCATTTCCGCGCGAGGCATCCTGACGTGCCGCTCGTGCTGATGGGCTATGCCAACCCGATGCTGCGGCGCGGGGCGGACTGGTTCGCGCAGGCGGCGCGCGACGCCGGCGTGGACGGCGTGATCTGCGTCGACGTGCCGCCGGAGGAAGATGACGCGCTCGGCCCGGCATTGCGCGCGGCGGATGTGGAGCTCGTCCGCCTCGCCACCCCGACCACTAATGCCGCGCGGCTCCCGGCGGTGCTCGATGGCGCGGGCGGATTCCTCTATTACGTCTCGGTCGCCGGGATCACCGGGCTGCAACAGGCGGCGGCGCGGCTCAAGGCGGCGACCACGCTCCCCGTCGCGGTCGGCTTCGGGGTCCGCACGCCCGAACAGGCCGGCGCGATCGCCCGCGTCGCGGACGGCGTGGTGGTCGGCTCGGCGATCGTCGATCTCGTCGGCCAATACGGCGCGGATGCGCCCGCCGCCGTCACCGCCTATATACGAACCCTGAGCGACGCGATCCGCGCCGCGCGCAAGGAATAGAAATGAGCTGGCTTTCGAGCGTCCGCAACGCCCTGTCCTCCGTCATCCCGAAGAAGGACACCCCCGACACTCTCTGGCACAAGTGCAAGGGATGCGGGCAGATGGTCTTCACCAAGGAGCTGGAGGAGAATCTCAGCGTCTGCCCGAAATGCGATCACCATGAGCGGATTGGCCCGAAGCAGCGTTTCGCGCAACTGCTGGACGAGGGAAGCTGCGTCGAACTGCCCGCGCCGCGCACCCCGGAAGACCCGCTCAGGTTCCGCGATTCGAAGCGGTACACCGAGCGTCTGAAGGCCGCCCGCGCCCAGACCGGCGAGAGCGACGCCTTCATCAACGCGCGCGGCACGATCGAGGGCCATCGCGTCGTGATCGGCGTGCAGGATTTCGCCTTCATGGGCGGCTCGATGGGTCAGGCGGTCGGCGAGGCGTTCATCCAGGGCGTCGAGGCGGCGATCGCGGACAAGGCGCCCTATATCGGGCGGCGCGCGGATGCAGGAAGGCATCCTCAGCCTGATGCAGATGCCGCGCTCCACCGTCGCGATCCAGATGCTCCACGACGCGGGCCTGCCTTATATCGTCGTGCTGACCGATCCCACCTCAGGCGGGGTGATGGCAGCCTATGCCATGCTCGGCGACATCCACATCGCCGAACCGAAGGCGATGCTCGCCTTCACCGGCCGGCGCGTGATCGAGAATACGATCCGCGAGAAGCTGCCGGACGATTTCCAGACCTCGGAATATCTGCTCGAGCACGGGATGCTCGACATGATCGTCCACCGCAAGGATCTGCGCGCGCAACTGGCGACGGTGATCGCCTACCTCTGCCACCGGCGCGCCGCCGCCTGAGCCGGTCGCGAAGATGGCGGATCACGCGATATCCGCCGACCCGGCGGTGCAGGCGCAACTCGACCGCCTGTGGTCGCTCTCGCCCGGCGCGGACGTGCTGGGGCTGGGGCGGATCACGCGGCTGCTGGAGCGGGTCGGCAACCCGCACCTCAGCCTGCCGCCGGTGTTCCACGTCGCGGGCACCAACGGCAAGGGATCGACCTGCGCCTTCCTGCGCGCGGCGCTGGAGGCGGCGGGGCATCGCGTCCATGCCTATACCAGCCCGCATCTCGTGCGCTTCAACGAGCGCATCCGCGTTGCGGGGAAGCTGATCGAGGACGCCGCGCTCGCCCCGCTGCTGGCAGAGGTGCTCGACGCCAGCGGCGAGATCGGCGCGAGCTTCTTCGAGGTGACGACTGCGGCCGCTTTCCTCGCCTTCGTGCGCACCCCCGCCGACGCCTGCGTGATCGAGGTCGGGCTGGGCGGACGGCTCGACGCCACCAACGTCATTCCGAAGCCGGCGGTGTGCGGCATCGCCGCGCTCGGCATCGACCACGAGGCGTTCCTGCTCGCGGAGGAAGCCGGCACTCCGCCCGAACCGCTCGACCGCATCGGTTTCGAGAAGGCGGGCATCGCCAAGCCCGGTGTCCCGCTGGTCACGCAACATTACCCTGCTTCGGTCGCCGCGAGCATCGCCGCCGTGGCGAGCAAGCGCGGCGCGCCGCTCGTCGTGCGCGGCGCGGAATGGGAGATCGCGCCAGAGGGCGATTCGCTACGCTATCGCGACGCCGCCGGTGAACTCACGCTTCCCTGCCCCGCTCTCGCCGGTCCAT
>Ga0209922_102382_pt1 | contig 16375 bp, 16 predicted proteins | sample ThiBiot_500_biof_FD_183946 | JGI IMG/M metagenome (GOLD analysis project Ga0209922, IMG submission 183946) | Wastewater bioreactor microbial communities from Cape Town, South Africa - Thiocy_expt_500_biof (SPAdes) | ecosystem: Engineered > Bioreactor > Thiocyanate-remediating > Anaerobic-Aerobic ...
TGCACGGGAGCCATCCATGACCCGCCCCCTCGACGGCATCACCGTCGTCTCGCTCGAACACGCCGTCGCAGCGCCGTTTGCCACGCGCCAGCTCGCCGAGCTGGGCTGGAGCGCCGGGCAGATCGACGCACTGCAGGCCCCACAGGTCGATTGATTCAAAAACGATAGCTATCCGCGCTTTTCCCATAAGCCCTGGAGACACCAATGAAGCAAGAAATCCAAGTGAGCATCCACCCCCTGGCCCAATTCGCCGCCCAGCTGCAGTGGAGCGACGTGCCCGGGCCCGTGCAGGACCGCGCCGTCGACCTGTGGGTGGACTGGTTCGGCTCCGTGCTCGCCGGCTGCAAGGCGCGGCCGGTGGCCAGCATCGCGCGCTTCGCGCTGTCGCAGGGCCCGGCCAGCGGCCCCAGCGAGGTCATCGCGCAGGGCGCGAGCAGCTCGCCCATGATGGCCGCGCTGGCCAACGCCGCGGCCAGCCACTTCGCCGAGCAGGACGACGTGCACAACGGCTCGGTGTTCCACCCGGCGGCCGTGGTGTTCCCGCCCGCGCTGGCCGTGGCGCAGGCCATCGGCGCCAGCGGCGCCGAGCTCATGGCGGCCTGCGTGGCGGGCTACGAGGTGGGCATACGCGTGGGCGAGTTCCTGGGCCGCAGCCACTACAAGGTCTTCCACACCACGGCCACGGCCGGCACGCTGGCCGCGGCCGCCGCCGTGGGGCGCCTGCTGCGGCTCACGCCCGCGCAGATGCAGCACGCCTTCGGCTCGGCCGGCACGCAGTCGGCGGGGCTGTGGGAGTTCCTGCGCACCGCCGCCGACAGCAAACAGCTGCACACGGCCCACGCCGCGGCGGCCGGCCTGATGGCGGCCTACCTGGCCAGGGACGGCTTCACCGGCGCGCAGGACATCTTCACCGGCGCGCAGGGCATGGCCGCCGGCATGTCCAGCGACGCCAACCCCGCGAGGCTGACCGACGGACTGGGCACGCGCTGGGCCACGGCAGAGACCAGCTTCAAGTGGCACGCCTCGTGCCGCCACACGCACCCGGCCGCCGACGCGCTGCAGCAGGTCATGCGCGAGCACGGCCTCAGGCCCGCCGACATCGCCCAGGTGACCTGCCACGTGCACCAGGGCGCCATCGACGTGCTGGGGCCGGTGGTCTCGCCCACCACGGTGCACCAGAGCAAGTTCTCCATGGGCACGGTGCTGGCATTGGCCGCGCATTTTGGCCATGCGGGTTTGACCGAATTCGACGCGCAGTTCCTGGCGCCGGACACTGTCGCCTTGCGCGAGAAGGTGCGCATGGAGCTGGACGCCGAGGTCGACGCCGCCTACCCGCAGCGCTGGATCGGCAAGGTCACCGTGCAGACCACGGACGGCCGCCGGCTGCATGGCCGCGTGGACGAGCCCAAGGGCGACCCCGGCAACACCCTCTCGCGCGAGGAGATCACCGCCAAGGCCCTGCGCCTGGCCGCCTATGGCGGCGCCGTGGGCGCCGCCCAGGCCACGAGCGCCGTCGCGTCCCTGTGGCAGGTGGCGCAGTGGCCACGGGTGGGTGATCTGCTGGCCACCGGCGCGTGACAATACGGCACCGCCGGTTTTCCATTCCCAACCAAGAAGTCGCATCCGCGCCATGACCCTGGAGACACAAGCATGAAGTCTTTCACCCTCACCACCCGCCGCGCCGTTGCAGGCGCCTGCGCACTGCTGGCCCTGGGCCTGGCCGGCGCGGCGCAGGCCGCCTGGCCCGACAAGCCCGTCACCCTGGTCGTGCCCTACAGCGCCGGCGGCCCCACCGACGTGGTGGCGCGCCTGCTGGCCGTGCCCATGGGCCATTCGCTCGGGCAGACGGTGGTGGTGGAGAACACCGTGGGCGCGGGCGGCACCATCGCGCCCGCCCGCGTGGCCAAGGCGAAGAACGACGGCTACACCATCCTGATCCACCACATGGGCATGGCCACGGCACCCGCGCTGTACAAGAAGCTGCCCTACGACCCGCTCAAGGACTTCGAGTACATCGGCCAGGTGCTGGACGTGCCCATGACCCTGCTCTCGCGCAAGGACTTCCCCGTCAACACCTTCCCCGAGCTGCTGGACTACGTGAAGAAGAACCAGGACAAGGTGACGCTCGCCAACGCCGGCATCGGCGCCGTCTCGCAGCTGTGCGGCATGCTGTTCATGCACCAGGTCGGCGTGAAGCTCACCACCGTGCCCTACAAGGGCGCGGGCCCGGCCATGAACGACCTCATGGGCGGCCAGGTGGACCTGCTGTGCGACCAGACCACGCAGACCGCCCCCGTGATCCAGGACGGCAAGCGCGCCAAGGTGTTCGGCGTGACCACGCCCAAGCGCCTGTCGTCCATGCCCAACCTCCCCACGCTCGACGAGCAGGGCCTCAAGGGCTTCGACGTGAAGGTGTGGCACGGCATGTACGCGCCCAAGGGCACGCCCAAGGAGGTGATCGAACAGCTCACCAAGGCGCTCAACGTGGCGATCAAGGACGAGAACGTGAAGAAGCGCATCGCCGAGCTGAGCTCCGACCTCGTCTCGCCCGACAAGGCCACGCCCGAGGGCCTGCGCAAGCACCTGGAGGCCGAGGTCGCGCGCTGGGACAAGGTCATCAAGGCCGCCGGCGTGAGCGCCGACTGACCCGTCCCTATACGCCTGCGACCGCTTCCCCGCCATGACCGACCCCGTGCGCAACGCCTGCTCCTTCCTGTTCGTACCCGCCACCCAGCCCGACCGGCTGCCCAAGGCCCTGGCCAGCGGCGCCGACATGGTGATCGCCGACTGGGAGGACGCCGTGGCGCCGGCCGACAAGGAGCGCGCGCGCAGCGCCCTGGCCGAGGCCGTGGCCGCGCTCGACGGCGCGCGGCGCGAGCGCCTGCTGGTGCGCATCAACGCCGAGGGCACGCCCTGGTTCGCCGCCGACCTGCAGGCCCTCCCGCAGCTCATGGCGCAGGGCCTGGCCGGCGCCGTGGTGCCCAAGGCCGAGAGCGCGCAGACCCTGCAGGCCGTGGCCCGCGCCGCGGGGCCGCAGGCCGCGCTGCTGGCGCTCGTGGAGTCCGTGGCCGGGCTGTACGCCGTGGACGTGCTGGCGGCGGCGCCCCAGGTGGCGCGGCTGGCCTTCGGCCATCTGGACTTCCAGGTGGACGCCGGCATGGCCTGCGGCCCGGACGAGGCCGAGCTGCTGCCCATGCGCATGGCCGTGGTCCTGGCCGCGCGCCGCGCCGGCATGGCCGCGCCGCTGGACGGCGTGACCGTGGACACGCGCAACCCCGAGCGCATGGCCAGCGACGCCGAGCGCGCGCGGCGCATGGGCTTCGGCGGCAAGCTGTGCATCCACCCGGCGCAGGTGCCGGTGCTGCACGCCGCCTTCGACCCCGGCGAGGCCGCCGTGGCCCATGCGCGCCGCGTGCAGCAGGCCCTGCAGGAGGCCGGCGGCGGCGTCTGCGTGCTCGACGGCCGCATGGTGGACGCGCCCGTGCTGGCGCAGGCGCGGCAGACCCTGGAGCGCCACGCGCACGCGCAGCGGCGCAGCGCCTGAATCCGCACGTCCGCACGCGCCCGCCAGCCCCGGCCGGCGCGTGCCACAATTTCCCGTGACCGTTCCCGCTTCGACCTCCACCCCCTCCCGTGCGCAACCGCTGTGGGTCATGCTGCTGGCCCTGCTGTCGGGCTTCGCGCTGAGCCAGTCCTACCGCACCATCACCGCCATCGTGGCCCAGGGCCTGCAGGCCGATTTCGGCCTGTCGGCGCAATCGCTGGGCGCATTCGCCGGCCTGTTCGGCCTGTCGTTCGGCGTGGCGCAGCTGCTCATGGGCATCACCATGGACCGCTACGGCCTGCGCCGCACGGTGCTCGCGTCCGCCCCGCTGTCCATCGCCGGCGCCGCGCTGTCGGCGCTGGCGCCCAGCCACGGCTGGCTCATGGCGGGGCAGCTGCTGATCGGCATAGGCTGCTCGCCGGCCTTCCTGGCCTGCACGGTGTTCATCGCCCGGCATTTCCCGAGCGAGCGCTTCGCCTTCTTCTCGGGCCTGAGCCTGGGCATGGGCGGCCTGGGCCTGATGCTCACCGGCACGCCGCTCGCCTGGGTGGTGCAGCACTGGGGGTGGCGCACGGGCTTCGGCATCCTGGCGGTGCTGAGCGCCCTGTCCTGGCTGCTCATCTTCGTGCTGGTGCACGAGCCCTCCCTGCCCGGCAGGGCGCCCCACGCCCAGGAGAGCTGGGGCGATTCCCTGCGGGGCCTCGCCGAGCTCCTCATCCTGCCCCACACCTGGGGCATCCTGGTGCTGGGCATGTCGTGCTACGCGGCCTTCCTGTCGCTGCGCGGCCTGTGGCTGGGGCCGCTGCTGATGGACCGCTTCGGCTTCTCGCTCGTGGACAGCGGCAACGTGGCGCTGGTGCTGTCGCTGATCTCGCTGTTCGCCCCCGGCGCGTTCGGCCGCATGGACCCGGGCCCGCTGCGCCGCCGCGCCTGGGTCGCCAACGCCTCGCTGCTGATGGCCGCCATGTTCGCCGCCATGGCCCTGCTGCAGCAGGCCGGCGCCACCGTGGCGCTGATGATCCTGCTGGGCCTGCTGTGGGGCTTCAGCGTGCTGCAGTACACCGACGTGCGCGCCTCCTACCCGCCCGAGCTCACGGGGCGCGCCCTGTCGCTCTACACCATGTCCATGTTCCTGGGCGTGGCGCTCATGCAGTCGGCCACCGGCGCCGTGGCCGCCTGGGCGGCGGGCCGTGGCATCGAGCCCTACCTCGCCGTGCTGCTGGCCATCGCCGGCTGGCTGGCGCTGGCCTCGCTGGCGTTCAGGATGCTGCCGGCGTCGCCGCTGCTGCGGCGCTGATCGCCGGCGCGCGCGCAGGTCACAGCACCGGCGCCAGGAAGCTCGGCGCCAGGCCGGACAGCTGTTCGGCCGCGGCCCGCAGGGACGGCAATATCTCGCGCTCCGCGCGCGCGCGGTCGAAATCGGACGTCAGCAGACTCGCGCCCAGGGCCGCCACCACCTTGCGGCGCTCATCGTAGATGGGCAGCGACAGCCCGCTGACATGCGCGTCATATTCCCCCTCGACCCAGGCGTGGCCCTGCTGGGCGATGCGCGCCAGCTCGCGGCGCAATTCGGCAGGGTCCGTCTGCGTCTGTCCGGTGAGCGGGCGCAACGGGGTCTGGCTGAAATACTGGTCCTGGTAACCGGCCCCCTGGTAAGCGAGCAGGACGCGGCCGGGCGCCGTGGCATAGGCCGGCAGGCGGCTGCCCATTCCCAGGTGCGGCGACATCACCTTGGCCGATGGAATGCGCAGCACGAACACCACCTCGTTGCCCTGCATGACCGCGACCGCGCAGGACTCGCGCAACTGCAGGCACACCGTTTCCAGCACGCGCTGCGCGTGCCCCCAGAAGGGCTGCGACGTCAGGTAGGTCAAGCCCAGGCTGAGCACCTTGGGCGTGAGCCGGAAGCCCTTGTCCGGCGTCGGGCAGGCGTAGCCCAGTTCGCACAGCGTGAGCAGGATGCGCCGCGCCACGGTGCGCGGCAGCTCCGTGTCCTGCGCGACCGAGCTGACCGTGTGCGCGCCGGTGCGCCCCATCGCTTCGATCACGCGCAGGCCGCGCGCGAATGAGCGGACGAAACCCTCGCTGTCTGGAGTGGCCATGGTGGTGTTTCTTTCTCTTGCTCAAGAGAGGGGGTTCACGGGATACGAACCCCTCGGGCTCCGAAAGACGGGGATTTTATGGTTGACATGCTAATTCTTTCGGCCTGTAATGACCGTTAAGCGATTTTATAAATCCGCTTAGCGGACAAATCAAGCCATAGTCCAACAAACAAGGAGACAAATCATGTGGAGCAGGATTTTTCAGATGGGCGCGCCGGTGATCGCAGCCGTGTCGCTGGCCCTGCCGCTGTCCGCGCACGGCCAGGGTGAGGTTTTCAAGGCCACCAAGCCCATGCACATCGTGGCGCCCAGTTCGCCCGGCGGCATCCTGGACCAGACCAGCCGGCTGGTGGCCAAGGCGCTCACCGACATCGTCGGCCAGCCGGTCATCGTCGACAACCACCCGGGCGCCGGCGGCACCATCGGCATCCAGACCATGCTGCGCGCCGAGCCCGACGGGCACACCCTGGTGATGGGCAGCCTGGGGCCCAATGCCGCCAACTACACGCTGCAGGACAAGCTGCCCTACACGGCCGCCGACATGACCGGGGTGATCCGCGTGCTGACCATGCCCGACGTGGTCGTGGTCAACCCCAAGCTGCCGGTGAAGAGCATCGCGGAGCTCAAGGCCTACGCGCAGAACAGCCCCAACGGCGTGTCGATGGCGGTGTCCACCAGCGGCTCGTCCGGGCACCTCGCGGGCGCGATGCTGAACCAGCGCGCGGGCATCAAGGCGGTCGAGGTGGTGTACCGCGGCGCATCGCCGGCACTCACCGACCTGGTCGGCGGGCAGGTGGACTACATGGTGGACAACCTGATCACCGCCCTGCCCCTCGTGCGCGCGGGCAAGCTGCGCGCCATCGCGGTGACGACGCGCGAGCGCAGCGCGGAGCTGCCCGACGTTCCCACGCTGATGGAGCTGGGCTACAAGGATTTCGACGTGTCGGTATGGCTGGGCCTGTTCGTGTCGTCCAAGACGCCGGCGGCCACGGTGCAGGCCCTGAACGCCGCGCTCAACAAGGCGCTGTCCGATCCCCAGGTGCAGAAAACCATAGCGCAGCAAGGCGGCTCGGCCACGGGCGGCAGCACCGAGGAGTTTGCCCAATTCGTGCGAAATGAAACCACGCGCTGGGCCGAGGTGATCCGCGCCGGCAACATCAAGCCCTGACCCGCGGCGCACAGGAGGACCGAGGATGAATGCACAAGCACGCCCCATGGACGGAAAGGTGGTCGTGGTCACGGGGGCCGGCAATGGCATCGGCCGGGCCATCGCCCTGCTGCTGGCGGAGCAGGGCGCCAGCGTGGTGGTCAATGACCTGGGAGCCAGCGGCAGCGGCGAGGGCAGCGATGCCGGGCCGGCGCAAAAAGTGGTCGACGAGATCGCGGCCGCGGGCGGCGTGGCCGTGGCCAACACCGACAGCGTGGCCACGCCCGAGGGAGCCAACGCCATCGTCCAGACGGCGATCACGCGCTTCGGCCGCATCGACGGCGTGGTGAACAACGCCGGCATCCTGCGCGACCGCATTTTCCACAAGATGAACCGCGAGGAATGGCAGGCCGTGATCGACGTGCACCTCAACGGCAGCTATTACGTCGCCCGCGCCGCGGCGCCGTATTTCAAGGACCAGGAAAGCGGCGCCTACGTGCACATGACGTCCACCTCGGGCCTGGTCGGCAACTTCGGCCAGGCCAACTACGCCGCGGCCAAGCTGGGGATCGCCGCGCTGTCCAAGTCGATCGCGCTGGACATGGCGCGCTTTCACGTGCGCTCCAACTGCATCGCGCCCTTTGCGTGGAGCCGCCTGATCGGCACCCTGCCCAGCGAGACCGAGGCCGAGAAGAAGCGCCTGGAGCGCATGCAGTCGATGAAGCCCGAGCAGGTGGCGCAGGTCGCGGCGTTCCTGCTCGGCGACGCGGCCCGGGACATCAGCGGGCAGATCTTCGCGGTGCGCGGCAACGAGGTCATGGTCATGAGCCAGCCGCGCCCGGTGGCGTCGGTACACAGCGGCGGGGGCTGGGACGCGCAGTCGCTGGCCGGCCGCGCCATGCCCGCGCTGCGGCGCGCATTCACGCCGCTGGAGCGTTCGCCCGAAGTGTTCAACTGGGACCCCGTCTGATCCGCCATGGCCATCCACTACCCCAGCCTGCGCCAGTGGCGAATCGCCGACCAGCGCAACCGCTATGACGAGAACGATTGCATCCGCTACGCGCTCAGCCTGGGCATGGGAGCGGACCCCATGGACGAGGCGGACCTGCGCTACGTCTTCGAAGGCGATGGCGGCGCGCCGATGGCCGTCATGCCCACGCTGCTGTCGGTGGTGGGCGCGCCGGGCGCCTGGGCGACCGACCCGGGCACGGGAATCGACTGGCTGCAGATCCTGCACGGAGAGCACCGCATGCGTTTCCACGCGCCGCTGGCGCCCCGCGCAGAGGTGCTGAGCCAGACCCGCGTGAGCCACGTCGTGGACAAGGGAGCGGGCAAGGGGGCGCTGGTGGTCACGCAGCGCAGCGCCAGCGATGCGGCCACGGGCCGGTTGCTGGCGACGGTGGAGCACGTGTCCTTCTGCCGCGCCGACGGCGGCTTCGCCACGGAGCAATACCCGGGCGACGCGCCCCTGCCCGCCCTGCCCGCCGCTGCGCAGCGCGAGCCGGACGCCAGCTGGGACATGCCCACCCTGCCCGGCGCCGCCCTGCTGTACCGCCTCAACGGCGACCGCAACCCCATCCACGCCTCGCCCGCCGCGGCCCGGAAGGCCGGATTCGAGCGGCCCATCCTCCATGGCCTGTGCACCTACGGCATGGCGGCGCGCGCCATCGTGCGGCTGGCGTGCGGCAACGACGCCGGCCGGCTGGCCGGCATCGCCGCGCGTTTCTCGGCGCCGGTCGTGCCGGGCGACACCTTGACGGCGCGGCTCTGGCACGAGGGCGGCCAGGTGCGCTTCGCCGTCTGGGCCAAGGAGCGCCAGCGCATGGTGCTCAGCCATGGCGTGGCGGACATCCTGAGCGCCTGATTCCCCTGCACACATTCGCGCCCCCAACGATCCGGACCTGCCCGATGACCTCGATCACATCCCCCCTGGAAATCCACGCCCGGCGCGCACCGGACGGCGTGGCCTATCGCCTGGTTCCTTCGGGCCGCACCGTCACCTGGCGCGAGCTGGAGCTGCGCTCGCGCAAGCTGGCAGCGGCGATGCACGGCATGGGCCTGCGCCCCGGCGACGGCATCGCGGTGATGCTGGAGAACCATCCGCGCTACTTCGAGATCCTGTGGGCCGCGCAGCGCAGCGGCCTGTACTACACGCCGATCAGCCGCCACCTCAGGACCGAGGAGGTGAGCCACATCGTGCGCGACTGCGGAGCCCGGATGCTGCTGTGCTCGGCGCAGACCCTGGCCGAGCTGGACGCCGAGGCGCTGCGCCGGCTGCCCGCGCAAGGCGTCGTGCTCGACGGCCCACACGACGGTTTCGCCGAATACGAATCGCTGATCGGCGCCCAGGGCGACGACGTGGCGATCGACCAGCGCGTGGAAGGGCTGGATTTCTGCTATTCCTCGGGAACCACCGGCCTGCCCAAGGGCATCAAGCGCCCGCTGGCGGAGGCCGGCAAGCATTTCGCGAGCAAGGGCGATGCGCGCACGCACTGGAAGGACTTCGACGAGTCCTCCGTCTACCTCTCGACCGCGCCCTTCTATCACACGGCCCCGGTGCGCTGGAACATGGCGGTGATGCGCGCCGGCGGGCAGTGCGTGATGATGGAGAAGTTCGACGCCGAGCTGGCGCTGCAGGCCATCGAGCGCTACCGCGTCACGCATGGCCAGTGGGTGCCCACCATGTTCATACGCCTGCTGCGCCTGCCCGACGCGGTGAGGGCGCGCCATGACCTGTCCAGCATGCGCTACGCGATCCACGCCGCGGCGCCCTGCCCTGCCGAGGTCAAGGAGCAGATGATCGCGTGGTGGGGCCCCATCCTGTACGAGTACTACAGCGGCACCGAGCTGGTGGGGCGCACCTCGCTGGATTCGCACGAGTGGCTCGCGCACAAGGGCTCCGTCGGCAGGGCCGAGATCGGCCGGGTGCACATCGTCGGCGCGGACGGCCGGGAACTCGGGCCGGGAGACAACGGCGTCGTCTATTTCTCCGGCGGCCCGCGGTTCGAATACCACAACGACCCGCAGAAGACCGCGCAGGCGTACAACGAAAAGGGCTGGGCCACGTACGGCGACATCGGCTACCTGGACGGGGAAGGCTATCTGTACCTGACCGACCGCCTGGCCAACACCATCGTCTCCGGGGGCGTCAACATCTACCCGCAGGAGGCGGAGAACGTGCTGCACACCCATCCCGCGGTGGCGGACGTGGCCGTGATCGGCGTGCCCAACGCCGAGTTCGGCGAAGAGGTGAAGGCGGTGGTGCAGCTGCAGCCCTCGCACCAGGCCAGCGCCGCGCTGCAGGCCGAGCTGATCGCGTACTGCAGGGAGCGGATCTCGGCCATCAAATGCCCGCGCAGCGTGGACTTCGTGGCCGCGCTGCCCCGCGCCGAATCCGGCAAGCTGCTCAAGCGCCTGGTCAAGGCGCAGTACTGGTCCGGCGCGCAGCGCATCGCCCACTGACGGCGCGCGGGCACACCCCCCATGAATTCCAAGGACGGCAAGGCATGACTTCGACCCACCCGCACGCCGGCAGCGCCCGCCCGATGTTCGGCGCAGACCACGAGCTCTACCGCAGCAGCGTCGCGCGCTTCATCGCCGACAGGATCACTCCGTCGCACGCAGAGTGGGAGCGCCAGGGCCTGGTGCCCCGCCAGCTGTGGCGCGAGGCCGGGGCCGCAGGGCTGCTGCTGCCCGGCATCTCCGAGGAGTACGGCGGCGGAGGCGGCGACTTCCTGTTCAGCGCCATCGTGGTCGAGGAAATCGCCCGGGCACTGGCGACGGGCGTGACCGGCTTCACCACGCATTCGGAAAACGTCGCGCCCTATCTGCTGGAGTTCGGCAGCGAGGCGCAAAAGCGCGAGTTCCTGCCCAAAATGGCCAGCGGCGAGGTGGTGGGCTCGCTGGCGATGACGGAGCCGGGCGCGGGCAGCGACCTCAAGGCCATACGCACCACGGCCAGGGCGGTGGAGGGCGGGTTCGAGCTGACGGGCCAGAAGACCTTCATCACCAATGGCCACCACGCGGACCGCGTGATCGTCTTCGCCAAGACCAGCCCCGAGGCCGGCGCGCGCGGCATCAGCCTGTTCTGGGTCGATGCCCGCAGCCCCGGCTTCTCGCGCGGCCGGGTGCTGGACAAGATCGGGCAGCTGGCGCAGGACACGGCGGAGCTGTTCTTCGACAAGGTCTTCGTGCCGGCCGACATGGTGATCGGCGAGCTCAATGCGGGTTTCGGCTACGCGATGAGCGGGCTGATCCGCGAGCGCCTGCTGATCGCGCTGCGCTGCGCCGTGGCGCTGGAGGTGGCGCTGGACTGGACCGTGGACTATGTGAAGCAGCGCCAGGCCTTCGGCCACGCGCTGATCGACAACCAGTTCATCCGCTTCCGGCTGGCGGACATCAAGACCCATGCCTGCGCCACCCGCGCGTTCGTGGACGGCTGCCTGGCGCAGTACCTGCAGGGCACGCTCACGGCCGATGGCGCCGCCATGGCCAAGCTGTGGGCCAGCGAGGCGACGCGCGCCATCGACGACCTGATGCAGTTCTTCGGCGGCTACGGCTACATGCGCGAATACCCCATCGCCCGCGCGTATGCGGACGTGCGCCCGAACCGGATCTACGGCGGTTCATCGGAAATCATGCGCGAGGTGATCGCGCGCGGCTTGTAACCCAATCAGAAGGAGAGACGGGCATGAAGTCTTCGTTGTCCCGATCGGTGGCGATCGCCGGCGTGGCCGAGTCCGACCTGGGCAAGGTCCCGGGAAAGTCGGCGCTGGAACTGCAGGCCCAGGCCGCCAGGCTGGCGCTGGAGGATGCGGGGCTGAGGCTGCGCGACGTGGACGCGGTCTTCGCGCATACGGACGACCGCTTCTCCAGCCTGCAGCTGTCGGAGTTCCTGAACATCCGGCCGGCGTTCGTCGATTCGACCAACGTCGGCGGCATGTCCAACCTGCTGCACGTGCAGCGCGCGATGGCCGCGATCCACGCGGGCATGTGCGAGGTGGCCCTGATCACCTACGGCAGCACGCAGCTGTCCGACGGCTCGCGCAAGGGCGGCGCGGTGGCGGCGGACGGCCCGCACACGCCGCGCGGGCAGTTCGTCCTGCCCTACGGCCACCTGAGCCCCATCGGCTACTACGCCATGGTGGCGCAGCTGCACATGCACCGCTACGGCACGACGCACAAGGACCTGGCGGAGGTCGCGGTGGCGGCGCGGCGCTGGGCGCAGCTCAACCCCAAGGCCTACCGGCGCGAGCCCACGAGCATCGAAGAGGTGATGGCCTCTCCCGTGGTGGCTTCGCCGCTGCGCCAGCGCGACTGCTGCCTGGTGACCGACGGCGGCGGGGCGATGGTCGTGGTGTCCGCCGAGCGCGCACGCGACCTGCGCCGCAAGCCCGTCTACGTGCTGGGGGCGGCGGAGACCCATGTCCACCACTACACGCCCTTCAACACGGCCGACTGGCTGGATACCGGCGTGGCCGCGACCGCGGACCAGGCCTTCCGGATGGCGGGCGTGGGCCGTGCCGACATCGACGTGGTGCAGATCTACGACCACTTCACCATCGGCGTGCTGCAGTCGCTGGAGGAGCTGGGCTTCTGCCCGCGCGGCGAGGGGGGCGCCTTCGTCGCGGACGGAGCGCTCGGCCCCGGAGGGCGCTTCCCCATCAACACCTCGGGCGGCGGCCTGTCCTATGGCCACCCGGGCATGTTCGGCATGTTCGTGGCCATAGAGGCCGTGCGCCAGCTGCGCGGGGAATGCGGCGAGCGCCAGTTGCCCAAGGCGGAACTGGCGCTGTGCCACGCGCCCGGCCTGGTCTTTTCCTGCAACACCACGATGATCCTGGGAGTCTGAGATGAGCGAAGCGCCTGCACGCCCCCTGCCGCAACCCACGGACCTCACCCGCCCCTACTGGCAGGCCGCAGCCCGGGGGGAGCTGCACATGCAGCACTGCGGTGCCTGCGGCCGGTGGCAGTTCTACCCGCGGCCGTTCTGCATCCATTGCGAGGCCGGCGCCCTGCAGTGGCGCGCGGTCTCCGGCCTGGGCCGCATCTATACCTACACCGTCAACCACCGCGCGCCCAATGCCTTCATGAAGGCGCGCCTGCCCTACGTGGTGGCCATCGTCGAGCTGGACGAGGGGCCGCGCCTGATGGCCAACGTGCTGGGCAATGCCGTCGATCAGGCCGGCATAGGCAAACGCGTCAAGGTGACGTTCGAGGCGGTGAGCGAGGAAGTGGCGCTGCCCCAGTTCGTCCTTCTCGAATAGGGGCCGCTTACTGCCGCCACACGGCCTTGGCGCCCTGTTCGGCCAGCCGTGCCAGCACCTGCCCGGTATGCGCGCCGGGGACGCATGCGTCGCCGGGCGCATAGGCCTCGCCGCCGAAGCGCGGCGCCGGCACGACCTGCAGGACGCCCTGGTGCTCGGTGTACACGCCGCGCGCGCGCATGTGCGGATGCCCGGCCGCCTCCACCGGGCTGAGCACGGCGCCAAAGCACACGTCGGTGGGCTCCAGCAGGGCCTGCCAGTGCGCGCGCGGCTGCGCCAGGAAGAGCGCCGCCAGGCGCGCGCGGCGCGCGGGCCAGGCGGCCTTGTCCCACTGGTCGCCGGCGAAGTCCGGGTCGCCCGCAAGGCCCAGCGTGTCCAGCAGCAGGGCGTAGAACTGCGGCTCGATGGCGCCAAGGGTGACGTGCTTGCCGTCGGCGCAGACGTAGGTTTCGTAGAAGGGCGAGCTGTCGTACATGCTGCGGCCGCGCTCGTCGGCCACCACGCCGCGCTGGCGCGCGCTCAGGTTGAGGTTGAGCATGTGGGCCGCGCCGTCCACGATGGCCGCGTCCACCACCGTGCCGCGGCCCGTGGCGCGCGCCTGGAGGATGCCCGACAGCAGCCCCGTCATCAGGTACATGGCGCCGCCGGCGATGTCGCCGAGCACGGCAAAGGGCGACACGGGGCGCGCATCGGCCGGGCTGCTGCCCCACAGCGCGCCGCTGACGGCGGCGTAGTTGGCGTCGTGCCCGGCGCGCGGCGCCAGCGGCCCGCTCTGGCCCCAGCCGGTCATGCGGCCGTAGACCAGGCGCGGGTTGATACGCATGCATTCCTCGGGCCCCAGGCCCAGGCGCTCCATGACGCCGGGACGCATGCCCTCGATGAGCGCGTCGGCGTCCTGCACCAGGGCCAGCACCAGCTGGCGGCCCTCCTCGGTCTTGAGGTCGGCGAACACCGAGCGCTTGCCGCGGTTGAGCAGGCTGCCGGTCGGGGCGCCGCCCTGGCCCTTGCGCACCACGGAAATCACGTCGGCGCCCAGGTCGGCCAGGTGCATGGCGCAAAACGGCCCCGGCCCCAGGCCGCCGATCTCCAGCACGCGCACGCTGTCGAGCACTTTCATTGCAATTCTCCTTGTCATCTATGGCATGGTTCAGGGCACGCCTGCACCCACAATGGCCTCCACCGAGCGCACCAGGGTGCGCAGGCGCGGGCCCAGGTCGGACTCCAGCCGGTCGTACAGCGGACTGAACACCGGCACCGAGACCGCGAAGATCCACAGCTCGCCGTCCTGGGGCTGGCTCATGGGCACGGCGATGGATTCGATCTCGCTGTGCAGATCGCCGTGGCTGCGGCAAAAGCCGTGGCGCTCCATGTCCTCGCGGGCGTTGACCAGGCGCTGCGCCAGCCAGGCGGCGCGCTGCGGGTCGCTGGCCTGCAGGTCCTGCAGGTAGGCCTCGCGCGCGTCGTCCGCCATGCCCAGCAGGTAGGCGCGGCCCGTGGCGGTGCGCGACAGCGACATGCGCACGCCGATCTCGGGCCGGTAGACGCTGTTGCCCATGCCGTTGGCCAGCTCCACCAGGCACAGCTCGCGCTTGTGGCCCACGCCCAGTTGCACCTGGCCTTCGGTCAGGTCGGCCAGCGACTGCATCAGGGGCCGCGCGAACTGGCGCAGCGCCATGCGCGTGAGCACCGGCGAGGACAGCTGCAGCAGGCCCAGGCCCGGCACGTATTTGGACAGGCGCTCGGAATAGCGCAGCAGCCCGAGTTCGCACAAGGTGTCGGTCAGGCGAAACAGCGTCGGCTTGGGCAGGCCGGTGAGCTCCATCAGCTCGCGCGCGCTCAGCTCGGTGCGCTTGTGGCCGAAGCAGCGCAGGATGGAAATGCCGCGCACCAGGGCGCTGACCAGTTTGCCGTCCGCATCCGTATTCACATAGACCCCTGAAAAAACCCGGGATTTTCGCCTGATTCAGCACCCGGGCCGCTGGAAGGGCCGCGGCTTTTTTTCCAGGAAGCATGGCCCCGCCCCGGCCATTTCCGCGCCGGGGCGCATGCGCTGGCGGCCACCGCTCATGCCGCGCCCCGCGGGGTGTAGGAGGCGCGCATGTCCCGCCCGCCGCGCAGCGAGGAGCCGCCGTCCACGGGGATGACGGCGCCCGTCACGTAGCCGGCCTGCGGCGAGGACAGGAACAGCGCCATGTGGGCGATGTCCTCCAGCGTTCCCATGCGCTGCAGCGGCACGCTGGCGACCGCGTCGGCCAGCGCCTCGGGCGAGGGCGCGAGGCGGCGCATGCCTTCGGTGTCGGCGATCGGGCCGGGCGCGATGGCGTTCACGCGCACGCCATCCTCGCCCCATTCCATGGCCAGCACGCGCGTCATCATGTCGATGCCGGCCTTGGCGGCGCAGGCGTGCACCTGGTACATGGTGGGGTTGACGCCCTGGGGCGCCGAGACGTTGATGACGCTGGCGCCGGGTTTCCTGAGCAGCGGGTAGGCCAGGCGCAGCACGTGGAAGCTGCCGTTGAGGTCGATGTCGATCACCGTCCTGAAGCCGTTGGGCGACAGGTCCTTGGCCGGCGCGATGAAGTTGCCCGCCGCGCCGGAGATCAGCACGTCGATGTCGCCGAACCGGGCGTGCGACTGGCGCAGCGCCGCGTCCACCGCGGCGCTGTCGCGCACGTCGGCGCTGATGCCCAGCGCCTGCGCGCCCAGGGCGCGCAGCCCTTCGGCCGCCTGCTGCACCTTGTCGGGCGAGCGGCTCATGACCGTGACATGGGCGCCCGCGCGCGCGAACGCCTGCGCGATGCCGAGGTTGATGCCGCTGCTGCCGCCGGCCACGAACACGTGGCGGCCCGCGAAGGAGGGGGTGTCAGCCATGGCGCGTCCTCAATCGAGCTGCAGCTTCTGGCTGCGGATGAGCTCGCCCCAGTCCTTGCGGTCGCGCTCCACCATCTGCGAGAACTGCGCGCTCGCCATGCCGCCGGGGCGGCCGCCGAGCTCGCGGTAGCGCTGGACCACGGCCGGGTCCTTGAGCACGGCGACCAGGTTGTCGGTGAGCTTCTTCACGATCTCCGGGGGCGTCCTGGCGGGCAGGAAGAAGCCCATCCAGCCCACCTTGTCGAAGTCCTTCATGCCCAGCTCGGTCATGGTGGGCACGTCGGGCAGCTCGGGCTCGCGGGTGGCGCCGGTCACGGCCAGCGCGCGCAGCTTGCCGTCCTTGACGTGGGCGAGCGAGCCCGTGAGGTTGTCGAACATGAACTGGGTCTCGCCGGACACGATGGCCATGGTGGCCGGCGCGGAGCCCTTGTAGGGCACGTGGACC
>Ga0209922_102388_pt1 | contig 16346 bp, 13 predicted proteins | sample ThiBiot_500_biof_FD_183946 | JGI IMG/M metagenome (GOLD analysis project Ga0209922, IMG submission 183946) | Wastewater bioreactor microbial communities from Cape Town, South Africa - Thiocy_expt_500_biof (SPAdes) | ecosystem: Engineered > Bioreactor > Thiocyanate-remediating > Anaerobic-Aerobic ...
AGATCAAGAATCCGAATGCGGTCGCAAGTTGCGGCTGCGGCACGAGTTTTGCCATCTGATCCCTCGCGCCTTTTTCCACAGTTTTATGACCGGCCGGGAGCCTTTGCTCCGGGCCGGTTTCCATATGGCCTGTAGTCAAGCTCATCGGCTGCGGATACAACAGGGCGAAGCAAAGGAATGAGCCGCCCATGAAAATCGCGACCTGGAACATCAACGGCGTCAAAGCGCGTATCGAGAACCTCTGCCAGTGGCTGAAGGACTCGAACCCGGACATCGTCTGCCTGCAGGAGATCAAGACGGTCGACGAAGGCTTTCCGCGACTGGAGATCGAAGCACTCGGCTATCACGTCGAAACGCACGGGCAAAAGGGCTTCAACGGTGTTGCGATTCTCTCGAAGACCAAGCCGGATGAAGTGACACGCGGCCTGCCCGGCGACGATAGCGATGAGCAGGCCCGTTTCATCGAAGCGGTGTTTTCTGTCGAAGGGCACGGCGCACTGCGTGTCTGCTGCCTCTATCTGCCGAACGGCAATCCGATCGATACGGAAAAATATCCCTATAAGCTCGCCTGGATGGAGCGGCTGCGCAAATTCGCCAGGGATCGCCTGGTTCTGGAGGAACCTCTGGTGCTCGCCGGCGACTACAATGTCATCCCGGAACCGCATGACTGCTTCGACCCGAAGGTCTGGGAGAACGATGCTCTCTTCCTGCCGCAGACGCGCCAGGCGTTCCGTCAGCTCGAACATCTCGGCTTTACGGATGCCGTGCGAGCGACGACGGACGCCGTCAAACTTTACTCATTCTGGGATTATCAGGCCGGCGCCTGGCCGAAAAACAATGGCATCCGCATCGATCATCTGATGCTGTCGCCGGAAGCGGCCGATAAACTCACCGCGACGGCGATCGAGAAACATGTGCGCGCCTGGGAAAAACCTTCCGACCACGTGCCCGTTATCGCCCACTTCGATTTCGGGGGCTAAAGTGCGCCGCGATCTCTAAGATTCGCTGCTTGCGCTTTAAGCTTTTGATTTTGCGTATGTCGTTGTCGCAAAGCCGCTGCGCACTTTTTAGCGACATGCTTTAGGCCGATCGGCTGCATGCGCATGGCCTGCCCTGAGCGAGCATGGCGCGGTTAGAGCCGGCAATCAGTCGGAGCCGGCGACATCGAGTTGATGGGCCATGGAGACCGCGACGCGGCGGTCGTTCTCGTTGGCGAGCGAGAAAGCCTGCTCCTGCATGTCTTCCATCCAGCTACAGTCCTTCGGCTTGCACTTGTCGAGTGCAGCCGTCATGAACGCCAGGCCACGGATGGATTGACCTTCCTGGAACAGGAGATTGCCGAAAACGGCCATGGCGCCCGGATGGCCGCTCTTGCGCGCCTGATTCAGCCATTTCTTCGCCTGCTGGACATTGATGGCGCCGCCCTCGCCGGACAGCATCATCTGGGCCAGCTGGAACTGCGCCTCGGGAACGCCAAAGGTCGATGCAACCTGGAAATAGAGCTGGCGGGCCTGATTGAGGTCGATCTTGACCGGACTATTGGGAATGCCGGTCTTGTAGTAGCTCGCAAGCGCCAGCAGCGCGTTGATGAAGAAGCCCGTATCTTCCGAACCGGGCTCCACGCCCTGCTGTGCTATCTCGCTATAGATCTTGAAAGCTTCGAAATCGTTTTGCGTGACGCCGTCGCCGTCCGCATACATGTTGGCCAGAGCCCAACGAGAGCCTGTGTGACCCTTCTCCGCGGCGTAGCGATAGGCTTCGACCGCTTCTTCCTTCTGACCGTTCTTGTAGGCCTTGAAGCCGAACTTGAAGAGATCGAACGGACCTGATTCCTTGGTGACGCCGGCATTGATATCGAATGCCCGGGCTTGACCTGCCAGCACCACCGCAGTGGCGAGGGACAGGCTGAGCATCATGACTCTCGCTGATATGAACTCGGACTTAAACATAACAGTCGATTTCTTTCGCTCCATTCGGATCTGCCACGGCGTTTTCGCAAACGCCGCCAGCTTCACGAATGTTTTCCCTGATGGCGCACGAGACTGGACCGCCCTTCGAGTGGACGGTTCCTGCGGCATCCAACCGACGCTGTTTGCCACAATTGCGAGCATAGCTTGCAATTATGTCCAAACCAGCATTTGTGCGGCCGTTATCGCATCCCATCATCGAAGGAGCGCCCTCATTCGCCTTCCGATGACGGAGATCAAAGATCGGCCGGCTGACGACTTCCCTTGACAGACAACGACTTTTCCCACGCACCGGAAGCATCACGGCTCCGATCCCGAATTGTTGCTTATGCCAAAGTGGAAGTTCACCCATCGACCGCTTACGCACTTTCTACGAGGCTTGCCCCTGTGCCCACGTAATCGCTGCTCCCCATTTGTGGCGGGAAATGGACAAATTGTAATCTGATCACGGGCCTGCAATACGTTGAAATAGAGTGTTGCTAATTCGTCACAAAGATTTTACCGGCATTGAAATTTTCTTAACCATGAATCAGGCAAGAAGGTAGGTTTTTTCACCTCATTCTCCCCGATCAGGCAAAGAAACGTCGCGAGCGACAGACGCGCCCGCGACGTTAAAAACAAGGTGAAGGAATAGTTGATAAACCCCTTCAACTCAACGACTTATCGTCAGAAGCTGACTTTCACCGATGTCTGAAGAGCGGCAACCAAGTCGTTGCCGAAGCTGTAGCTCACATCGTTGCCGTAGACGGCACCGCCGCGCGTGATCGATCCGGATTTGCCTGATGTCATGAGACCGAGAGCGCCGCCGAAATTGAACTGGACGTGCTCGGTTGCCTTGTAGGCAACGCCCGCGCCGAGGCTCCATGTGTCGGAATTCATGCCATAGCCGTCGCTCGTGCCGCGATCCCAGGTCAGGCTGACGGCGCCGCTCCATTTGTCATTGAACTTGTGTCCGACACCGCCGGTAATGGTCCAGCCGTCCTTGTACAGCAAGTCGAGCGAGGTCAGCTCAGTCGGTCCGTTCGCCTTGCAGGAGATGCTGCGCGTCGAGGTCGGGCAGAAGGCGATGCTCTGCAGAAGGCTCCAATTCGTCCACTTGACCGAACCGAAAGCGAGCCAATCAGGCGCGATGCCGGTCTGCACCTTCCATTCGAGCGAATCGGGCGCATCGGCCGAACCGAAGACGGACGTGACCTTGCCGGCAAAGCCCGGAAGGACCGGCGGTGGCACCTCGGTCAGGTCGACAGTCCCCTTAAGGTTGTCATATTTGACCCGGCTATTGTAGACGAGGCTCGTGCGTAAGGCATATTCCGGAATTTCATAGGCGATGCCTGCGCGCCAGCCCCAGCCATGACCGTCGATATCAAGCGAGCCCATGCCGTTGTAGACAGCGGAAATCGGAGCCGGAGTATCGAAGACGAGGCGTGACTTGTAACCGCTGACTTCCTGATAGAAGCCGCCGCCGATCAGGCGCAGCTGACCCGGGCCCATGTCGAACTTGTAAGAGCAAGTGGCCGAATAGTTATTCGTGCTCAACTTGACCTTGGTCTCGTCGTTCGCGCCGGCCCAATTCACGCCTTCGTTCAAATGCGCGCCGAAGGGCTGCGAATAGTCGGCCATGCAATCGATGTCATCCCCTATGCCGACCTTGAAGGCGGCATAGGGGATGGCGTAATTCACGGACGCATCGGTTGATTGGCTGCGATTATTGAGATTGCCATTGAGTGGATTGGTGTCCTTGGCGTTCTTCAACTTGCGGTCTGGCATGACATAGGTGACGCCTGACTCGAAAACATACCGACCCTTGTCGAAAAGCAGATCGATGTCATAGCCGCCGCGATCAAGACCGCCCGCAAAGGCGGCACTCGCGAAAGATGAGCTGATGACGAGTGTGACTGCGCCCCTCAGCGCAACAGAAAATGCCATTGTTTCTCCCCCACAGGTGCATTCATTTATTCGATTGTTGCGATGATCGCGTGAATTAGCAATGTGGCGCACGACGGCGCCAGCGGCGCCAGAGAGCATTTGATTTACGTAAGAAAACGAACTCCGCCTCCGAAAATCTATCGGAGTAGGTAATTTTTTCTTATCGAATACCATTTTCGCCCCAGCATAGATTTTCATTCTTCATAGCAACAATTCTGTTACAATATGACAACAGTTTCGCTTTTCGAATATGTCTCACAAGTTTAGGTGTAATCTGTTTCACCTGTGCGAAACTGGCGACGGATCTGGGCGCTAGATCCAGTCAATCCCGGTAGAATCGAGGCAACAAGCAAAAGGGCACGCGACGAGTGCCGCGTGCCCTTTCTGATATCTGATTTTCCCTTTGCCAAAGCGCATCGCGATTTCTCGGCATCGCGTCTTGCGCTTTTCGTCTCTACCCTCGGCCACTTTGGTGTCGCAAACGGCTGAATGGCACCTGCGCGGCACGCTTCAGCCGGCTTCGCTGACCCTGTCCAACGCGACCTTGAGGCTTGTCTGCTGCCCCTCGAGTTCGCCGAGGCGCTCGCGCTCGGCGGCGACCACGTCGGGATTCGCATTGGCAACGAACTTCTCGTTCGAAAGCTTGCCATTGATGCGCGCCATTTCCTGTTCGTTCTTGGCGATCGCCTTTTCAAGACGCGCTTTCTCGGCGGACAGATCGATAAGGCTGCCGAGCGGCAGGCAGACGGTCGCCTCGCCGACGACGATCTGAGCAGCACCCTTCGGCGCGGTATCGGCAAGCGAGATCGCTTCGACACGCGCCAGCCGCTTGATGGCGGCATCGTGGCGGAACAGGCGCTCACGCGTCAAGCTGTTGGCATCGACGACGACAAGCGGAGCGGTCGCTGCCGGCGGCACGTTCATTTCCGAGCGGACCGAGCGGATGCCGGAAACGAGGTCGATCAACCAGTTGATCTCATCGGCCGCGACATTGTCGGCGTAGGACGGAGCCGGCCAATCCGCATGGCAGATCAGGCCGTCGCGTTCCTTGCCCTCGCCCGCCGTATGCGCCCAGAGCTCTTCCGTCATGAACGGCATGAACGGATGCAGCAGCTTGTAGGTCTCTTCAAGGACGTAGGCGGCGCAGGCTTGTGACTCGGCCTTTGCATTCTCGTCTTCGCCGCTGAAGATCGGCTTCAGGAGCTCGAGATACCAGTCGCAGAACTGGTTCCAGATGAAGCGATAGAGCGCGCTTGCCGCATCGTTGAAGCGGAAGCTTTCCAGCGCCTCGGTGACGTCACGCTCGGCACGCGCCAGCTCCGTCAGAATCCAGCGGTTGACGGTAAGCTCGGCCGCTTCCGGCACGAAATGCGGATCGCTCTTGGCGCCGTTCATCTCGGCAAAGCGCGTGGCGTTCCAGAGCTTGGTGCCGAAATTGCGGTAGCCGGCGATGCGCGCCGGATCGAGCTTCACGTCGCGGCCCTGCGCGGCCATGATTGCCAGCGTGAAACGCAGCGAATCGGCGCCGTACTGGTCGATCAGTTCGAGCGGGTCGATGACGTTGCCCTTGGACTTCGACATCTTCTGCCCGTTCTTGTCGCGCACCAGGGCGTGGACATAGACGGTGTTGAACGGCTCGACCGACTCGCCATTCTCGTCCTTCATGAAGTGAAGGCTCATCATCATCATGCGGGCGACCCAGAAGAAGATGATGTCGAAACCGGTGACGAGCACATTGGTCGGATAGTAGCGCGCCAGTTCCGGCGTCTCGTCCGGCCAGCCGAGCGTCGAGAACGGCCAGAGCGCCGACGAGAACCAGGTGTCGAGCACGTCTTCGTCGCGCGTCAGGATTTCGCCCGGCTTGAAGTTTTCCAGCAGGTCCTCGACATAGGCCTTCATCGGGCCTTCGTGCGAAAGATAATGCTGGATCGCGGCCTGCAGCGCCTCCTCCTCGGTCTTTTCGACGAAGACCTGACCATCCGGCCCGTACCAGGCAGGGATCTGATGACCCCACCAGAGCTGGCGGGAAACGCACCACGGCTGAATGTTTTCCATCCAGTCGTAATAGGTCTTGTCCCAGCTCTTCGGAACGAGCTTGGTGCGGCCTTCGCGAACCGAGGCGATCGCCGGCTCGGCGAGCGTCTTGGCGTCGACATACCACTGTTCCGTCAGGCGCGGCTCGATCGGCACGCCGCCACGGTCGCCATGCGGAACCATGTGCTTGTGCGGCTCGATCTTGTCGAGCAGGCCGGCTTCCTCGAAAATGCGGACGATGATCTTGCGGGCTTCGAAGCGGTCCTTGCCTTCCAGCTCGTCCCAGGCTCCATGCAGGGCTGCAGGATTGTCGAGACCTTCGAGGAAATCCTCGTTGTCCTTGATGGTGATGGTCGCTTCCGGCGTCAGGACGTTGACGACACGCAGGCCGCGGCGCTTGCCGACGTCGAAGTCGTTGAAATCATGCGCCGGCGTCATCTTGACCGCGCCCGTTCCAGCCGTCGGGTCCGGATACTCGTCGGCAACGATCGGAATGCGGCGGCCGACGATCGGCAGGATGAGATGCTTGCCGACGAGCGGCTTGTAACGCTCATCTTCCGGGTTAACGGCAACGCCGGTATCACCGAGCATGGTTTCCGGACGGGTGGTGGCAACGACGAGATAGTCGCGCGTTTCCCATTCCGTCGGCTTGCCTTCTTCGTCGAAGGCAAGCGGATGCTGATAGGTGACACCCGGCTCCAGCGGGTAGCGCAGATACCAGAGATTGCCGTTGACCTCGTGCTGCTCGACCTCGATGTCCGAAATCGCCGTCAGCATCTTCGGGTCCCAGTTGACCAGCCGCTTGTCGCGATAGATCAGGCCTTCCTTGTAGAGCGTGACGAAGACTTCGAGAACGGCCTTCGACAGGCCCTCGTCCATGGTGAAGCGCTCGCGCGACCAGTCGCAGGAGGCACCGAGGCGCTTGAGCTGGTTGAAAATCAGCCCGCCCGACTCGTCCTTCCATTCCCAGACCTTCTCGATGAAGGCTTCGCGGCCCATCTTGTGACGGTCCGGCTGCTGGCGCTCGGCGAGACGACGCTCGACGACCATCTGCGTGGCGATACCGGCATGGTCCATGCCCGGCTGCCAGAGAACGTCCTTGCCGCGCATGCGCTCGAACCGCACCATGATGTCCTGCAGCGTGTTGTTCAGCGCATGGCCCATGTGCAGCGAACCGGTCACGTTCGGCGGCGGGATGACGATGGTGAAGGTTTCGGCGCCCGGCTTGGCGTTCACACCGGCGCGAAAAGCGTCGGCCTCATCCCATTTCTGGGCGATCTTCGGTTCGACGGTGGCGGAATCATATGTTTTGTCGAGCATTTTTGGACCGGAACTAGAGGATAGGGTGATGCGAGTTGTAAATAAGGATGGCTGTGGGCAAGTCAATAAAAAAGCCGCCCCGAAGCCCGGAGCGGCGGATCGGCTACCCGAAGCTCAGGCTCTCAGCGACGCGGGCCGCGTGCCACTCGTTCGATCTCTTCGCGCACAAGACGCTCGACCAGCGTCGGCAAGTTGTCGTCGAGCCACTCCTGCAGCATCGGCCGCAGCATCTCCTGTGCCAGCTCATCGAGAGAGCGGCGCGGGCCGCCGTCGACGATGGCTGCAAGTTCTTCAAACGAGCGAGAAACTTGCGCTCCGGCGGCCTCCGACATCAGCGGCGATACCGATACGGCCTGAGTCTGCGACACAGCAGCTTCCATTTCCGTGGCAACGGCCGGCGGTTCCGGCGCCTGGAAAATCGGGGCTTCGACCGGCGCCACCGGCTGCGGCACCTGAGCGGCCGCCATCGGCCTCAACTCTTCCATTTCAGGCTCGATCCGGACCTCGGCGACGGCCTGCATGACGGGCGAGACGGCTGGCGCCGGGATATCGGCAACGGCGTGTCGCAGCGGAACATCGGCAACCGGCTCGACATGAGCCTCCGCGACATGAACTTCGGCAAGGCGCGCAGCCATGGCCGGAGGCAGTTCGCGCGGTTGCGGCGGCTCACGTCCGGCGTTCAGCAAGGCGGCGGTATTGCGTTCGGAAGCGGCACGCACACGCGCGGCGACATCGGCCAGCGACAGGCCGCGACCTTCCGGCTCGGCAACCGGCATCTGCGAATTTGCCGCGACGAAACGTGGGTCCTGTTCGGCAGCGCGTGCCCGATCGGCAGCAGCGAACTCTTCATCCACGGTCAATTGAATGTCGTCGGCACGCATATCGACGCCAGCGAAATGCGTTGCGGGAGTTGGCTTGGCGCCTACCGGTTCGTTGCTTTCGATAATCCTGCGGATCGACGCCAGGATCTCTTCCATGGACGGTTCACGCACTACATTTGGCTGAGCCATATTCATCCCCGTTTTCCCATATTCAACGACCGGAAACGCGCAAGGGCGGCACCCGAATCAGGGCCACCCTAGATGACTGTCCTCGGGAAAAAAATCACCTGAAAAGCACTAAACCCGGTGATGCACAGTTTTGTTACGATCACAACGAATCGCTCTGCGCAGCCCGATTCTGCCACAGGCCGCGACAATAAAAAACAGGCGCTCCAAGGCGCCTGTCGCAAGCTCGATCGTTGGACCGTTCAGGACATCAAAAGACGAATTCCTTGGCCTTGGCAAAGCCCGGAAGCGGCTTGATCGACGCGTTGAAGAAGACATTTTCCGAAAAGGCGCCACGTTCACGCATGAAAACAGTCGCGCGGGCAGCGTGGCCATAGCCGATGACCGTGATCAGGCGTCCGTCTTCGCCGAGCTGGTCCAGCAGGCCCTGCGGCAGCTGCTCGATCGAGCCGTTGAGGAAAATCACGTCATAGGGCGCGTTTGCCGCATGACCTTTTTCAAGATCTCCGCCAACGACGGTCACGTTATCGTAGCCAAGCGCAGCAAGATTGGCCTTCGCCCGAGCAGCAAGCTCCTCATTGGATTCAAGTGCAACGACCTTGCCGGCGATAAGCGATAGAACGGCAGATACGTAACCAGTGCCGCAACCGACATCGAGAACCTTGTCATCCTTGGTGATCGCGCCGAGCTGCAGCAGCTTTGCCAGCGGCGAAGCTTCCATGAGGAAGCGCCCGTGAGCAACCTCGATATCGCAATCGACATAGGCCAGGAGCTTCGACTTCTCCGGCACGAAATTTTCGCGCGGTACGGCGAAAAACGCATTCAACACGGAATGGGAGGTGACATCCGTCGTCCGGATCTGGTTCTCGACCATCTTCACGCGCGCTGCTTCGAAATCCATCTTATCCTCTTGCGCCCTTCGTGCCCGAACGGGCCCGCTCTACTTTCTGTTACGGGTGTCTTAATCGCCTGACGCCGCGCTTTCAAGGCATTGCGGCAACAGCCACCGAGATTCATGCCCAGGCGTCGCCGACGAACAACAATCGGCATCGTCAAATGCGGACTGGAGCCCTTCATATCCCGCATCCGCAATACCAGGCAAATCCTCTGCGCCCCACATCGGGGCATCCGTTAGTAAAATGTTAACCTCGCAAGACCACGCTTCAAGGCATTGGACCCGCCTGGATGTGGTGACCGATCAACCTTCCGGCCCGAAGCCATTCGGGCTAACATTAAATTTAGATAGAAGGTGGCTGGGATGCCTGTTTCTCTCGTTCTTTTCGTCGTAACGTCGCTGCCTCTGGTGGTCTTTCTGGCCGCCAGCCTTTCCTCGATGATGTAGGTTTCCCGCATGAGGCTTTGGCTCTTCGTCGCAGCGCTTCTCCTTCTCTTACCCCAGGTCGCGTTGAGCGAGGAAACGTCAAGCGAGGATGAGCCGAAAGAGACAGCCCTGATCATCGGACACGTCGTCACAGGCAAGCAGCTCGACGAATGGTGTGAAGAGGACCGGACGCTCGCCTCCGTCTATATTCAGGGCATTCTCGACGAAGCTCAGCGGACGAAGAACCTGACGATCCGAGCCACCAAGCAGACGCCGAAAAACTCGTCGCGTTATGAGCGCTATCTGCAGCAGTTCGTCGGCGCTTTCTGTCTGCCGCCCGATCTCAGCAATACAAGGGCGACCACGATCGCCTGCAAATGGATGGCGGAGCATTCCTGGCAGCTGGAGCGGCCCGCCAGCTCGCTGATCGCGCGCGCCTACAAGTTCGCCTTTCCCTGCCTCGAAGAATAGGCCTCCTTCCAGCCATTTCGGCGGTCGAACCGATCCGGGGCAATCAGAGCCCTCTAGAATCATTCGCACAAGCGCGTTTCGCGCCGGGCCATGGCAGAATAGCGCGCCGCCGCCCAGTCCTTGTCTCTTATATTCGGATCACGTCGCGGCAGACTTTGTTGACGGCTCCTATGTTCCATATGGTAACACCCCTGGGAGAATTTCTCAATTTTCTCAACCTGCGATATGATCTACATGCATAGGCGATCGATATTCTCGTAATTCGATCGGCCCTAACATCGGTTCCCTCCTCCCACTCCGCCTCGCCACCCCCGAGGCGGAGTTTTTCCGCGTAGCGGACGGACCAGCCGGACCTTCATTCGCCGATTTAGCAGGGCGAATCCGTAACAAAAACAAATTGTTCAAGGAAAGATCCCAGCGAGCGGAAGGACGGAATGCTCGACGCGCAGGTGCGACATCGCATTCCCATTGACAATTACTAAGCATACCTTATGATTAGGCTGCTGAATTTGATTGACCTCTAGTCCAGCAAAAGGCGGCCCAGTTTTTTCCCTAGACTGGACCGCTTTTGCTTTTATGGACCGCCGAATTCGACGAGGCACCGTCGATCGCTAGCTTCATCATAAGCCGCCGCGACCATCCTCAAACCTCAAACAAGAAATCGTCGCGCCCGATCGTTGCATCGGATGCATCGACCGTTGCCTTCGCGCTATCGCGAAGATGACGGGGCCCTTATCGCCCTCGATCGATAGGTCGGATCAGCCAAAGCATGGCCGCGGTTATTGAGACGGAAAGCTAAAGGGAGAAGAACTGCCGCACCTGGAAAATCCTGCAGCGAAATCAGATGGTTATCAAGAGCTTGGGGAAAGATGGAGGCCTCGCCCGGAATCGAACCGGCGTGCAAGGATTTGCAGGCTTTACCCTGCTATTGTTTTTACAACGAAATTTGGCAACGTGTCGCGCCCGTGTTACATCCGGTTGAGCAAGATGTTCGCCGCATGTCCGGCCACTATGGCCGGGATTAGCGTGTACGAGAGAGTTGTCGCAGAGATTGCCGTGCCTTGGGCGGGCTGGGTTATACGAGATACGATTATCCTGTCTTGTATAGGCGCTCGCTGTGCCGCTTCCAAGAGGTCCAATATACAATCATGTCGTTCTGTTGATGCCAAAAGCAATTTAGCGTGGCATATTATTCTTCTGATTCAAAATTACCAGGATCAGTGTGAGTGAAACTTGGGATGGAACATAACCCTTTGGGGAAGGGATAATTAATGGGAACCGATAACTACGAAGCGCTTGTTGCACGCGAACAGGCCATATACAACGGTGAACGGCCATCGGCCTCAATACCTTCAATTTTTACGTATTGGGCGTCGAGATACCTTTCCCCCAGACTCATAGCAATGTTCGGCACTCCTATAATTGAGCAAGTGTTTGCGAACGAGATTATACGCATCTCGAAAGCTGAGGGATTCAAGGAAATTAGAATTGTCAGTTTGGGGAGCGGGGAATGCAGCCTAGAAATTGACGTTACTGAGCGCCTGAGGACTGCCGGCGTCAAATGTAGAATGATATGCACTGACATTTCCCCTGCCATGCTGGAGCAGGGGAGAAAGCAAGTAAAACAGGCTCAGTTGCTGGAATGTTTCGAGTTTGTCAAATGTGATGTGAATCGCAACATTCCGCTTTCCGGACATCACTTTATTCTCGCAAACCACTGCCTCCATCATTTTGTTGAGCTGGAAGCCATTTTCGCTTGGATGAAAAAATCTCTCCATCCGAGAGGAGCTTTGATCACCTCCGATATGATCGGACGCAATGGTCACATGCGTTGGCCTGAAGCAGAAAAATATGTCCGAAGAATCTGGGATACGCTGCCTTCGGAGAAGAAATTCGACTGCATAAACCGAGTTCGGAACGATCAGTTCGTGAATTTTAATTGTGCCAACGGCACTTTTGAGGGGATTCGAGCACAGGATATAATGCCTATTTTGATCAACACGCTTTTCTTTGAGCGCTTCGTTGGATACGGCAACCTGCCCGACATTTTTGTTGATCGAATGTATGGCCCAAACTTCTCGCCTGATGATAGCAAGGACCTGGCGCTTATTGATTTGCTTGAGGATCTGAATACGGACCTGATAAAAGCAGGCGTCATCAAGCCAACCATCATGTTTGCCACGCTCCGACCGCATGAGGTCGCATGTGAATTTGACCTTATTAGCCCGGATAGAGCCGTCAGATTACCGTCGTTGGTGTAGGCCCTGCTGACAAAGTCGGGGAGTCAGATTTTAGTAGCTACTACCCAAGAGCAACTTGAATTTGGCTTGGCTAATAACCATCGCCTGCCGAAGCTCGGGCATAATCGATTTTGCCCGAGCACCGCTACGAGCATCCCGTTTGCGCGGTTTGGGGCTCGCTCGGCTATCAGTCGATCAAGGGACAGAATAGCTTTCGGTGCTGGGATCACTTTCCGGACGAGAAACAGCTGGCTGCGCGCAACGCGGAGCGATTGTGCCGCGAGGGCATGCCACTAAGCTAAATCTTGAGCCAATGCCGAACGATCCATGAGGCCGTATCGCTTGCCCGGGTGATGACGGCGCCAACCGATACTCCCAAGAGCAACAGCAGACCACCTGCACCAGCACCAAGGATCCTGATGCGCCGCCACTCGGGTAAAGCTGGTTCAACCTTGTCATGGTTCTGCTGACTTGCCACTGAACTTTCATCCAACGGCGATTAGAGCCTCGGCGGTTTCGAATGCGCCAATTGGCGCGGTGGTAGCAACCGGCGGAAACACGAAGCTTTCATCTTGCACAGCGTTGGAGCCGGTTGCGGCGATGATCCCGGCATAGCTTACCGGGGTCTGATAACCGAGCGATGAGTGCGGCCGGAAATGATTATAATCCTCTGCCCATTCAGCGATGGCGCTTCGGGCATGATCGGGGCCGAAGAACAGGCTTTCGTTGAGCAGTTCGTCACGCATTCGTCCGTTGAAGCTCTCGACATAGCCGTTTTGCGTGGGCTTTCCCGGCGCGATGTAACGCCACTCGACCTTGTGATCCTTCGACCAGGCAAGGATGGCATTCGAGGTGAGTTCCGTGCCGTTATCGGAGACAATCATTCCGGGCTTGCCGCGTCGTTCGATCAGCGTCGTCAGCTCCCGTGTGACACGGCGGCCGGAGATTGAGGTGTCCGGGATTGCTGCCAGGCATTCACGCGTCACATCATCGACGATGTTGAGCACGTAAAACCTCCTTCCGCAGGCGAACTGGTCGTGGACGAAATCCAGCGACCACCGGGCATTGGCCTTCGCTTCGACCAGGATCGGCGCACTCATGCCGACGGCATGCCGTCTGGCTTTCCGCTTCCGAACGGAAGTCCTTCCTCCCGATAGAGCCGGTAGATGCGATTGACCCCGGACGGTTCTCCATCTTACCGGAGCAAGATGAACAGTCGCCGATAGCCGAAGCGCCATCGCTCGTTGGCGAGGTCACGCAGCTTCGCCCGCAGTTCTAGCTCCGGCGGTCGACTGCGCCGATAACGGATCGTCTTGCGGTCGGCAGATATGACCAGGCAGGCCCGACGCTCCGAAAACCCATGACGGCCTTCAGATGCGTCACGGCTTCACGCTTGGCGGCAGGTCCTACCATTTTTTGCAAGAAGCTCGCGGAGTACAGCAGCATCGAGCATCTGCTCGGCCAGCAGCTTCTTCAGCTTGGCGTTCTCCTCTTCGAGCGCCTTCAGGCGTTTCGCCTCGGACACCTCCATACCCTCGTATTTGGCTTTCCAGTTATAAAGCGTTGCTTCTGAAATTCCGTGCTTGCAGGAGAGGTCCGACGCCTTCGCGCCAGATTCCTGCTCCTTCAACACCGCAATGATCTGCTCTTCCGTAAATCGCTGCTTCTTCATGCGTCCGTCCTTTAATGGGCCGGACTCTAAGCTATTCCGGAGGAAATTCTCAGTGGCAGTTCACCCCCAAGGCATCGTTTACTTCGTAATGAAGCAAACATCTACGCTACTGAACTTCGCCCGCAGGCGATCGGTTCTTTACGTGATGTAGACAAGATATTTTGCGTGCAACATCACGAAGTTTCCGATGGCTTTGGTATCCTTTCGTCCCACACAGGGCCACCCTTCACATTGAGCTTTCTGCAGCTTCACTGAGCGCTTTGCGCGAAGCAAGGCTTCCCGTATTTGACCCAACCGCAAATCCCTCCCTCGATCACGAGGCAATTCCTTTTCAAGAAAGTCCCATCGTAGCCACAGCTCCGCCGGATCATGCACATGTATTATCTCCTGCGCGACCCGCGCTAGATACGTTCCGCAGCAACGTGATCCGGCAAATGTGGCCAGTCTGACAGGTGCTCTCCCAGGCGAGACCGACAACTAACATTGACCTACGGGAATCTCTTTGCCCCCTCAAATTCTCACCAGAATATATGTCCACTCAGAGAAACATCTCTCCAAATCATAGCTCTGTGACCCACAGCATGTCGCATGGACTCGCCGCAGCCTCTTGGAAATGCCTGAAAATCAAGAAAGGTAGAATACAACGAGATGCAACACGGGATCGGCATTTTTCACCGGCCACTACGCCACATAAGCAATTGATATTCCTTAAGAAAGGATTTGGAGGCCTCGCCCGGAATCGAACCGGGGTGCAAGGATTTGCAGTCCTCTGCGTAACCACTCCGCCACGAGGCCATCCGAAAGCAATTTGCGTTGTGGTGGCGCGGATTTAGAATGATCCAAAGAAAACCGCAAGAGGCTTATTCCGGATTCTCTCCTTTTTTCATTCTGAAGAGAGATTTGCCCACACCGTCGTGTTGGAGACTGCCAAGTAGACGATTGCGCATGCGGCACACGGGGTCTCGCAAACCCTATGAGGGGCTTCCGATGCGATTGCAGAGCGACGGTGCAGATGGGGATATGTCGATCCGCCAGTGTGGCACAGGGCAAAGTTGCGCGGCTCCAACGCCCACAGCCTTTACCCAGCACTCTTGGAGCATTAAACAGCCGAGCTGAAATTCAGAACGGTATATTGTGAGCCAGACATGTTTCAGCTGCGATCAGCAAAGCCCGATGACATCGCGCGCAATTACGAGATCTGGCGGACCTCGGTCGAAGCCACGCATCGTTTTCTTAGTGCCTCGGACCTCAAAGCGATTTCAAGGATGGTCCTCGACGATTATCTGCCGAACGCCGAATTCACTGTCGCGGTTGATGACGACGACCTGCCGCATGGCTTCCTGGGAGCGACCGGCGACCATGTCGATTCGCTCTTCATACATGCCGACAGCAGAGGCATGGGCTTGGGCCGGCTGCTGCTCGACAGTTTTCGCGCGGGGAAGAATGCCGTCACCGTCGATGTTAACGAGCAGAACACCACCGCTGTCGGCTTTTATGAACGGCTCGGCTTTGTCGTGACGGGGCGTTCCGATGTCGACGATCAGGGCCGCCCCTACCCCATCCTTCATCTGACATGGCGAACGGCAGCCACTCCGTGAAGCACAGCGTCGGCAGCGCGCGATATTGGCGCGCCACCATGATCTGCCGACGAACGCTATGGACGTCCGGCTACCGATAAAATCCGAGCAGAGATGCCATTGAAGGCAGAGCAGTCCGGCCTGATCAGGAGCCGCTTTGGCTGCCAGCCCATTCAGGTAGCTTATAGAAAGCTACGGTACACGCTAAAATTAGTACCACCGGTTTGTACGCCACCCACAGACCGGACAGTGCCGCGTCCGACGAGACTACGCCCCATGACAAGAGATCCTGGGCACAGCATCACGACCCGATATGATCGCGAAATAGCCACCTATCCTCTCCGTCTACAGAGAGATGCACATCCGCTGCCGCTTTCATTGTCGGGGAAACGGTTCGATGCACCCGACTCAGAATCACGGTTCCGGACGCCGCCATCCATATCGCGGCATCGATCCGCCGAATTGTTACGCTGGATAACCATCATCATGCCGCCATCATGCGGCCATCATGGCGCCGCACGCCCTCGCCTCAATTCGCCTAGCGCAGCATCCGACTGCTACCCTTCAACATACGGAAACATCAACGCTTTCTGGGCTCTCAGCACAAAATTTACCCACATAGGATCAAAAAAAGCTGCGATCGATAGCTTCCTGCGAATTGCGTCATTTTTGCAACAACGCCGGTTTTCAAGTAGTGCGCATATAGTTCCATACCCTTAGTATCTTGCCAAATCACTGCAGCAGGTTCAGGAAATAGTTCGCGGAGCTTACTACTTCGCACCTACTGATAGGGAACATGAACGGGATGGGG
>Ga0209922_102400_pt1 | contig 16268 bp, 10 predicted proteins | sample ThiBiot_500_biof_FD_183946 | JGI IMG/M metagenome (GOLD analysis project Ga0209922, IMG submission 183946) | Wastewater bioreactor microbial communities from Cape Town, South Africa - Thiocy_expt_500_biof (SPAdes) | ecosystem: Engineered > Bioreactor > Thiocyanate-remediating > Anaerobic-Aerobic ...
CTTCTCTCTTTTTTTTTCTCGAAAAAAACAATGAAATATATACGTATAAATTCCAGATTTAAAAAAAACAGATGTTGACAAGATCTATCTTTCGAAATCTTTCTTCGCTAACACCACGATTTCGGCATTTGTCATCGTTAGTCTCGGATTCTGAACAGACACTTTCAGTAAATGAATACGAAGATATTGCCGAAGAAACATTAGAATCATTAACAGAAACCTTCGAAATTCTTCTTGAGAAACATAAATTACCATCGGATGTCACGTTTTCTAACGGAGTTTTAACCGTCGAACTTGATAAACATGGTACCTATGTCATCAATAAACAAACGCCCAACAAACAAATATGGTTGTCATCACCATTTACCGGACCTAAACGTTATGATTTTCTTAATCAAACATGGATTTATAAACACGATGGAATCTCATTGCATCATCTGTTAAATCAAGAACTATCCAAAGTTTTTCCCAAAGACTCGACTATTCATTTTGAAAAATGCTCGTATGGTCAACCATCGAATGATGATGATAATAATAAAGAAAAGAAATAAATATCATTTTCTATTTCTTCTTTCTCGTTTTTTTTTTGTTTTATATATATTTATTTGTATTCAGTAATAGATTATTATCTATTGTTGATTATAATTCTTTTGTTTTGCCTTGTTTTTTTTTTATCTTTTCAATTATGAATATAGTTTCGATATGCGAGTATAATATGAAAATATCAATTCTCGGAAACAGATTGTATTCTATTTAGTATCTTGTTGTTGTTGTTGTTCTTCGTCTCTTTCCTTCTTCTCTATCTATTTATCATATTTCTACGCTTTCAATTTGTTGTCTTTTGTCTGGCCAACGAATGCGAACAGATCCGAGAACACGAGACTTTCTTACTATTGAGAAGATCTCGCTTTTCACATACATAGACAAGAAGAAAATGTCATAATGTATGTGTGCGTATGTATGGTTCATTCTCTAGCCACCATAACCAGTCCGAAGTTTCCCTGAAGAGAAAATGAATACGAACGCCAAAAAAAAGGAGAAAGAGGGAGAGTTGCCGAGTCGTTAATAGGTTTTCTTTTTTTTTCTTCTTCTGCTTCTTCTTCATTTTCTTGCCGAATAAGTCACGTTCGTAGCATTGGAAAGAAAAACCTATATGATAGTAGGAAAATACCAGTCGTCGTTCTATCTTTGCTTTTGACATAGTATGTATAACACACAAATAGATATCTACATATAGAGAAACGACGTAGGTCAAATGATCAAGGAATTGAATTATGTATATTAACGAGAGAGCGAGACGAGGTTAGCTTATTATCAATTAGTATTATTATAGATATATATATATATATTCGAGACGTGATTTATTTATCTCCTTGAATCAGGTAATAAAGCAGAAAGAAAACAGTCAAGAGAATAGAAAGTTATTAACTAGATTTTCTTCTTCGATTACTATTTGTATATACAGTATAAATAAATAAATGTGAATATTTGATTTGATTTTAAGAGATTTTTCGTCGTGATAATGCTAAGAGTAAAGAAAAGAAAAAGAAACAATAATATTACTTCATTGGGCACGGTAGTAAAGACAATTAGCTCTTCGATATTGGCTCGAACATAGAAAAGGAAATTCTACTCGAACAAATATATATATACGTATATTATATATCTATATTTATAGAAACAGAATACATGTATACAGACAGATAGTTGATTTTACCATCCTCCTGTTTTAGCTCATGGATATTACGACAGATAGAGATTTCTGGAAAATGCGAATCACAAGTCTGTCATCACTCTTGTCGACAGTTGGTTGCTCTCTCGTTTGTCTAGCAAGACACGATAGATAGCCTTTCAATGAATGGATGGATCGATAGCTGAATTGTTTGTGTGGGTGAGAACGTGTTATTCTCGTTGGCCTATCCATATGAAAGATTTTTCGTCTCGAGCTGAGAAAAATACCTCAAAATGTCCTCATGATTCTATAAACGATGTTGGCTGACTGCTCGTATGAGTGAGATTGACAATGGCACACACGGGACACAGTATGACAGGGTAGCAAATTGCGGATTGATAGAGAGCGCACCGTCTAAACAATAGACATACAAATAGAAACGAAGAACGATTGTGGTTGTCAGTGTTGTAACAAAAAAAAAGAAATAAAATGTTGTAAAAAAAAAAGGGAAAAGAAATCATACAAGCTGTCGTTTTTTTTTGCCTTTGTCGTGGAATGGCAGAGTGTGCAAGTTAACATTTTATATCGTCAGAAAATTGAACATAGCTTCTTATTACGCGAACGAAAAAGGTCAAGTATACAATTTATCATAGACTAGAAAAACGACAATCTAGTAAAATAGAATTGTTCGTCTCCTTCGTCTTCGTTTTTTTTTTAATATTTTTCTTCTTCTTCTTCTTCTTGTTCTTCTTCTTTTTTCTTTATGTAATGGACGATTAAATTGTTAAGAGAGATAGAGTAATAATGTAGTATGCGCTCTGATGTTTATTCTTCTAAATTAGTTTTTTTTCTCCTCTTGTCTTATTTTCTATATCCTTCTTTGAGAGCAAAAAGGAAAATCTTGCACGATACACATCTATCCTAGTTTATATTATGTGTGTACCAAAACACATATTGTCTTATGAAAATTACTTTTCAATGACTTTTAATGTTCGATTAAACGCATATATTAGCCATGAAAGATGGATGGAAACGAATGCTGCAGGCGTTGTATTTCTATGGTCCTTTCTCTCTTTTCCTATTTTTTTTTCATACAAGGCTGTCGTTTTACACGATAGATGTATTGGTTGGTGTGAATCGGAAATAGGACTTGTCGTGTTCTAAACTGCCTATTCGTTTGTCCCTTTGCGCGTAGATAGTTCTATTCTTTTCATAAAGCATATATTTTTATGTAGTAAACAATTTAATCAATCTATTGTATTTGAATAAAGCAGATAAGATATGGGAAACGAGATGAAGAATCATTGACAGTTATATGAGATTGTTCAGGAAAGAAAACTAATTCCAGTTTGCGTGTGTGTTTTAGATGACATTTTGTTGAATTAAGTTTGAAATTATTCGAACAATTAAGAAAGATTTTTTTGTCTCTCTCCCTCGGAATATTAAAATATTTATTGGTCAAAAGAAAAGAGAAATCATTATAGCGACAAGTGATGCCTATGTCTTTTCTTGATGCTATGTCTCGATTTCAGCTTGCAAACCATCGCATTTTCTCTTGAGTAGAATTATCGTTCTCGTCGTCGTTGTCGTTTTTCTTTCTCAGTCTTTCCCATTTTAAAGCAAGACGGATGATGAGAGTGAACGAGACGCGCGCGCTCGCCCGTTCGTAGCGAACATAATGGAGAAAGAAATAGGGAAAAAAGAGGGAGAGAGAGAGAGAGAGAGAAAATACAGAAAAGGAGAACGTAACGTTGACGAGAGCGAACGAGAAATATGCTAAGGAGTTTGAAGGCCCGAGTGAGACGGCAATGTTGGTCGTAGTGGTGATGAATGTGATCTAAATCTCGAGAGAATGCTCAGTGATCACGCTGAGCACTCTAGTCTATCCATACAGATGCAATATCCCTCAATTTCTTCTTCTTCTTTTTCCTTCGTGTTGTTAGTATTATTTTTCGTATTTAAATTCATCATTGATCGTTAGTTTTAAACATAATCATCTATGTTTCTAGTTTTTAGATGTCCAGCATTTACATGATCTTTAATAAAAAAAATAATAATAATTATTATTATTATTTGATCAACTGATGATGAAATTTGTCTGTTCAAGTCCACTTTGAAATAGCAAAAGAGAAGATAAAAAAAGAAGAAGATGAAGACGAAGAAAAGAAAGGAGGAGATAGGATGAGGAAAGGGAAATAGGCCTGGTGCCTGTAATAGAATAATCACAAAGAAAGAGAGCATCAGGACGAACGAGTTTTTTATGTCGGAAAGAGAACACCGCGGTAGCCTTTTTGTTTCTTCCTTTTTTTCTCTCTTTTTCCGTACAATGACGCGAAATGTTCGTTCATCGTCATGTTCCTTCTTGTAATAGCCAGTCAGCAGAACAGTATATTTGCTGATAGGGAACAATGTTAGCATAGACAGAAGAAAAAGAAAAGAAAAGGAAAGAAAAAAAAACCGCCGAGAAAGAGAAGGAAAAAAAGAAGAAAACCCAGTCGCCGTGGCAGCTAGGACCACTACACGGCTAGAATAGGAAAGAATGAGAGACAGAGCAAGAGCGTAAAAGAAATAATAATAATAATAGAGAAGATAGAAGTAGAAGCAACAACAGCGGTAATGTTGGCTACAAGAGAAAGAGAGAACGCGTTTCTACAATTTGACTCTCGTCGTGTGCAATGAGAACGACTGTGTATATGTGTGTGTGTAATAATTGAAGTTTGACTTGATGATGATCAAATATACACACAGACACACGCACACACTTAGTGCCCAGCAACAAAAAAAGATGAGATATAGAGATCTAACGATCAATATTACTCATTGACTTTCTTTTTTTTTATTAGTTGTTTTTCTTTTCGTTACATTTCTAGATAAAACAAAACCAAAGTATTCGATTGAAAACAATAGAATATTTCCCCAAACATATTGAACGCTTCGATGATATCGATAGTCGCAGATGGATGTTCAACAGCAAGGTCAACAATTGCAAATCCTCATTACGAAATATAAAAACGGTAATGACTAAAATGATGTAATGATAGATAGTTATTTAAAACGACAAAAATCTAATAATAAAAAAATAAGTCTTTTGAATCACCATGTGGTGAATATTCACATCCTGCAAGCGCAAAGATCACCGGATACGTCTAATAACAAAATCCTATAGCTTTCATCATCACAGAATCGATCCTAGTCAATAATTTTTTCTTCTCCTATATACTTAGATAAACGCATTATTTCTCCTATAGTTCTTCTTTCGTATATCGTCTATATTTTGTTTGTTTTTTCAAACAATAAAAGAAATTCTTAGTTTTTATTTACTTATTATTATGATTAACAAACAATTTTAGTTCTCACTGTAGCATGTTAATTAAATATAGACTTAGTGGGTGACATCTATAAATAAAAGGGAAAAACTTCATCTAATATTGACGTGAAAGAGAAAATTCAAATATGACATACATCAAACTTTGAAATCTACACGTTTCTCTCTTTGTAGACTAACAATGCACAAGTCGGCACTGTGCCATGTCTGTGCTTCTCGTCACTGATGATGTTGACGATGATATATCAATCGATTGCAAAGACAATTTCTATAAGCAATTAAAGGATCTTGATTACGATTATTCCTTGATAACAACATCATCATCTCCGTCGATTCTCGTTCAATCTAATCAACATTATCGACAACATCGTCGGCGTCGTCGTCGTTGTTGTCGATCGCAGCAATGGTTGCTGCAACATTTGCTCACCTACATGTACACACTATTGATCCTAACCAATCATCTTCATTGGTCAGTCATCATTTTCTCAGTATCATCAATGAAAATCATGTCAACACATGCTACGACAACCATAAGCAAACGTCCATTGCTAACACCGTCCATCAAATCGACAACAACAGCAAATCATCTCAACGAACAACAATGTTTAACACTAACCAATTCGTTAATCGATCGAATTTGCTCGAAAACATGTCGAATAGGACAAGTACCGTTCGTGTCAGCAACCGACAGTTACAATCCGTTCGTTGGCGAACAATTTTTTCTCCCGTTTTGTTCCAATCTTCTCAATCAAACGATAATTCACGAGCAATTCTTCAATCAAACAAACGAACGCCAATGTCGACGCATTCTCAATCGAATACTCGAAAGCGATGGCAACGCTCGAAAAGCAACCGAACTATTTGCGACTTATATGCAAGCAATCGATTCGGCATCCGAACAGAATCGATATTCGATCATCACTGCCGATTGTCAAGTAAAACGGATCGAACTCGAACGATTTGAATTGACTTTTGTTTTCAGAGTGCTTATCGAATATGGACTTGTTCGATTCAAATTCCATTTTACTATCGAAATCAACTCATACCGCCTTGTCAATCGATCTGTGATGAAGTTGAACGTGTTTGTCCGACATTTCGACCGAGTGATCGTGAACCATTGTTCGCCGGACAACCCCTATTCTTCTGTAACGGTAATGAAAACGCACATTCGAAAGTCTGATTTTTTTTGTCTTTCTCATTAAATCAAAAACTAAACGAATACTCGACAACGAGATTTCCGTTATTAAATATAAATACAATAATATTTCCTTTCTTTTTTTTTATTTGTCGTTTCAGGTGGAATTGTTGAAAATAATGATTATGGAGAACGACCTCATTGTTTCGATTCATGCCATGTATCTCAAGGTTCACTTCAACGTCCTTCACAACCAACGAATCAATCGTCATCATCATCATCATCGTCGTCGAATTCAATATCAAAATTTATCGAAGATCTTGTGACTACACCGAAATGTTTCGAAATTCAACCGTTATCTCTATCTAACGAAACAGTGTTCGAAAATCGGACAAATCGATCTCGTTCGTCTTCAGCCACGCATCGAATAGCCTCATCCTTCTTGTCGTTTATTCTAACATTTATTTTTCTCGAAAAAATTCTAACGACAAATTCGAGTTCGTAATTAGGTAATAATTTATCCTCCGTTTGTTCCGAGCTGGATCTTGATTAAAAACGAATAATCGATCGTATGCTCTTTAAATTTCATTCTCTATCTCTTTTTCTCTCTCTCTCTCAGTGTGTGTCTTTGTTTGTTTGATTTCTGTGTACTATGATTATTATTATTACTATTATTTTTTGTTTGTTTGTTTCTTTCTTTTTTTGTACTTCTGAAATGCTATGCCATCATTGAATGACCTGCCACTCAACACCGTTGTTGCTGATAGATCTCGAAGAAGGACAAAAAAAAACGAAACGAAAAAAAAAAGAACAGAACGAAACGAAAAGAATTAGTTATTAATTAATTGACAGTTATAAATTTATGCGATTAACTGAAAGATATATTGTTAGATGAGAAGGGCAAAGATCGAGACGGATTTGACGGCATCTATCGAAACACATAGTCGAGGAGAAGGATCTGGAAGTGTTTTCGGATAGGTTGATGTAATTATGCAATCAAGAGTACTGCTCAATAAAGTAATAAAACGTCATACACATATAAATGACTCACGAGGACAAGGTGTAATAAATACTTCGTTTAAAACAGAAATTTCTTTAGATTACAAATATATTTTTTGACTGTTGAAATTATGGCGGAATTAGTTCATATCGAACGATCGCCTGAAACAGTTGGTGTACTCAACGATGCAAAACCGGGTGATATGATTGAATTCAAACGAGGACTCTACAGTCATTGGGCTATTTATTCTGGTGATGGTTATGTTATTCATCGTTGGGGAGATCACGATGGTATCGGCAAATCAGTTGGTTTTTGGGGAAATCTTTTGACATTCTCTGGAACACAATTTGATAAAGCTACGATTCTTCAATCGAAAGTAGCCGATGTTTTGCGATTAGGTGGTGATGTTAAAGTAAATAATTACTTGGACGAAAAATATAAGTACGTCACCTAGAAAATATTCATATTGACTTGTAAATTTTTTTCATTGGATAGACCATTGGCAGTTAAAGACATTCTTGATAAAGCTCGTCGTGCTCTCAATCAAGAAGGTTATAATCTAGTGTATAGTAATTGCGAACATTTTGCAACTGAATGCCGATATGGACAAGCAACAAGTCGACAGGTTAATTGAATTCAATCGATTTTGTTTACAAGTTAATGAAAATATTTTGATTTAGGTTCAAGTGGCCGTTGGTGCATCGGCCGTAACTGGAATTTTAGTTACAGCTGCCGCAGCTACTGGCGCGCTATTAGTTCGTAGTATGTCAAGCAAAGATGATCTTGACAAGAGTATGAAAAAAGTCGTAACAAAAAATTAACATTGAACAAAATAACTGTCCAGATCTTTTAAACTTCCAATCAATATTTTTTTTTTGTTTATTTATTTTCTCTTGTTTCATTTTCATTAGAATATGAAATAAATATAAATATATACATGGACATATTTATCTATTCTAGATAATTGTTGTGTTTGTTCTTTTTTTAATAATTTATTTTTGCTAAAAAATGGCATTTCATGATGAAGTTGAGATTGAAGGTAAACGTGAATAGTTGTCGAGATGAATCTTCGAGTGAACTATTTAGATTTCGAGTATGACGAAGAATCGGAAACCTATTATTGGCCGTGTCCTTGCGGTGATCGATTTCAAATAACAAAAGTAGCCGAATAACTTCGAACATTTTTCGTCATATTTACTTTTCTTTTAGGAAGAACTCGAAAGTGGAGAAGATACGGCGCGATGTCCTAGTTGTTCATTGCTAATTCGTGTGATATATGATAAAGTATTTTCAATTCAAGAGAATCTTTCGATTGATCAATTGTATCTTTTGTTTTTCAGGAAGCATTCATGGAGAAAACTTCGAATCTGACTGAAAAAACATCACCAGCTACCGAGAAACTGACGTAATTTTTGTTATTTGTTTAAATTACCCCGTGAAGAAATCAAATGTTTTCTTTTTTGTTCTACGAATAAAAACAAAAAAAAAACAACAGCAACAAAATGTCTGATTATTTTTCTAGAAATAAAAAAAGAATGGGCTTGGTATTTGAATAATGGAAAAAAGTAATTTGAATGTGGATTTCCTTGTTATTTGGTTAGATAGAGATATTGAAAAAACAAAAGATAGCCGAGAATCCAAAGGACGTATACGTCATGCCGTACGAAATCAATTGAAAACTTTCGATGATCCCGACGAATGTGTCAATTACATGCTTGAACATTGCACAAAACGTATATTTTTTATTGTATCAGGCTCATTTGGTTATTATCTGGTAAATCTAATTTACCATCTACCACAGATACATAGAATCTATGTTTATTGTGCCAATCGTCAACGAGCTGAAAGTTGGGCCAAAACTGAATTGAAAATTTCAGGCATTTTTACGAAAAGTAAAACCTTAATCGAAAAACTTTGTGATGATATGCAATCCTGTGATGATAATAGTCGTTTGCCGATGAGTATATTTCATTTAGCTGAACGTGAAAAATCCTTGAGGAATTTAACCGAAGACAGTATTACATTTACATGGTATCAATTACTGTTAGTTGTTCTACAACGTTTAGCATGTTTACATAATTCGAAAACTGATATGATTCAAGAATGTCGTGCCGCCTATCAAAATGATCCAACTGAACAAGAGAAAATCGATAAATTCGAGAAAGATTATCGTCCAGCAAGAGCAATTTGGTGGTATACAAGTGATTGTTTTATATATCGATTATTGAATCAAGCATTACGTACACAAGATATCGATATAATATTTCATTTTCGATTTTTTATTCATGATTTAAACAATCAAATAAAACAACTCTATCGACTTTATTTACAAAAACATCAGCCAATTGAAAACCATCAATTACAAGTCTATCGAGGTCAAAAATTGAGTTTGGATGAATTGAATTCAATTCGAGCGAATATCAATGGAATTATATCGATGAATACATTTCTTAGTGCAACATTAAATCGAGATTTAGCTCTTATTTATAGTGAAACAAATCAACCATTTTCGCCAACGTCGAATGTACAACCTGTACTTTTTACGATTACTATCTGTGATATGAGCGAAAAAACAGCACCATTTGCATTGATAAAAACATTTTCTTGTTATACGGAAGAAGATGAAGTACTGTTTACATTGAGTGCCATATTTCAAGTTCGATCTGTTGAATTGAAAGATGATCTGTGGCATGTTCATTTACAATTAAGTAAAGAACAAAATCAATTATGTCAACATTTATCAAAAGATATTTTGAAAAAAATCGGCTCCTCTGTATGTCCATTGACATTAGGCTGGTTTCTATTTCGAATGAACGAATTTTCTAAAGCTGAACATTATGCTGAAGCTCTACTAAAACAACTTTCAAATAGTGATAGAGAAAAAGGAAATACATACAATCTATTAGGTCTCATCTGTTATGATACCGGTCGTATCGAATTAGCTATTGAGTATTATGGCAAAGCTTTGGAAAATTATGCGCGAACAAGTCAACCAGATAATCCACACGTAACTGCATGTCATTATAATCTTGGCTTAGCATATTTGAAATTTGGTAATGTTGAACGTGCACATGAACATGAAATTCAAGCTAAACAAACATTAATAAATTCATCACAAAAACAAAATCCATCATTAGAAACAATGACTGAAAGTTTACAAGCTAAAATTGAAAGCGAAGAAGGAAACTATGCTAAAGCTATTGAACTTCTTGAAAATGTTTTACAAAAGAAACGAAAGAATCTATCGCCTGTCAATTCATCGATTGCAACGACATTAAAAGAATTGGGTATCGTACATATGAAAATGAATAACAATAAACAAGCATTAAAATATCTGGAAGAAGCTTTTAGGTTAAATAAAAAATTGCTGGCATCTAATCATTTAGATTTTGCTGATTTACATCGAAATATTGGTATTGTACATTTCAATTGTGCTAATTATCCACGTGCATTAGAGAATTTTCAACAAGCAGTAGATATTATTATAGATGTTACCAGAGAAAATGTCGATGCTGTTGATGAATTAATGAACTTAATCGATAAAACTAAACAAAAAATGAATGAACAACAGGGAAAAAATTGAAATTTCCTCGTTTGTAAATATTAAGTGACATATTTTCTCTACTCTGGAATTTGTACGTTGTAGTTGTTTAATATAAATATCGCAAACAATCATACAAAAAAGAACGCATCTTTTTCAATACACTATTTTGAATATACTAATTTCGAGAAAGGTTAAAAAATATATTGCTTTCCTATTTGTTATTGACTGATTGGACAGGTTTTTCTCGCTTCAACGATCATTTGGTAAATGAGTGTGGCTAAAATTACCTGTCATACCAAACTAATAGCGATAGTGTACAGATAGATACAAAATTTTTTTGTCTGTTCTGAAAATAAAAAGCATTCAACGACTATCTTATATACAAACACGATCGTCAAAGGACAGTAAACGTGAATATATGCACGATCAAGGTTAACACGTTTACACTTACCAATCCTTCAGCTTTAAGATGATTGAATATAGACCGTATGTAGGAATAAGCACTTGGTCACCTTGGCACTCGAAAGGACTAGTGATTGCTGCTTTTACTGCTATAGGTTTACTCGTCGTAGGTTTATCGCTAGGTCTAGGTTTGGGGATCGGATTACATGATGATGATGGTCAAAATTTAACAGATCCTCAAGCCATTATAAATGCAAATACACTAGCAACTTCGCCAGAAACAATTACTGAAACTGATACAAGTGTAGTTACAATCATAGATGAAACTTCAACAGCAACAGAAGAAGATACAACCATTGGAGCTACAACCATAGGTGAAACTTCAACAGCAACAGAAGAAGATACAACCATTGGAGCTACAACCATAGGTGAAACTTCAACAACAACAGAAGATACAACCATTGCAGCTACAACCGTATACGAAACAACAACAGATACAACTGGTGAGGTTGCAGTAACAACAGACGCAATTAGTGAAATTGCAACAATGCCAGATGAAACGTCGATAGGAATGATTATTGAAACTGCAACAGCAACAAATGAAAATGTAATCACTGAACTTACAACGATAGATGAAACGTCGATAGAAACGATTATTGAAACTATAACAGCAACAGAAGAAGGTGCAATCATAGATGAAACTTCAATACAAATGACTATTGAAACTGTAGCAGCAACAAATGAAGATGTAGTCACTGAAATTACAACGATAGATGAAACTACGATAGCCACAATTACAGAAACTCTTACGGCGGCAGAAGAAGAAGAAACTGCAGAAGAAACTGTGACAGCCGTGTCCACGGACAGTTTCACTCCATTTATCGAATAAACTCAAAATTATGATCATTATTTAAAACATTTGTATAATATTGCAATTATTTCATCGTTTTTGTACAATTATTTTAACTTTCATTTTTTTGTAGAAGCGATTGTTGCGGAAATAACCTTGGTATATTTACCATTTTATTTATTAGAATCTGATTATTTGACTGGTAAATTTTCATGACAAATATTCGAGTAAGTTTTAGACTAGTTCTAAGAATAGTGTTAGTTATCAATAAAATATCGAGTGACATTCTATTGTAATTTTCCTTGTTCGTCATTGTATGATTATGAAAATAAAAGATAAAACAATATTAAGTGATCTGTTAATAAAAGTCAATATGACTGATCGATGAATGAACAATGATAATAAATATTATGCAACAATTGCTACTAATGGGAATACGATGTGTTCATCTTTTTTTTCTCTCTCTAATAATACTTTGTTTAACCTTATTGATTAGTTATATTGCAAGGAAAAAGAAGAATGAAATTACTTATTTAATATTCAGAATGCTTGCTCACAATGACATAGCTAATTGTTTCGAGATTATAAAAGTCCGTCGAATATATTATGTAAATCAATAGATATTCATCGAAATCGGAACTTAACGTCTCAATGATAATCTCTCCATCCTTGAACTAAATTCTCATTTTCCGACGAAAACACTAATATAAAGATAAACGATCTAAAATATTGTTTTTTTTACATACAATAAATTCTTTGTCAAACAAAAACAGAACTAAGGAAAAGATATTTTTTGATTAGTTTGTTTGTTTTTTATGTATATTTTCTATTCGCTTTTTTTTTCTTCTTGCGTCAAGTAATTGTCAGTGTATCTTGGGAATTTAAGCATGGCATGTTTAAAAGATGCTCAAAGACTATCAGACAAGACGAAGAAAACGAACTGTTCTTTGGGCATATATTTATCTTTTTTTATGACGTTTATAGTCAATTTGACGTGGAATGCGTTTTTCTTTGTCTTTCCCTTAATGATACTTGAATAGGATGCGAAACAAAGAAAAAAACGATGGCGATTATTTCGAATTTATTGACAAAAAACTGATTTGTTCTATCATTCATCTATCTATCTACATTATCAACATTGATTGTTCAATAGAAACAGAAAAAAAATAGATCGAATTAGATCTTGTTCAAGGCAAATCATTGAACGATTTGGAAATTATTAACACGTCAAATAATCAGAATAATTATTATTGATGTTTTTGATCATCTATTGAACAAATGATATGGAAAGAATTTTCTTTCGATGTCTTTTTTTTTCTTCTCTTTGTTCTTGTTTAGTAAATAATGCATTATGATTTGAACTTGAAAAGAAGAATAAGAACAAGATAACAACAACAATAACATTATCTATTAGAAAAATAAAACGAAGACAAATTCTATTGATGACGATTGTATAGCGGTAGTAACCACAAGCATTTTCTAATTAATTGTAGAAGGCCAACTTGTTAGCTCTGACAGGCAGAGAAATAAGAAAAGAAAAGAAAACCCATCATATATGTCTATCTATGTATTTTTTCCCTATGTTCTTTCTTCTTCTCCTCCTCCTCCTATCTCTCACTCAGAAGTCTCTTATTTAGATATAATGATTCATGAAAATACACGGGGAAAAAAACGAAGACGAAGACGAAGAAGGAGGAGAAGATGATGATGGTAGAAAGACGAACGATGAAGAGAAGGCAATGTGGCATTCTTTCGCATCGTTAAACAAACGTGATGATAATTCGCACAATGGACCATTGCTATAGTCGGAATAACATCAATAATAATCGAAGACATAACGACAATATTTTGTCGGGACACTAAATAGAAATAAGTAAATTAACTTAGATCAATACCATAAATCAGGTAAATGGCAGGGAAATAAATTAGTTGAGTTAGTGATTAATTAAGATTTGTATTTCTCTATTTCGTCCTCTCCGTTTGTTGCTCTATTTATTTTCATTGTTCGATAACTAGTGATGCATAACGTTAATAGTTATGATTGAATTCATTGAGAAAAATATTGACACTTGCAGTTTCCGAGATAGAGTTTTGTTCTATGTGGAAATAGTCACATATACAAAAGAGAAAGAAGAAGAAAAAAAAATAGACGGAGAGAAAGAACTTCCTCTTGTGACTTCGTCTCTACCTGCTACCCGTTGTTCTTCTTCTTCTTCGTCTTCGTTTTTTTTTCTGTTGTATATATGCGTTTCTTTGGGCTTTTTTTTCACTATTATTCATTTAGTTTATTCTAACAGCATCGTTCAGCTATGTATTTGGTTACGTTTGTCACTCATCAATAGTCGTCGTCAATTTCTCTTAATATATATATGCGTGCGTGTATGTTGAACGTAGGCCATTCATAATGGAACTGTAAAGATGATCGATGTGTTGAATAGTGCTTATTCTATTGAGCATCGATAATCTAAACAACACAACACAACGGTATTCTCTCGTTTCCGTACTTATTCATCCGCCTTTTTCTTCTTACCAGTTCATCGACATCAAAACAAAACATATAACTAGTCAACGGATATTTCTTATTTCAAATTGAAACACATTCCATCACTAAATATAATGATCGGTTCTTATTTTAATTTCATTTGTCTATTATTCATTTTCATCCCAATTGTTAAATCATCATCGTTACTTTACTATAAAACAGCTTGTGAATTACTTAAACTTCCACGTGATTGTCATTGCCAACGTACTCGTGGCGTACCGATCACTTCATTAAATGAAACACGTTTACGATGTCGTCAATTAACAAAACTAACCACCGATTATCGATGGTCAATTGTTCCCTATGATCGTCTAGCTTTCGAAACTCCCAATGATAATCTCACTCTACATCGTTTTGCTTTTTCTGACATACGTGCTCGTACGATACGTTTCGACGTTGAAAATCTTCTTCTAACTGATCATGCATTCGATAATGCTTATATCGGACAATTAGCTATATCTCATACGGATACACCTGGTCGAATTAATTTCGAAACCAATGGACAAGTATTCTATGGCTCAACAATCACGAATATCTACATTAAATCAATGAATTTTCAAAAGCCAATATCAGAAATGATATTTGCTAATGCTAAAATCTATACATTACTTATACAAGCATCAAAATTCTATGGTTATACAAATAAAAAAGCTGTCTTATATCCAATTAATGAAACACATTCGAAAATTGAAACACAGCATGATAATTTTCTTGAATACGATTTAATGGTAACAACAAGTCCATCGATATTAACCAATACTCAAACATCACCATTGAAAATCCGTCGACGAAAACGTCCGAAAATATTTCGACAAATTCTTGAAACAAGTGATGAAAATCTACCATCATTACCCGATCGAACCGTAACTATCAATATAACATCAATTAATCTGCCAGCATTTGTTACAATTTATACGATTTTATCCAGTATAGATACGACCAATTTAACTGAATTCTATTTTCCAAATAATATCGAATATAGTCAAACAGATGAAATTGAATTGAGCTATAATTTTATACTTGCAATTGATGCATATGCATTTCGACATTTAGAATCGTTCGAAGGTCGATTAATTTTAACACATAATCATATTCAATTTCTTTCGCCATTAGCATTTGCTTATTTATATTCAATACATAATTTATCATTAGCTTATAATTCAATTGTTAATTTAACATCGAAACATTTCGAAAGTTTATATCAATTAACTGAACTTGATTTAAGTTCAAATAAAATCGAACGTTTACCTCCCGATATTTTCGTTTCATTAACAAATCTTCAACGTCTACGTTTGAATAATAATCCACTAACATCGATTGATCCATTAGTATTTACAAATTTAATACATTTAAATGAAATTCAATTTGCAAATATGAATCTATCGAATTTAATCCATCCTGAAACGTCGCAATGGATTTGGAATTTAGCTAATTTACATGTTAATTATTTACTCAATACAAAGTAAGACAAGTTTTTTTTTCTGTTGATATTGATTGTCTTTGTCAGATGTATTATATCTCAAGGACATGTTTCTATTTTTGTTAAGTGACTCGAATATTACTATTCGATCGTTTCGATTTGAAAGATAACAAAAAGAAGTCTAATTACAGAATTGAAATAAACAAAAAAAAGAGAGATTTTCTTTTAACAGGATATGACTCGAGTCGAGTACGACTGAGTGAATAAAAGCAAAAAACAAACGACGATCATTCGTTTACGCATGATTTTACGCGTAGGAGACAATCGTACTTTTGTTGTGTTCTTCTAGTAGAATAACTTAAATAAAATAATATTATT